>Ga0111172_1008_pt1 | contig 74747 bp, 57 predicted proteins | sample DeeMarSWOR324_28_FD_80233 | JGI IMG/M metagenome (GOLD analysis project Ga0111172, IMG submission 80233) | Anaerolineae bacterium SM23_ 63 | reverse complement strand
GCCCGATCTGGTCGAGGATGTAATATCGCCCTTCGAGAAGCCCTAGCAACGCAGACATTGTTTTTCCCCGACGACTCCTATCCCCAAAAAACCTGCATGACCTCGATACGCTATTAAATCATATGCCCTGCTTCAGGTGAGAAGATCCTCCCCTCACAATCAGAGAGCATTTCCATCTTAAGCGATGCTTGAGCGCATTTTTAGTGGTTAAAGTATACAACGAAGGTGGGGGGATTCTGTTACAAATTCACTATGTTTTTAGATTTGTGATCTCTTATAAAAGTCCTAAACGAACCGCAGAAGCGAAGAAGGGAGTTCAAGATGTTTCGAACACCTCCCATTCTATCGAGTGATGGAATGCTTTGTTTATCCTTATAGCTAGATTTCACGCGAGAAGAGGGCCATCGAAGAGAGGATAAAGGTTAGGGAGACATCGTACAAAACAAGCCCGTTCCTTCAATTTCGAAAGTGATCACCAAGTTGTAGTCAGCGAGGGCAGCGCCACTGGCGTCTTCCTTGAAGCGGAATTCTAGTTTTTTGGGCTTGTCATCAATATCCCGTTTATCATCTTGGCTGGTCCAAGGTGGCATATGAGTCGGTGGATCATCGCCCTCGTGGTTGTAGTTTTCCCAGATTTTGTCTTTACCCAACTTCACTTGTTCTAGCTCATCATGTTCTGTTGGCCAATGCACCAACATCTCGAAGATGATGATCCTTTCTGATCTTGAGTTGTAGATCATCAGACTGGGTTTGTCTCTGTCAGAAAGGTCAAAGCCACTTAGGCTAATACCATCACAAGGATCGACGACCTCGGTAAGTGTTTTCGTTGGAGGAGGAGACTGCGAGGGCGTCTTGCTGGGGACCATCGTCAGTGAGCGCGTTGGTGTGTATACCAACGTCCGTGTCGGTGTGCGTGTCAATGTACGCGTAGGTGTACGTGACAACGTCGGCGTGGTGGGAGTGGGCGAAATCCATCCGAACGGCGTGTTGGTGGGCGTTGGCGTAATGGTGGGTGTTCGCGTGATGGTAGGTGTTCGTGTGATGGTGGGTGTTCTTGTCTGTGTTGGGCTAGGGCCTGCTGTACTTGTTCGTGTGACTGTCCCAGAGACCGTCGGGGCTAAAGGTCCCTCTAAGGTCAGAGTCTCAGTCCCCTCGATCGTCAATGGAGCTGTACCTTCGCCAATTGGGGGAATAGGTTCTGTCGCCATCGCGGTCAGGGTGGCCGCTACGACGGTCTCCACATGCCCCGTCGGCACGATAGTCCCTACCTCAGGTGCATTTTCTGTCGAGAGCGCGTTAACCGTAGCCATCAAGTCAACCGTAGGACTGGCTTGTGCGATCTGGGTAGTCCGATCTCCTGTGAACGCAGAACCTAAATCAAAGGTGACGATCCCCCAGAATGCCAGCGGGCACGTAATGAGGAGCAGCAGAAGAAGTGCCAAGCCGTATCGCTTATCAAACCCCTTCTTCTTCTCTGCCTGCTCCTTCTCATCCACGAGTGGGATCGTCTCGAGTATTGGGCTCTCAGGCACCTCGCCAACCGCACCTGGTCTTAACAGCCCCGAGACTGGATCCAATGCCTGTAGCAACGCTTCTTGGAATGCACAGTTAAACTCCATGATCGAGGAGAAACGTTGATTCGGATCTTTTGCCAACGCTTTGATCAAGATCGCTTCCACAGCATCGGGAAGGTTAGGATTGACCGATCGTGGCCGTGGTAGGGGTTCCGTTGCATGCTTGATGGCAATCGCGATCGGTGTTTCACCATCGTATGGCAAACGTCCAGTGCTCATATGGTAGAGCATGACCCCCAGGGAGTATTGATCTGACTTGTGGGTGACCTTGCCCCCATTAATCTGCTCGGGAGAGATATACGCCGGAGTCCCAACCATCGCTGAACCGGTCAAGCTCAGCGACGCGTCCGAGACATATGCGAAACCAAAATCTGAAAGCCACGCGTTACCCTCTTCGTCGATGAGAATGTTGGAGGGTTTTATATCGCGATGGACGACACCAGCTTCATGTGCGTATTGCAAGGCAGATGCGATTTGATCAACGATGCGGGCACCTTCTTTAACTGTCAATTCACCGTTCATCATCCGATCGCGTAACGTGCCTACTTGCATGAAAGGCATCACGATGTATACCAACCCATTCGCCTGCCCATAATCCAGAATCGGCACAATGTTAGGATGTTGAAGCCCGCGTAAAACTTGCGCTTCTCGTTTGAAACGAGCCGCGAAGTTTTCCTCGATAGCGAGCTGGGGCATGAGCACCTTGATAGCGACCGTCTTCCCATCAGCCAAATCAATGGCCTTGAAGACGTTCGCCATCCCTCCTCGGCCAACCTGCTCGAGGATGGTGTAGCCACCTAAGGTCTTTCCGATCAAATCTGGCATGACCCTCTTAGACCTTTAAGCGCGCGACCACAGCCAGCGACTCTCTGGCATGTAACGCGGGCGCTCGATGCCACCGAATTACAATCAGGCGCCAGGTCATTCCGCTCCTTACACCATCAGCATAGCACGGTCGCATAGTGGGTATTCCTTTCATTTTGCTTTCAATGTTCAGAGGGAAAGAATGGATGCAAATCAACTATCTCTGGGGATTTTCGTGACCCAGAATACACTTTCTTACTATTCTCAGAAGATCCAAAGAAAAGCGAGCTTCGAATAAGCTGAATGAAGCCTGTCAAGCTATCATGTGCGGTCATGCCCTAAAGTTTATGCAGGAACTTTACATATATTCACATGCTTGGGGGATCAAGACTTCTACATAGGAATAATTTTACTGAGGCGGCTTCCAGGGGGTGAAGGCGCGTAAGATCGACCCTCCAATAAACTCACGAAGGATGGAATTATCGGGGATCAGCTCAACATCCAAGGGTAGGAACCATTCCAGAAATGCGAGCAAACGCTTGGCCTCAACGTGCTCCACCGTCCCAAAGGGCACCTGTCTCAGAAGGGGTTCCGCCAAAGGTGCTAATGCAGATCCTTCATAAACCAATGCGGAGTTGAACATCACGTTAGCATTTTCTTGGAAGGGGAAAATGTATTTGTTCTCACCACGGCGTACAGATTCCCAACGACGGATCGTCTCCGCCGCTGAATAACCCCGCTGCGCAGCATCACGCACAATTCGCCGAATCAGCCGAGTGTCCGTAGTTGAAACCCGGTTGTAACGGTCCAGGTTTAGTTGCGTAAGGGCGGAGACATAAATACGGTAAGTATTTTCTACCGGGATCTCCGGGATAAGGTCCGGACTCAACCCATGGATCCCCTCCAGTAGGATGATCTGATCCGAGGTGAGTTGTATTTCATCCCCTTCATCTTGCTGACCCATGATGAAGTTGTATTGCGGCAAGCGTGCTACTTTCCCATCGATCAGCAAGCCTAAGTCATGGTTCAAGCGCACCAGATCAAGCGCACGGAGGGACTCGTAATCAAGTTCACCGTTTTCATCTAAGGGCGACTTCTCCCGATCGACGAAGAAATTATCCAACTCGATCGGAAATGGAGAGAGACCGCGCGCTAATAATTGGATCGAGAGGCGTCGGGAGAAGGTCGTCTTTCCGGATGCGGAAGGCCCAGCGATCAATACCAGACGCACACGTTCCCTGCGCCTGGCGATCTTCACTGCGATCTCTGCGATCCGACCCTCGTGCAGCGCTTCAGAAACCAAGATTACCTCGCGCGCACGACCGGCAACGATGGCTTCGTTTAGCGCTCCTACATCGGGCACTCCGAGCGTTGCCAGCCAATCACCGTATTGAAGAAAAGTGGCCAGCAACTTGTTGTACTCGGGGACAGGGAGCAGTTCGGTCGGTCGATGACGCTGAGGGAACCGTAGTGTAAAACCATCCCCCGTCCTCTGTAGCGCAAACCATTGCAGATAGCCCGTGGTTGGGACCATATATCCATGGTGATAATCACGGAAAGAGCCTAATTGATAGATCACAAGATGTGGCTTCTTGCGGTTGGCAAGCAAACGCACTTTATCGGTAAATCCCTTTTCTTTAAAATATGCGATGACATCCTTTAGGGGGACGATACTTTTAGCAAAAGGGAGATCAGCTTTCACCAGTTCTCGCATGCGTGTTTCTAGACGGGTTAACTCCGCTTCCGTGAAAGGTGACCTCCCTGTCACCTCACAATAGTAGCCTCCAGATGCAATGGAGTGATCAATTGTGAGACTGGCATTGGGGAAAAGTTCCTCACACGCTGTAGCCAGCAAAAAAGTAAGCGAACGGCGGTAAAATCGCATCCCGTCTGGAGAATCCATGGTCACTGGTGTAACCTTGGAGTCCATCTCAATGGGGTAGGTCAACTCGCGCAGCTCGCCATTGACAATAGCGCCCATGATCGGTTCCTGACCAAAATTCTCTTCATCCAGGAATTCCACCAATTGGCTGCCTCGGGGACCTTCCAATACGCGCCCGTCCGGAAGATGGATTTGGACCGTTGGTCTTACATCAGCTTCAGTAATTCTTTTCTCAGCCTGAGTGGACATGCAATTATTTTCCCTCTGGGAAATTCATTCTACCCCAAAACAGGATGGTGAATAAATCCCACTTCTCCCCTACTGAACCCAAAACCGCATGTCGTAGGGGCGGGGTAACCCCGCTCCTACAAGAATTGAAACACAATTTAACATGATGTAGGGGCGGTTCGCGAACCGCCCTTACGTCAAGGATCATGATCTCCCTTGCACCTCCGAACCCAAATGGTGTCACACAATTTAGGATGTACAACGTAGGCTAAGGCCTGCGGCTACATTGGAATAGTCGATACAATATAACCGCACACTTAGAGTGCGTTTGGAGTGCGCAAGCTCTGCTTGCGCCCAGAAGCAGAGCTTCTGGATTCCAAAGATGTAGGGGCGGTTCGCGAACCGCCCCTACAACATTTGAGAATAAACCACGGGATGTAGATCTACCGCGGTCTTTCTTTAATCTATGCATTTCAGACGACAAAGTCCCCCAACTACAAAGCATCACGCTCTACAGGCCAACAACAAAGAACCAATTCCCGAGCAGCTTTGACCTCATCCATCCGACCAAAAGGGGTCTTATGCGGTGCGGTCTTGAGCAGCTCGGGGTCGGACCGTGCATTTTCAGCGATCTCGAGCATCGCCTCGACAAACGCGTCAAGTGTTTCGAGGCTCTCAGTCTCTGTCGGCTCGATCATCAACGCCTCACGGACGATTAGTGGGAAATAGTTGGTCGGCGGGTGAAAGCCGTAGTCCATCAGGCGCTTGGCGATATCGAGCGCGTGGATATCGGGTGCGTCCTCCCAGCGACCCTCTGCCACAAACTCATGCATACAGATCCGATCGTAGGGGATCCGATACGCATCCCGCATCCGCACACGCAGATAATTTGCATTCAACACCGAATGATCTGCGACTTCCCGCAGACCCGTTTTGCCTAACATACGCAAGTAGGTATACGCCTTCACTGCCACACCGAAATGTCCGTGGAAACACTTAACTCTACCAATCGACTTCTTCGGCCTGACGAATCCGTAGAGCGGCGGGAGCACCTCATCCCCCTCTTCAACCACACCAACGACAGGGGTCGGTAAGAAATCCACCAGGTGTTCCGCGACGCCAACGGGTCCTGACCCTGGACCACCTCCCCCATGCGGCGTTGAGAAGGTTTTGTGAAGGTTATATTGCAGCACGTCAAATCCTAGATCACCTGGGCGGACCACTCCCAACAGCGCGTTCATATTGGCGCCATCGCCGTATACCAAACCCCCACACCCATGGATCAGCTCGATGACTTCACCAACTTGTTCCTCAAAGAGACCAAGGGTGTTAGGGTTGGTGAGCATCAAACCCGCGACGCTTTCATCGCAGTGTCCCCGCAGTGAGGCCAGGTCGACATTACCGCGCTCGTCGGAGGGGATCTCGATAACTTCCATCCCGCTCATTGTAGTGGTGGCTGGGTTGGTGCCGTGGGCTGAGTCGGGTACCAGAATTTTGGTGCGTTTCTCGTCGCCTCTATCCTTGTGGTACGCGCGGATGATTAAAATTCCCGTCAGTTCGCCATGGGCACCGGCCGCTGGTTGAAGGCTAACAGCTGCAAAACCGCCAATCTCACTGAGCCATTCCTGAAGGCTATACATCAGCGCCAAATTACCTTGAGCCGTATCCGGATCCTGCAATGGGTGAGTAAACGTGAAACCGGGTAGCCTAGCTATGTCTTCGTTGACCTTGGGGTTGTACTTCATTGTGCACGAACCCAAGGGATAGTAGCCCGTGTCAACCCCATAGTTCAATTGAGAGAGGCGCACAAAATGCCGTACGACATCAATCTCTGAGAGTTCGGGCAGAGGCAGATCTTCACGAATTAGACCCTCAGGCAGGGCTACCTTCGGCACGTCGACCTCAGGAAGCCTCAAGGCACGGCGTCCTGGGGAGGATAGCTCATATAGTAGAGGCTCAGTCATGGGCCACCTCCTCCAGAACGTCCACCAAATCGTTGATTTCCTCTTTGTTGATGACCTCGGTGACGGCGATCAACATGTGATCAGCCAGTGTGGGATATACCTGACCAAGATCGTACCCGCCGAGGATATCGTATTCCAGTAATTGGTCGTTTATCTCGGCTACCGGTCTTGGACAAGCAACCACAAATTCGTGGAAATAGGGACCTCGGTGCCACAGGCTGTAATGATCAAGGGCATCGATCTTCTCTGCGGCATAGTGTGCCTTGTGATAACAAAGCTCGGCGACTTCACGTAAGCCTTGTTTTCCTGCAATGGATAGATACACAGCTGTTGCGAGAGCCATCAACCCTTGGTTGGTACAGATGTTGGAGGTAGCTTTATCCCGCCGTATGTGCTGTTCACGTGGGGTAAGCGTGAGCACGTACCCACGTTGACCTCGGCTGTCGACAGTTTCCCCGACCAGACGGCCAGACATTTTGCGTACATACTGCTGGCGAGTTGTAAAGATGCCTACATAAGGTCCACCATACGAGAGCGGGATACCCAATGGTTGGCCGTCGCCCACGACGATGTCAGCGCCAAATTCGGACGGGGGTTTAAGTAACCCCAGCGCCAACGGATTTACCACCACACAGAACAACGCTTCGGTTTTGCTAGCCGCCTCTCCGAGTGAACTGAATTCCTCGATCCGACCAAGGAAATCGGGGTACTGCACCGCCACCAACGCGGTCTCTTCATCGAGCATCTCGGCGAACATGGCAGAACTGATATCCAGGGACTCATCACCAGCAATGGTCAATCCCATACCCTGAGTGTATGTGCGGACAACTTGACGATAGTGAGGATGGATAGTTGGCGAGAGCAGCACCTTGTGACGTTTACCACGATGCTGGTTAAGCGCCAGAATCACGGCTTCGGCAAGAGCAGTAGCACCGTCGTAATGCGAGGCGTTTGAAACCTCCATGCCCGTTAAATTGCACATCAAACTTTGATATTCGAAAATAGCTTGCAGGGTGCCTTGGGAGATCTCCGGTTGGTAGGGCGTATATGCAGTGTAGAATTCATTCCTCTGCAAGATATGATCGATGATAGAGGGGATGAAATGATTGTAAGCGCCAGCGCCCAAGAAACAAGGAACGTGCTGGACCTCCAGATTCGCCTCCGACAGCGTGAGCATCTCCCTCGTGATTTCCATCTCCGAGATCGGTTCTGGGAGATTTAGGTCCGGAAATCGAACCTCTTGCGGGATGGCATCATATAGGTCATCCATCCTCTCAAGACCTATTGCCGCCAACATGGCGCGGCGGTCAGCCTCAGTATGGGGAATGTATGCCATCAGTGTTCTCTCTCCTGGCAATATTTCTCATAAGCGGTCGCATCGAGCAGATCATCAAGTTCCACCGGATTCGCGATCTCAAACTTAAACATCCAAGCTGCACCATATGGGTCTGCATTGATCATTTCTGGCGTGTCATGTAGTTCAGCATTCGTTTCGACGATAACTCCGCTGACAGGCATGTAGATAAATGCAGCCGCTTTAACTGATTCGACTTCGGCAACAGTGGCGTCTTTGTCCAACTCTTCTCCAATCTCCGCTGTTACCTCCATGAAGATGATGTCCGAGAGCTGGTCCTGAGCATAATCAGTGATACCCACTGTAGCGATATTCCCTTCTACTTGGACCCACTCGTCATTCTTGGTGTACTTTAGATCCGTGGGAAATTCCATCATGCCCTCCTTGAAAATATGGTGTGCTTAGTTTAAAGCTACAAGCCACAAGCTGCAAGCTGCAGGCTTCAAAATTAAGGTCTTGCATCGAATACAAATACGATGTAGCCGCACCCTTTAGGGTGCGTAGATACGCAGGCTTAAGCCTGCGACTACTTTCATGAAGTGAGACACAATATAGTTGCACCCTTTATGGTGCGGTAATTTTGCATGCTTGGATTGTAAACCTATGTCTTTGGGAAATTGTCAGCCGACGTATACGCGGGGCACTCTCGCCCCCAAGCCGCAGACCACCTCGTAATTGATCGTCTCCCAGCGTTTGGCGATCTCCTCCGCGCGAATGTGCTCCTCTCCTTGATGACCTAATAGGACAACCTCGTCACCCACTTTCGCTTGAGGGACATGATCCAACTGGACCATTAATTGATCCATACAAACACGACCCACAACCGGCACCTGCTGCCCATGAATTAAAACAGCATTCCCTTCCACGCGACGATAGCCATCACCATAACCCACCGGTACGACTCCAATCCTTTCCTGACCATGCGTCTGATAGACATGCCCGTAACTCACCCCGGTACCAGCGGGGTATTGTTGAACATGTGTAAGGTGTGCTTTCCAAGCCAGAGCCGGCTGAAAACCCTCCGGCAAGGGAACCCTGGTTGAAGGGTCGAGACCATACAATGCGATCCCAATGCGCACCATATCGAGGTGGGTTGACGGCCGCGTTAGAGCGGCTGCGGAATTGGCGGCATGCACAAGTGGTGGTCGCAGACCCGCAGCCTCGATCTCGGCGAGGAGATCCAAGAACCTCCTCTCTTGTAGGGCTGTTGTCGGATCTTCCGTCTCATCAGCCCGGGCGAAGTGGGTAAAAACACCTTCCACCTCTACAGAAGGCTCTTTCGTCAGTTGACCTAGCAATTGGTAGGCAATCGCTGGTTGGGCTCCGAGCCGGCTCATCCCTGTATCAACCTTAACGTGGACAAGGGCAGGTCGACCTGCCACGCTTGCTGCTGCAACCAAAGTCTCTATCTGCTCTGGATGAAAGACGGTCAAAGCCACATTGCGACCAATCGCGTCGGCTAATTGTTCATCCGGTGTATACCCGAGCACGAGGATAGGCGCTTCAATCCCCGCCCGTCGGAGTTCAAAAGCCTCCTCCACGCGCGCCACTCCACAGTAGGTTGCGCCGGCCGAAACGGCAACTCTGACCACCTCGGTGATGCCGTGACCATAACCATTCGCCTTGACCACCGCCATCAAACGCACACCGGTCAACTTCAGCAGATGACTAGCGTTCTCAATGATCGCGCCCCGATTGATCTCAAGCCAGTTGGAATTACCTTCTCTAGGTTTCACAGAGGCGAGTATAAGCCCAAGCTCAGAAGATGACAATGGTGAAGACAAAAGAGTATAATCCTAGGTCGATGACCCCAGAAGGTTGGATCACCCTAACGATTATCGGCGGCGCTGCCCTTCTACTTATCTCCGATCGGCTGCGCCCCGATCTCGTAGCGCTCATGGTCATCCTCGCTCTCAGCCTTACTGGTGTCGTCACCCCTCAGGAAGCCTTCTCCGGATTTAGCCGTTCCGCGGTGATCACCATCCTCTCCCTCTTCATCCTCACCTACGGATTGGAACGTACAGGTGTAACCCGCTGGGTTGGTCGTCAGTTGCTGCGCATGGCAGGGACCTCCGAACGCCGGCTCATCGTCGTGTTAATGCTCACCAGCGCATGCCTGGCAGCGTTTATGAACACCATCGCGGCTACTGCAGTGCTTTTGCCCACTGCCATGAGCATCGCTCGTCAAACGCACATTCGTCCCTCACGTTTGCTTATCCCCCTCGCCTCTGGCGCGCTACTCGGCGGAACGACAACCCTCCTCACAACGGCTAATATTATCGTCAGCAGCACCCTCAGTCAGAGTGGCCTTCAGCCTTTCGGGCTTTTTGAGTTCCTGCCAGTTGGCCTACCTCTCGTGATCGGGGGAACCTTGCTTATGAGTTGGCTGGCTCCTCGAGCACTTCCAGCTCGAGACGTAGCGGGTGAGATCGCTAGGATGCAACGGTTACGCAGCGAATTGGCCGAGGTCTACCACTTACGTGAGGGCAGTTGTGAAGTTGTCGTCCAACGTGGTTCATCTATGGCTGGTCAGACGTTGAGTCAAGGTCGCTGGGGACAGGAATTGGGATTGACCGTGCTCGGTATTTTCCATGAAGGTCGAATGCATAAGGCTCCTGACAGCGATACGGAAGTCCAGGAGGGCGATATCCTGCTGCTCGAAGGTACACCAACCCCTGAGCAAATGAAGAACCACGGATTGAATCTCACTTTTGAAAGTGACCTGATCAACAATCTGGCTTCGGAGGATGTGCCTTTAGTTGAGGTTACCCTCGCTCCACGCTCCGAACTCGAAGGACGTACACTGCGCGGCATACGCTTCCGCGAACGATACGGTCTCCAGGTCATCGCCTTCTGGCGTCAGGGTCTGGTACTGCAACAAGATGTCGCTGACATTAAGCTGCAATTTGGTGACGCGATGCTGGTACAGGGTCCGCGAACGAAGGTCGAACTCCTTCAATTGGATCCAAATTTCTTGATCTTGGAGGAGGAAACCGGTGATCTTCTCGGCCCCCGTGCATTGCTTGCAGCTGGAATCATGATTGTTAGCCTTATCCTGGCAGCCACAAATGTCCTTCCGCTCGCCATTGCAACCTTGGCTGGCGCTGCAACCATGCTCCTTGCCGGTTGTCTAACCATGGATGAAGCTTATCGCTCAGTCGAGTGGAAGGCTATTTTCCTCATCGCTGGGATGCTTCCATTGAGCATCGCGCTTGAGAGAACAGGAACCGCCGCTCAATTAGCCGAAGGCCTATTTCAATTAACCGGGGGGCTGGCTCCCGTGGTGACGGCAGGGATTCTGCTGTTGATCGCCATCGGCCTCAGCCTCCTACTCAGTGGTCAGACGGCTGCGGTGATCATGGCGCCGATCGCCATCGCTGCTGCTGTTCCGATCGGCGCTGATCCACGCGCGCTGGCGATGGCCGTTGCTGTCGGTTGCTCACTGGCATTCATCAGCCCTCTAGGCCACCCGGCCAATCTGTTGGTCATGGGACCGGGCGGCTACACCTTCCGCGATTACTTTCGTCTTGGAACACCCCTTACCCTCCTCACGATCGCCATCGCCTTGGTGGCATTACAATGGATGTGGGGCCTGTGAGCACCTCTTTTTTTGAATTGCTGGCAACAGATGGCGGTGGACGCGCCGGTATCATCCATACGCCTCACGGCGATCTTCAAACCCCACTCTTCGCGCCAGTCGGCACTCAGGCCACAGTGAAGGCCATTACACCCGAACAGCTTCAACAAATCGGAGCTACACTCGTCCTCGCGAATGCTTACCACCTCTACTTGCGTCCGGGCGATGAACGTATTGCAGCATTAGGTGGACTGCATGAATTCATGGCCTGGAAGGGACCGATCTTGACCGACTCGGGTGGTTTTCAGATTTTTTCCCTCACTGAGAGTCGCCAAGTAGATTCTGACGGAGTCACCTTCCGTTCTCACATCGATGGATCGACCCATCGCCTCACGCCCGAAAAGGTCATAGCTATCCAAGAGAATCTAGGCGCCGACATCATCATGGCCTTCGACGAATGCCCAGAACCACTGGATCGTGTTTACAACGAACAAGCGATGATCCGCACACATAACTGGGCGGAACGTTGCCTGGCAGCCAAGACCCGGTCTGATCAAGTGCTCTTTGGGATCGTACAAGGAGGGATATTCGCCGACCTGCGTGAACAATCAGCTTCTGCCATTGCTTCGATGGGGTTTCCTGGCATCGCAATCGGGGGACTATCTGTGGGGGAAAGCAAGCAGGACATGCTGGCCATGCTTGAAATCGTAGGATCTGTCTTGCCACCAGACCGGCCACGATATCTTATGGGTGTCGGATTCCCGCAGGATCTGATCGAAGCGGTTAAACGGGGGATCGATATGTTCGACTGCGTCCTCCCAACACGCATGGCCCGTAATCATGCCGCCCTCACCCGGCTCGGTCGGCTCAATATGCGGAATGCGACTTTCGCTGAGGATGTCCGGCCCATCGACCCCGACTGTAAATGCTACACCTGCCTCACCTTCACCCGCGCGTATTTACGGCATTTGATCGCTTCGGGTGAAATGCTCGCCGCTACATTGCTCACGATCCATAACCTGTATACGCTCGTCTCGCTGACCGCTGATTTAAGGCAAGCAGTAATCGATGGACAATTAGATCAATTCTCCGATCAATTCCTGGCCAACGACAACAAGCACCGCCCACCGGAGTCCTAGTTGATGACAGCCCTCGAAGCGCTCGTTCTCGGCATCGTTCAAGGAGTCACGGAATTCCTACCCATATCCTCCTCGGGTCACCTCGTGCTTGTGCCTTGGCTCTTTGGTTGGTCAGAACCAGGATTGGCTTACTCCGTCTTTCTTCATTGGGGCACACTATTGGCTGTATTGGTCTTCTTCCGACGTGACATCTACCGGATCATATTAGCTTGGCTTACAAGCCTTCGTGACCGATCGTTCGAAAACCCGGAGGGGCGTCTCGCCTGGTGGATTATCATTGCTACGATCCCCGCTGGGGTGATCGGCGTCATCTTTCAGGATTTTTTCGAGACGCTTTTCAATTCACCGAGAATTGTTGCGGGCTTTTTGTTACTCACCGCTTTAATCCTCGCAATCAGCGAGCGCCTTGGAGGTCAGATAAAGTCAGCCGATGCGATGCAGTGGTACGACGCAATATTGGTTGGTCTCGCACAGGCGGCCGCGATCACACCTGGCATTTCTCGATCCGGAACGACGATCGGCGCCGGCTTACTGCGTGGAGTCACAAGGGCGTCTGCGACACGTTTTAGTTTGCTGCTCATGGTGCCGACAATATTCGGCGCCGGGATTCTCTCATCCCTTGACCTGGCTAAAGAAGGTTTACTCGGTAATGGGTGGTTGGTATTGATGATTGGATTCATCTCCGCTGCGATCAGTGGTTATCTTGCCATCCGTTGGATGGTTGCCTATCTGACCCGTCACCCCCTGACGGTCTTCGCGATGTATTGCGCCATCGTTGGCGTGAGCGGGTTGCTTTTGAGTGTGTTCCGTGGTTAAGTCCATCTTCTCCCTTCTTCTTTGCATGGGGTTGGTCGCTTGCGCTCCAACACCGACCGCTACCCCTACGAAATCCACCATCCGTGTGACAACCACACCTGCCCTTGAGAGCCTGGTGACCCATTGGGCCATCGAATACATGGATGCACAGGACATGGTCAGGATCGATCTACGGATCCTTCCACTTGAAGGTGCGTTAGACGCGGCTGAAGGTGGAACGGTGGATGTCATCGTCGCTGGCACACAGCCTCCCCGGGGATGGTTCGCAACACCCTTGTCGCTGGAAGGGGTCGCTGTGGTTGTCCACCCAACCAACAGCATTCGATCTCTCAAACTGGAGGACCTGGCGGCTCTCTTTCATGGTGACAACGATTCATGGGACGAAGTTGGCGGGGACGATTTGCCGGTCCAGCCTGTCATCCCGCTTCCGGGTGATGAGATACGAGAATATTTCAATACTCTGGTGTTGGAGGGTGAAGGATTCTCACCTGACGCATTTATGGCGCCCTCGCCTTTCGCAATGGTAGCGATGGTGGCCGAGGACGAAGGTGCGGTCGGTCTTATGCCCCTCTCACAGACTACTGATGTAGTGCGCGTCGTGAGGGTCGATGGGGTTCTCCCTCAGGCAACCACAGTGGGTGATGGTCGGTACCCACTTCATATAGAGATTCTGGCGCTCGCCCTTGAACAACCGGTAGGGGCCACCTATGAGTGGCTCGCCTGGCTCCAGAATTCCCTCTCAATCGATAATCCCTGAGTTTGTTCCTGTATGCTAGAGAGACCGTAGAGGCAATTCACCGTTCGTGCCGCGAGAACCGGCGGCACGTCGGTGCGAGACGGCATGAATTGCCCCTACGAGATTTTGGTTATTATGGAACAATTCACCTGCCGTTCGCTGAAGGTGTCGGACCTGAGGCCAAATGTAGCCGCACCGTTTATGGTGCGTTTGGAGTGCGCAAGCTCTGCTTGCGCCCCCTTCGACAGGCTTCCTTCGACTGGCTCAGGGCAGGCAGGACAATGCAGAAGCAGAGCTTCTGGATTCCAAAGATGTACGGTGCAATAAATTGCGCCCTTTTGCATACACAACCCAAGCTAAAGCCTGCGGCTACAAGCTGATGAGGCAAAGTTAGGGAGCACCTGGGCTGTGTTCGAGGAGGTGAAACCGCAATTAGAATCTGAAATCACCTATCAAAAAAGGGTTGGTCCGTCGTTCGCGTCCAACTGTAGTTACCGGACCATGACCTGAGAGCAATTGGGTGTCGTCCGGTAAAGTAAGCACTTCTTCTTTGATACTCCTTAAAAGGGTGTCCCAATCCCCTCCCGGCAAGTCTGTCCGTCCTACACTGCCCATGAAGATTAAATCCCCACAAAATGCCAAGCCAGCTTCACGCGCCAAAAAGAGGACATGGCCTTGGGTGTGCCCCGGTGTACTTCGAACCTCAAACTTGTGTGATCCTAGATTAAGTTGCATGCCATGTTCCAGGGCGATGCTTGGTTCGGGTCCAGGATCGAAGTTACCAAACCCAAACACCGCTGCCCCTCCATGCGCGCTCCAGAGCGGAAGGTCAGCAGGATGGAGCGCAACTGGAACAGGATCGGGCAACTCAGCACTCACTCCTGCGGTACCGCCAAAATGATCGAAGTGGCCGTGAGTCAGCCAGATGGCGCTTATACGCAACCCCTGGCTCTCCGCTTCCCTAACAATCACCTCCCCATCCCAAGCCGGGTCAATGACAACAGCCTCACCCGAAGTCGTGTCTCCAACAAGGTAGGTATTGGTCTGAACCGGACCGAGGACAAAGGGGACGACGATCATCTGATATGGGTCATTATTACCTTCCAAGCCATGCACGTCAGCTCCTTTGTTGAGTTATTGGTTTATACATATCAAGCCAATTTCTATCCCCCTCAGCGATATCGTCCCAAATCATAATGCCTGAGTTCGAAACCAACAATGATCAGATTCGCTCGATCTCGAACCTTGCGATCAAGCCGCACAGAACCGGGACGAGTATAACGACAACCGTAGACGATACAAACTTCCCCACCCATAGAAGTGGTGTTAGACTGGTCACACTTCTTGGCATGGAGGCCTCTATGAGACCCTACCCACCCGAACCTTTCCGCATAAAAACAGTGGAGAGCATCCGACAGATCAACCGAGGGGAGCGCGAATCGCTTCTCAAGGCTGCTGGTTACAACATCTTTGGGCTTCGTTCAGAGGACATTTATATTGACCTATTGACCGATTCCGGTACAGGTGCGATGAGCGATCGGCAGTGGGCAGCACTCATGCAAGCCGACGAAGCATACGCTGGAGCGCGGTCCTTTTACAAGCTCGCCGAAGCGATTGGGAAGATATTTGGTCACACGTTCTTTGTACCGACTCATCAAGGGAGAGCCGCCGAACATATTTTAAGTTCATTGCTCATCAAGCCAGGGCACGCGATCCCTTCCAACACTCACTTTGACACAACCGATGCCAATATACGTGCTCGTGACGGGAGGCCCATTAACCTCGTGATCGACGAAGCTGCGGACCCCACGAACCGGCATCCCTTCAAAGGCAATCTAGATATTGAGAAGCTTGAGGCCTTGATCCAAGATGTTGGCGTCGAAGAGATACCGTTTGGCATGATCACCGTCACCAACAATGCGATCGGTGGACAACCTGTGTCACTGGAAAATATGCATGAAGTGAGTGAGGTACTCCACAGATATGGGATTCCATTCTTCATTGATGCCTGCCGCTACGCAGAGAATGCGTATTTCATCAAGCAACGGGAGCCAGGCTACGAGGATAAATCCATCTTAGAAATCGCCCAGGAATGCTTTGCCTTATCCGATGGCGCTACGATGAGCGGAAAAAAAGATGCCATGGTCAACATCGGAGGCTTTCTCACCATGAACGATGAGAATCTCTATCAACAAGCCTGTAACGAACTTGTCCTTCGTGAGGGATTCCCCACTTATGGTGGGCTTGCAGGTCGTGATTTGGAAGCCATGGCTGTCGGCTTGTGGGAGGGACTCGACGAAGCGTATTTAAGCTATCGGGTGGGGCAAGTTGCGTATCTCGCTCAAGGATTGCTCGAAGTGGGTATCCCGATCGTGGAACCTCCTGGTGGGCATGCTGTGTACATCGACGCGCAGCGGCTGCTTCCACACATCCCGCGCGATGAATTCCCAGGTCAGGCGCTTTCGATCGAGTTGTATGTGGAAGGAGGTATCCGAGGCGTGGAGTTAGGCTCGGTTGCTTTCGCCTATCCTGATCCAGAAACCGGTGAAATGCAATACCCTCTCATGGAATTGGTCCGCCTCGCCATCCCCAGGCGAATGTACACCCAAGCCCATATGGACTTCGTTATCGAGACACTGGCCCACATCGCTGAACGGCGCGAATCGATCCGTGGCTATCGGATCGCCTATGCACCTCGACTGTTGCGTCATTTCACAGCGAAGTTTGAACCGCTGTAAAGAATTAAGTTCAAACTGATGTTGGACAGGTCTGGGTTAGGAAGCCCGGCCTCAATCTATCATTGCGAGGAGCCCGTCCGGGCGACGAAGCAATCTTTTCGTAGCCGAGATTGCTTCGCCCCTGCGGGGCTCGCAATGACATTGAAGGAGAGGAGATGGCATAGACAATACACGGCTCACAATGACTTGGGCTATGGTATCCTCACATTATTCTCCATACATTGCTGCGACATAACATAGAATTTCCACGCGGTGACTAAATGACAAGCGCTGAGTTCGTCTTACCCCATGTAAGAATTTCAGATCGACGTTCACCTCTGCGTTGGATCCTTTCACATGTCGCTCGTCATTGGTGGATCGTGATCGTGGCCGTCTTCGGGGCAATTGGCAACGCTGCATTGGCATCCGCCGTTCCCGTCCTCGTTGGTTTGGCTTTCAATGCCATTCTGGCTGATCCCCCTGACCTGTCCCGCTTGGGTCAGATTGCTCTCATGATTGTTGGCTCACAAATGGTACGTGGGGTTTTGCAGCTAGGTCGGAACTTTGGCGCTGAATTAATCGGCCAGCGGTTAGAGCGAGACATTCGCGATGAACTCTACGCCAGTCTTCTCGGTAAGAGCATGACGTTCCATAATGATCAACCTGTGGGAGACACGATGGCTCGCGCCACCAACGACGTGCGAGAGATCAATCTCATGTTCAGCCCCGGGTTGAACCTGGTGGTGGGATCGGCGATCTTCCTCATCGTTCCTCTCATCTTAGCGCCAACGTACCACCCCTCACTCATCCTAGTGCCCCTTGTCTTCGTTGCAGGGTATTTCCTTGCTCTCTGGCAGTACCTCACAGAACTAAGCCCAATCTCCGATGCCATTCGCCAATCCTTCGGTGATTTAAATGCTCATCTCGCAGAAGCCCTGGATGGCATTGAGATCGTCAAAGGGACCGCTCAAGAGCAGGCCGAATCAAAACGATTCACGACAAATGCACGCGCTTACCGTGATCATTTCGTTCGTCAGGGCGATGTAGAAGCCCGCTTCTTGCCCTTCCTCTTGATCGGCTTAGCGACCGCTGGTAGTTTTTTACATGCATTACTTCTCTATCGTGCTGGCTCTCTCGATCTCGGTCAAGTTGTCGCCTATGTTGGATTGATCCAACTCTTCCGCTTCCCCACATTCGTGTCCCTCTTTGCCTACTCTCAGGTGTCGTTGGGAATGGCCAGCGCTCGGCGTATCCTCGATTTGATCAACCGAGAGACAAAACTTGACCAGAATCCAGGTGGTTACGCCGGTGATATGCGAGGCGAAATCGAGTTCCACGATGTGACCTTTGCATACCTCGGCGAAAGTGAAAGCAGCCTCGAAGAGGTCACCTTTCACGCTTCGCCCGGGCAGACGGTTGCCATCGTTGGACAGACAGGAACGGGTAAGAGCACCTTGACTCATCTCATCAACCGCATCTATGACGCTACACATGGCGAGGTCCTCATCGATGGGATTGACGTAAGTGAATGGAACCTGGCTGCGCTTCGACGTCAGATCTCAGTCATCGAGCAGGACGTCTTTTTGTTCTCACGCGCCATCTCCGAAAACATCGCTTTCGGCTGCCCCGATGCAACCCAACAGGAAATCGAGGCTGCTGCACGTGCTGCCCAGGCACATGAATTCATCATGAGCTTCAACGAAGGTTACAACACGGTGGTCGGCGAGCGCGGGGTGACCCTCTCTGGCGGACAGCGGCAACGCATCGCACTCGCGCGGGCGTTCCTTACGAACCCCAGCATCCTGATCTTGGATGATGCAACCAGTTCCATCGACAGCGCCACGGAGGACCAAATCCAGCGCGCGATCTTCCGCGCCTCCCAAGGGCGGACCACGTTGATCATCACGCACCGTCTCTCCCAGATTCGCTGGGCTGACTTGATCCTTGTCCTGCGTGGTGGAAAGATCGCTGCCATTGGATCTCACGAGGATCTGATGGCGACCTCAGAACCATACCGCAAGATATTCATGCGTTACAGAGACGATTGAGAGATGGGATTTTTCTCCGGACTTGACACTGAGGCATTTGATCGAGCGTATCGTGATCGCGATCTGGTTCGGCGTATGCTCGCTTACTTCATACCTTATCGACGTCGATTAGTCCTTGCTAGTCTCGGTATCTTCATCGTTGCTGCCGGCGGCGCAGGGACACCCATTCTCGTCTCGCGTGGCGTGGATTTGATGGTCGAGGGTGGTGTCTCTGGGCTAACCAACATGCTGGTCAGTGGCCTCTTTGCCCTCGGAGTGATCATCTGGGGTGCAAATTGGGCAGGACGTCGCCTGATCACTCGCGCTGTCGGTGACGTCATGCTCGATCTCCGGCGAGATGCTTTTATCGCAACCACCGGGCACGATCTTTCCTTCTTCGATGAATTCTCAACCGGTCGTGTGGTAAGCCGCATCACCTCCGACACCCAAGAGTTTGCCCGTGTGGTCGTGCTGGTGACTGATCTTGTGTCACAAATCCTACAAGCCATCATCCTGCTCGTGGTCTTAGTTGGTATCAATGGTCGCTTGACACTTTGGCTGATCGCAATGATGCCCGTGATCTTTGTTGTGGCGATCGGATTTCGGCGAATTGCTCGCCAAGTCACGCGACGAGGTTTTCGTGTAATGGCTAATGTCAACGCCGCTATTAAAGAAGCCGTTACCGGGATCGCCATCGCTAAGAATTTCCGTCAGGAAGCAACCATTTATGATGAATTCGATGAGATCAACCAGCAGTCTTACCGCATCAACGTTCGTCGTGGTTTTGTGCTCGCCACAGTATTCCCCGCATTAGATGCACTGTCAGGAGTCGGCACAGCGATCCTGGTGTACGCCGGAGGGTTGAGCTCGGCAGCAGGCTTGATCTCGGTTGGCGCGTGGTTCCTCTTCATCAGCAGCCTCAATCGTTTCTGGTTCCCTATCTTGAATCTCTCCGCCTTCTGGACCAATATCCAGAACGGATTGTCGGCTGCGGAGCGGGTTTTCGCCCTCATCGACGCCGAGTCTGCTGTGTCACAAATTGATCAACAATCCGTGCCTGCTTTGCGAGGGGAGATCACCTTCGAGAGCCTATCGTTCCACTATCAACCAGGAGAGACTGTCCTTTCTGACTTTGATTTTCACATCGAACCTGGAGAGAATATCGCGTTGGTTGGCCACACGGGTGCCGGAAAAACCTCAATCGCCAGACTCATCTCTCGTTTCTACGAGTTTCAAGAGGGACGTCTGCTGATTGATGACAAAGATATCCGCACCCTTAACCTGGTTGAATATCGTCGTCGGTTGGGTATCGTTTCCCAAACACCCTTCCTTTTCTCTGGCAGCGTGCTCGACAACATCCTCTACGCCAGTCCGAATGCGAGTAGGAGGGAGGTTGAGGAGATGTGCCGTCAAATTGGCGAGGGCGCATGGCTCGGAACCTTACCCGACGGCTTGGAGACTGAAGTCGGGGAGCGAGGGGCGAACCTCTCTATGGGGCAGCGTCAGTTGGTGGGACTGATGCGCGTACTGGTCCAATGCCCGGCGATCTTCATCCTCGATGAGGCCACCGCGAGTGTCGACCCCTTCACTGAGGGCCAAATTCAAGAAGCCTTGAATATGATCCTGGCAGAGAGCACCTCAATCGTCATCGCGCATCGACTATCAACCGTGCGAGCGGCAGATCGGATCATCGTCCTGCGAGAAGGTGAGATCATCGAGGAGGGGAATCACAAATCCTTGATGACCGATGGCGGGCATTATGCCGAACTCTACAACACCTACTTCCGACATCAATCGTTGGAATATGTTGAGCAAGTTCGTCAAGTGGCTCTCGGAGATTGATCCTCCGTGATCGTCTCAATCAAATGGCCGTCTATCAATAATCCGATCGAACAATCTATCATCCCTAATCGGCATCTGACCTTGGCTCCAATTTAAATCAACCACTTTACAACCTCCTCTCAATATACCCAAAGTCCTGTCGACAGCAGATAAAATTAACGCATATGATGATTGAGCTATGCCAAACATTCATTTTCCACAGAGGTCCTTGGTGAAGTTTAAAGTTCCCCTTTGTATCTTGATCCTCTCTCTGGTCCTGATCACACCCACCCAAAACGCGTATAGCGACTCATCCGGATGGGAGACCCTTGCCCCCGGGATTGATTATCAGGAATTCCGCCTTCCTGGCCCAAGACGGGTTTTCGTCGCTCGCATGGATCGGAGCGCAGAGAACGTCATCCTCGATACCAGCATCGCTCAAGGTGCGTTGGGGCAAGGCAAGGAGACGGTCAGTGGGATGGCCGAGCGTTATGACCAGGCGATCAATAACTGGGGAGAAACCTGGGGGAATCGCAATCACGTCGTCGTAGCGATCAATGGCTCTTTCCATAACTCGGGGACAGGCATCCCTCATGGCGGCATGATCCATTCCGGCTGGTATGCGGTACCCTATCCCAATTGGGAGAGCGTCAGCGGCTTTGTGTGGAAGCAGGATCGCAGCGCGTTCATCGGTGAATGTGTGAACCATGAGTCCACGAATCAACGCTTCACCAACCTATACAATGGAGAATCGCGCAGGATCAATGGCATCAACCGCGAGCCTGAAGAACATGAACTGGTCGTCTTCACGCCACAGTACATTCGAGAAACCTCTGGAGAAAACACAGGTGTTGAGGTCTTGGTTGAGTTGACCCGTCCCCTGGGGATCGTACCGCTACCTGAGATGATCCTAGGCATTGTGAGAGAGGTTCGTGAAGATGATGCCCCCATACCAATACCCTTCGACCACATTGTGGTCTCAGGAGATGGTCGGTCAGCTGAAGCACTGCTCGAAAACTACCGTGTCGGCGCTGTGGTTGGTCTTTCCATGGAGATCACGCATCTCCAAGAGGATTGCCGCAGATCTCACCCGCTGGAGTGGACGAACGCCTATGCGAGCCTTGGAGGAGGGTTCATTTTCCTCAAGGATGGAGAGATCCAATACTTCGATGACCCAGGTGCCAACAATCGTCACCCAAGGACGGCGATCTGCTATAACGATGAGTTCATCTTTTTCGTCGTCGTAGACGGACGAAATGACGCTTACAGCCTCGGGATGAGCGTCACACAATTGGCAACTTTCTGCCGAGACACCCTGGAGGCAACCTGGGGTATTAACCAAGATGGCGGTGGTTCTTCAACCATGTGGGTAAACGGTGAGGTGGTGAATTCCCCTTCTGATGGCAGCGAACGAGAAGTCGCCAACGGCATGATGATGATCGTCGTTGAACCGATGGAACGATCCCTTACCTTTTGGCCTGGGGAACGAGTGATCGCGCAACAAACCACCAATATCTACTTAGGACCAGGAAATTACGCCCCCATTGCTTCGGTTGCGAAAAACACCAAAGGCATCATCCTTCCGCACATCAATTACACGAACGGGATCCTTGCGAAGGGCACCTACTGGTGGAAGGTTGATTTTGAGGGGATTGTTGGCTGGATCGTCGAGGACGCGCTCGATTTAGCCAATCCACGCTCTATGATCTCGGCCATCTTTGGCTGGGGGATTAACACCGACGGGAATTAACGGTCTCGTCTTCAATTAATCCTTATCTTGTTGAGTCAAAGTTCAATCGTAGGGGCGATTCGGCGTTCCCACGAGATGCCGAGAAGAACACTCGACACTTTCAGTCGGTGGCACGCCAGATCAGCTTCCTCAAATCAAACGCCCTTGATCAACCGTTGTTCTGGCTTAGCACAATCTCTCTCAAAGCCCATGCGACCCCATTCTCATCGTTAGTAGGGGCGATCCTATCTGCGGCCGCCTTAACCTGTGGCGCGGCGTTCCCCATCGCGATCGATAATCCAGCCACATTAAACATCGAGAGATCATTGTCGGCGTCCCCAATGGCCAGGGTCTTCTCCAGTGAAACATCCAGGTGATTTACCAAACGGATCAAAGCCGCCCCCTTGTTCGCATCCTCATGAGTGACATCGAGAAAAACCTCGAGCGGATACGCCAGGTGAACCGCAGGTCCGTGTTGCCGGATCGTGGTTTCGATTTGTGACAACCTGTCGGGGTCACCATAAAGAGCGATTTTCACCGCTTTCGCGGTGTTTTCGCTGAGGATATCTTCTACTTTGATCACCTGGTACGCCCGCGAAGGCGTCCAATCTTCCCGCGATCCGGGAGGGGCTTCGTAATAGATCCCATCTGGTAGACTGAAGAACATCGCGATCTTACATTCTCTAGCCGTGGTGACGATGAACTCAAGATCACTCCGTGCAATAACCCGGCGATCGATCGACTCTCCAGTGCTCGGATCTGTGATCTCGGCCCCACCAGAGCATATATAGGGGATGTCCAAATCGATCTGTTCAAAAACGGGTACGAGTGAAAAAGTACTTCGCCCGGTCACAAGCGTTGCTAAAACACCAGCTGACCGGACGGCGCTTATCGCTGCCAAATTTTCTTGAGGCACCTCGTGCTCCGAGTTAAGCAGTGTCCCATCAATGTCCATGGCAACCAAGTCAAACGCAGGGGGTTCACTTGATTTCAGCTTCTCACTTTTCCCAGCGAAATTCGCTTCTCGCATCATACGACTTTCCTCATATGCCAAATTACATTCTCTTTACGTTGACAGGTAAGATAACCCACTATCACCATCCTAACTAGGTTAGTCTCGATGACCAAGGATGGCTTTGGGATGCCAAGGGGTCCATTATAACCAGCAATCGATTAAGATGTACAGATGGTGTAAAAAAAAACGAGATCGTATCTCAGGCTCCATTTTCCAACTCATCAATGGCAGATTCCTGTGACAACGCACGGATCGTCCTCGGTTTCACCTCTTCAATCTTCGGCAACAACGACAGGATGCCGTTCTCGGATTCGGTGGAAGTCTTTATCGCACTCACATAGCAGGGAAACCGCAGAACCTACCAGTTTCGCAAAGGTTGCATCTTTGACTGGCCTGACTACAATTCTTCCGTCCGTCTCATCTGACGTACGCTTCTAATCACCCTTGGATCTGGCCTGTAGAGAACGCCTCCCGGACTTTGATTATGATGGTGTAAATCCCTTCTCCATCGAACAATTCAAGCGATCATCATGGACAACAAACACCAAGAAGACACGCCGACACAGCAACGCGACCTCACTGAAGGTAGTCTTCATCGGGACATCTGGTATTTGGCACCACCGATGATGCTCGAAACGGGTATTACGAATATCATCCAAATTCTGGATACATATTGGGTCGGGCAACTCGGGTCAGCAGCCTTGGCCGCGGTCACCATCAGCATCACCATCCGTTGGGTGCTCAACAGTTTAGCTAATGGCTTGGGTATCGGCGGCTTGGCGATCGTGGCACGACGGATTGGGGAACGCGATCGGGCTGCTGCAGATCACGCTGCCACACAAACCCTACTCTTGGGGATCATGATCTCAGCGCTATTGACCGTTTCAGGATTGGCCGTAGCTCGCCCCTTGCTCATCCTGCTCGGTGCGGACGCAGAAGTCCTACCCTTGGGTATCGCCTACCTACGCGTTGCGCTGGCTGGGACCTTCACCCTGATCCTCGTTTTCATGTTGAACGCTATCCTTCGTGGGGCCGGAGAAGCCCGTAAAGCAATGGCGGTTCTGTTCCTCTCCACCGTGTCCATCGTGGTGATCGAACCAATCCTCATCTTTGGATTAGGACCCATCCCCGCGCTCGGAGTCGTCGGTTCCGCTTGGGCGAATGTCCTCGGTTATGGAGCAGGTGTGATCTTACAGTTAGCGATCCTTTTTGGTGGACGGGCACGCATTGGGATGAGTTTAAATTACCTTCGACCTGATTTCCCCCTCATGGGTCGCATCATCAGCATCGCCTTACCCAGCACGATCCAAATGACCCTCCGCTCTTCCTCGCGATTGGTGATCCTCGGCCTGGTAGGAATTTACGGAACCTATGCTACCGCTGGATATGGCGTTGCCAATCGGTTGTTGCTGGTCGCACTGATCCCTATCTTCGGCCTAGGGAACGCCGCAGCCACACTTGTCGGTCAAAACCTGGGAGCTGGTAAACCGGATCGGGCCGGCAGGAGTGCCTGGTGGGTAAGCGCCTATGCCGCTATTTATATGATCGTTGCGGCGACCATCCTCTTCACCCTCGCTGACCCACTCATCTCACTCTTCGACTCGACACCGCAGGTTGTGAAGTTTGGCACTGAGTGTCTACGCGTTGTGTCCTTCTCCCTCATCGCCAGCGCTTTGGGCGTGAGCCTAGCGAGGGGTTTTGACGGAGCCGGGAATACCGTACCTGCGATGGCGATCAACCTCTTCACCCTATGGGGGATGGAGATCCCATTTGCTTATTTGCTCTCGCGCTGGTTGGCGCTTGGAACTTTAGGTGTCTGGTGGGGGCGAACGATAGCCAACGTAGCCAACGGGTTATTCTTCCTCATCTGGTTCCGTCGTGGGCGTTGGAAGCTGAGGAAGGTTTAACCCAACTCACTCGCATCCCACCACCATCTTATTGCCCTATCTAATCCAATGTGCTAGATTCGAAAATAGCTCATTGGAGGAGCGATTATGGCACCAGTTCCAAGAGCAATCCTAGATGACAGTTATGCAGACGACTTAAAGTGCGCCATCTGCGGTCATACCTCGCTTCAGGTCGTTCACGTCGATGCCCTGCCCGATTACGTTAGCTGTGGGCAGTGCAACTCCGCTTTTGTCGCTGAAGAAGGAGGCCAACGGGTGATGTACGGTATGATCGATCCGTCATATCCTGAAACCCGGAGTTTCGCGCTTCGCCAATGGGTCCATCTTGGCGAAGTAGAGACAAAAGCAGCCTCAGAACACCCTCCCACAGTTCCGGTTGAACCGTCAATCTCACCATTTTCAGAGGAGGTGTTGGTCCCTGAGCCTCCATCTTCGGAAGAGATCCCTGCTCCGGATGAATTTGCTCCACCCGAGGATGATTTCCCACCACCCGATGAACCGTTAGACCTTGAGCCCGAGGCAATTGAGGAAGAAAGATCACCAACATTGAAGCTTGAATACTCAGCGATCGAAAAGCCAGTGGAGGCACCGGTCACCCCAGCCTTTTGGGAATCCCAAGAACCTACCTCCCCTGAACCGGACGTGACCATCGATGAGCAAGTGCTTGAAGAGGAAACACCCTTCACACCTAGAGAAAGCGATCCGCCTCCGGGACATCGTTTCCGGGTGGTACTCCAAGGGTCCGAAGCCAATATCCCCGAATCGATCTGTGCTCATTGTTCCCAGACACCCGTTCGTGGTCGATTAGCTGTGGTCAGTTCATTGCCCCAGGGCCGTGAGGTCGGTCAACGCAAAGCAACTACCTTCAACCTTCCTCTTTGCGCGGATTGTCATAGGCGCGCTGCGGAACGAAGCGAAGCGGAAAGGAATGCCAGGTTGCAGGCACATCTCATCTCCGCTCTGATCGCGTTGATATCCATGGTGGCCGCGCTTGCTCTTGGCCTAAAACCACTTGAGGAAGGACCCTTAGGCATCCTGATACTCGTCATCCTAGCTGTGTTGGGGTACACGTTGCCAGTGATCGTCCTGCTCAATCGGATCGGATCATTCCCGATCTCGGAGGATGCTGCTTATGTACGCTCAACCTTATTAATACCGAGCGAGGTGCAAGGTCTTGAGACCGCATTTGAATGGCGTAACGAAACATTCGCAGAACGATTCCATCAGGTGAATCATGAAATCACCGTAGGTCAGATCGTCAAGGTTAAAGACAGAAGTCAATCATCTCAAAACTAGGATTGACCGCAAGAGATATCCCATCAAGACTCTCCACATGCCAGCAATCTCGTTAAGGACATCGTTGAAACTTGATTTCGTGCTCATACATCCGATCGCAAAAAACAACCCCCTGCACGACTCGGAGTGATCAGAGGTCAAGAGGAAGCCTGAGGGAAAACCGTGGAGACTCCATCCCCTTCTAGCGATGAAGTGATTTGCCCAAATTGTGGCGAAATCATGGTGCAGTTGCCGACGCTTGATGGCTTGGATTACGTCAATTTATGCCCAACATGCCCTACCGATCCGGACCCCATTAAAGTGGAGGACGATTTTCAAGAACCATCTCCGCCTGAAGAACCCATACAGGAGGTCGATCCACGGATGCGGTTCCGCGAGTTGATCGTCACATCGCAGGCAGAACCGTCCTGGTCAGAGGAGCTGCTGGAGAGTCTTCCCGAAGATGCGCGGGAAATCTTGTTGAGAAAAAAGCCGACCACTGGCTCAACCGAGGACGAACAATTCAGTGAAAATTTAGCTCAAAGCCTCCGAGATCGGGGATATGTCATCGACCAGGACGCGCACGGTGTGCGGATCAGCGGTGGTCCCTCCGGAGGTCTCGATAGTGAATCGTTTAGCCCATACGATGTGATCCGTATGGCGGCGGATCTCGAGGGTGGGGTACTACCGCTCGATGAACGAGTCCATTGCTTGAAATGCGACGCCGTGATCCCACCGGGTGAGGGACGTTGTCAATGGTGTGGCGAGCCAGCTCCCCCTCCTAAAGAAACTCCGGAGTAAGTTCGGGTCTATCACGATCGTGCTTAGTGGTGAAGACGCAGATACTGTCAAAAAGGCGCTCGTAGAGCACGCACACTTTCAGTATTTTGATTTCCTCCTCACGTACTTCTTTGGAGTCCAGAAGCTCTGCTTCTGGCGCAAGCAGAGCTTGCGCATTCCAAACGCACCCTAAAGGGTGCGACTACAATTTATCGTCCATTCCAATGTAGCCGCAGGCTTTAGCCTGCGCTGTGTATCCCAAAGAGTGTAATCACAATGGATCTCGGGGGTGCAAGAGGAGATCATTACCCTCGATGTATGGGCGGGGTGACCCGGCCCCTGCATCTTTGGAATCCAGAAGCTCTGCTTCTGGCACAAGCAGAGCTTGTGCACGCCAAATGGCTTCCTGCGAACCTGTAACTCAATGGACCCAGTACCTTCTCCTCAATATTCGAACAATTGGTCGAAAAAATTGGCTTAGCCACGACACATCTGTTATAATTACCTTTTGCAACCACGAGTAGAACAAGTGTACGAATTCAAGGCTTGATCAGATGTCTCAAGACAAGATCATCGTCGTCGGGGCACGAGAGCACAACCTGAAGAACATCACCGTTGAGATTCCCCGTAATAAATTGATTGTAATCTCTGGAATCTCGGGCTCAGGTAAGTCCTCATTGGCGTTCGACACCATCTTCGCTGAAGGTCAGCGTCGATACGTTGAGTCACTCTCTGCTTATGCCCGACAGTTTTTAGGACAGCTCAATAAACCCGACGTAGATTACATCGACGGTCTCTCCCCAGCCATCTCGATCGACCAACGCGGGGTGTCACATAACCCACGTTCAACCGTTGGCACGGTCACCGAGGTGTACGATTATCTTCGCTTGCTCTTTGCCCGCATCGGGCAACCCCATTGCCCTATATGTGGGCGAGAAGTCCGCCAACAGTCCGCGCAAGAGATCGTTGATGCTATTGGAACGCTACCCGAGGGCAGTCGAATTCTCATCCTCGCACCGTTGGTCCGTGGACGTAAAGGGACCCACTTAGCGGTTATTGCGGAGGTGCAGAAGTCCGGCTTCGTACGTGTCAGGATTAACGGTGATGTGCGATCGGTCGATGAGGAAATTGAACTCGACCGATATAGAAAACATGATATCGAGGTCGTTGTCGACCGCTTGATCGTTCAAAATGGATCAGGTGAAGATAAGGACGCGTTTCTCACACGATTGACGGATTCAGTCGAGACCGCTCTCCGTTGGGGTGATGGTACGATTCTCGTCGCAGATCTGAGCCAAGACCCCCCAAAAGACATCCCTTTTTCTGAGCATCTCGCTTGCCCCGAGCATGGCACATCGCTCTCAGAGATCGAGCCACGCACGTTCTCCTTCAACACACCCCACGGCGCTTGCCCAGAGTGTCAAGGGTTAGGCAGCAAACTGGAAATCGATCCCGATCGCATTATCCCCGATCACTCCCTCTCCATTACAGAGGGTGCCATTGCCGCAATGAATTGGTCAAATCAAACCCGGGAGCAACGTGGCTATTACTGGCAAATGCTCGAAGCATTGGCGGAACACTACGAAATCAACCTCGAAACCCCCATTGCCGAGATCCCAGAGGAGAAAATCAACCTCATTCTTTATGGAACGGACGGTCAGGAAATACCGATACACTATGAGACTCAAGATGGACGCAGATCCTTCTACCACACAAGCTTTGAGGGCATCGTAGGAAACTTCGAGCGTCGCTACCAAGAGACGAATTCCGAATACATCCGAAGCAAGATCCAAGAGTATATGACAAGACGGCCTTGTCCTTCTTGCCATGGTCAACGCCTCCGACCAGAGGCGCTCGCCGTCACCATCGATCAAGTCAATATCGTTGAGGTTACCAGTTGGCCGGTTGTGCGAACGCTAGATTGGGTTCACAAACTACAAGAAGAGTCTGGGGTGCTCACAAGCCGCCAACAGAAGATCAGCGAGCGCGTGTTAAGGGAGATTAATGATCGGCTCGGATTTCTGGTCGATGTGGGCCTGGATTACCTGACACTCGATCGCATGGCTCGGACCCTTTCCGGAGGTGAAGCGCAGCGTATCCGTCTTGCCACTCAAATCGGCTCCCGACTGATGGGCGTGCTTTACGTCCTCGACGAACCTTCTATCGGCCTCCACCCACGTGACAACGCACGTCTTATCCGTACTTTGGAAGGCATGCGTGATCTCGGCAATACGATCCTTGTCGTAGAGCACGATGAATCCACCATTCGTGCGGCGGATTGGGTCATCGACCTCGGTCCTGGCGCGGGGGAAGAAGGCGGACACGTCGTCGCTGAGGGCTCCGTTGAGCAGGTGACCCGCAACCGAAAATCCGTCACGGGACGATTCCTGGCAGGCAAGCTGCATATCGAAACCCCAAGTCAACGACGGCCTGGAAACGACAAGTTCATCACGATCGTAGGAGCGCGTGAGAACAATCTCAAGGATCTCACGGTCCGCTTACCTTTAGGCGTCTTTGTTTGCATCACCGGTGTTAGTGGCTCAGGTAAATCATCTTTAATGGTGGAAGTGCTGCACAAGGCGTTGGCGCGGTCATTACACAATTCCAGGCAGGAAGCTGGCGCTCACGATCGTATAGAGGGCGTGGAAAATATAGATAAAGTGATCAACATCGATCAAAGCCCAATTGGCCGTACACCTCGCTCAAATCCTGGTACCTACACTGGACTTTTTGATCACATCCGGGCGCTTTATGCCGAGCTTCCTGAATCAAGAGTTCGGGGTTATAAACCTGGTCGTTTCTCATTCAACGTTCATGGTGGACGCTGCGAAGCTTGCCAAGGTCAGGGACAACTTCGCATCGAGATGCAGTTCCTGCCGGATGTGTATGTGACCTGTGAAGTTTGTAAAGGAGCGCGTTTCAATCGAGAGACACTTCAGGTACGATTCAAAGACAAGAACATCGCGGATGTATTAAACACAAGCATCGATGAGGCGACCGAGTTCTTCGCCGCTTTCCCCGCCATGATGCGCAAGCTGCAGACCTTGCAAGATGTCGGATTGGGCTACCTAAAGATCGGCCAACCCGCCCCCACCCTCTCCGGTGGTGAAGCACAACGAGTTAAACTATCCCGCGAATTATCTCGTCGGAACAATGGCCATACACTGTATGTTCTGGATGAGCCCTCCGTTGGGTTGCATGCCGCCGATGTTTATAAGCTGATCGATGTGCTCCAAAGGTTGGTCGATCAGGACAACACAGTGCTCATCATCGAACATCACCCCGATATCATCAAAGTGTCAGATTGGGTAATCGACCTAGGGCCCGAAGGGGGCGATGCCGGCGGGCAACTGGTCGCCGAAGGGACACCAGAAGAGATTTGCCAAATTGGGGAATCGTACACTGGAGAATTCCTCAAAACACACCTGAGCTAAGCCTCGTAATACAAGAATTCAGATCTTCTTAAGGACCAAGCCCCCACAAAATAACCGTCCCATCTTCCGAGCCGGAAGCGATCGTACTGCCATCCGGGGAAAAAGTGACACTATTCACCTCATCGACATGGCCCTCGAGCGTATAAAGTAACGCGCCGTCCTCAACTCGCCAAATACGCACCTTCTGATCCCCTGATCCAGAGACCAAGAGTTCGCCATTGGGTGAGAACGTGAGGCTATTCACCTGATAAGCGTGACCTTCAAAGGTGCGGATTGGGTCACCACCCTCTGTATTGATCAACCAAAACACTGGGCTACCTTCGAAAGCCACCGCCAACATCGACCCGTCCGGCGAGTACGTAAAATCTCGAAACCTCAAGTCATAATCCAGCAACGTCGCGGGAGGCCGATATTCATCCACTGCCCACTGTTGTAGGGAGCCCCCACAGCAAGGACGGCTTTCACCCGTCAAGAGGTATTCCCCATCTGGTGAAAAAGTCAACCCCCAGGCTGACACCGTCCCTTCTAAATATGCGAGACAATTAGGTTGCGCCAGGGTTTGCCATAAGACGCCCGAATTCGTGCGCCGTATTTGGACAAAGCATCGATCGTCGGCCATCGCGAAGAGAGAACCGTCCGGAGAAAAAACCACCCTGAGCACCCTGCCGATGAATGAACCACGAATCGTCCTCACCAGCGATCCATTGTCAACCCGCCACAACTTCACAGTCCGATCGCTTGATCCCGATGCAAGAATAGTCCCATCGGGTGATAAAGCTAGACTCTGAACACCATCGGTGTGACCTATTAAGCTATGCACCAAACTGCCATCACTGACTCTCCACAACCAAACGGTTGCATCTAGAGAGCTCGCAGCGACAATATCACTGCCCTCCGATATGACAACCTGCGTTACGCCATCCGTAGGCCCCCTTAAGACATACCGCGGTCGGATCTCATCCGCATTATCTTGGTTCAAGGGCACCGGCGTGAGTGTAGGTGTTGAGGTTTGCGTAGAGGTTGAGACACTGGTGGGCGTGTTCGATGGCCTTAAAGTCTTTGTCACAGGTGATGGAAATTGGGTTGAAGGGCTGGGAAGAGCACCGCTCCCGCGACGCTCTAGTGCGATCTGTTGAGGCCCAGCACATGCGATCGTAGCGAGGAGAAGAGCACCGACCATGAAAATCGAGCAATATCTATCAGTGAACCAGCGGCCTATTTTTTCCCCGATGTGAGACAGATGTGGCGATCCGTCATTGCCCGTCTTGTGCATAAAGAAAATCCAAACCAGGTAGAAAGATTAGGGTTGGTGCCTCAGATCGAATACCTCTACTCGTAGCGCAGCGCTTCCACCGGTTCCAAATCAGCCGCTCGCTTCGCAGGGTAGAGACCGAAGAATAGACCGACCGCAGTGGAGAAGAGCGTCGCTAACAACACCGCGCCCAAACCCATGGAGGGGACAAGTTGGGTGTCCGAGGCGGCCGCGATGGCTCCTACCATCTCCGATAACCCCCAGCCGAGAACGATGCCGATCAACCCTCCGATCATACTCAACAATGCTGATTCGGTGAGAAACTGGAGCAGGATATCTCGCTTACGTGCCCCCACAGCTTTTCGAAGCCCAATCTCACGCGTGCGTTCAGTTACTGAAACCAGCATGATATTCATGATGCCGATACCGCCAACAAGTAATGAGATGGCAGCGATTCCACCGAGGAAGATGGTAAGAACGTTAGTGATCGTGGTGGCAGTTTCAAGAAAGTCTTGCTGGGTGAAAATGGTGAAATCATCCTCGCCGATCGGTGAACGGTGTCGTGTCCGTAATATAGTGGCGATCTCCTCGCTCGCCGTAGCCACGTTGTCTGGGCTGATAGCCTGGACGAGGATCATGTCTACCGAATCGCGCGAGCGTCGCAGAAGCCTCGCTTGTGCCGTCGTCATCGGAACCAGCACCTCATCGTCCGGGTTGACGAATCCAGAACCACCCTTGGGCGCCTTCACACCGATCACTCTGAAAGGCTGTCCCTCGATGCGAACCGTCTCTCCTACAACGCCCACAGTTCGTCCGAAGAGTTCCTCCGCCACATCAGGACCCAGGATTACCACGGCCGATCGACCCAACATGTGAATCTCACTGATAAATTCGCCCTCTAACAGATCGACATTACGCACCGACTGATAATCAGGCGTGACACCGCTTCCTTGAGTAAATTTACTCCCCCCAGCGTAACTGACCTCCACGGTTCCATTGATCATGGGTGCGACACCGACGACGGATGGCGCGGCGAAAGGATCGCTGATCGCCACTGCATCAGTGAGAGTTAACGGCTGCGGATTGCGTATCTCTTCGCTGATATTCCCCCGCATCACAAAGAGTAAGTTGGTGCCAATGTCACTGATCGAACCGGTGATCGTCTCCTGTGCACCGGATCCGATCGCCAACATCGCAATCACGGCCCCCACACCAATGACAATACCGAGCACCGTTAAACCAGACCGGACTTTATTGCTTGAGAGGCTGTCCAGTGCTTCGAGAATGCTGTTCCACATATCCATGGTTACACCTTGCCATTAAAGGAATCGGGGTTTAGGAATCAGGATCTCAACATACGACATCGATCCCATTGCTAATCCCTTATCCGTTATCCCTATCATCCTCAACCAACCCATCCCTCAAGTGGATCACCCGTTGCGTATGAGCTGCAATCTCCGGATCGTGCGTGACGAAGACCAAAGTCGTGCCGTATTCCTGGTTAAGATCAAGCAGGATCTTCACCACCTCCTCGCCCGATTGCGTGTCCAGATTTCCGGTTGGCTCATCGGCCAAGATAATCGATGGGTTGTTGACCAGCGCTCGTGCGATCGCCACACGTTGCTGTTGTCCTCCTGAAAGCTCATTCGGTCGATGACGGATACGATCCCCCAAACCGACCGCCTCCAGCGCAGCAGTGGCTCTTTTCCGACGGCCATTGATCACACCGGCATACCGCATGGGTAGCTCCACATTGACTAAAGCGGTTTGACGACCGAGCAAGTTAAACGTCTGGAATACGAAACCTACTTGCCTGTTGCGGATCTCCGCCAGCTGATCGTCACTCAGATCGGAGGTCAATTGACCATCCAGCCGGTAGGTTCCACTTGTTGGACGGTCGAGGCATCCAATAATATTCATTAATGTGCTTTTCCCTGATCCCGAGGGTCCCATGATGGACATCACCTCACCCTGTGCGACGCGCAGCGATACGCCTCGCAGAGCGTGTACCTCCACTTCACCCATCAGATAGACCTTGGTCAGATTCTCAGCGTCGATTATCCACTCACTCATTGTTATCGCCCAAAAAATCCCGGACCTTGGCCAGCCTCGAAAAGAATCGATGGTGGGTTAAGCACAATCAAGTCACCTTCCTGAAGTTCGCCACCGATCACCTCGCTATACGTTTCGGAGGAGATACCGAGTTCGATTCGAACAGGTTTGAGTTCGCCTTGCTCCAATACATACACTACTCGCTCGCCGTCCCGGAGTCGGACCGCCCGATTGGGCACCAAGAGGACATTCTCGATTTCACTGACGACAATGTTCACCGCGGCGGTCATCCCTGGTTTGATGGCTTCATCAGGGTCGGTCAACGCGACAGTCACCTCGAAATTCACAACTCCCTGGACCACCAACCCGGTTAATCCGATTTCAACAACCTCACCCTGAAAATCACGATCAAGGACTGCATCAAAATTGAGGATTACTGGTTGTCCAACTTGGACACGATTGATATCAACTTCGGAGATTTCCACATCGACCAAAAGGCGCGAAAGGTCCGCTAATCCAAAAGCCATCGTCCCGGGGTTTACCTGATCCCCTGGTTTAACCTCGACCGAGGTGATCGTTCCTGCGAACGGCGCTTTCACCCTAGCTAACTCCACCGTTGCCTGTGCGGCCGCGACACGTGCTTCAGCCGCGGCGACATCTTCGGGATCGGGGCCATCTTTCACCCGCTCCCATTCTCGTAATGCATCGGCTAATTGCGCTTCCGCAAAAGCTACATCAGCATCCAACAAGGCCTGCTCCGTCTCGCTGGGACCGCCAATATACCAATTCAGGTTTCGTTGGATGCTGTCGCGGCGCTGGCGCACAGCCGCCAAGTTAGAGAGAGCGATAGCCCGCGTCGGATCATCCTCTGGACGTCCTGCTAAACGATCAAACATGGCTTGCGCTTGCTCCACATCCCTCTCCGCCAGGATGAGGTCTGCGCGTGTTGCATCTAAGGTTTCCTGACTCGCACGATTGCCTTCCTGTCGTACAGATAGCATGTAGTTCGCATCATCGAGCGCGTCTTGCGCCTGCGCTAAAGACCTCTGCGCCATGGCGATTGCCTGTACTGAGTACAAGAGATCGTCCAACGCCCTCTGTGCGGTCACCAAATCCGCCTGAGCCATGATGACCTGGGAGGAAAGCGAGGTCCTCTTCAATTGAGCCAATTCCTCACCGATGACGACCTGATCGCCCATCCTGACGCTCACCGTCTCCACTGTGCCGGAGGTCTGGAACATCAGTGTTACAGCTTGATTCGCGCGAACTGTTCCTGTCGCCCCAACCGTTCCTGTGAGCGAGCCTGAACTCGCCTCCACGGTCTGAAGATCTGAGAGAGAGGCCTGCTGTTGCGAGGTACGATAGGCTCGATACCCGAAGAAGCCTCCAATCAGGACAGCTATTACAATCAAAATCCATATCCAGCGTTTCATACTTGAACATCCTCCATTAAGGGGAGTAAATTCCAGGATTTGCCGCTACCGAAGCGGGTTGCGATGGACAAACCGGCTCCAGTGAGCAAGATGAGGATCAAGAGGACCCCACCGAGATAAGGAACATTGGTTAAAGCGAAAAGGATGAGTGTTCCTAATGCTAGGGAAAGAAGGGGCGATCTCCGCGACCATTCCGCGCGAGTGAGCAATGCCCTTCCTACCTGATAGGCTAGAGTCACCATCCCGCCTAAAGCCGATAATATAAAGACCACTCCCAGGATGATAGGAAGAGGCATGGTTTGAACAGTCAGCAGGGAGAGTAAACCCACAGCGCCTAAGAAGACAATGATCAAAACACCAACAGCGAAAAACCTCAAAACTCGTTGCCATCCAGCCGACGACTCCTGCGCCATATGTCGAACACGTTCTGGTACAAGATAGAGAATCAACACACCAAATAGAAATATGGTCACGAGATTTGCGATCAACGACGCGAAATTTGCCCGTATACCGACGTCTTGAAGAAGAGCCATGCGCCATGCCTTATGTGGGGCTCGCTCGGCACCAATCGATGCCAAGGACCGTCTCCACCATGCGATATCAAAGAACAACGCTGAGAGAACCATCGATAGAAGTGCCAAAATTACAAGGGCTACAATCAGGATCCTCCATCGGTTCATACCATCACTTCCTCCTGCGACGCGCCGTTTGAGAGTAGGGTGATAACGCCATACAGCGCAGACGCCGTTAGTATTCCTAGAACGAGAACGATTTCAATGTTCAAAGCGGAAGCAAGTTCAGAAATCCAGGTAATGACCGTTCCCGAAAGGTTCAGAAAGGCTTCCCCTGGAGAGCGTACCAAGGTACGCAACCACTCTTCAACTGTAGCAAGGGAAAGATCGGGTAACGTTGTTATGAACATCTCTACTTGGGGTATGATCAGCCACAATCCTACGACACTTGCCACTACCAGTAAAAAATGCAAAAAAAGTCGTATTCTCCGAGATCTTCGCCTTATCTGCGCCAAGCGAGCTTGAACGCGGTCCGCAAGGTCCTCAGGATAAGGATCTGCCGGCATCATCGCCAGCAATTCATCCAGCCGATCAGACATCATCCGTCTCCAGCCAACGACGTAGGGTAGATTTTGCTCGATGTAGGTGCGTGCGCACAGTGTTTATAGGCAGATTCAGCACGCTTGCCATTTCTTGATATGAAAGTCCACCTTCATAACGTAATGCGATCACCATTCGATATTCGGGTCTCAAACGCTCTACCCCTAGAACTAGCTTTTCAAGAACCTCTTTCTGAGACAAGTGCTCCTCAGGGCCCGGTCTTTCATCTTGCAGAAAATCCTCTTCGCCACCCACATCGGTAAAATCGAGGGGCTTCTTCTTCCTCCAGATATCGCGAACCACATTAACCGCGATCCTCACCAACCACGGGGCCAATGGGCGATCCTCGATAGACTGGGGCAAAGCTCGCCAGGCACGCAACCAGGTTTCCTGCACGATCGCCTCCGCCTCCCCGCGATCACTCGTAAATCGACGCACGATCCGATAGAGGCGTGGGGTGTAAACCTCGACGAGACGATCGAACGCTTCTGGATCACGGATCCGGGCTCTACGGACCAGCTCAGCTTCATCGCGTTCCTGTCCCCTACTTACTGACACGAATAACTCCCAATAAAGTTTCAAATAGAACAATGGTTATTCTACACGAGGCGATGAACCTAACCTAGGATGGTGACAACCGTCACAAAGGGTCATGACATTTTTGACTGATATGAGACCACTTTGGTCGGTATCATCGGGGAGAACTATTCGTGGAGGCACTGTGATGCAGGATAAAGCAGGCGACAAACCCGAGATCGATCGTAAAGCTCGGATGAAGATCCCTCTGGAGGAACAGAAAGCAAGACCACCAGAGGAACGGGTAAAGGATTTTGAACCCACCTTTATTCCATTGACACCCGAAGCCGCGATGCGGGCTGCTGAACGCTGCATCCACTGCCCTGATCCTGCACCTTGCACTCTAGCTTGTCCCGGAAACAACGACATCCCCGCGGCAATGTGGTTAATCGAGAAGGGTGATTTCATCGGCGCAGCCGAGATTTACCGTAAGACCAGTTCCATGCCAGAGATCTGTGGTCGGGTTTGCCCTCACGATGATCTGTGTCTGGGAGCTTGCCCACGCAACAAACGTGGCGAACCGGTCATCACGGGTGCGTTAGAGGTCTTTGTCGCCGACTACCAACGTGAGCACGGCACAGTTGAAATCCCCGTTGGTCCTCCGTCTGGGAAACGGGTCGCCATTGTGGGTGCTGGTCCGGCAGGTTTATCGTGCGCAGAGCAACTTCGGCAGAAGGGGCACGATGTCACCATCTTTGAGGCCGCACCTTCACCTGGAGGTCTGTTGCTATATGGTATCCCGAATTTCAAACTCGCTAAGGAAGTCGTCTTCGCACGGATCGGAGATCTGGAACGAGCTGGTGTAGAGTTCGTCAACAATACGCGTATCGGCGAAAACAAGACCATCGATGACCTTTCCGAGGAGGGTTATCAGGCGGTGTTTATCGGAGTGGGCACGGGTGTAGATGCTTCGATGGAAGTCCCAGGCATGGATTTGCCAGGTGTCTATCAAGCGACACAATTCCTCGTCCGGGCCAATGTTGATCCGATACATCTCCCCGAAGGTAAAGATTCAAAACCCGAGGTCGGTCGCCGTTTGGTCGTCGTCGGCGGCGGCGACACCGCTTCCGACTGCCTTCGTAGTGCACTTAGGTTAGGAGCCGCGGAGGTTACCTGCCTCTACAGGCGAACCGAGGCCGAAATGCCGGGCGGTAAAAAGGACCGTGAATTGGCCAAGGAAGAGGGGGCTAACTTCCGCTTCCTAACACAACCCATCCGCTTCATCGCTGGCCCCGATGGGCGAGTAAGCGCGGTGGAATGCTTGCAATGTGAACTAGGTGAACCCGACGACAGTGGACGCCGCCGCCCGCTTCCGATTGAAGGCTCGAACTTTACGGTTGAAGCCGATACCGTGATCCTCGCACTCGGATACTGGCCAGATCCACTGATCGGGGACACAACCCCTGATCTTGAGACTCACAAGTGGGGGTTAATCGTCGCTGATCCTAAGACAGGCGTTACATCTCGAGAGGGTGTCTACGCCGGTGGAGATGGGGTCACAGGCCCTGCTACTGTTGTTAACGCTATGGTTGAAGGACGAAGAGCAGCCGCAGCTATTGACGAATACCTTTCAAATAACTAGATAACAACCTCTCGTTGTTGTTATGAATCGCAACGACTGACAGCCGTTGCGATTCTTTATTGAAAGCAAACTGACTTTTTAAGAAGAAGCTCACCTGAGTCCAATCCTGCCTGTTCTCAGCCAGTCAAAGGGATGACGAGGGGTAACGATTTCACTTGGAGCGCACCCTTCGACAAGCTCAGGGTGCTTTAGACCGCTTGTTCAAGTACGTCATCCTGAGCCTTGTCCTGAGCCAGTCGAAGGGCTGTCGAAGGATGACGACATCGCATGGAGCGCACCCTCAGCCCATTCAGGAAAAACCTTATCCAGGGAGGCGCAAGCAGAGCTTGCGCACTCCAAACTTCAATTGGCAGAGAATGCAATTATGGAGAGCACAGTTTACAGGAAATCGGTATACATGTTGTTTCACATGACATGACATCCCACGATCTGTCATACCGAGCGAACCATGCGAGCGAGGAATCCCTGAAATAAGGCAAGTGGTTCGCTACATCATAGGGATTCCTCGCGCCTAGTGCGCTCGGAATGACAATAATGGGATTTGACTTTTAATGTTATCATGAGCCCCTCGGCAATGCTCGGGACCTTCGGCTCCGCGATGAGAAATCCCTGTGATGCGGCGATTGAATTCATTAGATCACAGGGATTCTTCGCGCCTCACAACGCTCGGAATGACAGATTAGGAGGACCTATCGTTTAAAAGCTTCCCGCGAGCTTGAAGCTCGCGGGAAGCTAGAAGGATGACGCTATCCATTCTAGGAGATACAATAGGTTTCAGAACTCCACGATGGGGGAAGGCAGTAATCAGAAAGATCCATGGGAATGACCAATCTCAATACTCAGGATCTGACCGCTCGTATCAAGGCTGAAGCAAAACGCATAGGCTTCGATCTTGTCGGCGTAACCGGACCGGCCCCACCATCCCACCTCGACGTCTATCATCAATGGCTTGCGAAAGGTCGATACGGGAGCATGAGCTATCTGGCTGACGAACGTGCTCTCAAAAGACGATCCGATCCACTTCAGATATTGCCCGAATGCGAATCCATTCTTACGGTCGCTGTCAACTATCTTCCTGAGGATGAACAACATGCGAAGGATACACCGCGCGTAGCTGCGTACGCACGGGGAGACGATTACCATGATGTTCTCATCGAACGTCTTGAGCGGTTGACAGAGTTTATCGCGACACAGATGGGAGAATCCGTGCCTCATCGGATGTACACCGATACGGGTCCTTTGCTCGAACGAGAATTAGCTCAACGATCTGGATTAGGATGGATCGGAAAGAATACATGCTTGATTAACCCCTCACACGGCTCTTACTTCCTCCTCGCCGAGTTGCTGTTGGGAGTTCAACTTGAACCGGATGCCCCTTTCGAGGAAGACCGCTGCGGAACCTGTACTCGCTGTATCGATGCCTGTCCTACATCCTGCATTTTGCCCGATCGCACATTAGACGCCCGACTCTGCATCTCCTACCTCACGATCGAACATAAGGATTCTGTCCCTCTTGAACTTAGGGAGAAGATCGGCAATTGGCTTTTCGGCTGCGATATCTGTCAACAGGTCTGCCCTTGGAACCGCTTCTCCATGCCAACCAAGGATCCCACCTTTCAAACACGATCCCTCCTCAAGCCTCCTGACATTGAAGATCTCTTGAATCTAGCCCCCGGCACCTGGCCGAAACATCTACACGGCAGCCCCCTGCTCCGTCCCAGGCGTCGTGGTTTGGTACGCAACGCAGCCATCGTCGCCGGAAATCAGCGTATCCAGGCCGCGGTCCCTCGCCTGATCGAGCTTTTACTGCATGATCAGGAGTCCTTGCTGCGCGGCCATGCCGCCTGGGCATTAGGGCAGATTGGTGGAACGAGTGCCCTCATGGCCCTAAGAGAAGCGAAGGAAACGGAGACAGACCCAATTGTTCTCGCTGAGATCGAAGCTGCGTTTATATTTCTGTAAAAGAAACACCCGCTTTCATGTCCACTCAAGCCGGTAAGATCGGATCCGTGAGGGAAATCATAGAAACAGCCGACGGATGATGCGGATCATCCGTCGGCTGAGTTGATCGACGAAACGGGTTCGCGTGAGAAACGCTTCACATCCTGACTTGCTTCGTAGCTTAGGTCTCCGTGGTCGCTGTTGGTGTGGCGATGTTAACCGGCACGATCAGCTCTTGACCGATTCCAATGGAGTTCGGGTCTTCGATGTCGTTCTCCTCAGCAATGGCCTCCGCCGTGCTGTTGAATAAGGCAGCGATCGATTCCAGCGTGTCCCCAGGTCTCACACGATAGATGATCTTCTGCCCTGGCAACAACGTTGCAGGCAATGGCGTGACAGTGGGTAATTCAGTCCCCTCTTCTGGGATGATCAATTCCTGGCCTACGTATATTTCGTTCGCAACGGCGATATTGTTTACATACATAAGAATCTCGATGTCAACGCCGAATTCCGTTGCAATCGACCAGAGGTTGTCCCCCTCCTCCACAATATATGTGAGGGGACCCGATGGTGTTGGGGTCTCCGTAGGCGGTAGGGTATCTGTAATGGTGGGTGTGATCGTTGGTGGGCGTGGTGTAGCGGTCTGAGTCAAGGTAGGTGTTTTGGAGGCGAGAAAACCAGGCAGTGCTGGAGGATTATCACCAGTCAGCCAGAGCACGATCATAAAGCCTCCGACGACCAAGAGGACAACTGCCAAGCCTCCCAACAAAAGCGGGATCATGCGCTCTCGACGTCGTCGATAGGCTTGAATCACATCCGCCACACTTTCTTCAGATTCAGGGATTGCCATCACCCTCCTCCCGGGAAAGGGCTCCCGGCCCTATCCCATGATGAGAATCATTGTACCTGAAATGTCGTTGATCTGCTCGAACATTCGTTCTGGAGGAAATCAGGTGGTAGTCTCATCCTAATGGGGTGTGGCTTGCTTTGATGATCATGATGGGGATGGAGATAAAGTGATACGTGATGCGTGATGCGTGACAAGTAATCAGACGTCAGTAGTCAGACGTCAGTAGTCAGAGATCAAAGGCTATCATCTGTAGAATATAAGGCCTACACAGAATCCCTTTTCTAGCTGATAGCTGATCGCAATTTTCTGACATCTGACTACTGACATCTGCTATCTGATGTCTGACATCTGAAAGTTTGTTTGGTGCAGGCTCAATGATGTGCGAAAATGAAAAGGGTTTCTTGAAGTTGGGAAGGGGGGATCTTAGTTTGATGTATGCCACTTCTAGTTGATGATCATCCATATGCGATATCAGGGAGACCGACCGATGAAACGCATCGATGACGAAATCAGATATTCAACATTCGTTCGCGCACCCCCAGAAGAAGTCTATGATGGCATAGCGATTGCAAAAGGCTTGGATGGTTGGCTTACTGACGGGTCGAGGGTTGATCCTCGCCCAGGAGGTGAGTTGTTCTTTCGATGGAAGGATTTCGGAGCAGAACGGATTACGGATGAGGCTCACTGTCCTATCTTGGAGGCTGAAAGGGGAAAACGATTCGTCTTTCAATGGAAACCTGACACGCCGCATTATTACACCACGATCGAGATCGATTTCGAGCCAGTTGAGAGTGGCACCATCGTCCACTTAAGGGAGCATGGATATCAAGACACACCCTCAGAATTACGAGCAATGTTGTATTGCAGTGCAGGATGGGGAGAAGCGCTAACACTGTGGAAATACTATACTGAACATGGAATCCGGTATTGATCAGGGTGAAGGGAAGCCACAAAACCGTTCGCTGGAGTATGCTTAGTATGGCTCCAAAACCAAATGCGGGAGCGACTCCATCTAAAAAATAAGGGGGCTGAACCAAGAATTAGCATCTTAGACATTGAAGTCTAGCTTAGTCACACGCGCTTCAGCGGGCAGTCAAGGATCCAAAGAACTTAGATTCAAAATCTCTCAAAATCAGCAGGGAAAGATGTCAGTTTCAGAAAGTGATCACTTCTCGCTCCCCGATGAAGTATCGCGCTACTATGAAGAAGGACTTGAAGCTCAACGGCTTTCGGGTGCTCTCGGAGAATTAGAACTCCTTCGCACAATGGAGATCGTAAGCCGCTATTTACCCGATCCACCGGCGACGATCCTCGATGTTGGTGGCGGACCTGGTGTTCATGCTTGTTGGCTTGCAAGGGATGGCTACGAGATCCATCTCATCGATCCCGTACCTCTTCATCTGGATCAAGCAAGACAAGCTTCTGAGGGGCAACCTGAATACCCAATCACCTCGATCCGTCTTGGAGATGCATGCAAGCTCAATCAACCTGACGCCAGCGTTGATGCGGTTTTGATGTTCGGTCCTTTGTATCACCTTACGAGTAGGGATGATCGTATCTTAGCCTTGCGTGAAGCGCATCGTGTGCTCCGGAAAAGTGGATCCCTATTTGCGGTGGGAATCTCACGATTTGCATCTGCATTAGACGGCTTGGTGCGCGGCCTCCTGAGTGATCCTGAGTTTATACGCATTGTCCAGCGCGATTTAACAGATGGACAACATCGGAACCCAACGAAGAAGCTGTCCTATTTCACAACTGCGTTTTTCCATCACCCAGAGGAGCTTGCGGCTGAGGTCGTAGAATCAGGCTTTCACCTTGAAATAACACTGCCGTTAGAGGGCCCCGCAGCGTTATTACAAGATCTGGATGAACGATGGGATGATCAAGATCAGCGTAATACGATACTGAACACTTTACGTTGGTTGGAAGATGAACCCTCTATTCTCGGTATCACAGGCCATCTGATGGCTGTTGCGCGAAAATAAGTTTATATAAGAGGTCTTGATATATCGAGGACATCGAGATAACAAAGGAGAAAAACGATGCAAATTGGTTTACAAATCCCACAATTCCGACCCAGCACTCCTGAGACTATGCGCGCTTGGCTCATGGATACGGTTCAGACAGTTGATCAAGGAGGATTCGATAGTTTGTGGGTGATGGATCATTTCTTCCAACTTGGAAGCTGGTTAGGTCAAGCTGAGACCGAAATGATCGAGGGATACACGACCTTAGGGTATTTCGCCGGGATCACCCAAAAGGTCAAAATCGGCCTGCTTGTTGGAGGCGTGATCTACCGTCATCCTGCTCTGGTGATCAAAATGGTCTCCACCCTGGATGTGCTCTCTGGCGGAAGAGCATACTTTGGGATCGGCGCAGCCTGGTATCAACACGAGACCGAGAGCCTTGGGATGCGTTTCCCTCCAACCAAAGAACGCTTTGAACAGCTAGAGGAAATCCTACAAATCGCCAAACACATGTGGTCTGGGGATACCTCCCCCTACGAGGGAAAACATTTCAAGCTGCCCTACCCGGTCAACAACCCACAGCCTCTTAGCAAGCCACATCCTCCCATCTTGATCGGCGGAATGGGACCAAAGAAGACATTACGCTTTGTTGCGAAATACGGCGACGCGTGCAATTTCTTTGGTCGCTCTGAAATGGAGTTGCTCAAGGAAAGACTTGAAATCCTAAAAAAGCATTGCGAGGACCTGGGTAGAGCCTACGAAGAGATCGAAAAAACGGTGCTGCAGACCGCTGACTTCGAAGGTGACAGCGTGCAAGATATCATAGGGAACGGCAAGAGTCTTCAGAAACTCGGTTTTGAGCACATCATCTTCAATGTCAAAGGGGCATACACACCAGAGGTAATGAAGCTGTTCACCGACGAGATCATCCCAGTATTGAAAGGATAATTGGACCAGGAGTCGGTTTTGGAGAGAGCAGGGGCGGGTATACCCCGCCCCTGCAGAGTTAAGTAGGCAAGTAGAATGCTTACCAGTCGGAATTCACTTCCCACCAACCCATGACGATAAAATCCAGCGCCTCATCCATCATGGCCTTCCACCCCTCTGCATCATGTCCACCTGATCCTACGACAAACGAATGGGCCACACCATGCTCCTCCAGCGCCAAACTCAATTTTTCTACCTTGTCGAGGAAAGAAGCTTCCCCCTCTCCAGCGCTGAGAAAGATACGATCCGGTAATCGAGCGCCACTGTTGAGGATAACGAATGGATCGTAGGGCGGACGTGCATAATTCACGTGCAACGCCGGGCTAAGCGCTGCCACGATGTCAATCAAATCGGGGTAACGGAAGGTGATTTCCAACGCCCATACACCACCACGCGAGATACCAGCGATCGCCCTAGTGTCCTGAGAGGGTAACGTCCGGTAGGTCTGATCGATATAGGGGATTAACCCCTCTATAAATTCTTGCTCATAGGAACCAGGACCTCCGTCACTACTGGTAAACAGCGGCTCCGGTTGGCGTGGCATGACCATCAGAAACGGCGGCCAAGTGTCTGATTCAATATTTACATCTACCAATTCGATCACCCCTAATTCAAGCCAATGTGATTCATCAAATGGAAACCCATGCAGCAGATAAAGGATCGGGTATCTTCGCTCTCCAAATTGGTAACAGGGCGGCAGGTAAATTCGATAGGGGATCTGCTCAGGTAAGACAAAACCCGGGTAACTTTCGGTCTTTATGGTTCCCTTTGTTTCCGTGCATACTGGAGTAGGTGTTAGTGTCCCCGTAGGTTGAGGTGTGTTTGAGGTCGTTGCTGTAGGGGTGGTAGGGCGGATCGTTGCCGTAGAGGCGGGCGGGATACGGGTCCGTGTTTCCGTTGTCGATGGAACACTTGTCGAGCAGGCCACAAGACCTAGCGCGATGATAGCCAAACGCAGGGTCCGAGAACAACGCCTACCCCTTCCAAATCTTCTCGGGCCGCATGCAAAACGGGAGAAAAGGATCAAGACACCTCCCCGAGTCATCTCTCTCCGATGATTCATTAAGACGATACCACCCGCACCTTGAGCGACTCCCCTCAGCGCACTATGATACCCCATATCTATAGGATGAAGAGATAGTCCACCTTCATATATTCGTTTATGACCTTCGTTAGTAAAAAAGAGTCTCGATCTTGCCATGGAACGCGATTTGGAAGGGTGATTGGCTAGTCGCCCTATATGCTGGTGTAGCAAAAGGTCCACATGGGTAAACCTGTATCTCTTCGAAATGACCTCATCAAATCCCAACCCCTTAAACGTCATTCTGAGGAGCCCTTCGGCTGCGCTCAGGATGACTTTGTAATTGTCTGGATTAGATTCCGAGTACTTTTGCCAAAGATGCAGGGGCAATTCACCGTTCGTGCTGCGAGAACCGGCCAGGGTGCGAGACGGCATGAATTGCCCTACGGCGAGGATATCGTCAGCAAACTATCGGCAACCCTTTAATAAGTTCGATTCAGCGGGCTCAGGTTGAAAATCCATTCGCTTCGCATCGATGCGGCCCTCAAATCCCTCCCCAAGCACCCTCAGCTATGAATCTCGTCAAATCGGACAAGACCGGGTTATAATCGCAACCATGAAATATCACATCTGGACAGCCGGCTGTCAGATGAACGTAGCCGATTCCCAACGCGTGGCTTCTGCGCTGGAGAAGTTGGGATATCTCCCCACGCCTCGCGCGGAAGATGCTGACGTCGTCGTGCTCAATACGTGTGTCGTTCGTCAAAGCGCTGAGGATAAGGCCTACGGGAGATTGAATTCCTTACGCCCGTTAAAGCAACGTCGACCAGAGGTTGTGATCAATCTTATGGGATGCCTCGTCGGTGTTAAAGGCAACGCCAGACTTGAATCGTCCTTCCCGCACGTTGATGTTTTCTCGCCACCCTCCGACCCCGGCCCGCTTATCGAGCATCTGGCTCGATTGGGCGGACGGGATCTTGAAACTGTCCAAACGGAAATCCGACACGCCATCATGGACGGGAACTTGATCCTCCCGCAAAATGAGCGAGGTCTTGTTTCAGCCTACATACCCGTGGTAGAGGGCTGCTCTCATGCATGCACCTTTTGCGTCATCCCACTCCGACGCGGTGTGGAGCAAAGCCGCAAACCGGACGAGATCGTCGCTGAGGTGCGCTGTCTGGCCCAACAAGGAGTTCGCGAAGTCACTTTACTTGGTCAAATCGTGGACCGATACGGCATGGACTTAGACAAAGGATCTACGCTTACCACACTCCTTCGGAGGATTCACAAGATCGAGGGCATCCACCGCATCCGCTTCTTGACTTCCCACCCTAACTGGATGACCGATGAGTTACTCGACGTGGTAGCGGAACTACCCAAGGTATGTGAACACATCGAAGTGCCGATCCAAGCAGGAGACAACAATGTTCTCCAAAAGATGAAGCGTGGCTATACCGTTGAGGAATATCTTCAGTTGATCTATCGCATCCGTCAGCGTTTGCCGGAGGTTTCCCTAGCCACCGATGTCATCGTTGGCTTTCCCGGGGAAACTGCCGAACAGTTTCAAAGGACTTATCAAGTCTTGGAGGAAGTACGTTTTGATGTCGTCCACATCGCTCGCTACTCACCACGCCCAGGCACCGTTGCTGCCCGTCGGATGGAAGATGATGTACCTGAAGAGGAGAAAATGCGACGCTTCAGGACTCTGGAAACACTACAGGCCAAAATCGCAGGCGACATCAACGCACATTATCAAGGACGCACAGTTGAGGTCCTTGTGGAAGAAAAGCATCGCGGTCGTTGGAAAGGTCGTACGAGGACCAATAAACTGGTCTTCTTCGAAGCAAACGGCGATCTACGCGGTAAGATCGCGGCAGTTCAAATCGAGTGGGCAGGACCATGGAGTATGCGGGGCGAGTACGTTGAGACCTCACTGATGAAATCCGAAACCCCCATCGCGGTAACCACCTGAACACCACAGATAGATCATTTCTCCCCTAAGCTTGAGTACAATATTGATCCGCGAGAGCAAGAATATGATTTGTCTTCCCTATGGAAAATCTACTATTTGATTTGGACGGCTTTGCGATATCCCTTCACCGATTGGAACAACGTTGTACAATATGGCGTCATATAACCAGACCTACACGCATCATGGATGAAAGAGCAGAAAAACACCATTACTGCATTAGATAATCCTAGGTTGTGATAGATCTTAATGGTTTAGGGCTTGCCTGTAGATTTTTTAGTTCATCACAATTCGACGCTTCAGTCACTCCACTTGCCCTGAATCATGACCCGCTGTAGCATCCTGGGGAGCATTCCTCTTAGGCACATGCGATCCACCGCGCCAAAGAGGTTGCAAGGAGGTAAAAAAAATGACTCGCTATATCAGGTATAACTTTACCCTTCTGATCCTACTACTACTTTCCGGTATGGCCTTGGCAGCATGCAACTTTCCGGGCCTAGAACCCACGCCGGATACCTTTGCTACATCCGCAGCTTTGACAGTTGCTGCACGTCTGACGGAAGCTTCTCAAGAGACCGCTCTCCCACCACCCCCAACGCCGACCACACCCCCTCCGCCTCAACCAACAACAGCAACACCAACTGAGACCGGTCCAACCCTCACACCGACTCTGACCTCTACCATCACCCAAACCGAGGTTCCCTGCGATCGCGTAACCTTTGTAAAGGACGTCACCATTCCTGATAACACGGAGTTAATTCCTGGTGAGGATTTCACCAAGGTTTGGCAACTGAGGAACACCGGTTCATGCACATGGAATTCCGCCTACTCCTTGGTCTTCGATCACGGCGATTCCATGGGCGGTCCTGCTTCAAAATCGTTAACCGCAGGCACTGTGGCACCCGGACAGGTCGTTGACATCTCTGTTGACCTAACCGCCCCGACCTCACCAGACACCTATCAGGGATGGTGGAAGATCCGTAACCCAACCGGTGTGGTCTTCGGTGTAGGTCCATCAGGCAATGTCGCTTTTTGGGTGAAAATTATCGTCTCCCCGGAAACGACAACCGTTGAGCTCGTCCAGATTGATGGCGAAAGCGGTTCTGTACGATCGAATGGAACAGTCCTTGGCGTCAAGAACGTGGGAGATACCGCGGGGGATGTATCATCCCAAGCCTTTTTAAGCTTCGACATCTCAGCGATCCCCGCTGATGCAACCATCACCGAGGTGGCAACCAATTTTGGCTCCTTCGACCAGCTCGGTAATCCGTTCGTAGACCTGGGCTGTCTGGATGTCTATAAACACACCTACGGCTCCTTGGACGCTGGTGACTACTTCGCCGGGTCACCCTCGGGCCGACTGATCCGCTGGTGCAGCGCAGGTGCCATTTCATCCCTCACGATCGATGACGATATGGTTACAGCACTACAGAGCAGGATCGGCACAAACCGCTTCCAACTCAGGCTTCAATTCCAGACCGACGTCTCAATCGACGCCGAGGACGATATGGTGCGTTTCGGTTCACCGCTGAAGTTAATCGTAACGTACTACACCCCTTAGCACAGGCGAATTTACGCGTTTTTCATTCCTTTCTCCCCGCGAGCTCACGCTCGCGGGGAGATCTCACGACCGCACATTGATGCTCTAAGTCTCGATCGGTAATTCACAAGAACGCGGTACAATCGTCCCGAGTTACTTGGCAAGGAGTTAGTATGAGAATGAGGCTCATGGGCACGATCGTCGCACTTTGGGCCGTTGCTCTAAGCACGGGCTGTAACTTTCCAACCCGATCGACAACATCCGTCCCAGGACCAGCGACCCTGGCGGCTCGAACAGTCGAGGTTGTCCTCACCCAGGCTGCTGCGAACACGCAACTCCCTTCACCTCAGCAGGTAACTCCAAGCTCGACGCTCATAGTTGTCGAACCCTCAGCCACAGAAGGTCCACTCGGTTGTGTGGACTTGGCATCTTTCGTTGCGGATGTCACTTTTCCAGATGGGTCAATTTTGGCACCGGGCGAAGCTTTCCTTAAAATTTGGTCCCTACAGAATTCTGGTACCTGTACCTGGACCCCGTCCTACTCGATCGTATTTTTTGGTGGAGAGAGGATGGGGGCACCTTCTGTGATCGCCCTCGTGACCATCGTTCCACCCGGAGATAACGTGAATCTTGCCGTCGATATGACCGCTCCCCTAATACCTGGCACCTATCAAGGCTTTTGGAGGCTGCGTAACGCCGAAGATATCCTCTTTGGGATCGGCCCGGATGGTGATCAATCCTTCTGGGTAAAAATCGTTGTCCCCGCTCAGTCGACAATCACCTCCACGCTAACCTCAACGCCTACCCTCACCCTAACGAGCACCCCTACACCAACACCTAGCCCAACACTTACAAACACCGCTACGCCCACCCCGTCCCCAACACAAACCCCTACAGCGACAGAAACAGGCACCTCTACAAGCACACCTTCCAGCCCATAACAACTACCTGTACATAATCCGTGGTGATATGACCGGGTGATAGCGCATCCATCCAACGCGTGATAGAGTCATGCCATGACCATTCCTGTTCTTGTTGTGGATGCCGCGGAACATTTTGGTATTCTGATCCATCAAACGCTCGAAGAGACCGGCTACTATCAGGTCATCCTGGCTTCAAGTGGTTCCGAAGCGATCGAGATCGTCCAAAGCAGCGATATCCGCCTAGCGATCGTTGACTTCGCTTTGCCCGACATCAACGGACCCGACACCATACGTCAACTACGTGCAGTCGTCAGTGATCTTGCTGTGATCGCTATCCCTCTAAGCTCGGACCCCGATGATCCGGAATTGGTAGAGCTCAAAGTCGATGGTGTACTGACCAAGCCCTTTTACCTGCCAGATCTACCTAAGATCGTCGCCACCGCTCTCGACCTTCCGCCCGATGCTCCCACAACCCTCGGACCAAGCCCCGTCACCCCATCGGGTGCGCCAATACCACCATGGCTGGAAGATTCCGATCAGGCGGGACACTACCTCACCCAACTCTTTCTCGATATTCAAGCTCTCGCAGCCCTATTAACCCGCGGTCAGCGTTTGTGGGCATACGCAGGTGATTTGGATCAAACCCATGCGGAAGCTATTGCGAACCTGATTGTAGAGCACTGGACGAGAAAAGGTGCTCGAGGAGCCGTTGCACGGTTCATCAGCCTGCCAGGTACGGACCGGGAGTTCATGTTCTACACCACCCATGTCGGTGGAGATCTCATCCTTTCCCTGATCTTCGTCCCAGAAACCCCATTCAGTGCTGTCCGACGTCAAGCGGAACAGGTGGCAAAAACCCTCTCTCAAGTTAATCCTGCCGAAGACGACCCTATAACTGAGGAGGTTGACAAGCCTGAGAACAATCCCCCTCCCGTTCGTCCCATTGAAAACCCCACTCAATCAACAAATCAAACACCGGTTACATCACTGGAGGCACCCGAAATCCTTCCAGCCTCTGAAGAAGGTATAGCTTCAGAGAAGACGTCAGAAAAACCGATCGCCGATCACACCGCAGTGCCCGATCAAACCTTCCGCACAGGCGAAACAGTATCCGATCGATCCCAGGGTGTTTCTCGCCAGCCTGCCGATGATGAGCCTGATTCAGAGGTGATAAACCACGTCTGGGAGGAAGATCTCTCAGCCGAGCCGCATGTCAAACAACCTAGCGTCGAACAGACCATGATTTTGACTGCAGTTCTGTTACCCCGTTCTCCAAAACACAAACTGAGTGATCCCCTCGCTGAACACCTGAGAAATTCGCTGGTCGAATTGGGTGATGTATTGAATTGGGAGTTCAACGATATTGACATTCAGCCAGAATATTTATGTTTTACTTTTGAATTGCCATCAAAGATTCCGCCTGCAGGGGCCCTAGAACAAGTGCGTCAAGAACTTTCGAGTCGAGTATTGAAATCATTTCCCGATCTGTCGCAGGATATACTCGAAGGACGTTTCTGGGCACACAATTACCTCCTCACCGCCGGTGGTGCTCCCTCTGAGGCACGGATCCAAATCTTCATTCAGAACACCCGCCGTTCTCAGGATCACACACCCTGAGGGGCGACATCTCTCAGAAAGTAGCGCGCTCAAAGACAGGAAAAGAAGTGGAGAATTGTATTGGGGGTAAGCCCCAACAGCCCACCTTTCACGCCTGTGATTGAGCACACAAACATGTTGAAGATGTATCCATTCTGAGAGATCTCTCCCTGCTTGGCCTCCAGGATGCTACAATTTACTTACAATCCATTCGTGGGAGCTGATACGATGCCACCTCAAGCGCGTCTCTTCTTGGTCGACGGCCATGCCTTAGCCTATCGCACGTACTTCGCGTTAACCCGCATCGGCGATAGTTCACGATTCATGACAAATTCCGGCGAGCCCACAGCCGGCACCTATGGCTTCACTTCGGTTCTTCTACGGCTCATCGAGCAAGAATCACCGGAGTATCTTGCTGTCTCCTTCGACACCGGACCCACATTCCGCGATGACATCTACGGTGAATACAAAGCGACGCGGGATAAGATGCCCGATGATCTGAGGGTGCAGATTGATCGAATTCGACAGGTAGTCGCTGCCTTTGGCATTCCTGTCCTCGAAGCCGAAGGGTTTGAAGCCGATGATGTCCTTGGCACCGTCGCATGCCAGGCTGCGTCCCAAGGAGTGAGCGTAGTTATCCTTACCGGCGACCGCGACCTCCTTCAACTCGCTGAAGAGAATATCGCCATACGTTTGACCGGTCAGAAATTGTCGGAGGCCTCAGATCATGGCCCCCCGGAGGTCGTAGAACTGTACGGCATCGAACCCTCTCAACTTGTTGATTACAAAGCGTTAGTCGGTGACACTAGCGATAACATTCCCGGCGTACCCGGTATTGGTAAAGTAACTGCGACGAAATTACTCCAAGAGTATCAAACCTTGGATGAAGTTTACAAACATCTTGAGGAGGTCCCCTCACGCTTCAAGAACAAACTTGAGGCTGGACGCGAAAATGCTTACCTGAGCCAGAAATTAGGGAGGATTGTGACCAATGTCCCGATCGATTTCGATCTCGAAGCATGTCGAGCTCAAGGATATGACCGCGATCGAATAACGGACCTCTTTCGCGAACTCAATTTTCCCTCACTACTTACTCGGATGTCGCAGATGGATGAGACCATTACGGGTCAGCAATTGAACCTTTTTGTCAGCAGCCAACGAGCCTCAACAATTGATCTTGGCGACATCCAAATCATCAACAATCCTGAGAGTCTTGAACGGCTTACCCGTCAACTTGAAGATGCTGAGCGAATCGCATTCGATGTGGAAACAACCAGCACAAACGCCATGCGTGCTGACCTGGTGGGCATCTCGCTAGCAGTAAAACCAGGGAAGGGCTTCTACATCCCCATTGGTCATCGACCTGAATTGGCAGGTGGTCCACAGGTTGATGTTGAAGCGGCAATAGAGGCTCTGCGCAGACCACTCTCGGACCCGAAAATAGAAAAAGCTGGTCATAACCTCAAATATGACTACATTGTGTTAGTTCGAAACGGTTTAAGCCCCACGCCGTTATCTTTTGACAGTATGATCGCTGAATGGCTATGTGATCCCAGCTCGCGCAACCTTGGGCTGAAAAACTTAGCCTGGGTTCGATTGGGGCTCGAGATGACGGAGATCACAGAACTCATCGGTCGGGGCCGTGATCAACGATCCATGGCCGAGGTTCCCATTTCCGAGGTTGGACCATATGCCGTCGCGGATGCTGAAACCTGCCTGCGCCTGATGCCTGGATTACAGCAGGAGATGGAAGAGAAAGGACAGTGGCAATTATTCCAAGATCTGGAAATGCCCCTGGTCTCCATCCTGGCCGATATGGAACTCTCCGGTATTCGATTAGATACTGATTTCTTGGAAGGTTTCTCTGCGAGCCTCGCATCTCGATTAAATGAGATCGAAGAGGATATTTACAATCAGGTCGGTCACCCTTTCAACATCAATTCCACCCAACAGCTCTCCAAAGTGCTGTTCGAGGAATTGGGCCTCACTCCCCCAGATCGGACACGTCGTACGGCATCGGGTTATTACTCCACCGCTGCAGCCGTGCTCGAAGAATTACGTCTATCTCATCCAATCGTTAAACTCATTCTCGAACAGCGCGAGATTTCAAAGATTAGATCAACATACGCTGAATCCCTTCCTCAAGAAGTAAATCCGTTTACAGGTCGAGTCCACACATCCTACAACCAAACAGGTTCCGTGACTGGGCGCCTGGCTTCCTCCGATCCTAATCTACAGAACATTCCCATCCGTACTGATTTGGGGCGAGAAATCCGGAAAGCCTTCATCTCGGAACCGGATCATGTGTTGCTGAGTGTCGATTATTCTCAGATCGAATTGCGTATCGTCGCTCACATGGGGGAAGATGAGGCCATGATCCAATCTTTTCTCGACGATCAAGATATCCATGCCGCCACCGCCGCGGCCATTTTTAATGTCGATTCGAAGAAGGTCACGCCTGAGATGCGCCGTCGAGCCAAAGCCGTCAACTTCGGCCTGATCTACGGTATGAGTCCATTTGGCCTTACAAGGAGCACGGATCTGACGCTGGCGGAGGCAGAGGATTTCGTTGAAACATACTTCAAGCGTTTTCCTGGCGTTCAGAAGTACTTAGAAAACGCTCGTCTCCAAGCTGAGGAAAATGGGTATGTCACCACTCTACTTGGACGACGTCGCTATTTCCCACAGCTTCTGACTGGTGCCACAGTCTCAGAAACCGCTCGTGCCCGTGCAGTGCGGGAAGCGATCAACGCCCCGATCCAAGGAACAGCGGCCGACATCATCAAAATCGCCATGCTACGTCTTCCCAATGAGCTTAGATCGACCGATCTTGGTGCCAAAATGTTACTTCAAGTACATGATGAGTTGGTCTTCGAGTGTCCTGAGGTAGAACTTAAGCCCACCGCGCAACTGGTTCAGCAGGTGATGAGCAACGCGTTTGAATTATGCGTGCCTCTCAAAACGGATGCAAAAGCAGGCAGAAATTGGGCCGAGATGAAGTCCCTGGATTGAGTGTCTTGTGTATCCCAAAGACCTAGCCGACTAGGTGAAACTTCCCACACGCATTTTTGAGGCAGTGCCACTCAACCTGTGCTATACTCGCCTCAAAAGCACCCAGACTGCCGAAAGAGATAAGCATGGCCAGACGTGAAGACCTATTTGATGAATCAATGCGGCTGGGACATTCCGCGGCCTGGGATCTTCAGTGGGATAAGGCGATTGGCTTTTACCGCAAGGCCTTGGCCGAATCTCCCGACAACCCTGGTGCGCTAACGAGCCTGGGTCTTGCACTGTTCGAAACAGAACAATTCAAAGAGGCTCTAGCCGTATACCATAAGGCGTCCAAAGTTAACCCGGTTGACCCGATTCCGATCGAGAAATGCGCCGAAATCTTCGAGCGACTGGGTCAAATCGATGACGCCGTCAACCAACGTCAATCGGTCGCCCAAATCTACCTGCAACGAAAGGACGCCCAAAAGGCGATCGAGAATTGGACCCACATCGCTCGTTTGAAACCCGAGTTTCTCCCTGCCCGATCTCGATTGGCCCTGACCTACGAGCGCACAGGGCGTATACGCCAGGCGGTTCACGAATATTTGGCTGTGGCCTCCATTCTTCAACGTGGCGGTAAGGGCGACCGGGCAGCAGAAGCTATTCAACGGGCAATCCGCCTCTCCCCTGGAGATCCCGAGGCTACGAAAGCTATGCAGGCTCTCCAAAAGGGAAAGGAGCTACCAACCCCTGCTCAACCTCGAGGCGCAACGGCCCCCCTCAGTATGGCGAAGGTGCGGGAATACCTTAAGCCGGAAAGGGAAGTCATCGATGAAGATGAAGGGGAGATGGCCGATCCAGAGGTGGCCGCCCAACGCCAAGCGCTCACCATACTCGCAGGCTTACTGTTCGACGAGCCCAAAGAAGAAGCCAAAGAGGAGAAACGAACACCCCGAATGGCTAGGTTGACGGGACGTCTGGGAGCAAAGCAAGCAACTGTCGGACAGCCGCAGATGTACCGCTATCTCGGGCAGGCAATCGACCTACAAACCCGGGGACATGACGAGCAAGCCGCAAAGGAATACCAACGAGCCATCTCCGTTGGTTTGGATCACCCCGCTGCTCATTACAACCTGGGGTTGTTGCTGAAGAATATCGAGGACTACGACAGCGCCCGTAGACACCTCATGTCTGCTCTCGGTCACCCAGAGTTAGATCTAGGAGCCAACCTAGCATTGGGGCGTTTAGCACACAACCAAAACGACCTGCCAGAAGCTGCTCGTTACCTTCTTCAGGCTTTGAAATTGGCCGATAGTCGATCCGTAGACAAAAGCGAAACCGGCCAGTTGAACCAAATTTATGACGCCATCAACGCCTCCCTTGAAAGAAGGGATGAAAAGGAGTTGGCGAATATCGTTGAAAACACACTCCAATTCCTCAGCGGTCCTGATTGGCTCAAGCGATTGCGCAAAACGCGAAGTGAGCTTGAAAGGCAAAAATTGGGTGATGGAGTAGAGCCGATTCGCCCTTGGGAGCCAGACGAAAAATATGACGTCCTCAAAGCCATAAGCCAAATTGAGGACTTAATCTCCAAGGAGTTTTACCGAGCCGCGATGGAAGAAGCCATGTTGGCGCTTGATTACGCGCCCACTTTTCTCGATCTTCACATGCGAATGGCCGAGATTCTTATCAAGAGCGATCAAATCGAAGCAGGACTCGGTAAACTTTCTACGATCGCTGAAGCCCATCAAGTAAGGGGCGAAATCCCTCAAGCCGCCCTTGCCTTCACCAAGATATTGGAGGTCGCGCCGGTCAATATCCCCGCTCGCAACCGTTTGATAGAACTGCTGGCTCAACAGGAACGTAACACGGAAGCCCTCGACCAATACCTTGAACTGGCCGATATTTACCGCCAGATGGCGGAGATCGATACTGCCCGCAAAGCTTTGGCTAACGCTCTCCTCCTGGCTCAAGACGCCTCGGTCGGGCGAGAATATTCAATCAAGATCCTGCGACACATGGGAGACATCGACCTCTCCCGACTTGATTGGCGACGGGCATTACGGGTCTACGAACAGATTAGGACCGTCAATCCCGGTGACGAGGAAGCCCGAAGCCATGTCATCGATCTCAACCTGCGTCTAGGACAAGAAGACCCAGCCGCTCAAGAGCTCGATAGCTACCTCGGGCACCTGGTGGAGACAGACCGCAGCCATGAAGCGCTTAACCTATTAGAAGAACTCGCACGAGAGCATCCAGGCAAACAAACCCTGCATGCTCGACTGGCGGAGGCCTATCGAGCCGCGGGCAGGACCGCAGACGCGATCGCACAATACGACGCACTAGGTGAGATTCAACTCGACGCCGGACAGACAAAGGAAGCGATTGCCACAATCAAGACGATTATTAATCTTGGGCCACCTGACCTCGAGGGTTATCGAGAACTACTGCAGAACCTCGAAGGTAAGGGATGATAAATACTCTGGTCAATGACGAGTAACGACTGTGACCGACCTCCTTAATGAATTGGCCTTCTATTTCCAACGCCTCAATTGGCTGAGCGTCGTTGACCTGCTCCTGGTAACTGCCATCGCGTTCTTTATTTTAAAACTAGTTCAAGGCACCCAAGCAATTGTGTTGCTGCGGGGCATGATCCTATTCATCATCGTCACGACCCTGCTCACTGTCCTGCGCGGTCTCCCTGCGTTCTCGTGGCTGCTAACGACCACCTTGCCAGCACTGCTGGTCGCGATCCCGGTTATCTTCGCTCCGGAAATTCGACGTGCCCTTGAACGCCTCGGAAGAGCAGGAAGCTTATTCTCTCTCAGCGCGGGATCTAACCAGACGGAACGCATAATTGACATCATCTGTGGTACAGTGCAGCGCCTGGCCGATCGTCGCTATGGGGCATTGATCATCGTCGAACGCGAAGTTCATCTGGATGAGTACATTGAAACCGGCGTTAAACTTGATGCGCAGCTTACACCGGAGCTTCTGATGCAGATCTTCTTCATCAATACCCCGCTGCATGACGGCGCCACCATCCTGCGGGAAGACCGCATCACTGCTGCCGCATGTGTCTTACCACTCTCCGCCAGCGGTACACTTTCGAGATCTCCAGAGCGTAAGATGGGTCTGCGACACCGCGCAGGCTTAGGTATAAGCGAAGTCAGCGACTCAGTGGCTATTGTTATCTCTGAAGAGACAGGCGACATTTCCATCGCCCACAACGGACGCATCATTCGCCGCCTCGATCAAGATCGCATGCGTAATATCATGACCGCCATGCTCCCTCGCCGAACCGTACGTAGTTTACCCGCCTGGTTTGATCGAATTCCATTTGAAAGAATTCGCTTTCGCAGACAAACGCCCGGCGATTGAGAGGTTTTGGTTATGCTTCGCTGGCTTCAAAAAAACCTAGGGACTCTCCTGCTTTCCTTTCTCCTAGCGGTGACGGTCTGGGTGGCCGCGGTTAGCCAAGCTGACCCGATACTCGAACAGGCTTTCCCACAACCCGTCGAAATCAACTACATCGGCCTGCCTGAAGAGATGTTGCTCCTAGGCCAGCCTCCTGAGACAGCTATGATCACCCTTCGGGCGCCTGAATCTGTATGGCGAGAATTAGTCATTGAAGACATCCACGTTGAAGCCGATCTGAGCAAGCTCGACGCTGGTTCCTATCGCCTAGAACTCTCCCCTCGTTTGGATATCAAACCCGCTCGGGTAACGGATATCGATCCTGCTTTTGTTACATTTACTATAGAGCCATCCGCCTCCAAGATGGTTGAGATTAACATCATAACCTTTGATCAACCCGCGCTCGGTTTTCAAGCCGAGGAACCGATCGCTGAACCAAAGCAAGTGAACGTTGTTGGTCCGGCTTCGATCGTTGAACAAGTTCATGAGCTGCGTGCTGAGATCAACCTCACCAATCGGCGCGAGAGCATCGATCAACAAGTACCTCTCATTCCGCTCGACAGCGAGGGGAACGAAGTGGAGGGCGTGCAGCTCGCGCTTGAACAAGTGCGAGTTGTGGTCCAAATCAAACTCGGCGACTTTTACCGCCTCGTGTCTGTGATTCCCATCATCCAAGGCCGGGATGCGTTAGAAGAACTTGGTCATTATCGGGTGACCAATATCACCTACACGCCACGCGAAGTCATTGTCTTTTCCTCTGATAGAGAGGCGCTCGATGCCCTCCCTGTGTTCGTCGAGACAACCCCGCTCGATATTTCCGATCAGACAGAAAATGTCGAACGGCGGCTTCCATTAAACCTGCCAGTGGGTGTGTATCTTGTCGGTGAACAGAGCGTTCTGGTTCGGGTGACCATCGAACCTGTCTTTAAATCGATCACGGTCACTCGGGAGATTGAAATTCAGGGTTTGGGGCCAGAGCTATACGCCATATCTTCGCCCAGTACGGTTGACATCATCCTCACCGGACCTGCTGCGACGTTGGACGCCCTTCAGCCAGAGGACATTCGTGTAGTAGTGGATTTACGGGATTACGAAATCGGTAATTACCAGATTGAGCCCCAGGTTCTCGTCTTGCCCACCGATCTCGTATTTGAGGCACCTATACCATCCATCCTAGATGTCGAGATCACGTCCTCACCGCCAGCTACACCCACACCTTGATCACGAAACCCCCATGATGAAGCCAGTTGTTGCATTGGTAGGACGCCCTAATGTAGGTAAGTCGACCCTCTTCAACCGACTGGCCGGCGAGCGTCTGGCGGTGGTCGACGATACCCCTGGGACGACTCGTGATCGGCTGGTCGCCGAGGCTGAGTGGCGGGGATTCACCTTCGATATCGTTGACACCGGTGGGATCGACCCGACCGACCTTCGCCGTTGGGAACCGCTTTCGCGCGACTCGGCTGACTACATCTCTCAAATTCGCGCCCAAGCGGAAATGGCAGCGCGCGACGCGGATGCAGTCCTATTTATGGTCGATGTTGAAAGTGGGGTCACCTCGGCTGATCATGAGGTGGCCGAGATCCTACGCAAGCTGCAGCAAACCCGTGAAGGTCAACAATGGCCACCTGTTTTATTGGTAGTTAATCGTTGTGATAACGAGCAACGTCGAGCACAAGCCGCAGAATTCTACGAGCTCGGTATGGGTGATCCAATTCCTATCTCGGCCTTACATGGTACCAGAACGGGCGACATGCTCGATCAGTTGATCGAAGCTTTGGAGTTCGAAGATCGTGTTGAGGAAGAACCTGATCCTTCGGTCAAGATCGCCATCATCGGACGACCAAATGTCGGAAAATCAAGCCTTCTCAATCGTTTACTTGGTGAGGATCGGGTGATTGTCTCACCTATTCCTGGTACTACACGCGACGCGATCGACACCCAACTGACCTACTACGGAAAGCCGATCACCCTGATTGATACCGCCGGAATCCGCCGACGCGGTCGAATCGAGCCGGGTGTAGAAAAGTACTCCGTTATTCGAGCATTAAAGGCCATGGACCGTGCTGACGTGGTCCTGCTTCTGATCGATGCGACAGAAGGAGTGACTTCTCAGGATGCGCATATCGGTGGCATAGCGATTGATAAGATGAAAAGCATCGTCGTGGTTGTAAACAAATGGGACGCCATCGCTAAAGACACCCACACCATGCCCGCTTACACGGAGCATATTCGTGATCAACTGAATTTCCTCGATTATGTCCCGGTCCTTTTTATTTCCGCGTTGACTGGACAGCGCATCGGGCAGGTCCTGCCTACAGCGTTACAGGTTCAAGAAGAACGCTTGCGGCGTATCCCGACCGGAGAGTTGAACCGACTGGTGCAACAAGCGCTTAGCAGCCATGCGCCGCCCACAAAAGGGGGCAAACGGTTGAAGATCGTATACGTAAGCCAAGTACGCAGCGACCCTCCGACATTCCTCTTCCACGTCAACGATCCTGACCTGGTTCACTTCAGCTACGAGCGTTATCTTGAAAATCAAATCAGACGGCACTTCAGCTTCATGGGGACACCCTTGCGTTTCTCCTTCCGTCGCCGCTCACCAGCTTGAAATATCTGCCTTCAAGAGGATTCCCGAAATCTACAGCCGCAGGCCGTAATCGCAATCTGTAGTCTCAGACTTTAGCCTGCGCTCTATTACGTACCGCAAAGGGTGCGGATGCATGGGGGATACCACATCCCCAAAAGTATGCATTTAACGTGGTAGGTAAAGCCGTGCGTCCCTACCTCGGTCGAATGTCATTCCGAGGAGCTATGCGACGAGGAATCCCTATGGTGAAACTTATTACTCAATACAGCATAGGGATTCCTCGCTCGTGTTACTCGCTCGGAATGACATCTGTAGAGATGCCACTTATGTAGTAACAGGCTATAGTCACAGGCTTTAGGATGTGCAATACAGCGCATCCTAAAGTCTACGGCTACAGGTTTGAATCCTGGCATAGGTCCCATCTCCCAAATCGATTCATGCCTTCGCATGATATAATTTTCCCGACATGTCAGGTGATCCCGCAATCGAACCCGCGCCCCCGGAGTGGGGCGTCTCTTCATCACCTAGCTTGGGCCGCCGAACGCTGCGTGTGTTGGGAGAGCTGCTCCAAACCGCGCTCATTGCTTTCCTACTCTTCGTCGTTGTCAACCTCATAACCGCACGCATTCGCGTCGAAGGCATAAGCATGGAACCCAACCTACATGACGGCGAGTTTGTCGTTGTGAACCGGTTGGCTTACCGCTGGGGTGAACCAGAGCGCGGTGATGTCATCGTTTTCCACTTCCCCTCAGATCCCCGACGCCGTTTTATAAAACGTGTGGTCGGACTACCGGGTGACACTGTAACGATCCGTGACGGACAGGTGCTCATCAATGGCTCAGTATTAGAGGAGCCATACCTTGACGAAGAACCCCGATACCATGGTGAGTGGAGGATCGCACCGAATGAGGTCTTCGTCCTTGGCGACAATCGGAACAACTCCTCCGATTCACAAAATTGGGGGCCTTTGGACATCAATGAAATCATCGGGAAAGCGATGCTCGTCTATTGGCCCATGGATACGATCGGTTTAATCCCCCATTATGACTTGGTCATTGCTGCTGAGCAGTGAATTTATCGTACACCTGAGGGTGTTCCATTGTGTTAGAATGAACATGAAGGCCTTATATCTCTCCTCGAGGCTGTAAATGTCCCTTATCCTTCAGAACTGGGTGCTACTAGCTATCAACAGTGACCTCCTCACTCCTCTGGCTAGCAGCCCAGTAGATATAGGGACGCCCTGATCGGTTGATGAAAGTAGATGAAGAATGGTCCACACAATGGGGAAGACATTGAAGAACATCGCAACAGCAAGGGAATAGCGCATGAAACGGGACCCCAAATACATATGCACTGAATGCAGGGTTGGAACCCTTCGAGTAGGTGACGCATTCTACTTTACACTCCAAGGCGGTCAACCGATTTGTGTCCCCGACTTCCCGGCTTGGGTGTGTGATGTGTGTGGTCGTCGGGAGTATGATTCCGACGCCGTAGCCGATCTGCTAGCGATACTCGAAATGAAACCCGGAGCGCGGCGAAAACTGAGCCGACCTCGAACGATCGCCGGTCAAGATCATTCAACAACCTCTGTTGACCCCCAGCGACGGGCCTAGCTTCAGGAAGATATGGAGGAAACACACAAGGTATTTACGTGATCGTGTGGGTGTGACAAAATAAGTATCAGCGGTTTGTTCTTGGTCCATCGGCTGTGGAATCAAATGTAAGCAAAGCTATAGAGGTTTCAATGGGGGTGCATCGATAGGAGTTGAGATGAGTCGGCATGAATGAAACCAATGATACTCAATCCCCAATCCGAGTGATCGTGATCGCCGATGTGGAAAGCAATGTTAAAGCGCTGGTCAATCGAGTACTTAAACCAGCTGGATTTCACGCATGGGGAGCCGGTAGTGAAGCCCCACCCGCTGACGTATTGGTTGTGGATGTAACCCAACTCCGGGGAGATCCTCTCGCAGGTCTACGTGAGGAACGCAATCGGGGTCAGGAAGCACCAGCCCTCGTGTTGGCGGCCCATATCCCTCATTCCCGCTTACGTGATCTTTTCCGTCTCGGCGTCCACGACTTCCTGCTCAAACCCTACCGTCCACATGAATTGTGCCAGGCCGTCCGCGAATTGAGTGAGACACGTTCGTTAGAAACCAATACAAAGATTTTGGCACGGCGATTGGAAGGGATGCGCGAACAAGTTCGTCGTCGTTCGGAGGAGATACGCTTACTGAGTGAGATCGGTCGAGTCGTCGTCAGCCTCGGAGATTTGGATTCCATTCTCCGGCGTGTTGTCGAAGCGGCGGCATTTGTAACCGATGCCGAAGAGGCCAGCATCTACCTCGTCGAACAAGACACCAACGAATTGGTACTGCGTGCCAGCAAAAATGCCGGGGAACGATACGCAACATTACAACGACTGAGGGTAGAGGATACGTTGGTGGGTGAAGTATTCGCCACCGGTCAACCTGTTCTGCGAAGACATTCTTTCGAGGCCGGTCCGGTAAAGGTACAAACTGGTTTCTTAGTACAATCCCTAGCCAAAGTCCCTCTCCGATTGAAGAACACCGTGGTGGGCGTGCTCGGCGTTTATCACCGAATGAATCCCACCGCTTTTAACGAGCATCATCTAACATTACTCACTGCGCTCGCCCATTGGACTGGGGTCGCGCTTGAACAAGCCAGTCTTCTCAAACAAACTGAGACAACCCCACGCACTGAAGTCTCGATCACTGCCGCGCCACCCAGCCTGATTGACGGCTTGGAAGAGGCAATTGAAATCCTTTCACCGCTCCTAAACACGGCATCGAACGAGATGGATGAAACACAATTCAAGAAGCTACATGAGTTGTATGAGAACCTCCAGGGGCTGCGATCGCTTCCAGTCGCGACGCTCACAGCTGAGGAGACCCACGAATTAATTGATCTTCCCAACCTTATCGAACAAGTCGCGGATGAATATCGATTAAGCGCACACCGTAAAGGCCTGGGATTGATCGTCGAACATGGATTGCCCATCCCACTCTTCCGTTGTGATAGTGGCCGCACGCGGAAGATCCTCGAAACGCTCATTGCAGCCGCGATCCGCCGCACGAAGAGAGGTCACATTGTCCTGGAGACCAATCGTTTCAAGGTAGCTGATGGACTGAGCGATGGACTCCCACTCCCTGTAAACCTCCAAATGAAAGACGGCATATGGGCTGCAATCAGGGTCTCTGATTCAAGTTCTGGATTATCTTCCGACACAGTACGCGCCCTCACCGATATCGATACGGATCCATCGGTTGGGCAGATGGGTCCAGGCTTATCGATGGGTGAGATACGAATGATCGTCGAAAGCATGAATGGTATTCTGTGGTATGAACAAACTCCCGCAAGCAGCACAATAACCTTCGCCCTCCCGATCACATAAGTGGAGCACGACCATGGCCACGAAGGCAATTTCGGTAGAGATCTACACAGCAAGTCACCGCGTCTTGGGGCGGGTACAGCCAGGTGCTACAGGTTTACTGACTTACTTAAATATCCCCACAACCTCCTATGTTGAAATCGAGGGGGCACACTTAATGCGCCTCCATCAACCCGGCAGAATGGTTGCCCGCCACCCAACACTCTGGCTCGTAAAGAGTGAAATCGTGACGATTTTGCTTAGCAAAAGACCAGAACTCGGTCCAACAACCTACGTTCGCGGGGGCTATACGACCGCCGTTCCACATTGGGTGCGAATCGTTATGGGAGGATACGAGCTTCGTGGTATCGTGGAGACTCCAGGAAAATTCAGTTTTGGTTCACTGATGTTCGAAGGGGATAGCATCTTCATCCCGCTCTACAACGCGGAATTGGGAGCCATCCTGTTCCCTACCGTCCGAGGCGAGGCTCCTGCAATGATTTTTAACCGTGCTATGGTCGACGCAATAGGTTTGTTAAGCAGGGACGAGATCCCTAAATCATCAGAGGGTTGAAGTTCATTAAACAATCGAATGACTCCACCAAAAAAGGTCAAGCGATCTCAATGCCTTCCTTACCGATTGCAGAACATCTGTTGCTTATCCCAGACCGCTCGAATTCTCATAAAAACCCAAAACTTTACATACTCTATTGTATGGTGAATGCCGATCCAGAGTAAGTAAAGGGACATTCTCATTTCTCTTTCATTAAAGAAGGATACACGCGATGCGACAACCGATCATTGCTGGCAATTGGAAAATGCACATGGGGCGCGTGGAGCAAGCAGTAAGCTTCGCGCGCCAAATTCGTCAAGCGTTAAACGAAGTTGAAGGGGTCGATCGTGTCTTATGTCCCCCATTTACGGTGCTCACAGCTGTGGCTGAAGCTATGCAACATACCCAAATCGCCCTCGCTGCCCAGACCATGCACTGGGAAGAAATGGGCGCTCACACGGGCGAAATTTCACCCGTTATGCTGTCCGAACTCTGCGACTATGTGATTTTAGGACACTCGGAGCGCCGAGCCACAGGCAGCACTGCTGAAACCGATCAATCCATAAATCTCAAGGTGCACGCCGCATTTGCCCATGGCCTTACCCCGATCATCTGTGTAGGAGAGAACTTAGAGCAGAATGAAGCAGGTGAGACGCATGCGTTCGTGGGAGGGCAGGTGCGCGCAGCATTCGATGGGTTGACAACTGAGCAAGCGTTGAGGTGCGTCGTTGCTTACGAACCCATTTGGGCGATCGGCACTGGGAAAGCAGCCACACCAACGGATGCCAACCGAACCATCGGGCTAACCGTTAGGGGCGCGATCGCTGAGTCCTTCGGTGAAGAGGTGGCCCAAACCGTGCGAGTTCAGTACGGCGGAAGCGTGAACGTAGACAACATCGCTTCATTCATGGCGATGCCTGAGGTGGACGGCGCGTTGGTCGGTGGCGCGAGTCTCAAGCCAGATTTTGTAGAGTTGGTGAGAAGAGGAGCCGGAGCCTCAATTGGATGATGATCGTGGATCGGACGTAGAGTCCCCGAGGAGAAGTTACTCAAGCGTGAGACGTGAAGCGTGAAACGTGAGGCGTGAAACGTGAGGCGTGAAGCGTGAAGCGTGAGAATTTAATTGTGGCTTGTAGCTTGTAGCTTGTAGCTTGTAGCTTGTAGCTTGTAGCTTGTGACTTGTGACTTGTGACTTGTGACTTGTGACTTGTGACTTGTGACTTGTGACTTGAAGCTTATCAAATTGAAACCGCATACGGTTCGCTGGCTATCTCTTCTACATCTGTGATCGTAACTTCGTCCACCACGCCGACGATTACGGCACGTATGGCGCCGGGGTCGATTCCCAGAATTTGTCGAGCGCCGTTCCCCTCATCAATGACCAATACCGTATCACCGGGACCCGCCTGTACCACATCCACGGCGATGTCATAATAACCGGTCTCCTGCCCTTTGAGGTCGAGCTGATCTACCAACAGCAATTTGCGACTCTCCAGGTGAGAGATCTTGATCGTGGCTACAACCGTACCTATGACCTTGCCAATATACATCGTCAGTCGTTATCCTGATTGAGGTGATGCCAAATAGCCGTTGGCTGCTCACGTCGGGTGCCTCTTTCGATATCAACCTCGTCCACAATCCCTGTTATCGCTAGATCTACTGGCACGAAGACTTCGGGGAGTGCTTGCGCCCCTTCGCGACTGGCGACCATAAACACCAACTCACCCGGTCCAGCTTGGGCAGTGGCATCAGCCGCGATGCAAGCTTGACCATTTGGCTTCAAATCTTCATCGAGAGGTTGTACAACGAGAAACTTGACCCCCTCCAAGTCCTCGTATTTCTGAGAAGCGACAACCGTTCCTAGAACGCGGCCGAACTTCATAGTTCTCCGATCACCCTGGCGCGAAATCTTGTCGCCTCAGAGACGTTTTCCCACATCTCAGCGTGAAGCTTCGGGATCACCACTTGACGCACGAGCAGTTCGGGTCGCTCCAACACCCCCACGCCAATTTCGACCGCGGCCTCCACGTCAGCCACCAACCCTGAGAAGAGCACGATTCCTTTGCCCCCTAACCCATCCGCTAGGCGCACCTCGACCAGGCGCACCACGGCCCCCTTGATACCAGCATCCGCTGCGTGTATGCTGGCTGCAACCGTTGTCGTCTCGATCACACCAAGTGAATCGGTGACCTCGGGGACCCGTCCTCCGCCGACGGCCTCAACCACCTCAGGATGAACCTGCGGCAGGAGGATGTAGTCCACGACGGCAGACGCACCGACCTCGCGACCGGCCGCCACGGATTCCTCGACGTCGGCCACCATCCCCCCGATCAACACCAGATACTTCCCGGGCTGCACGGTGCCCGTTTTGATGGTGTCAATCGGAGCTCGCTTGACCATCGCATCTGCGGCTAAGATACCCGCTGCGATGCTGCTGAATTCGACTAATGCCAGGGCTGGTTCAATCATGTGTCATCACTATTCGTTTTGGATCATCTGCGTTCCTAGACGATCCTGAAATGGTCCTTCAATACACAGCGTCGGATACGGCTGAAGCTGATCGGGTTGGTGATGCCTTCCCCAGTGGGGCTGGCGATCGTGAAAGAGGAGAAACCCTCACCGCCGTAGCCTAATCCAGCGAAAGAAGGACCGTTCTTTACGAAGATGCTGGTACTCATCACCCGCGCCATGCGGCTCAAGTTATCCAGATTCTTTGAATACATAACCGCTGTGTGGCGGAAGCCTCGCTCAGCTTCCTGTGCCAGGTCTATACCTTCATTTGCATCCCGCACGCGCACGAAAGGCATGATCGGCATCATTTGTTCCGTCTTGACCAAGGGATGATCGCGCTCGACTTCTACCAGCACGAGCCGGATTTCGTCCCCCGCGTCGATGCCGATCTCCTTGAGAAGTACCGCAGCGTTTTTACCAATGTACTTAATATTCATTAAGCCCGGCTCTCCAGGTGGGGGGATCTGTTTAAAGATAACCTGCATCAAACCCTCGAGTTGGCCTGCAGTAATCTCCAAGGCGCCATGTCGGCACATCGAGCTTTTCAGCTCATCGGCGATGGAAGCCACGGCGAAGAGCTCCTTCTCGTCGGTGCAAATGATGTTGTTGTCGAAGGACGCGCCACGTACGATGCCGCGCCCTGCCTGTTCCAGATCGGCTGTCTCATCCACGACAACTGGTGGATTCCCTGGGCCTGCACAGATCGCACGCTTCCCGCTTTTCATCGCCTCTCGTACTACGCCTTCACCGCCCGTGACGGTTAAAATGTTCACCCCTGGGTGGCTCATGATTTGTTGAGCAGTCTCGATGGTGGGTTTTGCGATCGCGTTGACCAAGTTAGCCGGTCCACCCGCCTCGACGATGGCTTCGTTCATCCATTGCACGGCAAGATTGGAACAAGCCTTTGCGCCGGGGTGTGCGTTGAAAACCACGGCGTTGCCCGCCGCGACCATCGAGATCGTGTTGCAGATCACCGTCGATGTAGGATTGGTGCTGGGAATGATCGATCCGATCACGCCGTACGGCGCGAACTCGAGCAGCGTCAGTCCGTCGTCGCCTGTCCATGAAGTCGACTGCAGGATCTCTGTCCCCGCAGCGCGATTCGCGTTGAGCAGGTTTTTCTCGATCTTGTCCTCGTACCTACCCATCCCTGTCTCTTGCCAGGCTTCTTGTGCGAGGAGATGAGCGTTCTCGCGTGAGATGCGTCTAATGTGAGAGATCATCTGCTCACGCACCGAGAGAGGCAGATCAAAGAGTTGACGGTAAGCTATGTTCGCAGCCTCTACCGCGCTGTCCACATCAGGGAAAAGATTATCTCCATGACGCATCGTCGGTGCCGGCATTGGAGGGGTGGTGAGTGTAGGGACCTCCGGTGGCGGACCGTGGCGCACCCGCTCCCCCTGCCGCAACTCGGACATCACCTGCTGCACGATAGCCTCGATACGAGCGTCGTCAATCATCAGCCTTCCTTAGACTTGTCGTATTTGACATCACCATCGACCTCAAGCACATCGACGATCGCCATGATCACACCGTCGCAAGGGCGTTGGTGGGTATACTTCGTCTGGCGAGCGGCGCTGCCAGTGGCATAGAGCACGACTTCACCTAACCCCGCACCGACAGCGTCAGCAGCAACGCGATAGCCACCCGTTTCCTTTCCCTCGATGTCGAGCTGTTTGAGGACCAGGAATTTGAGGCCTTCGAGCGTCGTCTCCTTGCGTGTGGCGACCAGTGTGCCTACCACTCTACCTAGTAACATAAGTCACTCCGTTTCGGTGACCGACGGTTTTCTTCATGGACCGCAGCGTGTGGAACGTCTCGACGGTTTGTCTCGACCCAGCCACGGTTGAGGTCTCGAATCGAGCCCTCTCCATACTCCATCACGTTGTCACCCTTTCTTCGGGCGAGGGTCAGAGACCCTCACCCGATGGTCTGCATCGAGAGATACCTAGCTCTCCGCTTCAGCAGGCGGTCGACCCAAGGGCAACGTACGATCAACGTTCTTGTGAGGGCGTGGGATCACATGGATGGCGACTAGTTCGCCAACCTTCTCCGCACCACGCGCGCCCGCTTCGACCGCTGCCTTAACTGCGGCAACGTCGCCGCGAACGACCGCGGTCACGAAGCCGCCCCCGGTCTTCTCGTAGCTCACCAGCTCGACCTTGGCCGCCTTGACCATCGCGTCTGCCGCCTCGACCATCGCGGGGTAACTCTTACATTCGATCATACCTAGTGCTTCAGTAAAACCGTATTCTGCTTCTTCAGCCATGGTGCCCTCCTGATTAGGGTTTTACGGTTGGGCCGGGGAAGCGTCCAGCGCTCCCGGTGGGATCGGCATCGTCAATTGTCCAATGTTCAAAATCGATCATGAAGTTTTGCACGGACTCACGCTTCTCCCTGATAATTCATCTTCCTTCGACATCCGATTTCTCTACGCTTACTTCCTAACGTCAGTCTCGACGCTTGGTTTCGATCTCGCGACCGCTGACGCCTTCCAATGCGGCGATAGCTGCGCCGTAGCCGGCCATGATGTCACTTTCTTCACCGCCGAGGTATACACGACCAAAGCTGCCAAACGAGCGTACCTCCAAGATGTTGATGTGCGATGCTTTTTCCGCCTCATTGGCCGCCAAAGCGGCATAACCTGCCGGTTCAACCTCCAACACATACAACGTTTGATCCGCCAGCAGCATGTGCCCGTAACGCATGCGGTTGATCAATTGCACCTGGTGGGCATCGATATGGCGGATGATCTGGCTCGAAACGACTTTCGGTTTAAGACGATCGGCTTCCTCCACCTCCAGTGCCTCCAGGATCGCCGCGCCGGCGGCTCTCACTTCGGCCTGTACTTCATGGTGGACCTCGAGCAAGCCGTAGAGGCGTTCGACAACCTGCATTCCTGGTCGCACACGGGTGGCCTTCAGCGCGATGTCGGTGATGCGGTTGATCTCAATGCCGGGTGAGATCTCAACCCACAAGGAGGTGTCGTGCGGCAACGGCAGGAAACCGCGCGCCACCGTTCCTAAGTAAGCCGCGTGTTGCGGTTGTAGGCTATCCAAGAAGACGTATGTTCGCAGATCAACTGTCATCCATAGACTCCCTTATTCGGGCGACTCAGCACCCTGCATGATTTTTACACTGGCGCTCGCGCCGAGGCGGCTCGCTCCAGCTGCGATCATCTTCTGCGCGTCTTCGAAGGTGCGAATGCCACCTGCCGCTTTGACGCCCATTGCGGGGCCGACGACACGCCGCATCAGTGCTACGTCCTCCGCAGTTGCGCCTCCTGGGCCAAAACCAGTCGAGGTCTTCACGAATTCGGCGCCTGCCACTTTAGCCAACTGACAAGCGACCACCTTCTCCTCGTCCGTCAGAAGAGCGGCCTCGATGATCACCTTGAGGATGGCGTTGTCAGCATGGCAAACCCTGGCGATCGAGGCGATGTCGCGCTCAACCAGCTCATAGTCCCGGGATTTGAGGGCGCCGACGTTGATCACCATGTCCACCTCGCTGGCGCCTTCCCGAACGGCCTGTTGTGTCTCGAAAACTTTTACGTCGGTCGGTGTTGCGCCGAGCGGGAAACCAACCACCGTACAAACCGGCACCCCGCTGCCCTCTAAAAGCTGTGCGCATAACTTCACATTGGTCGGATTGACGCAGACCGATGCAAATTGATACTTGCGCGCTTCGTAGCATAGCTGGGCGATCTCATCCTGCGTCGCCTCAGGCTTGAGCAACGTGTGATCGATCATCGGAGCGACAGCGCTGTCGGTCGGGGCGATGCCTAATGTGCTCGCAATACGATCCGCACCGGCGCTCACAACGGGTTGAACACGTTCCATGTAGTTCTGCGCCGTGAGCGTGGACCCGCCGTTGCCGGATGGCCTCGCTTCGTCCTCCTGCAGCAGAATCAACACATTGCGCGTGATCTGTTCAATAATTCGTTCTATCGTAGCTTCGTCTAAGTTTTTCATCCTACCTTCATACATTCATCGGCGTGACATTAAGTCCTTGTCCGTTTGTAAGATCATTTGTCCGAATTGATTCCTTCCTTGATATCAATATATCCGATACAAAGTTCTTGCTGACTCAGCGTCGGAAACGCTGTTCAATCGCCATCATCTTGTCCACCCTGCGCGCATGTCTTCCGCCGGCGAAAGAGGCCTCAAGCCAGATCTTGACGATCTGCCGAGCCAAGTTGGGGCCGATCAGACCCGCGCCGAGGCACAAGACATTGGCGTTGTTATGCTCACGGCTGTTGACCGCTGTGGCCTGGTCGTAGCACATGGAAGCGCGCACGCCGGGCACTTTGTTGGCGACCATGCAGGATCCGATCCCAGCTCCATCGATCACGATCCCCATCCAAGCCTGACCCCGCCCCACCAATTGGGCCACGGCGAAAGCAAAATCTGGGTAGTCCACCGATTGTTTGCTGTCCGTTCCGCAATCGATGACCGTGAAGCCCAGCTCAGCGAGGTAGATTTTGACGGCCTCTTTGAGTTCGTACCCGCCGTGATCCGCACCGATGGCGACTCTTTGCGAACCTGGGGTTGCTACGGTCGTAGGTTGCACACTAAAGACTGATGGACTCGGAGTCCCTCCCCCCTTGATCAGGGTCACCTTTCGATCCATGGCCACCTGTCGGGCGAGGGGTGTAATCAGCGCGCCTTGGGGAACGATGAACTCCCCCCGGAAGGGGATCTCGTTGATATCGCGTTCGGTCACCATGGGGCGAGAAGGGGTTCGTTTGATGCCCCCACCCAACCCTAAGGTGCGGTGGACCACTCGGCGGACCATCTGCTCAATGCGATCTTTATCCGGCACTGCGATTACCTCCCAGGCTGCATGAAGATCCACAGCCCCACAGCTAACGCGCTTACCTCAGTCCACACCGATGATTTCTTCCGATCTTCCATTTCCCTGATTGCGGACAATCTCCACGTCGAAACTCGAGCGGTCCCCGCGGAACAGCCCATGGAAGTACTCCAGGGGTCTACCATCCGCCAAATAACTTACGCTGTCCAACCTCAAGAGCGGCGAGCCTATCTCGATCTGAAGCAGACTTGCTTCATGCTCGCTTGCCACGACGGCATCGATCCTGCGGCGACCACGAGCGATAGAAAGATCATACTCACGCTTGAGGAAGGCGTACAGGGACTGATGTGAGAGATCAGCGTTGATGAGCTCTGGGCATAGTTCATAGGGCAAGTAGGATGTCACCAGCACGATGGCGTCGTCTTGGACGAAACGGAGACGCACGAGCTTGATCACCGGTGTGTTGGGATCAACTTCGAGATTTTCAGCCAATTTTGGACTGGCTGGGATGATCTCTTGCTCGAGGACCTGTGTCACAGGGGCGGTGCCTTGTTCGAGCAGGTCCTGGTAGAAACCCGCCAGCGAGTGGACCAAGCTTCTGCTTCTGATTTTGGGTTCAGCGATGAAGGTGCCTCTGCCCCGTTCACGCACGACCAATCCCTCGTCTTCCATATCCCTGAGCGCTTGCCGCACTACTGTTCGGCTGACGCTGAAGATGTCGCAAAGCTCGGGCTCGCTGGGGATCCGATCCCCGGGTTTCCAGGATCCGCTCTCGATCTGTTCCCGCAGGGCTTCTTTCACCTGGACGTAGTATGGGAGCGGGCTTTCCCGATCGACGTAAGCTCTCAAACGCGGGTTCCCTCCCTGGGTCACGATCTCTTCCTGCTATATGTTATATTGTTACTACATTATTAACTAATTGTAATATTGTTATTACAATTACTAAGACTCTACAATATTTAGAGGTCAAAGTCAAGACCCGCCTTAGCCCCTCAAAATAGCCCCATGGTCATTGTCGTTGTAGCAGGTAAATGGCTTTCCTAGCACCTTACCCACTGGATTCTTACCCCAATCTAAGCTATCATTCCCCCACAGCGGTCACAATAGGGGGTGCTATGAGACTGTTCTGGCTAGGTTTGTTATGGCTGGCCGGGGTCGCCGCTGGCCGCGTAACTCCTCTCCTCACCTGGCAATGGCTCATCTTGGCTGCGATCTCTTTCGCAACGCTTCTCGCCTTCCATCGGCATCACATTTATCGGTGGCTCTTCGCCGGTATCCTGCTTCTCACCCTTGGCGCGGCACGGTTTCAGTCCGCCGTGCCCGTTTTCGGTCCTGATCACATCGCCAGCCATAATGATACTGGACGCAAAGTGACCCTCACGGGGGTCGTCGTTGATGCCCCCGACATTCGGGACACGTACACAGGTTTACGGATCTCAACCGAACAGATCCGTTACGATGACAGCTGGGTCACAGAGAAAGTGCACGGCTTGGTCCTGCTGCGCGCCCCCCGCTTCGGTGATTGGGCGTATGGTGATCGCCTTCGTGCTTTCGGCACCCTCGAGACCCCACCAGTGTTTGAAACCTTCTCCTACCGGGACTACTTAGCCCGGCAGGGGGTTCACAGCCTGATGCCCTACGCCTCCGTTACCCGGCTGGCCAATCGGCAGGCTAATCCTTTGCTGCAAGTCATCTACAATTTTCGAGCTCACGCATTAGGGATCGTATATGCTCTCTTCCCCGACCCAGAAGCCTCACTCCTGGCTGGGATCCTGCTCGGGGTGGAAAGCGGCATCGCGCCTGAGGTCCGTGACGCCTTCAACCAGACGGGCACCACGCATATCATCGCTATATCCGGATTTAACATCACCATCATTGCGGCCATCTTCACCTCCCTTTTCAATCGCTGGCTCGGAGCCCGCCGTGGCGCAATAGCCGCCGGGATAGCGATCGCGCTCTACACCATCCTCGTCGGTGCTGATGCGGCCGTGGTGCGAGCCGCCATCATGGGAGGTCTGTCTCTTCTCGCCCTCCGAATAGGAAGACAAACCGACGGCCTGGCCTCCCTCGCTGCCGCCGCCATGATCATGACCGTATTAAACCCTCTCGTCTTATGGGATGTTGGTTTCCAGCTCTCCTTCGCAGCTACGCTCGGCTTGGTGCTTTACGCTGAACCGCTTAACAACGGGTTCCTCCGCGTAGCCAAGCGGTATTTGCCTGAGGTGCAGGCAAAATGGTTGGCCAGACCCATAAGCGAATTCGTCCTCTTCACCTTCGCGGCTCAGGTCACGACCCTCCCTCTGACAGCGTACTACTTCAACCGCATCTCCCTCTCCGCCCTGCTCGCCAACCCGGTCATCCTGCCAGCACAACCACCGGTCATGATCCTCAGCGGACTAGCGACACTTGCTGGATCGATCTGGCTCCCACTTGGTCGCCCCATCGCCTGGATCGCCTGGCCCTTCGCTGCCTTCACCATCCGCGCCGTCGAGTTCTTCGCCACATGGCACATGGCGGTGGTCCCTCTCGCTCGAGCGAGCATCCTCTTTGTGACAGCGTTCTACCTGCTTCTCGCCGGCCTCACTGCTTTGTCCAAGCTGCCTCCTGAACGGCGGCCCAAAATAATCAGTGCGGTCTCCGAAAGGGTGAACCTCCCGGCTGGTTTCACCTTGATCGCACTCGCTGTCTCATCAAGTCTGATGTGGCAGATGATCGTCCATCGCCCCGATGGGCGACTGCACCTCACCGTCCTCGATGTCGGAAGCGGTGAAAGTGTCTTGATCGAATCGCCCACCGGTCGCTTCGCGCTGATCAACGGCGGACCAAGCCCGATCGCCCTCTCCGAAGCACTTGGTCGTCGTTTGCCCGTTCTCCATCGCCACCTCGATTGGCTGGTCATCGG
>Ga0111172_1007_pt1 | contig 75072 bp, 65 predicted proteins | sample DeeMarSWOR324_28_FD_80233 | JGI IMG/M metagenome (GOLD analysis project Ga0111172, IMG submission 80233) | Anaerolineae bacterium SM23_ 63 | reverse complement strand
CCCCCACCACAGCTTGTGATTAAATAAACTGCTAATGAGATGGCAAGAACAGAGAATGTGATCCTGATGGCTTTTCTCATAATTGTCCGTCCAACTTTGTTATACCCCTTACCTTAATAAAGAGGAAAATTCCTGGGTAACATCAAAGGTACCAACGGAAGAATAAAATGGTTCAATGGTCTACCACGAAAAAATCTGCATCAAGGAGCACATGGCAAACGAATTGTGATACGCTGTAACCACTGATCGATGGGCAGGATAATCCCTGCTCACATTGAACTTATCCCAAGCGCAATCATGTTTTTATCGGAGAACTGATGTCAGAAGAATGGATTGTTATTCGCAAGGCTCTTCCTGAAGATGCACGTGGCATCGCCAAAGTCCACATCGATACTTGGCGATCCACTTATACAGGCATCATTCCGAACGACTATCTAGCAAAACTATCGTATGAGCGGGCTGAAAATGTGTGGCGGGAGAGAATATCCACTCACGAACCACTGGGGGTGATCTTTGTCGCTGCGATTCCAAATGGCCGAATTGTGGGGTTCGTCACCGGAGGTGCGGAACGAACCGGGGAACATTCATACGACGGAGAAATTTACGCTATCTATGTATTCAAGGAATTCCAACGTAGAGGCGTAGGACGGCGCTTAACCTCTGCGATTTGTCAACAGTTGGTCCAAGAAGGGTTTCATTCCTTAATCATCTGGGTGCTTAGAGAAAATCCTTCGCGAAGCTTTTATGAAGGGCTTGGGGGTGAGAAAGTGGCTGAGCAAGAGATTGAGATCGGAGGCGTTTCTTTGCCTGAAGTCGGTTACGGATGGGAGGATATTCGCCAATTATTTGAAATGAAGATGTGAGAGTTTCTTTGTAAACCCGCTTTAAATCTGATCGATTTCATCAATTGAAATCCCCCTCATTCTGTCATTGCGAGCCCTGTAGGGGCGAAGCAATCTCCTCAACTAAAAGATTGCTTCGTCGCCTGACGGCTCCTCGCAATGACAAATGGGGTAGTAGATTGTTTCGCCCCTACATCTTTGGTAAGTTAAACAGTAGGGGGCAATCCGTGAATTGCCCCTACATCTTTCGATCGCAAAGAACTTCATTTATGCTCGCGTAAAAACATCAAAGACTAGGAATCGATATCAATTGGAAGCCAGATCTCCTCGTCTTTATAAGCCCACCCGGGATAAGGTTCATGAAGCAGAAAGCGAAGGGCATAAAGCGCGGCTAATTTTGCGTAGCGTTCTCCCGCTATCTCAGCTAACGCATATAACAGAGCCACCTGGGCAGCATCTGCAAGCCGCGTGAGAGCGTCCTTGCTATACCATTGGACATGCTCTGCCTCAAGGGTAGCAAGTTGTCCAAGCGTCCTCTCTATCGTTTGACGTGCCTGGTGGGCTTCAGGAGTACCAACACCTTCTAGAAGAGGAATAAACTCATCGAGGAAGGGCTCATGGGCGCCCTTCTTTTGCATTGCCTCCAACATGTCTAAGGCCTGTATGTTGCTGGTTCCCTCCCAAATCGGTGTGATCAGTGCCTCTCGGTGCAGGCGAGCGACGGCGACTTCATCTAAGAAACCGAGTCCACCAAAGAGCTCCATGGCCAACAGTGTAGTTTCCGCCGCATGGTCCGCAGTGCGATTCTTGGCAAGGTGCGCGAGAAATCGAGCATAGTGGTAATCGGATGTGTACGGCGGAAGATCATTCCATGCGTTATCGAAGCGTTCGATCGCGTGGAAGACGAGACTCAATCCACCCGCTAGACGTACCGCTAAATCCGTTAAATCCCTCCTCACAAGAGGATGTTCAACCAACGCTCGACCGAATGCTTTACGCTCATGGACTCTATAGAGGGATTCCAGATGAGCTTTGCGTGCCAAGCCCATCGCTCCGATGGCGTTGGCCAACCGCGCGACGCTAAGCACTTCAAGGGTGTAATAAATACCCTGGTCGGCCTCTCCCACCAAATAAGCTTCACTTCCCTCCATCTCCACCTCACCTGTAGGCACCGCCCGTGTAGCGCTCTTTTCCTTGAAACGGCGTACCGTGAAATTTAGATTCCCTTGCTGTGAGAGACGGGGCACAATGAAAAGCGCCAATCCTTTAGGACCTTGTATCGCGCCCTCTGGTCGGGCCGTGACCAAAGCTAGATCGGCAAGCCCGGCGTTGCTGGCGAAAGACTTTTCTTCACCATACAAACGCCACGTTCCGGATTCCATCTTGGCTTCTGTGGTATTGGCCCCTAAATCACTACCGCCCTGGGTCTCCGTCATCCAAGTAGCGCCCCACATATCTCCTGCGAGCAGTGCTTCGAACCAAGTTTTATGTTCGGGAGCGTATTTGTGTATCGCATATGCCGTTTGATTGGTGACAATCACTGTGCAGTACAACCCCGGGTCAGCTAACAGGTAGCCCAATGTGAAGTGATGATGCCATGATCCCCCTTCATAGGGCGGGCGGTTGATCGTCGCTAGCTGCTTTAAAAGCTCACGATGTGCTGGGTCGATCCGAGCACGATCGATCCGCTGTCCATCCAGATCATGCATGATGTGGGTCGGCCTTGCGTGCCGATCGACCAGGTCACCAACCTCGTACGCTTTGCTTCCAATAAGAGATCCGAATTCCGTAAGGTCTTCTTGGTGATCCGGGAATTCCTTCCAATATTTTTCTAGGATGACCTTAAGATCTGGTTCGAGATGCCAATGATTCTTCCCATAGATGTAGGATTGATATTCCATTTTTACCTCGCACGATGCTCGAAGGCGCCCGATGCTCAACGCTTCTGATGAGGAGAAGAATTTGATCTCGCTACTTGATAGAGTTTTGCCAACAAACTTCTACGGGTATCCCTTGAGGTTGAAGCAATGTTCGTCTTTGTTGCTCTCACTCTACAATGTTCCGAACCTCATTTGAAGCGCATTAATTAATTCAGGCACTCTACGGCTGAGCAGGCTGAAAGTGGTCCGCGGCGGAATCTCTGGTCCCAACCCGATGGACAGGAATCGATCCTCACTCAACTGCACAGCCAGCAATTGACGGGTCGAACCAGCGATACTGGAATATAGATAATGACCGCCCTCGATTTCCTCAAGAACACGATCACCGGTCATCACAAACGCTGCGGTCATGGCAGAGATACGTTCTGGGTTGATTGGAGGCTCAGCAGGTACACAGGCTACCACCAAACCATCGCTATCCACAAGAGCAACCCAATGGGGGTTGGGTAGTTCTTCCGCAAGTAACCCTAGGACACGAAGCAGTTCTGATTGACGTGTAACCATCTGTCCACTCCCAATTGATCAGCCGGTGTTCACGTGCCTCACCTTTAGGGTATCCCGAGTAAGCTGCTAAGGCAAGCCCGTGTTTAGATTGTTTATCCCATGATATCGTTCGTTCGATCAATAAGCGAAACATCCTATAAGGGCGGCCATCCATGTCCTTCAACAACCTCAACTCCCAGTTGGCCTCACCGCACCTTTGGGATACAATCTCACCGCGATGGACGTTCTTCCACTTCACCGGCGGTCCGGATTTGTGGCCACCCTTGGTCTTATCATCGCCTCAGGTCTTTACTACTGGGCCTTGCGTGCCACATCTCAGACCCATGTTCCTCGTACGCTTCTCACGGACGGAATCCTCATTCTGGGGCTTTTCTCTGTTGTTATCTTATTCCTGTTCATCGCCAATCTCCTCTTCTGGATCGGAGAGCCACAGAAAACCATCGCAGCCTTCATCCGGCTTTTCATATTGGGCGCTTGGATCCCGATCAATGCATATTTGATTCTTGGCTCGGCATCACCCATCACGCGCACAGTGCTTACCCATCTTGATTTGGGGCTGCTGATTCTAGTTTTAATACTCAGTCTATCCGCCCAGTTTGTCTTGCCTGTTCGCGAAGAGGGAAATCGATTGGCCGTGATCCGTCGACTGCTCGGCTTTATGGTTGGCGAGAGAGGGCCAGTGACATTTATCCGCAATGGCGAGGTCAGGGAAGCCTACGGTGAGCGAATGCGACGAGCACCTGGTGTATTTTTAATTGATCATGCCAGCGCTGCGGTGTTGCGAACTGATGTCCAATTCACTCGACCTGTTGGTCCAGGTGTGACTTTCAGTAATCGTGGTGAATGGCGTGCTGAGTCACTCGATCTTCGCCGTCAAGTTCGTTCGACAAAAGGCTTTACGCCTTCTTCTGGAGAACCCGCCAAACTAGAAGCGGTCAATTCGCTTGCCATCACACGAGATGGGATACCTGTCTCTACAGATCTAAGCATAACCTTCATGTTGGATCCAGGTCATAGTGGCGACCCGCGTGAAGGCCGCGATGCCACCCTGCCACCTTATGAGTTCAACAAAAAAGCTGCGGAGAAAGCCGTCTATGGACATGCCTATGGTGAATTCGAAGATCTACCATGGACGGAACTGCCTTTACGCCTGGTTGTCGATTTGTGGCGCGAACTGGTGAAAGAGAAAACCCTTCTCGAGTTGATAGGACAAGAAAACACGGATGAGCTTCCTCTTCTGAAGCTCAAGAGAGAGATCATAAATCGGTTGACATCCCCAACCATAGAAACGCGCGCGCAAGACGGCAAGCGACGATTGGAGCCCAGTCGTGAATTCGATGTGCTGCAATCGCGCGGCATTCGTGTTTTAGGCATTGGCGGTATAACCAGCGTATATCTACCTGATGAAGTCCACAAAGAACGGATGCTCCGCTGGCGGGAGTCTTGGGCCGGAGGCGTACAGGAGGCGCTTGCTGAATCGAAAGAGGAGGTAAAACAAGTCCGCCACCGAGGAGAATCGGAAGCATACCTTACCCTCCTGCGCGAGTTGACCGCGGGTCTACGGCAGCAAATAGGAAAGGGTAGCGCCCCCAACTTACGAGGGACGCTCAGTTCAATCGTGGGCGATGCAATCCGCATCTGTACTCAACCTGGTCTGGTAGCCGATCGAGCGAACCTTGTGATACAGCTTACTGAAATGATGGACGAGTTATCCATCTTGGATGAAAACTGCCAGGAGACCGAGAGAAGAGGTGGAGGATGAGCGAAAGCGCGTTTACTCGCCCAGCCAATGCCATCTGGTCTTTGTTTCAACCCGCATTTGACCTTCTTCTTGGCAGGAACAGAACGAGCGCCGCCTTTCGATTCGTTCTGATAGGCGCATCCTTTGTTGTCTACTGGTTCGTGCTGGTTTGGCTAGCCGGTTTCCCAGGCGAGATTCCACTTGATTGGCAAGATCGCCTCCCCTCAATTGCATTCATCGTCATCAACACGATCGCACCCTTCTTCCACCCTCAGGTTCTCATCCATCTTCTCCCTGTAGTTTTCGCCATCTTGGTAAGCTTCTTCATCGCATCGCTTTACCTCACCGACCTATTTGAGCTTCAGTCTTTCTGGATCGCCGCCTCATACCTATTTGCATCCCTCTTCGGTTTGGGTTACCCGAAACTTTCCATCAACCGAGGTGATATGAGCGAGCTGGAGGGTCTCCACACACGCAATCCTCTCTTGCAGATCGGCGGTCCCGGTTACGTTATCGTCCACCTTGGCTACGCAGCAGTGTTCGAAACCGAGGATGGGATACCGAAAGTCTATGGATCACCGAGAAGCGGTGATGAAACAACTGGGCTCTTTATCGAGGGGTTTGAACGGCTTAGGGGCGTAATTGACTTACGTGATCAATTGGGCAAGGTCGATGAAGTTCGAGCCGTGACACGGGACGGCATCGAAGTCTATGCTCGCGATGCACAGATGTTGTTTCGTGTCTACGGTGGTGATCAGCAAAGGAGTCTTAAAAATCCCTACCCGTTCACAAAGGAAGGCATTCGACGCCTGATTTATGGACAAGCCGTAAAACACGAAGGAGAGAGTAATTGGGTAGACTTGCTCCCCGAAATCGTGAGTCGCGAGATCCGCTCCTTTGTTTCTCAGCACTCCATTCAAGAATTTCTCGCACTGCAACCTTCTCGTCAATTAGCAGATGGAGAACCTTTTAATGAAGGGGAAGAAGAACCCAAGTCACTCATCCAGATCCCCCGTCGCCAGCTTACAGAACACTTCCACACTGATCAATTAAGAGAACGTCTTAGAAACCAAGGATTGGAGCTAGCATGGGTTGGTGTGGGCACCTGGGAAATGCGCGATGATCAACGGTCTTCAACTCCCGGCGAGACAGGTCCCGCGAAAACACTTACCGCCACCTGGCGTGATCTCCAACGATCCAATCTCTACTCTTCGGCGGATTACCAGGCGCGAGAGTATGATCGTTGCCTGCACGAGCGGACAGCCGAGGGGATCGGTGAAATCATCAAAACCTGGAAACATGGCGAATTGCCTAGACCCTACCGCTGCTTCGAGACTTTGTACAACCTCCAACAACAAATGGAGTTGATGCTCCTGCAACTGGAAAATGAGTCAGATTTGAATCCACCTCCTGACATCGTAGCGGCACTTAACCACATCCGCTTTTTAATCCGATCGAGAGAAATCGGAGAGGACGAGGATTGACGCCGTCAGCAGGGTATGTACTTGTCATAGGTTCTGCTGGATTAGACATCGTTGGCCGAGCTAACGTAGACCTCCACATCGGAACCTCCAATCCCAGCAATCTGCGTATGTCATTTGGTGGTACTGCGCGTAACGTGGCTGAAAATTTGGCTCGCCTTGGTACGGACGTAGCTCTCATAACCGCTGTCGGCGATGACCCTCAAGGAAAACAACTCCTATACCAAACCTCAGAAACCGGCGTGAATGTCGATCATGTCTTAATCGTTAACGATCAGCCTACCGGAACCTATCTGGCGATTCTGGATCATCTAGGGAATCTCCACTTGGGGATGGACGATATGAGAGTGATCGATTCGATTACATCTGAATATCTCCGTCAGCAGAGGGAGCTGTTCAAAGGCGCCGTCATTGTATTTGTCGACGCCAACCTCCCACCAAAAACCCTCAAGACAGCCATCTCCCTCGCCTGGCGGGCTAAGATCCCAATTGCCGCTGATCCAACTTCAGTCAGTCTCGCACCAGAGCTCATTCCACACCTTGAGCGTTTATGGTTGATCACACCGAACGAGACCGAGGCAGAAGTATTGTGCCCCCACCCCGTACCTCATGCTGATCGAGATATGGCGATCGACGCTGCTCGTCATCTCGTGTCACAAGGCGTGGACATCGCGATCATCACCATGGCGGAGTTCGGTCTGGGTTACGCTAGCGCGAACAGGAGCGGCCACGTTCCAGCGCTCCTTACTGAGATCGTAGATCCGACCGGTGCAGGTGACGCTCTGACCGCGGCAGTTATCTTCGCCTTACTCAACGATATCCCACTAGATGAAGCGATTCGTTTGGGCTTGTCAGCCGCTGCGCTCACCCTGCGTTCGCAGGGCACTGTTGCGACCAACCTGTCCATTGAAATGCTCTATGATGGATTAAGATGAGGGGATGGGGGAATGGGGATCAGGGATTTGGGATCAGGGATCAGGATCGGTGCGTTGGAGAAATAGATTCCTAGTCCCTAGTCCCCGATCCCTGATCCCTTCTCTTAAATTCAATTAAGGATTTTAGAAAATGCCTGGTGAAATCCCCGAGTGGCTTCATGTCCATCCAGATGTCGCAGATGCTCTTCTAAGCGATAGACCGGTCGTCGCACTGGAGTCGACCGTCATTACCCACGGATTGCCTCGACCCGTAAACCTTGACCTTGCTCGATGGATGGAAACAGAAGTCATATCGGTCGGCGTTCAACCTGCCACGGTCGCGATCATGGATGGTGTCGTTCGCCTAGGCCTTTCTAATGAAGAGCTCGAGAATTTAGCCTTGGCCAAAGAAGTACACAAAATAAGCCGCCGCGATCTTGCGACGGCGGTAGCCAGACGTCAGACCGGTGGAACCACTGTGGCAGCCACGATCTTCATTTCGCATGCTATTGGGATCCAAGTCTTTGCAACTGGAGGTATAGGTGGTGTTCATCGTGGCGCCACTGGGGATATCTCTGCTGATTTACCTGAACTTGCCCGTACACCAATCGCAGTGGTTTGCTCGGGTGCCAAAGCCATTCTCGATCTGCCGCGAACCATAGAATGGCTTGAGACAGAATCTGTGCCAGTCATCGGCTGGGGGACGGATGAATTCCCTGCTTTTTTCAGCAGGGAGAGCGGGTTGCCCGTCAGCACAAGCTTGACCACCCTCGCCGAGATTGTGACTTTCTTACGCTCGCATTGGAGAATGGGCATCGGAAGTGGTGTTCTAATCTGCGTGCCGTGCCCGGAAGAGGCAGCCGTACCAAGAGAAACAGCTGAAGAAGCAATCGCCCAAGCGGAAATGGATGCTCAAAAGTCTAACATTACCGGTAACGAATTAACCCCTTATCTGCTCAGTCGCTTAGCTGAGCTTACTGAAGGCTCGACATTGAGAGCAAATCTTGAACTCCTTAAGAACAATGCGCACGTCGCGGCCACGATTGCCAAGGCGTTAACTTATAACAAAAAACCTTCCCGGAAGCTTTAACCTTACGGGAAGGTCCCCAAGAAAATTGGAGGTGTAACTCCATACCCTATCTCTCGAGACGCAACCTCACGTCTAATGCAAGTGCACCGTTCCCTTCTGGCAGGGCGCGTAAAGGATTTATCTCCACTTCCACAATCTGCGGTAAATCGACTACTAATTGCCCCAAGCGTAAGAGAACCTCGATCACCGCCTCTCGATCCGCTGGGGGTAGACTCCTGTACCCACGTAAGCGTTGACCGGCCCAAGTTCGCTCTACCATCTCCTCCACTTCGTGATGGGTAAGTGGGGCCAAAGCGAAGGCCACGTCCTCCAAGGCCTCAACTTCTACGCCTCCAGAGCCAAACATCACAAGTGGACCGAATTGGTCATCGCGGACAACACCAACGATCACATCCTGACCATCGGGGATCATCTTCTGAACCAACACGCCTCGAATCTGCTCCTCAGGCACTTTCACCTTGGTCATCCCCAAGATGTTCTCAAAGCCTTCAAGGACTTCTTGTGGTGAATGTAGATCAAGGACCACGCCTCCGAAATCTGATTTATGAGGGACATCGAGAGCAACGATCTTCAGAGCCACCGGGTAACCAAGTTGATTTGCGGCCTCGACCGCTTGTTCAGCGGTTTCAGCCAAGATCTCAGAGGGTATTTTGATTCCGTATCGTTGGACCACCTTCGCGGATTCCAGCGAGTCAAGAAAGCCTGACTTGCCGATCTCTCCTTGGTTGATTGATTCCTTTGCGGCTTCGAGATTGATGTTATCCAATTTGAGCGAGATCTCTTCTGGAGCTTCAAGCTGGCGACTTCGTTCAACTAAAACACGCATGGCCGAGGCAGCACGCTCGGGAAATCGATAGTCAGGGATATGAGATTGACGGAATAACCGCGCAGCGTGAGCGATAAGTTCTTCGCCCATCAACGCGACCATCACTGGCTTGGATGCTAAACGGATAACCGGGATGATCGCTCCCGCCACTTCAGCTGCTGTGGTCATAGGTGGAGGTGGCAGGATGACGATCACGCCATCGACGGCGTCATCCGCGAGAAGAGCACGCAATCCGTCCGCGTATTCTCTTGGTCCTGCACCTGCCAGCATGTCGATTGGATTACGCAAGCTGGCCGCTGGTGGTAGAAACTCTTTTAATTGATCCCGTGTGGCCTCGGTTAATTCGGCCAAAGATAGATCCTCGGATTCAAGCGCATCCGCGGCAATCGCTCCCGGGCCGCCCGCGTTGGTCAGGATCGCGATTCTCGGGCCAGATGGCAAGGGACACCAAGCCAACGCTTGCGCCCAATCGAACATCTCCTCACTATGCCGTGCGCGTATAACGCCCGCTTTGCGGAATGCAGCCTCATATGCCGCATCCTCTCCTGCTAAAGCACCGGTGTGGGAGGCAACCGCTGCTCGCCCTGCTGCTGAGAGCCCAACCTTAATCGCCACCACCGGCTTCTCTCTCGTCACCGCTTTCGCCTGCCTAATAAAAGTCGGACCATCACCCACGCCCTCCATGTACATCGCCACAACGCGGGTGTTTGGATCGGTAGCAATCGCTGACAACATATCACCTTCATTGAGGTCCATTTGATTCCCCAGGCTTACTAACCGCGAGAGACCAAACCCCTGACCTCGCGCCCAGTCGATGACAGCTTCGCAGATAGCTCCTGAATGCGAGAGAAAGGCGATATCCCCTGGTATTGGTCCAGGTAAGGGAAGGAAAGTGGCGTTGATTGGAAGATGCGTGTCGAGAAAGCCGATACAGTTCGGTCCGAGAACACGAACATTGTGACTGCGCGCAATGTCTAAACAATGCTGTTCTAACGCTTCCCCTTCGGGACCTGTCTCACGAAACCCCCCTGCCCCCACAATCGCAAATCGAATGCCTCTCTGTCCACATTCCTCAAGTACGTCAGGTACGGAAGCGGCAGGGATCATGATGATTGCCAGATCGACTGGATCAGGAACGCTAGCAACGTTGGGATAAATGGGCTGATCAAACAATCGGCCACCACGAGGGTTCACAAAATATATAGACCCTCTATAGCTCGAGACGACTAAATTACGAGCGGTTCCGTAACCTAGCTTTGTTGGATTCTGAGACGCCCCAATCACCGCAACCCCTCGAGGTGAAAAAAAAGTATCTAGCATCAAAGCCTCCGTTAAATTCTGAACATGAATGAATCCACTGAAAAAGATCAACTACGAGGGAGGATCGGGGACTGTATTAAAAGCGGTACCTAAGTGTAGCGCCTGCAGCATCGATTGCTTCGCCTTCGGCTCGCAATGACATCACGTGATTTAGGGTATTCTCGCTGTCCATGGGCAAGGCTTCTAAGACAGCCCCTTCCTACTCCTCGAAGATAGTTTTTTCAATACGTTCATGAATGATAGCAGAAATTATACGGCACCGGGTTGCGAAGCCTGGTGTATCTCAACTCTCGCTATGCTCTCAATGGGAGATGAGGAATGTGGCTCACTTGACGGTTTCGGTGTTTAAAGCACAATGATCCTCACGATTCAGCAGAAGGGTATTGCATTGAATACTTCCAACCGTTGCAGGCCCTTATACCGTGTGTTAGAATGCCACCATTCCCTTTTTGTGATACGGGTGGAGGCCTGAGGATGGTAGAGGTCGTCATTGATAGTATCCGGGTGAGCCTGATGTCTCCTCAAAGGATCATTATCCTCCGAGAGATGGATTCGGAGCGTTTCCTTCCAATCTGGATTGGACCTTTTGAGGCAGACGCCATCACCCTCAGTCTGCAAGAACTAGAGGTCACTCGCCCGTTGACACACGACTTGCTGCGAAATGTGCTTAAGGTCTTGGGAGCCGAAGTGCTCCGAGTCAACATCACGGAATTACGCGACGATGTATTTTATGCCCGTATCGTGATCAGTTTGGATGGGCAAGAGTTGGAAATCGATTCGCGCCCCTCAGATGCCTTGGCCTTAGCAGTACGAACTCATGTCCCGATCTTCGTTGCTGAAACTGTAATGGATGAAGCGGCATCTGTACCAGAGGCGGATGTCGAGACTGAAGAGGCTGCTGAGGGCAGCGACGAGCGACTGGAGGTCTTCAAGGATTTTGTCGAGACACTGGATCTCGATGATTTGGAATCTCCCGAAAACGATAATAATTGATCCACATCCTGCTCTTCTTCCTCAAACATGGGACCGCAGCGAAGGGTACATGTCATACGGATGACAGAGCGACCATAACAACGGATCTAGAACCAAATAACGATGAGTGAGTATCCATTCCCCGTGCCCAGCCCCGAGTCCTCCGGTGATGGTCGCCAAGCTCAGGAAGCTCCTTACGATCGACAGGCCGAGGAGGCCGTGCTGGGTTCTGTATTGGTTACTAAGGAAGTGTATTATGATCTTGTCCACTTCCTTTCCGGTGACGATTTTTTCCTGCATCGTAACCGATGGATTTGGGAGACCTTCACCAGCCTGCATGAGCAACGCCTTCCGATCGACATCTTAACCGTCTCTGAAGAACTGGAACGACAGGGACGACTTGAAGAAGTCGGCGGTCCTGCCTATCTGACCGCGCTGATAAACAATGTCCCCTCCTCATTACATGCGGAAGCCTACGGAAAAGTCGTCGAGGAGACTGCAACTCGTCGACGCCTACTGGAAGCCGCGAACCAAATTGCGCGCTTGGCCTTCCAATCTGGTACACCGGTTGAAGATGTTGTCAACGACGCAGAGAAAGCGGTCTTTGGTGTCAGTGAGCATCGACTCTCGCATCAATTGCTACCGATCAGTCAGGTGCTCAGTGAGTATTACGACCGTATTGATTACCTCGCCCGCCATCGTGACGAGACCATCGGTGTACCCACCGGATTCATTGATCTTGACCGTCTTCTAGGTGGTATGCAACCAAGCGATTTACTCATCATCGCTGGACGACCCGGTCAAGGCAAATCAGGCTTCTGTATCTCCGTGGCGAAAAACGCCAGTCAGTTACACAAGAAGCATGTGGCTCTCTTCTCCCTCGAGATGTCCAACGATCAACTCGTGCAGCGTCTTGTTGCACAAGAGACCGGCATCGATTCCCAACGTCTGCGATTGGCCAACCTTCATGATGATGAGTGGCCAATATTCACCCAAGCAGTCAGTGTTTTGGGTGATACGCACATCTACCTTGACGATACTCCAGCCATTACCCCATTACAGCTTCATACCAAATGCCGTCGTTTGCACATGGAGGTGGGTTTGGATCTCATCATTGTTGATTACCTCCAACTCATGACAGGTGATGTGAGGATTGAGAACCGCGTCCAAGAGGTCTCTTACATTTCCCGCAACTTGAAAGCCCTTGCGCGAGAATTAAAGGTCCCGGTGTTGGCGGCTGCGCAACTCTCGCGAGCAGTGGAATCACGACGGCCACCGCGCCCGATACTATCGGATTTGCGAGAATCTGGGAGTCTGGAGCAAGATTCCGATGTCGTGATGTTCATCTACCGACCGGATCAATACGAAGAAGACACTCTGAAGCAGAATATCGCTGAGATCATCGTCGCCAAGCATCGCAACGGGCCAGTCGGCAGTGTCGAATTGGTCTTCCGCCAGGCACTGGCAAAATTCGAGAATGCAGCTACACGACCGATTGACATAGCTATGGCCGAATAATCCAGCATAACGAACCGCCTTATCTATTACAGATTATTGGGGTCCGATCCCACGACAAGACGAGAAAGATGAAATCCCAGAAGGGTTTCCCTGGTTTCCCCGAGGATAAGTTAAAGGTGACCCCGATCCCCAACCTGTTCTTCAGCGAATTGCTACCTGCCATTGACCACCTTGGGGAGATGAAGGTCACACTTTACGCCTTCTGGGCATTGGCTAAGAAGGAAGGTCGGTTTCTCTACTTGACACGCGGTGAGATGGTCTCCGATCAGATCTTGCTTGACAGTCTCAGGTCTTCAGGTTTGCGACCGCTCGACTCTCTTGATGACGCCATCGAGCGTGCTGTCGCTCGGGGGACACTGCTGCAGGCATCCATAGATTTCGAGGGCGGAACGGAGTCCTTTTTCTTTCTTAATTCCCCCAAAGGGCGTGCCGCATTAAAAGGGATCGAAAGCGGTGAATGGATGCCAAGTGGAGAAGAGGGCAGACCACTTGAATTGAGAATCGAGCGGCCCAACATCTATGTCCTCTATGAGCAGAACATCGGCCCGCTCACACCGATGATCGCTGAGAGGTTGAGAGAAGCCGAAGGTGATTACCCGCCTCAATGGATCGAGGATGCCATCCGGATCGCCGTAGAGAACAACGTTCGCAAGTGGCGCTATATCGAGGCTATACTAGAAGATTGGCGTACAAAGGGCAGGGATGAACGAGAAGATATCGGAGACACTGAAAAGGCTCGCCGCAGCTACCTCGAAGGAGAGCTCGGTGACTGATCAAGAGCTCAAAGGTGGCGAGGTCCCCAGATCAACTCTAGGTGACCCAAATTGCCCACACTGTCAAGGTTCGGGCTATTTACGGAAAGATCTGGCCCCTGGTCATCCCGATTTCGGCCGAATTGAGGTTTGCATTTGTCGGCAGGCGGATGTCCAATCCCGTATTCGCGAGCGCCTTTTTAGTCTAAGCCATCTCGATGAATTAAGAGACTTAACCTTCGACACATTCAACTCGCGCGGGCGGATTGGATTGGGTCAACAACAGCAAGATTCGATCGAACGAGCCTACAACCAAGCGCAGGCGTTTGCCGAAACGCTCAGTGGCTGGCTACTTATTCGGGGTAGCTACGGCAGCGGTAAGACACATTTAGCTGCCTCCATCGCCAATGCGTGCGTCTCACGTGGTGTGCCGACCTTGTTTCTCACGGTTCCGGACTTGCTCGATACGCTACGTTTCACATACGACGCCGAGGAAGTCAGCTTCGAGGAGCGTTTCGATCAAATCCGCAATGCGTCCTTACTTGTGCTCGATGACTTCGGAACACAGAGCGCTACTGCATGGGCCCAGGAAAAATTGTTCCAGATCCTGAATTATCGCTACATCAATCAAATGCCCGTCGTCATCACGACCAATCTGGCGCTGGAAGAGATCGAAGGTCGGATGCGTTCTCGTCTATCGGATCCTGAACTCGTGACGCACGTATACATTCACGCTCCTGATTATCGTCGACCTGTAGTGGATACTGGGCAACACGAATTGTCCTCACTTCAGAATCACAGCAATCAAACCTTTGGCACCTTCAGTGACCGGAAAGGTGAAAAATTACAGCCTGTTGATGCGAAAACCTTGGAGGAAGCCTTCCAAGCAGCACGGGAGTTCGCAGAGGATCCACAAGGTTGGTTGGTCTTGATGGGACCCTTCGGCTCAGGGAAGACACATCTAGCGGCTGCGATCGCGAACTATCGCGCCAGTCAAGGCTACCCGGTCATGTATGTTGTTGTACCTGATCTTCTCGATCATCTACGAGCGACCTTCAATCCTGCAAGTGCGGTGTCGTACGATCGTCGATTCGAGGAGATAAGAGCCGCACAACTGCTTGTGTTGGACGACCTTGGCACCCAGGCGATGACACCGTGGGTTCGGGAGAAGCTCTACCAGTTGTTCAATCATCGCTATAACGCTGCTCTTCCCACCGTGATCACGACCGCAGACCGAGAGGCGGAAATCGATTCGCGGCTCTACGCTCGGATGCTCGATCGCCGCTTGTGCACGGTTAAGAAAATCACAGTCCCTGCTTATCGGGGTCGTGGCGCCCGACGGCCACCAAAGCGTTGACCGGTCCAAAATGCGCATGGTAGAATTCGCGCTGCGCCCCCATCGTCTAGGGGACTAGGACGTGGGCCTTTCAAGCCCAAAACCGGGGTTCGAATCCCCGTGGGGGCACACAAGAGCAGCCGCCATCAAGGCGGCTGAAACTTTATAATCAGACCTGCTACAATCTTTCTATAGACATCACATGAAAAGCCTATTGTGTTCGCAGGCAAGCTGTTGTCGAGATGGACCACCTAGAAACACCAAACACTAACTTTGATCTGTGCTAGCGGCAGTAGAACATGGTCATTGGCATGCCGCCTGGGCTGGGTATGTATGAATCCGCTTAGGATGCAATCAAGATTTTCAAAAATGGGTATAGCGAAAAAGAAAAGGTAACCAATCCGCGCGCAGCAACACAACGCTATTAAAATCATTAATGACTTTCCAAAGACTGTTGGAACATATTGATAATCAGGGAATGGTGGTGGATTGGGTACCGTTGATAGAGTTCACAACTTCATGGGAGAACCATGAGGATTGGAGGATCTATGGATACAGAAGGTTTTCGCGAGTTGTTAAAAACACGCAAGCTCACCGAAGAAAAGATCGCAGCCTCGATCGCCTTGGCCGAACAGTTTGAGGCATTTATCGACACAACTAGCGGGCAACCAGACACAGAGACCACTTGGGCATTTTGCACAATCCTTATCGAGGAGGGGCAAAACACCTACGATAACCTCCTTACTGTGGCGCGGTATGGCATTTTCATGAAGAACAATGATATCTACATCGCCATCCTTGAATTACTCGACGGCGCAGAAGCCCAGCCTAACCTATATCAAAAAGTTGGTGATATGTTCGGCGAAGCCGTGCGCGATGAAGTCTTTGCCGGCATCGGTGTTTCACCTTTGGGCAAACCACCGCCAGAAAAGCCCTATGATATGTTCCCCGTGATCGAGCGACTGATCGATAAAGTAGGTCAGAAGGAGAGTGAACGGCTGCTTTCCACATGCCTGCGGGATTTACCCGACAAATACTTCCGAAACGAGAGGCGGAAATACGTTAAGGCCCTTGATATCGACGATTATCTGAAGAAGAAACACCGCTCCTTCGTGAGATGGATTCGAAAATCCCAGCGTGAAGGTGAGTTGTTCTTCGCCCAAGAAATTACAGACGAGGTCGTAGCATTCGTCAAGGGAAACCAGGAGATCGAAAGTGGCGTGCGAGAAGGAAATATCATTTACGTTTCGAAAATCCCATACAATGCTAAACACTACCTCAACGAGACCGACCCGACCTTGAAGCGTTACTATGCCTGTCACTGCCCCTGGGCGCGCGAAGCCATCAAGAACGGCAACATACGCCTGAATGCCGTCTTCTGCAATTGCAGTGGCGGATTCCATAAGAAACCCTGGGAGGTCATTTTTGATCAAACTCTCCAAGTTGAGGTGCTTGAATCCGTGCTCAAGGGAGATTTTCGCTGTAGGTTTGCCATCCATCTTCCAGAGAAGTTGGAGGTTGCATAAGCATCATCAGAGAGCGCTGATGAGTAGATTAGAAACCGCCCGGCATACCTGTCGAGCGGTTTTTTGTATTAATTTGGTTGGGGTTGAGAGGAAAAACCGGCTTAAAGGTTATTCTGCATGCGATTGAATGGATATCTATTAGTTGATTTTTCGACAGTCAGATTTGGATTGAGGTCCCACCAGGCACGCGGATGTATATGCGGTCCTAAATATATGGTCCCCAAACCCTTAATCCTTCTACATTTTTGCACTTTAGCACTTCTCTTCATCTGAGATAACTCCGATTAGCCAACACTGTCATTCGCCTTTGAGGGCATGAGTGCTCCGAACACAACACCTGACAAGACCAAGCCAGCACCAACGATGAAGCTCGATGTGATCTGCTCTCCAGCCAACTGAGCTGCCAAGATAACCGTGATGAGCGGACTCATGACAAACGCATAAGACGATCCCGACGCCGTCCAACGTCTTAGCACATAGAGATACAGAAGAAACGCAAAGACGGTTACAACGATTACTAGATAGCCGAGGGCAATCCAGGTGTTCGCCTGAGACGGGATCACCCATCTTTCACCACTAACTAACGAGGTTGCAGCAAGTATGACTACTCCAACCGTCATCGCAATGGCATTGGTCGCGAACGGATGACTGCGTGGAAATTTCTTGACCACAACACCCGCCTCAGCCAAGAAAGCAGCCGCGGCAATCATGGCTAATACATGGGGGATGGACAGCGCTGTACCTGTGGATCCGCCAAACACGACGGCAATTCCAACGACAGCTAAAAGCGATCCAATCAATCCTTGCCAACGTAAGGATTCCAATCCATGCAGATAGGCAAGGAAGATGGTCAGAAGTGGCATCAACGCTAGAAGCACGCTGGCTAAGGATGCGGGAGTCTTCACCAAACCCCAGGAAACTAAAACAAAGGCTCCGCCGACACCCAAAGCGCCAAAAAGGACGGCACCAACCAATGCTCGCCCACGGGGCATCGGTATCTTGCGAAGGAGGACTAGAACCCAGAACACGAGAGCGCCAACGCCAAAGCGAGCCGTTCCACTCCAAAATGGTGGTAATTCGGCATACGTGAAGCGTATTGCGACAGGCGCGCCAGCAGCAAAGAGAATAAAAAGCGTAAACGCGACAAGAGTCAATCGATCTGGTAAAGCTGAAGCCCTTTCAGCTGTTAACGGTATAGGTTTTAAGATGCTTTCCTTTGTAGCCATTGAAATACCTCCGTAATCAGTGGGGCTTAGATTGTGGTTACTTGGATTAATTGAAACAATGACGCACGGAATCTGAATTACCTGTTTCAGTATCATCTATTTAGGACTATTATACTCCAATTTGGGTACTATTTGATGTGATCTGCGACACACTTTATCGTTATCATGTCGGTTCAAATACCAATGATTCCCGATCGTCAGCAACTAAATGACCGGACATGATTCGGCATTCCAAAAACGGACAAGCAGGTGTCTTTATTGGTTTAGGCAAACAAGAAGGGAGAAGGCAGGGTTGGAAATAGGTCTACGTAGAGCTATTCATCAACGAAAACTGCTCCACGGAATATATCCGTGGAGCAGTTACTTTACCGCGAGACTTTGAGCCCCGCAGGATAATCGGGTTTTAGTTCACAACGTTACACTCACGTACCAAAAAGGACTGGTTCCCCGGAAGTCACGCTGCCTGGGTAACCAGCCTACCCTTGTCTGAGGATTGGGTGAGCCGCTGCCACACGTTGGGCCATACGAACAGCACGACGAGCAGCAGGCTGAAGATCGGTCCCAGGGAGAACAGCGAGAATCTTCCCAAGCCGATGGTTGTACTAATTGCAAGTGGAATACCCACCACAAGCTCTAAGGACCCAGCCGCAAGTCCAAGGACCCGCGTCCATTCTTTAGGTCGAAGCAGGATCCCCACCGTAGCCACACCCCACCCGAGAGAGGCGACCCAGTTCAGACGCTGAACAGCGACAAAGATGTGCGCGCCGATCGTTATGATGCGGCTCATGCTGGCAACGCCATTCATAAAACAAAAGATGAAGGCCATGCCGGAAACCAAACCGAGTAGCGTCCGGCTCCAAGACACTCCCCCCACAAGTTTCATCAGGAGGAAATAAAGGATCAGATTGGGCCAGAAGATGATGAAGTAGACCGGCGGCATACCCGCGGCCATGAAGGGCACGTTGATAAACCAACTGCCCTGCAGTGCCAGCACATTCGCGATAACAACCACTGGAAACGCCCATCCCGCAGCCGTGAAGAAGCCGTAGGCGCTCACTGCATAGAGCACCCCGGCTAGGATTCCAAAGTCCGAGAGCGCGGGCATGAGGTATTTCAGCAGGATTTCACAGCCTGGCTCGGCGGCCTCCGCGGTCAACGCTGGCGTATACCAATTGAGGAAAATGAGATAGGTACCAACGATACCGAGAACGGCGCCGAGAAGGGACAGAAGGGTACCCAAACGATCCTTGGCTTTCATATTTCACCTCCGCTAGCTAGCATGATTGAACAATAGCAATTTTCCGAAGTGGCAAATCCATCTTCACATCAATACAATCCCCCACCATTTCCCTCATCGTGCTCAATGGCTCTTATGTGAAATGTATCACTTATTGGTGGAGCGCTCTTTGCTTTAACGCAAATCGTCACCCACTGTTGTAGTGGGTGTTGAAACGTAAATAAAATAGTAGATACTATTAAAGATGAGATCATAAGACCTCATGTAGAAACTAAAAGGCCTTATGCTCCAGCTCAATCAGTAAGGAGCCGTACCTTGAATTCCCTCACGAATCTCCTTCCCGACCATCCGCTCTTTAAGCACCTACCTGATGATACTTTGGATGATCTTGCACGAAGCGCGATTAAAAAAACGTACACCTCCCAAGAAATCATCATTCATCAAGAAGATGTATGGCCATTTTTGTTTCTTCTAGCCAATGGGGAAATCAATGCAGTGAAGCAATCACCGGAGGGACGCACGTTTACCGCAACCTCACTGAAATCTGGCGACATCTTCTGGGGGCTTTCCTTCTTTATCGAGGACGCTCCAATGCCGGTTTACCTCCAGGCAAAACAGGATTCGACCATCTACACCTGGAACAGAGAAGATCTCATACCCATCATCAAGGAAAATGGGATCATGGCATGGAGGCTCTGTCAGATGATGATCAAGCGAATGCAGCTTGCAAGCGGGATTGTTGAGGATCTTGCTTTCCATCCCGTCATGAGCCGTTTAGCAGGATTGCTGTTGGATATCTTTGGTGATGCAGAAGACGAATTCATGGCGCGGGACTTAACGCTCGAGGACATGGCTTCACATATCGGTACCACCCGAGAGATGGTGTGCCGTCATTTGTATCGTTTCGCTGAAGAGGGGGCAATTGAAATTCGTCGCACAGAACTGCGTATTACAAATCGGGAATTCTTAGAAATGCAGCTTCGAAAGTGATGGCCCGCCTGAATCCAATAGAATGCTTCGTATTGAGTGCGATTGACTCATCACAGATGCCCCATCAAGCTACCCATAGATGTATTTGCCTTCCATCAATCTACGATTGTTTATCACTGGACACGCTCATGTCCGTTAGCTAATGTCTGGCAGCTGATGTCTGACAGCTGACTACTTCTTTTTACCTATCCATCCTTCTGACCTTCGTGACAACCACAGCGAGCAACAAGAAGCTAACCCCCAAGATGACCCCCAGGCTGGGCAGAATAAGGTTTAGATACGTACTATCTGAGAAAGAAATCCGGATTACATTCGACATAGCCACTGTAGGCAGCCAAGGTATGAGGGTCTGTATGATTGGCGGCCAACTAGGCCCTACGAACTGTTCAAGGAACGTCGATGCCAGGAGGACCAAAATAACGAAACTCACCCACAGATTCATCGTCCCTGGATTATCAAACAAGGTTCCTAGCAACAACCCTACTGCAACAGCGAAGAGCGAACCACAAATTACCGCCAGGAGAGCTATTCCCCACTGGTTGACCATCGAAAGGTTGAAGGCGAACACCACAACAGCAGCCGTCAGGCAGTAAAATGAGCCAGCGATGGCCTTTCCAAGCACCATTTGCCCATAGCTTGCAGGTGAAACCAAAAGAGCTTCCATCGTATGCTTCTCTTTTTCCTCAAGCATGAGATAGGGGACCAGGAAAACGCCGATGATATTGATTACCAAGACCAGCGATAATGAGATCATGGACAGCCGTCCCTCTGAATCGGGCACGGGGTAGACAATGTTGCTTTCATGATCAATACGAACAGGTGCCCCAACCAGCTCTCCAAGCTGACCCTCAAAGAATTCCACCAGCTTGATCACCTCTGAAGGTCTTGCCCAATATGCTGCAAAACCATCGAGAACAACTCGTCCCTCAGTCTGCTGAATTGGACGAAGATCTGCAGGAAGGACCAAACCGAGTTGCGTTTCACTGGCCTCCGTAAGGACCTTTTCCATCATCTGTTGGGAGGGCACTTCGCGCAATCTATAATCCTTCTTGTTTGCCATCTCATCGATAAAGCCCGACTCCCCAGCATCATAGATAACCGCTGTGGGCGTTGACTTAATTCTTAAAAGTAGAGGAAGTGCTTGACTTGAAAGCATCATCATGCCGATCCCAAGGATGACCGAAATTGTGGTCTTGTTCTTGATCGCATCCACAATATCCTTGGCTGCGATGGCCCAGACAATTCTCAAACTTTCATTCCATCTGCTACTGAGTGTGCTTTTCATCGTTATCTCACCTAAGGTATATCCATATCCATTCTTACTTCAATCACTGGCTGCGCGCTGACTGCTATTCGTTCGTCCTCCGACCAATGATTGACGGGATAGCTGAAGGCTACCCGTCACCGATCCGATCGGCGCAGAACCCACACGACTAAAGTGAAGAGCACAACGGTATAACAAGCTACCAACAACAGCTGAGGCCCAACTTGTGTCAACGGCGCGTGAGCTGAAAACGATATCCGAAAGACCCTGTCCAATGCTACAGTCGGTACCCATGAGAAAACATCGATCAAGGTTTTAGGAAGGATATCCGACATAATGGAGAGGAAAAGCGGCAGCAGCAAGGGGAAGAAGATCAGAAATCCCCACAACATTAACTGCTGCCGAACTTCGAAGATACTTCCCAACAAAATACCCAACCCTACTGTGAAGAACGACCCAACGATGATCCCCAGGATGACCAACCACCAGTGGGTGATGAGTGAGTTGTTGAGGGCAAGGACGACTGCAGCTCCTAACAAACAATAGAACAGTCCGGTCAGGAACTTTGCCATGACCACCTGCCCACTGCTTGCAGGTGAAACCAGTAGTGCATCAATGGCTTTGGTTTGCTTTTCCTCGAACATTAAGTTCACCGTGAATGAGATACCGATCATCGTGATCACGATGACCAGTGCAATGGAGGCCAGAAAAGCTAAACCCAGGGTATCTGACGCGGTGTATACAATATTGCCCTCGATATGGATGCGGATCGGATGTCCTACGATTTCGCTGATCTCCCTCTCAAAAACAGTCTTGAGTTCGTCTGCATCAGACTCACTTACCCAGTGAAGAACATATCCTTCTACCTCTGGAGTTCCTGAACCCGTCAATTCTTGATCGAGATTTTGGGGAATCACCAAGGCTAGTGCCGGAGTATCCTCCTCCGTAAGAAATCTCTCCATCCTCTCTCGAGAATTAAGCTCGTAGAGCTTAAACGTCGTGCTGTTTTCCAACATCGGTACGATAGAGGATCCCCCTTCGTCATAGATGATTAAATTGGGTAACGCGTCCCCATTATCCAATAATGGGAGCACTCGATAAATCACAACCACAAAGAGAGTCGTTAAGATCGCACTCAGTGTCGTTTTATTCTTGATTCCATCGACGATATCTTTGGCCGTGATCGCCCAGATGATGCGTAAGTTTTTGCGAATATTTACATTCAACATTCGAAGCTCCCTAACCTGATTGTCTATGTTGCTGCTACACACGCTGCAACTACGGCGGCGGTATCCTGAATGTACATATATACGAGGTACCAGCCTATGAGGACCAAGAGCGTAAGTTCCGGCAACGATGCAGCCCCGATTCGCAACTTTACATCTGCTTCATGTTTGAAACAACGCATCCAATCATGGATCTCTAATAACACAACATCGTTTTTGTCGACAAAAGCCCAGGAATTAGAGAAGGCTTTTGTCTTGTACCATTGGTATACACGCCCATTGATCAGCGACAGCCTACCATCACCTAACCAATTGGGAACGAAACTCCCCACTTTATTCCTGGAGCCCATATCGGTCACAACAATCTTATCCCTGAAGAATCCTAGTCGGTCGATCAGCCATACCCCATCAGCACACCTGGCAACCGCCCGGTCTGAGAGCCATTTCGGCCAGTAAAGCCTTCCCACCAGATCGTCCCCTGCACGCAGCTCGAACTCACGAGCGCCAAATGCGACCTGCTTCCACATCAATTGGCGATAATCCACGGATCTAAGCCCCTGCATGACATCCCTGGCAGTCTCTTCCTTTCGCTTACCCATCTTCAACTCCCTCGATACAGCGATTTTCCTGTGAGCTTGATGAAGATATCCTCTAACGTGATTTCTTCACCCTCAGCATATTGTTTCTTCAACTGTTCGGGTGTATCCAGCGCAACGATGCGTCCCTGATCGATGATCGCCACCCGATCGCTGAGGCGATCCGCCTCTTCCATGTAATGGGTGGTCAAGAACACTGTCACACCCTCTTTCGCCAATTCTGCAATGATAGCCCGGATGTCTCGGGCTACACCGGGGTCTAAACCACGAGTCGGTTCATCCAGAAAAAGAACTTTGGGTTCGTGGAGCAGCCCCCGCGCAATCAGTAAGCGCTGCTTCATGCCGTTGGAATAGGTCTTGATCTTGTCACGTTCCCGACCCACGAGACCGACTTGTGTTAACACTTCATCCACCCGCCTTTTGTCGACACCATAAAGCCTGGCGGAGAAGACGAGGTTATCTCGGGCAGATAGACGCTCATAGACATTCTGATACTCAAAAACTACCCCAATTTGTGGTTTGAGTTCCTGACGTTCCTCGACCACATCGCAGCCAACCACCTGAGCTTTTCCCGATGTCGGCCTTAGTTGCCCCGTGAGCATTTTGATTGTCGTCGTCTTGCCAGCACCGTTTGGACCCAGGAAGCCGAAGATTTCGCCCGGCTCAACAGCGAAGCTTATGCGGTCCACAGCACAAAGTCCGTTAAAGTTACGTGTCAGGTCAAAAGCCTCTATCGCTTTCATCTCTCATCTCCCACAAAATCTATCTATTGTTTGCTTCGTTTATAGAGGTGCTCACCAATAGCAACGCCGATAGAGGTTCCAATTGCAGGACCGACACCTAACAGACCTGGGTTATCGGTCACAATGGATAACACAATGCCGATTGGGGCGAACATGGCCAGACCGAGCGCCATCCCCAAGCCCATGCAGCGTTCCTTTTCTTTCATCCGATCATTCGTTTGCTGAGACATGCCTTCTCCTCTCTTTTTGATTTTCGCTAGACTGAACACGAATTTCTGACTGCACTATATAAAAAAGGAAACGACGCTGCAATAAAAAAGCGCCGAACGGCGCATCTCGGAGGGTAGATGGAGTATTCTTGGGGTCGAATGGAACGAGGTTTTTGAGGATCTAATAGCCTAAAAGTTCACGTAACTCGCCCGCGGCGGATTTGCTTAAAGGAATGAGGGTACCCTCGGGATCATCCAATCGAAGGCTGAATGTATTGCGTGTGAAAGGGATCACCTCGGTAACATGCTGAAGGTTGACCAGATATCCGCGATGGGCGCGGAAGAAACCACTTCGTGAGAGTCGCTCCTCAAGTTCTGAAAGCGTAAATTGAGTCGGAAGCCGGCCTTGGGTTGTCTGGACGTACGCCCTACCTTCTTCTGCATCGGCATACAAGATATCGGCGGGATTAACCAACGCAACCCTACCCTCGAGTCGGACAGGGATCTTAAACGGCAACTCCGCCTCGCGCTCTTCCTTCGGACTGTAGGTCTCGACTATCCGACCCTTGTTCAAGACGTGGATCGCATCACAAAGTGTAGTGAGATTGGTGCTATCCTCCGCGAGAATGAGTACCGCGACACCATCCTCGGCCAGTTGACTTATCAAATCACTCAACAGAGATATGGATGCTTCATCACATCGCGTAAAAGGTTCCATGAGAATGAGGTTCGAAGGCTCATGTATAAGAGCACGCCCGAAGGCTAAACGCCGCGCAAGCCCCGTCGGGAGTTTGTCCAGTTTCGCATTCGCATGATCCGCCAGACCGACCTGCACCAGAACCTGTTCAGCTCGTGTCTTTGGTAGACCACGTAATCTGCAATGGAAAAGTAAATTAGCCAACGGTGAGCGGTGTACATAAAGGCTATCGTCGTAAAAGAGAACACCTACTTGACGGCTAAAGTCATCCCGTTCCGATTTGGGATTCGATCCATCCAGGCGAACAGTCCCTACAGTCGGTCGCGCATTTCCGATAAGAAGATCCAACAACTCTCCTTTGCCACTTCCAGCCGGACCGATAAGCGCGACGACCTCTCCAGGTTCTACTCGGAGGTGATCAATATCAATGACCGTATTTTGATCTATAACCTTCTGCAACTTATTGACTTCAATCATCGCATGATTCACTTTGGTAGACATGGTTCGGAGATGGAAAAACTAATTCGGTGCAATTCTAGCATACTCAGAATTTTTAAGACCCCACAAGATGTCACCTGGGCTAACAAAAACCTTAATCTTTATCACGATGAAAACGATGGATCTCAAAAACAAAAGTCATCCTGAGCCTGTCGAAGGATGACGGATAACTCTGGCACGCACCCTTCGACAGGCTTTGGGCGCTCTTTTGTTATTCCATAAATCTTGATTGTTTGAGGTTCAACATGAAGGTTATTTCGATTCTCTTAGAACCTTCCCTTACACCTAATGATCCTAGGAAATATTTCGAAGATGATTATTTTGCTGGCTCGAGGGTCGCTTCTTCTGACTTATCCGGAAGCTTGAATTTCAACCACGTAGGGATCACAGTAATGAGGGCGACAACAGCCGTGATAGAGAAAGGCAGGCGTGGGCTAAAACGTTCCCATAGCTGGGCACCGATCCAAGGGCTTGGCAGCGATATCAGTCCTATGCTGCTCTGAAACAAGCCACTGAAGGTGCCTAACATCCTCTGGGGAACCACTTTAGAGATCAAGGACATGTACGCCGGGCTCAACAGACCTACACCGATCCCGAAGACCATCCATGCAACAATAAAGCCAGCGTAGGCAGAAACCTGCAGAAAGATCAAATAACCCAGAAACACAAAGCTAAAGCCGATCGAGATGGGTACGCGTTCACCGTATCTGTCCGAAATGCGACCAGAGAGCATCGGTGTGACCATCATGGATCCGGAAAAGACAGAGCCGAGTAATCCGATCTGTTCAAAAGAAAGTCCTGCGATTTGTTCTAAGTAGATTGGCTGTAACTCACCTGAAAGACGAAAGGCGATGTCGCGCACACCATCGGTGATCAAGATCCAGGTGATCACCCCACCTCCGACCAGCATGCCGGCCATGGTTTTGAGGCTGGTTCGCAACGAATCCGTGGTGAGGCGTTGCGGGGGAGCTTCTTCAGGAGAACGCATGGTAGTGGCCATCCAAATGCGCAAGCCAGCTGCGACCGTATAGAGGATCGTGGAGACCAACAACATCAACTTGAAGCCATATGCACCAGCAAGAAATCCACCGAGGGGAGGACCAAGTACGCCCGTGATCTGATAAATGGTGTCGGTGATTCCATACACTCTCCCCCGATGCTCCTCCGCAGAGTTCTCGGCGATGAAGGCACCAAAACTGGGTCCGACAAGCGCATAGGGGAAGCGGAGCACCGCAAGGGCCAAGAGCATCCACTGCCAGGTGGGGGCAAGCAGCATGGCTATGAAGCCAATAATGCCTCCGATGCTGCCGATCGCGATGGCACGTAGGCGTCCAATCGAATCCGAGATCCACCCGCCAAATATTTGCAGGATGAACATCACGACCGAAATAAGCGTAAACACTAAGCCAACTTGTCCAATACTGGCTCCCAACTCGGTAAGATAAATGGGTAACAAAATGGGGAACATGCTGCTCGCGACATTCGCGATCACCATGGCGAACATAAACCAGCGCATCAGGGGGGTGAGCAGGGATTGTTTGTCGGATGTATTCATAAGCTTGTCATTAAAACACTTCTAAAGGGAACGGAAGGTTCACCCCAAGCTCGCACAGCAGTCATCATGCAAGGATTTATTACAGTATTAAAGGATTCCCCCAGCCCAATTAGCGCCAATCTCGTGCCAAGGAATCGAGATCACAAACAGAGCAAGGGAGTACCGACACTCATCTTAATATGAATCTTACTAATTACGACGACCTACAACTGACCATACTCTTGAATCAAAACCACATCAAATAATTGATTATCTGTCAGCTTGATGAACGAGAATATCACATAAATATATCACAGCACCGGTCTTGAATTAAATCAAAGCGGGTTGGGCATAGAAACCCAACCCGCTTGATATACTGAGAAAACGTGGAGGTTCTCTCAATTCAGTATCTTAACTCACTATGCTGGGGGTAATAGTACTGCGTCGATGACGTGGATCACGCCGTTGGCAGCTTGGATGTCGGTGATGATAACTTGCGCGTCACCGATCATGACCTTGCCACCAGCGATCATGATTTCTACGCTATCGCCTAGCAGTGTGGCGACCATCTCACCGTCTAAACCGAGCACATCGGCTGCCATGACTTTCCCCTCAACAACATGGTAGAGAAGAATATTGGTCAATGTGGGGAGATCTGCCATCAGCGCTTCGATGGTGCCCTCAGGCAGTGCGGCGAAAGCATCATCCGTGGGAGCGAAAACGGTCAACGGACCTTCTCCCTTGAGCGCGTCGACGAGACCGGCTGCTTGCAAAGCGGCCACCAAGGTCTCAAAGCGACCGTCCTGGATAGCGATGTCTATAATGTCCCGAGACTCGGGCAGGAGCACAGTGTCAATCACATGGATCACACCATTGGAAGCCTCGATGTCGGTGATCAGGACCTGGGCGGTATCGATCATAACATTGCCCATATCGAGCATGACATCAACAAATTGACCCTGGAGTGTTTGAGCTTCACTCAGCTCGACAACATCAGAAGCCATGACCTTTCCTGCGACAACATGATAGAGCAAGATATCGGTCAGTGTGGGGATGTCCCCGAGCAAAGCTTCGACCGTACCTTCAGGCAGTGCTGCAAAGGCATCATCCGTTGGCGCAAAAACGGTCAACGGACCTTCGCCCTTGAGCGCATCCACCAAGCCAGCTGCTTGAACGGCTGCAACCAACGTTGAAAAACGGCCATCTTCGACAGCGATGTCGACGATGTCACGGCTCTCGGGCAATATCACAGCATCAATGACATGAATGACCCCATTGGATGCCTCGATATCGGTGAGGATGACTTCAGCATTATCAATCATGACCTTTCCACCATCAACCAAGATATCGACGAACTGACCTTGGAGCGTTTGAGCCTGGCTTAAATCGATCACATCGGCCGCCATGACCTTGCCTGCAACAACATGGTAGAGCAAGATATCGGTCAGTGCGGGGATATCTCCGAGCAAAGCTTCGACCGTACCTTCAGGTAGTGCCGCAAAGGCATCATCGGTTGGTGCAAAGACTGTCAAAGGACCTTCGCCCTTGAGTGCATCCACCAACCCAGCAGCCTGCACCGCTGCCACTAAGGTCTCGAAGCGACCGTCGGCGACCGCGATATCAACGATGTCTTGCTCGGCCATCTCGGTTGGCTCAGGGATGGCGGTTGGCTCAGGCATTGCCGTTGGTTCGGGGGCTTCGGTCGCGACCGGGGTCGCACTTGCACAAGCCGCCAAGACCATGGACAAAGCTATGAGCAAACCAACTGCGTAACGGGATTTCATCTTATCCTCCTATGTAGAGTAGATTTGTCCAAATAATATCAGAAAAACAAAGAGTTGTCAAGTATTTATTTGACAATTACTTGACATTACATGGATATTGTGCTACAATGTGTTCAACTAGGATAAGATAAAGAAGAATGTGAGGGTATGCTCTTTAATAACCTCATAATGGCGAAATGAAGGAGGATCATCCATGGCTCACGTGCCCCATGAGATCCCAATGCTAAACATCAAAGCCGCCGCCAAGGAGACTGGCCTCAAACCAGATACGATTCGCGCTTGGGAGCGTCGATATGGGCTTCCGACGCCCGGCCGTACGCAGGGAGGCCATCGTCTTTACTCCCCTCATGACATTGCTATCCTGAAATGGCTAAAAGATCGACGAGATGAGGGATTAAACATCAGCAGGGCCGTGAACGTTTGGCGAAGTTTAGAAAGCGAGGGACAAGATCCTTTGACGACACCTCAATATGTAAGGCCAATCCAATATGGTCTCCCCATTCAAGGTGTCGCCATCGATTCTTTACGTGATGCTTGGTTAGAGGCGTGTATAAATTTTGATCAACAAACCGCCAACCAGATCTTGAATCAAGCCTTCGCGCTCTATCCTGTCGAGTTTGTGTGTTTAGAACTGTTGATCAAAGGCCTGGCAACCATTGGCCAAGATTGGTATCGAGGTCAGATCATCGTCCAACAAGAGCACTTCGCGTCAGAGCTCGCGATTCGGCGCCTAGAGAGTGTGATAACAGCTTCACCCCACCCCACTTTTCCCGAGCACATCTTGGTGCTCTGTCCACCCGAGGAACAGCACACCGTCAGTGCTCTGGTGATCACATTGCTCCTGCGACGAATTGGAAGGGATGCTCTTTTCCTGGGCGCGAATGTGCCTCTGGAACGTTTAGGGCTAACTGTTCAAAACACGAAGCCGAGATTGGCCATCGTTATTTCTCAGCAACTTTTCACCGCAGCCACATCATTACAGGTCGCACAACTCCTGATGGAATACGAAATTCCTGTCGCATTCGGTGGTCGTATCTACAACCTTATTCCAGGTCTTCGTGATCGGATCCCCGGCACATATCTGGGTGAAACCTTGGATCGAGTCCCCTCGATGGTTAATCAATTGCTCGAATATTCGCCCCCGACGCCTCTGATTGAGTCACCCTCACAAAGTTGTCTGCTGGCTTTAGTTGAATTTCGCACCCGGCAGCTTTGGGTGGAAGCTCAGGTGCTGGAGCAGATGGCGGCCGCTGGGATGAACCCTGGTTACTTGGAAACCGCCAACACCAACCTCGCCCGCAGCATCATTGCTGCGTTGACTCTTGGTGATATCTCATTTCTCAGGAGCGATATCGAATGGGTGAAAGGGCTGCTCGAATATCAGGGAATACCAAGCCAGGTATTCAGCAGCTATCTGCGTAGCTATGCAGAGGCGGTTGCTGGTGAATTGGAAGTGCGTGGCTCCTTGATCTCGACCTACCTGGTTCAACTTGTTGAGGAAGCACACTGATGGAAGCGATTAATAAAGAAAAGATGACTTGGCAACCGGGTTCCAAGGAAAGCTGAAGGGCTGAACATGCAAAACAAGGGAGAGGGACCCATGCGTTTTATTATTACAGGAGGCACTGGCACCATCGGCCGGGCGTTAGCTTCGGATCTCCTCAGCGAGGGTCATGAGGTGATCGTGCTCAGCCGTAACCCAGTGAAGGGGAAAGCCTTTCTTCCGCCTGAGACCCGCATTGTTGGCTGGGACGCCAAAACCGCGGAAGGTTGGGTTGAGTGGGTCGAAGGTGCAGCTGCGATCGTTAACCTCGCAGGGGCACGCCTTGCTGGTCCGAATCCCTTTAAGCTACGTTGGACGGCAAAGCGAAAAAACCTCATACGTGACAGTCGTTTGCATGTCGGCCAGGCGGTGTCACAAGCCGTTGAAGCGGCTTCCAAGAAGCCAAAGGTAGTCGTTCAAGCTTCGGGAATTAATTATTACGCCACAGGTGATGAGATCGCGACAGAAGAAACGCTACCTGGTGACGGTTTCCTCTCAGAAGTGTGTACAACCTTTTGGGAAAGCTCTACTGCAGCGGTTGAAAAACTGGGAATACGTCGAGTCATCATTCGAACCGGTCCAGTGCTTCATCCAGAGAGTGGCCCCCTCCCCCCGATGGTGCTCCAATCAAAGCTCTTCTTCGGAGGACCTCTGGGAAGCGGCCGACAATGGTTCTCCTGGATACACCCCGCCGATGTCGTAGCGGGCATTCGATTTCTCATGGATCATCCAGAAGCAAACGGAGCGTTCAATCTGTGTGCACCCCATCCACTCACCAATGCTGAGTTCAGCAAAGTCTTGGGGCAAGTTTTACATCGGCCTTCTACATTCCGTGTCCCTTCCTTTGCGCTCAGATGGTTATTCGGCGAGATGTCCACCACACTCTTGGATGGTGTTCGAGCGGTCCCGGCTCGCCTGCAATCGCTGGGATATCCATTCCGCTTTCCTGAGGCGGAGACTGCACTAAAGGACTTATTAGCGTCATCATGACGATGGGCTTTTCTTTTTTGTATACCCATCGAAGTCATAAAACGAAAAACATCAAGAATTTGAAAGGATTGAATGAAATGTCTGTGGTTGAAAGTACCTCCAAAGCAAATGGCGAGATTCGCGTTGAGAACCTTGTCAAGAAATACCCCGGTGATGTCGTTGCGGTGGATGACATTTCCTTCCGTGTAAAAAGCGGACAAATTTTCGGCTTTCTCGGACCAAACGGTGCGGGAAAGAGCACGGCGATCAAAATCTTGACCACCCTGGCGCTTCCGACGGATGGCAATGCCTTTGTCGGAGGCTACGATGTGGTCTGTGAGGCAGCTGATGTGCGTCGCATCGCCGGTGTTGCACTTCAAGACATTGGATTAGATCCAATCATGAAGTCCCTGGAATTGCTCACCCTCCAAGGTCAGCTTTTTGGAAATTCCAGGTCGGCCGCAAAACAGCGCGCCGAAGAGCTTCTTGATCTAATGAAATTAACCGATGCAGTCGATCGACGGGTCGGGACCTACAGTGGAGGCATGCGACGACGATTAGACTTGGCTTTGGCGTTAGTCCATGAACCGGAGATCTTGTTCCTCGACGAACCGACGACCGGTCTCGATCCTGCTGGCCGCCGCGATGTCTGGGAGGAGGTCCGACGCCTTAATCGAGACCTTGGCATGACAATTTTCTTAACCACGCAATATCTAGAAGAGGCTGACGAACTGGCTGACATTGTCGCGATTATCGATAAAGGCAAGATCCAAACTGAGGGTTCTCCCGCAAAGCTTAAAACTGCTGTCGGAAACGAGTCGATCAACCTAGCCTTCGAGAGTAGAGAAATTGCCGAAAAGGCTAGTGCTGAACTCAACGATTTGGCGGAGAGAATCCAATCCGATCGCGATGTTGTCCGACTCTATGTCAGCCAAGCCGCGGAAAGGATTCCGGTGGTTGTCAAACGGTTGCAGGATTTAAAACTCAACCCCATCTCGTTGACGCTCACCCAACCAACGCTGGACGATGTATTTTTACAGGTTACTGGGCAGCGTTTAATGGCCCAAGACACGATGCCAACACAATCTGAATAGGTGTCACAGCCTCAAGTGAAAAGGATGTATCAAATGACTAAACTAACAGATACACAAGAAATACCCTGTAGAACCCCTCGGCAGAGATGGTCCCCACTCCAGCTCGTGCTAGTAACTTGGCGGAGCTTGGTAACGATCTTTCGCACCCCGGAAGCTCTATTGCCTCCGATCGCGATCAGTGTCTTCTTTCTAATCATCTACGATTCGACCCTCGGCAAAGCATCCGGTTTCATCCCCAATATTGGCAGCAACAGCTATCTAGGCTTCATCCTGCCACTTTCCATTGTCAGTTCATCTTTATCTGGAGCGGGTATCGCTGCCCAGAATCTCGTTCGGGACATCGAAAGCGGCTACTTCGACAAACTGCTGCTGACGCCCATAAGCAGGGCAACATTGCTGATAGCTCCGATCCTGGCAGGTGCGTTCATTCTGGGACTGCAAGCATCGATCGTTGTGGGTATCGGCTTGCTTATGGGTTTGGAGTCAGCCACTGGTTTCCTTGGATTGTTAGCCGTCATAGGTCTGGCGATCTTGTTAGGCACGGGGTTTGCCGGTTTCACGGTCTCGGCCGCACTAGGAAGTGGTAGTGCAGCCGCAACCCAAGGCGCCAGCTTCATCTTCTTCCCGCTGACCTTCCTGGCGCCCACCTTCGTTCCCCTCGATCTGCTCGATGGTTGGCTAAAGACCGCCGCTCGAATCAATCCCATCACCTACGTGCTGGAAGCAATGCGTGGAGTAATCAATCAAGGCTGGGATGGATCAACAATGTGGCAAGGTGTGCTGGCCTGTCTGCTCTTAGCTGGAGCGATGTATGCGTTGGCCGTCTTTGCGTTACGTGTACGCACGCGGCGCAGCTGAGCAAGCGTAGATGACTGTTAATAGAGCAATGAATAAGGATGTAATGAAGCGTCTCAATACCAATATTTTCCATGATGGTGTCGAAGCACAGATGTGTTTCACGACAACAATTCCTATCCTGGATGTCTTGGGACAAGATCAGGGATGATGAAATGAGGATTTCGATCTGGTGGATCCGTCGTGATCTGCGGTTAACCGATAACATCGCGCTCACCGCAGCCGTGAAGAGTGGCGATCATGTTTTACCGGTCTTCATTTTGGATCCAGCGCTGCTTAACTCATCCTATGTAGGGAACAAACGTGTGGTCTTCTTACTTGAAGGGCTTCGTCACTTGAAAGCTGATCTGGAAGCTCGTGGGGGACGTTTGATCTTACGAGAGGGACAACCCCTCAAGGAGCTCAAAATTCTTATCGAGGAAAGTGGGGCCGAAGGTATCTATGCTGAGGAAGATTTTTCACCTTACGCCAAGCAACGAGACAACCAAATTGCGGAAGAGCTACCTCTGCATCTGCTTTCAGGGCTAACTGTTTATCACCCTTCTGCTGTAGTGAAGGTCGATGGTTCCCCCTATAAGATTTATACGCCTTTTCAACATGCCTGGAAGTCGCTTCCATTTTCCCGCCGGAATAGTCTGCTACCAATCCCCGAGAGAATTTCAACCCCACCTGGCATTGAAAGCGTACCCTTTCCTGACCCTCCAACCCTGGCCATCAAGACCATGTTTTCTCCAGGGGAAAGCCAAGCGTCTCTACATCTAAACGCATTTGTGGAAGGTGACGACCCACCAATCTATCGCTATGCCGTTCAGCGTGACCGCATAGACACACTTGGAACATCCCAACTTTCACCTTACTTGCGTTTCGGCATGCTATCAGCGCAGCAAGCTGTCAATGCTGCCTATACAGCGATTGATGCCGCTCCCGATCAGGATGCTAGTGAAAGTGCTCAAACATGGCTCCATGAGCTGATTTGGCGTGAGTTTTATATCCATATCCTCGATCATTACCCACATGTGAGAACTCAAAGCTTTCGGCCAAGCCTTCGAGCCATTCCCTGGGAGAATAATGATAGAGACTTTACAGCCTGGTGCGAGGGTCAAACCGGTTTTCCTATCGTTGATGCTTCCATGCGTCAATTGCTACAAACAGGATGGATGCACAATCGCGGGCGCATGATCGTCGCTTCGTTTTTGGTCAAGGATCTGCTCATCGATTGGCGCTGGGGAGAGCGATGGTTCATGCAGCATTTGGTGGACGGAGATCCGGCTTCAAATAATGGAGGGTGGCAATGGTCAGCAGGAACTGGTACAGACGCCGCGCCCTATTTTAGGATCTTCAATCCCATTCTTCAGAGCAAGAAATTCGACCCACACGGTAAATTTATTCGCAACTGGGTTCCCGAATTACAAAGCGTGACCGGAAAATTCATCCACGAACCCTGGAAGATGTCGAGCGAGATGCAAAAGAAAACGGGCTGCGTCCTTGGGGTGGATTATCCTGCGCCCATTGTCGATCATGCCATCGCCCGAAAGCAGGCGCTGGAAGCCTATGCATTTGCTAAAGAAAAATCAGGATCGAGAAAATGAACGTCTTAGAAGATAAAGTGGCGGTCATCACCGGCGGCAGTCGTGGCCTAGGATTAGCGATTGCCAACGCTTTTGCTTCAGAGGGAGCCAAAGTGGTCATCGGATCCCGCTCAGAGGATTCCATCTCGACTGCGGTAGAGCGATTTCATCAACAAGGATTTGACGCGAGTGGATTAAAAGTGGATGTGGGGGATTTCTCGGAGGTGCAAGCCCTGGCGGACCACACAATCGATACATTCGGCCGCATCGATATTTGGGTAAACAATGCTGCGGTAGCAGGTGTATATGGACCAACGGTTCATGTGCCGATGGAGGACTTCCTGCAGACAACGCAAACCAATGTCTTAGGAGTCTATTACGGTTCATACGTAGCCATGCAACACTTCATACCCCAAGGTTATGGAAAGTTGATCAATATCCTCGGCAGAGGCTCTCGTGGTCCAACGCCCTATCAAAATGCTTACGCATCCAGCAAAGCATGGGTCCGAAATTTCACCCTTGCCCTCGCAAAAGAGTATCGTGGGAGCGGAATAGGTGTTTTCGCTTTTAACCCAGGTTTGATGGATACCAATCTTTTACGTCAAATTGATGTGATCGCTGGTTATGAAGAACGTGTTAAACCATTTGAAACCATTATACGCATGTGGGCGAAACCACCAACAGCAGCTGCAGAGAGAGCGGTCTGGTTGGCTTCGCAAGCGACGGATGGTCGAACCGGCCTCGAAGTTCGCGCGACGGAGAAGCTTGGTTTCGTCTTGGGTATCCTTCGCGAAGTGATCTTGCGTCTTCTGAGACAACCCAGACCCGCAATAGCCTTATCCCTCAGAACCGTACAACCAGCAATAAACGATGCCCTCTCACAAGAGAAGAAATCATGAGCGGTATTGAAACAGTTTTGGTCACAGGTGCTACAGGTTATGTGGGTGGACGGTTGATCCCTCGGTTAATATCGGAGGGCTATAAAGTTCGCGCCTTAGCTCGTGATTCTACACGCTTACAAGATCGATTCTGGTTCAAGGATGTTGAGGTAATTGAAGGGGATGTGTTAGATCCCAGAACCTTAGAAACCGCTTTTGATGGCGTACATGCCGCGTATTATCTTATTCACAGCATGATGGCGGGGAGTGAATATCACCAGCATGATCTCATGGCTGCCAGACAATTCAGTTCTTTCGCCCATAAAGCGAATCTGCAACGGATCATCTACCTAGGCGGCCTCGGAGATCCCAACGCTGATCTGTCGCGACATCTCCGTTCTCGCCAAGAGACGGGGCAAGCATTGCGAGAGGCTGGTGTGCCTGTCGTTGAATTCCGCGCCGGTGTAATTGTCGGGGCAGGCAGTATTTCCTTCGAGATGATACGATACCTGACTGAGCGGATTCCCCTCATGATCTGTCCGCGCTGGGTCTTCACTCGAACTCAACCGATCCACATATCGAATGTCCTCGACTATCTCATCGCTGCACTCCAGCTTCCTGGAAACGATAGCCCCATTGTCGAAATTGGCGGACCAGAAATTATGAGTTATGGGGATATGCTTCAGGGTTATGCGAATGTGCGTGGCTTGAAACGATGGATCCTGCCAGTCCCGGTGCTCACACCCAGACTTTCCTCTTACTGGGTGCACTGGGTGACCCCGATATCTGCCGCGGTTGCTCGCCCTCTGATTGAAGGTTTACGTGATGAAGTATTAGTCCGTGACGACACTGCACATCGCCTCTTTCCGGAAATTAAACCTATCGATTATCAAACTGCAGTGCGTAAGGCTTTGGGGCATTTAGAGGCCAGTGAGGTGGAGACCTCTTTGAGCGATGTGATAGCCAGTCAGCAGGGCCATGTTGTTCCAGTCAAGCTGATCACCCGGGAAGGCATGATCATCGAACGGCGCGCGCTGCAGGTTGATGCTTCTCCTGATGCGGCATATCAAGCATTTACAGGTTTGGGCGGCGAGCGTGGCTGGCTTTATGCTAACTGGCTATGGCGCCTCAGGGGTGCCATTGACCGTCTGTTTGGTGGCGTAGGTCTTCGCCGCCATCGTCGCGATCCTGACCATCTTCGCATTGGCGATGTGCTCGACTTCTATCGGGTTGAACACCTGGAACCAGGTCGCATGATGCGCCTGCGAGCTGAAATGAGACTCCCAGGGCGTGCATGGCTTCAATTTGAAGCCCATCCGTTGGCGGCAGATCAAAGCTTGTTGGTTCAAACTGCGATGTTCGCACCGAAAGGGCTTCTCGGATTGATCTATTGGTACTTGCTTTACCCGATCCATGCGCAGGTTTTTTCTGGTTTAGTCTCTGGGCTAGCTGATGAAGCGATCAAGATGAAGCATGAGACTATATCGCTCTAAAAACAGAAGGGAAGTTAAATCATGGACTCAAGAAAAACAAAGTCAACGACCTTGAATACCAAAATCTACCGTGGGGTTACAGCTCTTGCGCTCATAGGTTTCCTCATCATGCTGTTCTCCATATCCACCGCATTTATCGTCGGTGATTTCTCTGGAGAGGGCAGCGTCATTCTCTCCCTCGCTTGGGGAAAAGTTTCCCTGATCGACGTCTATATTGGTTTCCTCATCTTTTCCGGCTGGATCATCTATCGCGAAAGGTCTGTTGGGCGATCACTGATTTGGGTCATCTTGATGATGATTTTCGGGAATATGACGGCGTGTTTTTACATTCTGATCGCGCTCCGACAAAGCAGTGGGGATTGGACGCGATTTTGGCTAGGGCAGCGAGCAAAAACAGTGTGAGGTCACATGCGCTGAGCATGATAAAACACAGCGCAAGTACAAATTCGGAGAAATAACGAGGTGCGAAGATGACCATTAAGATTGTGACAGACAGCACCTGCGACCTACCGCAGACAGTGGTTGATAAGTACGGCATCACTGTGATTCCACTTTATATCAATGTTGGGGATCAAAGTTATATCGATGGCGTGGAACTTTCTCGTGAGGTATTCTACAAGAATCTTCCGACTTACCCCACGCCCCCAACGACATCAGTCCCAGGGGCCAAAGTATTTCGTAATGCCTATCGTAAATTGATCGCCGAGGGTGCGGATCAAATCCTTTCCATCCACATTGCCAGTAGCCTCAGCGCGACAGCCGAGGTTGCTCGTTCTGCGGTGGAAACACTGACCGATGTCCCGGTAACGGTATTTGATACCGGCCAGATCACCTTAGGAACCGGGTTATTAGCCATCGCGGCTGCACAAGCCGCAGCTTCAGGTAAGACGATGGAAGAGATCCTGTCCAATTTAAAAGAGAAGGCATCACGGACATACTCATTCGCCGCGTTGGATACGCTTGAGTACCTCCGCCGCAGCGGTCGCGCTAGCAGATTTCAGTCCACTGTTGGGTCGTTATTGAGCATTAAGCCATTGCTAAGCATGTATGATGGAAAGATGGATGTCGACAGAGTGCGTACGGACACTCGGGCGATTGAATGGTTGATGGATCATCTCACCAATCTCCATCCATTTGAGGAACTCGCGCTCGTTCATACCAATGCACTCCGTAAAGTCGAAACCTTTCGGCAGCGCGCCGCTCCATTCCTTCCAAGTGGCAAAGAGCCGGTCATCGCAGAAGTTACGCCGATCATTGGTACGCACGTGGGTCCTGGTGCTGTGGGATTCTCTTGCATTGCAAAAGGAAAAACAAATCCTAACGATAGGATGCGAGAGTTTTGATATTTATTGAGATACTCGGTTAAGTTGCATTCGCACTCCTGACCATGATGACCATCTTGTGGATCATCAGCCTGATTCTTCAAAGCTTCGGCATCGTGGATGGGCAAAAATTAACGTCTATATAAGAGAGAGGTACGCAAACTTTCCATAATTTCAGAGATCGAATAAGGAGATTGAAAATGAACAATGACAAACTTAGACAGGCGATCGTCGTGGTGATGGTTATCGCCACCATCGTGGTCAACGGTCTGGCCACCGCACTGCCCCTCAATGGGCAGACTACCGGTGAGATTTCGGACCGTTTCCAAGTATTTTTCGTCCCAGCTGGTTACGTTTTCTCCATCTGGGGTCTCATCTACCTGGGCTTGGGTGCGTATGCGATTTACCAAGCCTTGCCAGCCCAAGCCGGCAATCCGCGCCTAAAACGCATCGGTTACATTTTCGCCATCAGTTCTTTGGCGAACATCGCCTGGATCTTCCTCTGGCATTACGAGCAGTTCCCCCTGACCCTAGTCGCGATGCTTGCGCTTTTAGCTTCCCTCATCGTCATCTATCTACGCTTAGACATAGGTCGCGCTAAAGTCCCCTCAGCTGAGAGGTGGACTGTGGATGTCCCATTCAGTATTTATCTTGGATGGATCACCGTAGCGACTATCGCCAACGTGACCTCCCTCTTGGATTTTTTAAACTGGAGTGGATGGGGAATTCAGCCAGAAGTATGGGCAGTGATTATGCTGATCGCCGGACTAGCAATTGCAGCCGCTGTCAGCCTGACACGAGGGGATGTTGCCTACTTACTGGTGCTCATTTGGGCATTTGTTGGAATCGCCGTGAAACACCAAGGAACCACCCTCGTTGCGACAACAGCCTGGATCGTAACGGGATTGGTCCTGGTCATCCTTGTGGCAGGCGTTTTCTTACGATCTCGATCTCCGGCGACCTCTGATGCCGTCGGATGAGATGCCGGTCCTATCATGATCGGTAAATAGATTTCGAACTTGAGGGATATTCACCTGAGCCGTTTCGGCTACGGATTTATGATCCCTCGAGTTTAACTTCTCAAGAATAAGATCCTTACAAAACCATCACCACAGTGATGAAAGGAGAAAGATGATGATACTGACAATACTCAAGATCATGGCTGCCATAGGGACGATCGCTACTGGCTTGGTCTCAATGATCCGCCCCAACGCAGTTACAGGATTCACGGGATTGAGTGTGACAGGACCGCGTGGGATCACCGAGATTCGATCCATATTAGGCGCTTTGTTCGTTGCTCTTGGCGCTACACCGCTCCTGCTTAATGCACCCGCTACATATCAGATGTTGGGAATAGCTTACCTCGTTATAGGTTTTGTGCGCCTTGTGTCCATGATCGTCGACAAATCGGTTGTGCAATCCAACGTCATCAGCCTGATCGCTGAAGTCATTTTCGGGGTCATTTTGGTTCTGTAAGCACTACATTGCCCTTAAGCCAACAATCACGAAGATAATGGTACAGGAAGACGCAAAATTGCAGTCGCAAATAGATTTCACGATCAATCAGAATGCAGCATGTAGGTTTTAGGAAGGGTTCATGGATAAATTGCAGGAGCTGTCGGAGGAATTTCGAAACGTTGTCGCAGGTAGACAGAAGATCATTGATTCGATTCTCCCACCTCTCACGTTTGTCATCGTGAACGAGCTTGTCGGTGTAGATTACGCCTTGTGGTCATCACTCGGGATGGCTTTGGCTTTCACGATGTTCCGTCTTATCAAAGGACAAACTGTTGGTTTCGCCGTGGGAGGTTTAGGAGGTGTTCTCGCAGCAATTGCAATTGTGAAGCTGCTCGGCAGAACAGAGGGCTTTTTTGTACCGGCGCTCGTCTCGGGAACGCTAACATTTGTCCTTTGTCTTGTGAGCATCATCATCAAACGACCTCTTGTGGCTTTTACCAGTCACTTTACACGCAGATGGCCATTGGGCTGGTATTGGCACCCGAAGGTCATCGCGGCGTATCAAGAGGTCACCTTCTTCTGGACCCTCTTCTTTGCTTTGCGTGTGTCGGTTCAGATTGTCCTACTCCAAGATGCGACAAGTAACTTCTTCGCCATCGTAAATGTCATCTTGGGTTGGCCAATGCTTATCGTGCTCCTTGCAGGTAGTTATTTATATGGATCGTGGAGGCTTCGACGGCTCCAGGGACCGAGCATTGATGAGTACAATCGTGGAGACCCGCCTCCATGGACAGGCCAAATCAGGGGCTTTTAGTGATATCCGACAGCCTTTTTGCAGACCAAGTTTAAGCATGGAAATGTAAATGGATCATCTTAAACCCGAGAAGCTACAAACCCGTTTTCTAAACGGATCACAAAACGATGGACCACGGTATCCACGCTGCTATACACTAACTCATTCAGACAGCACAGGTGAACTCTTCTTAACGATTGGCCCTTCCTATGATTACGAGCAGATCTCTGGTTGGTACACTCGTTTTATGCGAGATGAAGTGCTGGCGGTTTGGGAGATGGATGAAGAAGACATGGCTCTCCATGTCCATGTCCACGTCAGCGGTGGATTGATTCTTGGTTCCGCTAAATGGCGCGACAAGATCTTTCGTCAACATATGCCTCTGGTGTTAGAAGCGTTTCGGTATGGGGACCGCGAATTGGTTAAAAAATACCCCGAAATGGACCAAGCACCGATCTTGGTCCATTTCCATGCCCCCAACCCAAAGTTTGACCTGGTCGAAACTTGGGGCATCCTTCGAGATTACAAATAGGGTGTGTTTACAAATGGATCACAGGATTTAACCACTCCTGCTAGGTTTACATCTAATACCACTTCGATAGAACCAGCTACGTACCCAAATATATGTATGTACACGCCCAATACAGAAACGAAGTTATCCTTTCGGTTCCAGCTATTACCAACTTCTAAAGATTTGGTTCCGATAAAACATAAGCGATTGATTAGGTTAAAGAAATCTGATCATAAAAAAGCCGAACGAGTCATTCGTTCGGCGAACAGAATATTCTAAAGCAGGTTGTGCTACTTCTCGGGAATAGGTTCCCACGGTGAGATCTGGCGGATCTTTTCGATCAGGCGTCTGCGGGTCCTGACGTCCTGTGTCTCTTCCAGCTTGGCTTTGAGAGCACGTAGTTTTCGTACCCGTCGTTGACGCCGGCGTATATTGCGTTGCTTTTCCGTCATCGGCATGAATGCACCTCTTGATGTCAAGATCTCCCGTAAACTATAACGGAAGAGTGACGGACTTTCAAGGTTTCGATTTTAACTGCAGGCTTTAGCCTGCACTGACGCACCCGAAGGGGTGCGGCTATATAGGTTTTTAAACATTATACGGAGATCATCATTCTCCCTATTTGGAGGGAGTAATCCCCTATCGCGATTAATTGACCAAGCTTTTTGGAATCCGAAAGCTTTGCTTTCCGGCGCAAGCAGAGCTTGCGCACTCCAAAACCACACGAAAGATGAGGTATCATCTCATCCACATCAGCACTTTACCCGCAAGCTTTTACCTGCGCTGACGCACCCGAAGGGGTGCGGCTACATCTTGCCACGACCCTTGCTGCGTGACATAAGCCTCAACCAGGTTAAATAGACATCGTCCTCGACAATGATCGAGGACGATGTGATGGGCTCACCCAGATGTCTTACTGAGCAGAAATTTCCGAGATGGATCGGATAAGCTCCTCCGTGTCAAGTCCTTTGAGCAAATAGGATGCCGCTCCCGCTCGGACCGCTGCTTCTTCCTCCCACTCTGAAGGATAAGAGGTTAGAACAATCAAGTGAGGCGGATCGGGTAATTCCGAGATTTGGCGCACGATTTCTAATCCCATTCCATCACTCCGCTTCACCTCAACCAAGACGACATCCGGCTGCTCCGCCTGGATATCCTGAAGCACCTGGTTGGCATCCCCTGAGTGCCCGAGGACGGTGAGCCCACTGGCGCGATTCAACCGATCCGCAAGTGCAGATCTTACAGAATCGTGTTCGTCGACAATATACAACCGCGCTGGGCACATATAAGGTAACTTATCTTAGAAGATAAGTTCAGTATAAGGCCCCTTCAAAACATGCTCCAGTGATCAATATCCCAAAGTGATTTGAAACCTGTCACGCTTGTAATTCGGTTGTTTGTATCAATTAGCGGGGGTTGAAATGGAGGTAGAACTGCTGGGAGATTGTGTTGCGCGGGTATCATGATCCGTTGGTATACGGACAGTGACCGTTGTCCCGTTACCAGGATTGGACACCATCTCGAACCGTCCCCCAATCTGTCGTGCTCTTTCAGACATGTTTGACAAACCGTGCCCTAGCCTTCCGGGTTCCTTGGTAGGGTCAAATCCTCGCCCGTTATCGATAACCTGGAGGGATACATCCTCATCGATTTGACGAACACTCAGCCATACCTTGGTTGCAAAAGCGTGTTTGGCGGTATTGGCTAGCGCTTCCTGTGCAATGAGGAATAACTCGTAAGCGGTATCTCGTTCCAATTGTTCAAGTGCTTCCGGTTCGGTGATCAACTCTGCATCAACTAGCGTATTGGATTTGAATTCACGGATAAGTCGTTCTAGCGCTTCATGAAGATCATCGACCTGAATACGGCTCGGCTGCAGATCGAGGATATATGACCTAAGATCCCCAATAACCGCATCAAGACCTTCGATCGCCTGCTCCAACCGTTGTATGGCCTGTTCCGGATCCTCGTCAATCTGGATCCGGATGTATTCGAGGGTCAACCCAACTGCATAGACCGATTGTATGATCCCATCATGGAGATCCATACCAATCCGTTCCCGTTCTTCCAATACGGCCAATCGACGAGTCTGTCGATTAAGACGCGCGTTCTCAACTGCAATCCCAACCCCCGCACCCACGGCTTCAAGCAGACTAATCTCCCTCTCCTCGATAACGCGCTCACCTTGAAAGGCAAGACAAAGGACACCAACCACCTGTCCTGGTGCATTGAGTGGAACGCAAACCATCGAACCAAAACCAGCCTCACTCACAGCTTGATCCAAGAAGTTCTCGGCATCAGCAAGGTCAGGGGTCCATAGAGGTTTTCCCTTTTTTGCTACCTGACCGATCAACCCCTCACCCGGTCGAAAACGATCGGCCTCCCACAATGCCTCAATGACCTCTCCTCGATGAAGTGCTTTATAGAAACTGCCTTCCGTCTCCTCCCTCAGGTAGAATTCTCCAGCTCCCGCTCCAAAGATGGTGATCAGTCTTTCAAGCATCACTTCAAGTAAGGCATCAAGTTCTGTAGCTGAACTTGTGGTCGTGGCGAGAGAGTTTACCAGTTCCAACTCCAAGTTACGTTGGGTAAGCTCAGATTCGCTCTCCAATACTTGTCGATAAAGCCTGGCATTTTCGATAGCAGCCGCAGCGTGCGCAGCCAGCATCTCGATCAACCGTTGGTCTTCGGGAGTGAATTCATCGGCCCCAGCCTTGTCGGTGAGATAGATTTGTCCCAAGGGACGACCGTATGCGGCGATGGGAACACCGAGAAAGGAACGCATTTTCGGATGCCCTGACGGGAAACCAACTGAACGCGGATGATCTGAGATTTCGGGGATGCGGATACTTTGACCAGCCCGTATCATCTCTCCTATCAATCCATTCCCCACCGGCTGGTGCGGCATCTGCCTGATCTCTTCATCCGTCATGCCGAGTGTGATAAAGGCCTCCAGCCCGCCTTTTCCGTCAGGGATTCCCAGTGCTGCGTAACGTGCTCCGGAAAGATCGCGGGCTGCTTGGATAATACGGTGGAGGACACCGTCTAAAGATAGATCAGAAAACAAACTCAATGTCGCCCGGTGCAGAACATCCATGGAGGTCTCTGCGCCTGAGCTCTCCTCTGGGGCCTCCTTCTGGGTTCCCAGAGATTGACGGTCTTCTTTCACATCATACCTTCCCTCAGGGTGAATTCTACCGCATCCGCATGTGATCGCCAACATTCCATAGAAAATTTGGCGGCTCGATCTCACGATTGATATCAACGAGATCATGTTCCTCCAATCCTGATAGTTTTTGCCAGATTAAGAGTCGTATATATGAGCGATGTCTTGCTCAGGAGTGAAATGATGCCTAACAACCGCTCCTCCCGCTTGCCCGGTTTTTACGCATTGACCCTAAAAGAGCGTCTCGACGCGTTAGCCCAGGTCTGCGAGTTGGATTCAGAATCCTTGACAACGCTTTCTGGTGAGGGAGGTTTAACATCGGAGGAAGCCGACCACATGATCGAAAATGTGATCGGTACCTATGGACTTCCCTTGGGGATAGCCGTGAACTTCCTTGTTAATGGCCGTGAAGTGCTCGTGCCGATGGCTATCGAGGAGACTTCTGTTGTCGCAGGGGCATCTTACATGGCAAAACTCGTCCGATCTGGAGGGGGCTTCACGGCGAAATCTACCGAATCCAAGATGATCGCTCAAATTCAGATCCTAGAGTTGAAAGACCTAGAGACTGCCAAACTACAATTACTGGAGCATAAAGAACAATTGTTAGACGCAGCGGATGAGGTTAATCAAGTCATCACCCAAATGGGTGGCGGTGCAAGGGATCTCGAAGTGCGGATGCTACCGGATACCCCTGCAGGGCCGATGTTGGTTGTCCACCTTATCTACGACACGCGCGACGCAATGGGAGCCAATACGATCAACACCGCCGCTGAAGCTCTCGCACCACGGATTGAAATCCTGACAGGTGGCCGTGCACATTTACGCATCCTCTCAAACCTCGCCGATCAGCGTTTAGCAAATGCACGCTGCCGTATTCCATGCGGAGAACTCGCCTTTGGTGAATTCAGTGGTGAGCGTGTTCGCGATGGTATCATCGAAGCGTGGGCGCTCGCTGTAGTGGATCCATATCGAGCCGCAACGCATAACAAAGGAATCATGAACGGGATTGACGCCGTTCTTGTAGCGACGGGCAACGATTGGCGAGCAGTGGAGGCAGGAGCTCATGCATACGCCGCGCGCAGTGGTCAATATACCTCACTGAGCAATTGGTGGGTCAACCAAGAAGGCGACCTAGAAGGTGAACTAGAAATGCCTTTAGCCGTAGGCATCATCGGTGGCGCTACACGTGTCCATCCCACAGCCAAAACCAGCCTGAAATTGCTTGGCGTGGGTAGTGCCCGTGAATTTGCAGAGATCGTTGTCTCCGTTGGGCTGGCACAAAATCTTGCCGCTCTACGAGCCTTGGCCACGGAGGGCATACAGCGAGGTCATATGGCTCTCCATGCACGACAAATCGCCATTGCTGCAGGTGCAGAAGGGTCTTTGGTTGAAAAAGTGGCCAAACAATTGGTCGATGAGGGGACGGTGTCGCTTGATCGTGCTCAAGAGCTTGTACAAACAGTGGGAAAAGAAGGTAGATCCGGATAGAATGGCTTGGACCTTGCACCCGCGCGTTATGGTATCTAGCCCAAGAGTTAATAAGTATATAATCGTCTCGGTTTTCCCTTTGGATCGAGGTCGATTCAGTCGATGAGGCAGAAAAAAGTGCCCGAATCTCAAGATATACCATTCCTTAAACCTATTCGTGATGTAGGCATTGTTGGTTACGGAGCGTATATCCCTCGCTATCGATTGCCAGCGAGGGAGGTGGCGCGTGTGTGGAAATCGGGCGCAGGAGGTTTGTCGATTGAGGAGAAAGCGGTTGCGGGGCTCGATGAGGATGTGATTACGATGTCCATCGAAGCCGCGCGCAACGCGTTGGCCCGCGCGGACATTGATCCCAGTAAGATTCGCGCCGTGTGGGTCGGTTCGGAATCTCACCCATACGCCGTCAAGCCCACCTCCACAGTCGTCGCCGAATCGATCGGAGCCACGCCCCACACTCAAGCTGCGGATTGGGAATTCGCCTGCAAGGCGGGGACAGAGGCGATGCAAGCTGCCACCGGTTTCGTCGGATCTAATATGGCCGATTTTGCACTGGCGATCGGCATGGACACCGCGCAGGGTCGACCGGGTGATCCCTTGGAGTATACCGCTGGAGCAGGAGGGGCCGCCTTTCTATTAGGCCCGGCCGAGATGTCCCTGGCAATCATCGAAGGTTCCTATTCCTACGCCACCGATACACCAGATTTCTTCCGCCGTGCTGAGGAGAAATATCCCGTGCATGGGGAGCGTTTCACGGGTGAACCCGCCTACTTTAAGCACGTCACATCGGCTGCCCAGGCTCTCATGGAGGCGATGGATTTCTCCGCCTCCGATTTTCAACATGTCATCTTCCATCAACCGAATACCAAGTTCCCTAAAAGAGTTGGCCGACAGCTGGGCTTCACGACGGATCAAATCGAGACCGGATTGTTGGTCCCCAAAATTGGAAACGTGTATGCAGGTTCCTCCTTGGTCGGCCTAACAGCAGTGCTTGATGTAGCAGAGCCAGACGAACGCATTCTTCTAGTCTCGTATGGTTCTGGCGCAGGATCGGATGCCATTAGCTTGCGGACGACAGCTTTACTCCCTGAGCGCCAAGAGTTAGCACCCAAGACGAACGATTACATCTCGAGGCGTACCGAGATCGATTATGCAACTTATGCCCGATACCACGGCAAGATTGCAATGAAATGACCATGGCAAAAGACGCGGAAACCCCAAAGGATGTTTATGTCATCGGCGTCGGTATGACACCGGTAGGTGAGCATTGGGAGAAATCCTTGAGAGAACTGGCGCTTGATGCTATCACCGCTTTACGGATGGATGGGGTTTGGGTAAGACCCCAAGCCTTGTATGTTGCCAATATGTTAGCGCCCTACCTCTCAGGACAGACACAATTGGCGGCTCTATTGGCGGATTTCGCAGGATTACGAGGAATCGAAGCGATAACAATCGAAGCAGCCGGTGCTTCAGGTGGTGCTGCTGCGCGTCAAGCTTATCTCGCCATCACATCTGGTATGATCGATGTTGCGCTCATTATCGGCGTCGAGAAAGTTAGCGAAAGGACGAGCGCTGAACTAGAAGCTGCCCTCAGTACCTCAAGCGATGCGGATCACGAGGCGGTTCATGGGATCACTCCTACCGCACAAGCAGCGCTGCTCATGCGCCGTTATCTCCTTGAGTTTAACGTTCCAGATGATGCATTCGCAGGATTTAGCCTCAACGCTCATGCTAATGCCGTAACCAACCCACAAGCTATATACCGGCGAGCGATCCAGGTTGAGAACTACCTCAACGCGCCGATGGTAAGCGAACCGGTAAACCTGTTCGACGCAGCCCCATTAGCCGATGGTGCCGCCGCTCTGCTCATGGCAAGAAGTGATGCGTTACCCGAGAATGTTCCCTATCCAACTGTACGTATCGCGGCTTCTTCGATTGTGAGCAATGCGGTGGCCTTACATGATAGATCTGACCCACTCTTGCTGGATTCTGTAGTTGAGTCATCTGCTCAAGCTCTTCAACAGGCCGGATTGAATCCAGGGGACATCGACTTATTCGAGCTACATGATTGCTACTCTATCTTTGCTGCCTTATCCCTCGAAGCAGCTGGATTCGCCGCACGTGGAGAGGGTTGGAAGCTTGCCCTCGACGGTATTATCGCTAAAGATGGCGAGATTCCCATTTGTACCTTCGGTGGATCGAAGGCACGCGGTGACACAGGAGGCGCCACCGGTGTATATCAATTGGCAGAGATAACCCTCCAGTTGCAGGATCGAGCAGGTGAAAACCAAGTTCAGGGCGCGAAAATTGGCATGGCTCAGTGTCTAGCAGCAAGCGGGGCGACTGCGGCAACGCATATTTTTTCCAGGGTAGATGGGCCTTGAGAGGGATCTGATAGCTCTTGAGAGTCACAAACACCTAAACTCTAGCTTGATTTACACGAACACTTCTATTTACATGAGGCGAGGTATGGAGATATCAAGACATTGGAGATTAAAGAGGCAAAGATACGCTTTAGTCGGTGAGGTTTGTCCACACTGCCAGAAGAAGATATTCCCACCGCGGGATATTTGCCCTGAGTGTAGCGAAGATGCTCGCACCCTATACCAGTTCAGCGGGCGTGGAGAGGTCTATTCTTATACAACGGTTTACCAAGCACCGGCAGGATATGAGGAATACGCACCTTACACCGTTGCGCTTGTGAAGCTAGAAGAAGGCCCAATGCTTACGGCTCAACTTACCGATCTTGGTGATGAGCCTGTTGAAGTTGGCATGCCCGTCGAGATGGTGACGCGCAAATTACGTTCAGACGGCGAGAAGGGCATGCTCGTTTATAGTTATAAATTCCGACCAAGGCTCAAGGAAGCTGTAAGGTAAAACCCTTCTCTTCGAAGGAGTGCGACCTGGTGCACACTGGCGCCAGGTCGTTTTTCGTATAAAATGACCCCACTGAAAAAGGGCAACCGCGAGAAGAGGACCGATATAAACAGGGGTGCGGGCGCAGCCTGCACCTCTATATATGCCACTTCCTACTCCTCGAGGGTAGATTTTTCAGCGAACTCATGAAAATAGATATCAGAGCAGGAGTACAAATTAGGCACAGATCTTGCACCTTTCAGGTGGTCAGCTACCCCGCTTGACGCGCCTTAGCTCCTATGCTACTATGCGCGCTTGAAGCTCGAAATGGGGCATAGCTCAACGGAAGGGTGCGAACGAAACATTTCAACTCGGAACGGTAGAGAACATGTGGCCAACCGGGTTGTTCACCCAAATCTATCCATGAATCCGTTAGGAGGAGCCAATGGGTAAAAAACACCTGAGTTCCCTGGTGTTCGCCGCACTTATCATGCTCGCGCTCACCATGACGGCCTGTACAAGGTCAGCATCAACACCTCCACCCTCGGAGACCGAGGAAGCAACATCAAAGGAGGTTGCTGATACACAGGCCACAATGGATGCTGTACGCTCGGCCATTCTCACTCAAACCGCGCAGGCTGGTGAGGCAACACCTACGGAAGCTTCCACTGCTACCGAGACGCCTGAGACGTCGGAAACAGCGGTTGCGGTCACCCCCGAGGCAACAGCCACATCTGGGGAGGTGACGGAATACACCGTACAACCTGGTGATTGGATCTTCAAGATCGCCAGGCAGTTCGGCGTCGAACCGGAGGACATCATCGAGCTTAATGGGCTGACCTCCCCCAGCCAGATTCAGCCGGGTCTAGTGTTAAAGATTCCCGCACCCTCTGGAGCCGTTGAAACCCCGGAGGCGACCGGCGTAGCTGGGGGTGTGGTTCATGTCGTACAACCGGGTGAATGGATCTGGCAGATCGCCCGTAAGTATGGGGTTGATCCGCAAACCATAATCGACGCTAATGATCTTACCAATCCAGCCTTGATCTACCCCGGTCAGGAATTGGTCATCCCATAAAACGAGATATCTCGTCTCGTGGTTTAGACCAATTCAATCGCTGACACGTGGTGTAAGATCTAGCCCACTGGCTCATTTTGTGCGACGCAGCGATACCTTGTACCAAAGTTTGAATAGGTAGGAGAGAAAAATAAAACAGAGGTAGACATGCCGGTCTGCCTCTGTTTTTATTCCTTGTGGGTTGGTAAAACAGTTCCACACAGCGCTTACGATTGGTGAATCCCCCGAAAAGAATCAAAAGCGAAAAGAAGACTAGTATATGTGTGGGTGCAAGCTACACCTACATCACCACATATACCCTTCCCTACCCATCCAAGGTAGCTTTTTCAGTGTACTCATTGGTAGAATTTAAAGATTGGTGTAAGCGGATGTAAGAAAGCTATTATCCTGGAGAACATCATGAACTACCGTGTAACGCATACAGAGAAAGTATTTCAAGGGAAGGTCTTCGCAGTACGAATAGAGCAGGTAGAGAAACCTTCTGGGGAGACAATGCGTGTCGATGTCGTCGAGCACCATGGCGCTGTTGTCCTCATCCCTGTTGATGATGAAGGGAGAATTTGGTTCGTTGAGCAATACCGTCACCCAACAGGAAAGTGGCTGCTTGAACTTCCTGCTGGCACACTCGATCCAGGGGAGGAACCCGAGGTGTGCGCGGTGCGGGAATGCCGAGAGGAAATCGGCATGTCCCCAGGTCAGTTAACCCCTCTCGGTGGAACATTCCTCGCTCCAGGCTATTCGACGGAATACTTACAGTTTTACCTTGCGAAAGATCTCCGAAGAGCGCCACTTACGCCGGACCATGATGAAGACCTAAATATTGTGCGTCTGACATGGGACGAAGCAACCGATCGAATTACCCGAGGCGAATTAGAGGATGCGAAATCTCTTGCTGGCTTGTTCCTGGCTCGCTACTCACACAATGATCTTAACGAATAGCGAACAAAGAATCATCTGGGATAGTGTATCCGCGAGATCGGCTAAACAGAGACCTTATGCGCCGTTCGAACCCGGAACTTTTCTCCAACATTCCCCAATGAATCAATCCATGGAAAACGATAGATTGAAACCAATAACTGTGTCAGCGATTGGCAGAGAAGCTTCCGGGCTCTTGATCTCCATGTATTTAATTATGAGTGAAGGCAAACTGAGTCGGGGAAATTTTCCTCAGCTCGAAGGTTTCCTAAAGATCTCTAGATTTCATCTTTTCCCACTCTTCCCGCTACTCACCTAGACGCATTTCCCACCGCTGTGGTATACTTCGGCCTGCGCCGCCCGGCATGAATGGGCGGCCGGTCGTATGTAAATCAACCAGGATAAATCATCATGACTGATGTGGTAAAAGCTCTCGAGGCACCGGTAAATCCAAACATCCCTCAACTTCGTCCAGGTGACACCGTTGTCGTGCATGTGAGGATCAAAGAAGGCGATCGTGAACGGGTCCAGGAATTTCGGGGTACCATCATTCGTTTGCGTAAAGGTGGTAACAATGCAAACTTTACCGTTCGGCGCACCGCATCTCATGGTATCGGCGTCGAGCGGACTTTTCTGCTCCGTTCCCCACGCATCGAAAAAGTCGAGGTGATCCGACGAGCACATGTGCGACGAGCACAATTGTATTTTCTGCGAGATCGGGTTGGGAAACGAGCGCGCTTGAAGGAAAAGCGAGGTTCATCGTAAGAACCTTCATGGCCCAGGGTGCAGCACAAACGGCTGCACCCTTTTTTCTTTTCTCGATGAGCTACTTCCCTCACCACAGTGGTCGATTTCATCCACTATAGGATGTGAAGAATCCTGGACGAGCGCATCGAATATACTATCATTTTCAATAGCTTGACCGAAGCGGTATGCAAGTAGTACCCTTGCGACTATGGACGATAGAGCGATAGGCATATTTGATTCTGGTGTTGGTGGTCTTTCGATCCTCAGCCAGATCCGAGCCCTACTTCCGAATGAAGACCTCATTTTCCTCGCTGACCAGGCTCATGTTCCCTATGGTCCGCGCGCGTTGCATGAAGTGCGGACCTTTGCGCATAGTATCACCGACTTCCTCTTGGAGCTCCACGCTAAGCTTATTGTGGTCGCATGTAACGCGGCTTCAGCAGCAGCGTTGAACGATTTAAGATCTACATTCCCTTCAATTCCTTTCGTTGGCATGGAACCTGCCGTCAAACCAGCGGCTGCGTCCACCCAAAGCCAGGTCGTCGGTGTACTGGCGACACCCGCGACTTTTCAGGGCAAGCTTTTCGCCTCGGTTGTGGAACGATTCGCTAATAACGTTACGGTGCTTGAAAAAACCCTTCCTGGCTTGGTAGAGCAGATTGAACAAGGAAACCTAGATGGGGTAAAGACCCGTGAGATTCTAGAGGATGGGATCTTGCCACTCCTTGAACATGGTGCAGACACCTTAGTTCTAGCGTGCACCCATTATCCTTTTATCATTCCGCTCTTGTCTGAACTCGCTGGTCCAGATGTGCAGGTCATTGATCCAGCTCCTGCGATTGCACGCCAGACAGGCAGAATTATCAACCAGCACGATATTTCCGCATCTCATGAGAAACTTGGCCGAATAGACTATTACACGACCGGGGACCCAATTCGATTCGAGGAATTATCAAAGTCTCTGATCGGAGAACCCGGTATGGTAAGGCAGGTGTATTGGAGGCGGAAGAAACTGTTTCTCCCTGATTGTTGAGTGGGTATCAAGCCTCCCACCCCACATCTTCTAACATAATTCTAGGGGTGCATGGCCATGCACCCCTAGAATTATGTTAGAAGATGTATCGTAAGAAGCTACCCGCGAGCTTATAGCTCGCAGGTAGCTTTACTATAAGGCGCTCTGCGATGGAAAGAAGTGGACCTCAGAATGGTCTGCACCCAAGAATCTCATCCTGAGCAGCGCGAAGGATCCCAATAATGAAACCTTTGATGCCGTTGAATCATAGGGATTCTTCGCGCCTTACTGCGCTCAGAATGCCATTTGCGGTAGAGATATTCCTTCTCTTTGTCATCCTGAGCGGCGCGAAGGATCTCGTTTTCCGAACTCTAACAATGTTCTATCCTAGCTCGGAGTTTCTTCGCGCCTTCCGACGCCCAGTATAACAAGACCATGAGTGTTGTTATCCCGGATGCCCCCCAGAAATAGCCGCCCCCTCGAGTTATCGAGGGGGCAACATTTTCAGCTCTACTACACGATGTCAAGTTACTTTTCGAACCCAATCTGTTTCAGATCCTTCGCTGCAATGCGTGCAACAGAAGCCACGGTCTCCCCTTCTTTGAGGTTGATCACTCGCACGCCCATTGTCGCCCTTCCAGCCTGCTTAACTTGTTTCATTTTCGTGCGTAATACGATCCCACCACTTGAGATGATCGTTAAATCGTCCTCCTCATCGACCACTCGCGCGGTGGCAACGCGACCCGTGACATCACGTTTGCTTCGACTGAGCGTGATAACACCACCCGTCGCTCGCCCTTTCGCCGGATATTCCTTCAATGGTGTTCTCTTACCATACCCCTTCTCTGATACAACCAGCAGATCACCTCCTGGATCGATTACATCCATGCTGGTTACAATATCTCCCTTGCGCAACCGTATACCCCTTACACCTGAAGCTGGACGCCCCATCGGCCGAATATGTTTCTCGTGGAAGCGGAGCGCCTGACCTTGCTCGGTGACCAGGATGATCTCGTCATCGCCACTGGTAAGTCGGACCCATCCTAATACATCGCCCTTATCCAAACCGATGGCGATTAGGCCTGAAGGTCGAACAGCAGCGAAATTCGAGAGCTCAACCCGCTTGATCTTTCCATTCCGGGTCGCCATTGTACAGTAATTCGCCGCGCTGAAGTCTGGAACCGCCACTGCCGCAGTGACCAACTCCTCCGGAGACAACGCAAGCACATTTATTATTGGGATACCACGCGCAGTTCTCCCGGCGTCAGGGATCTGATAAGCCTTCTCTGAATACACCTTCCCTCGATCCGAGAAGAACAAGATCGTATCCAAGGATCGAGCGGGGAAGAGCATCATCACTTCGTCCTCCCCTCGCATGGAATGCCCTGTTACCCCTCTGCCACCCCGAGTTTGCCGCCGATAGGTATTCGCCCCGACACGCTTCACGTAGCTCCGCTGAGTGATGCTGACAAGCACCGCTTCATCGGGAACCAAATCTTCCTCGCTAAATTCCTCACTAGCATCCGGCGCGATGCGCGTCCGTCGAGGATCTCCATACTTCTCAACCAACTCAGACAAATCGTCCTTGATCAGCGCAAGGATTTTCTTCGGACTCGCTAACAAGTCCTCGAGGTCCTTGATACGTTTCACGATTTCTTTGTGTTCTGCTTTGATATTCTTACGTTCTAGAGCCGCAAGCCGCCGTAATTGCATATCCAAAATTGCTTGGGCTTGAATCTCGGAAAGGTTGAATTTATCAATGAGCCGCTTCTTGGCTGTATCTACATCAGCTGCCTTACGAATGGTGTCGATCACCTCGTCAATTTTAGCCAAGGCGATTAACAAACCGTCCAACACATGCTCACGAGCGCGCGCCTTCTTCAATTCGAACTCGGATCGCCTAGTGATAACGTCCTTGCGATGTTCGACATAAAGCTGCAAAGATTTTTTAAGCGACAACAATCGAGGTTCACCGTCTACTAGCGCGAGCAGTTGTACACCGAAAGTCGTCTGAAGCTGTGTGTACTTGAACAATTGGTTGAGCACCTTCGTAGGTTGCGCCCCGCGTTTTAATTCAACGATGACGCTCAAACCCCGTCTATCCGATTCATCCCTCAGATCCGATATATCAGAGAGCCGTCCATCTCGCACGAGTTCTGCGATTCGCTCGATGAGGGCGGATTTATTCACCTGGTAAGGTATTTCTGTGATCACAATACGATGGCGCCCTTTTCCAACCTCCTCGATATGCGCCATGGCACGAACGACAATACGGCCTTTCCCTGTGCTGTACGCCAGTTTAATGCCGCTCGCACCGACGATCATCCCCCCGGTGGGGAAATCTGGCCCAGGGATGAACTTCATCAAATCAGATACCGTGACATCGTCCAACTGCTCGTAATGGTCCACCATATACTGAAGAGCATCTACCAATTCACCAAGATTATGAGGCGGGATATTGGTCGCCATACCTACTGCGATACCTGAGGTGCCATTTAACAGAAGGTTAGGTAAACGGGCCGGCATCGTAATGGGTTCTTGGAGCGACCCATCGAAGTTATCCGTAAAGTCGACGGTTTCTTTCTCAATATCGACCAGCATTTCCCCTGCTATTGCATCCAAACGTGCCTCGGTATATCTCATCGCGGCCGGGGGGTCGCCATCGATCGAACCAAAGTTACCTTGTCCATCGATCAGCAAGTAGCGCATCGAGAAGTCCTGCGCCATACGGGCCATGGCATCGTAGACTGCCGCATCTCCATGTGGGTGGAACTTGCCCAACACCTCACCTACGATACGTGCTGATTTCCGATAGGGTGTACCGGAACGAATCCCCATTTCGTGCATCGCATACAAGATGCGTCGATGGACTGGTTTTAACCCGTCACGTACATCCGGTAAGGCGCGCGCCACGATTACGCTCATGGCGTAATCCAGGTAAGCATCCCTCATTTGATCGTCGATATCTACCTGGCGAACGGTCCCAATCTCCATGATTTCACTTCTCTCACTGGTCAGAATCTGTGGAAAACCCGCCTTTGGCGGGCCGCAATGTATTATACCGCGGGGGTTGATTTGAGGCCATTTTTATCCGTGATGCTTGATCACAGGTAAGGTATTGATCAACTTAAAATCGAAGTCTAGCAGAAGCCCAGGATATCTCTTTCTATGCATTTTCCAATGATAATTTTTTGGGAAAAATTGACCACGCAGGATTAGGTTCCAGCAAGAAATTTGTCGACAAAGGCTTATTGAAGACTAAGAATATCGACAGATCTCACACCAATCGCTCAGGATGACAATCCAAGATGTCAGTCATACTTAGACCCACTTCTTTCCATCGCAGATGACCTCAAAGCAAAGCTTCCCGCGAGCTTGGAACTCGCGGGAAGCTCATATACATGAGAGGTGTGGGCGTTGGATCTTGTACCCGACTAGATTCTTCATAAACTCATATCGATGCTTCTCTTTACTCTCCCGTAACGCTACAACAGGAATTTAATTTGTGACTTCACGAATGATGCCGACGGCGTTCCACTCACCATTGATCTGAAATGTAGAGATAGATATTACGATTGGAAATTCCGTTCCATCTTTCTTGACGGCCTCAAATTCCAACGCCCCATGAACCGCTGGCACTTCACCGCTTTTCATGAACGTCGCAAGTCCTTCGAAGTATTCCTGATGACAACCTTCCCGCAGAATGATCTTGTGGAGTTCCATACCCATGACCTCCTCGCTGCTGTAACCGAAGATCTGTTCCGCAGCAGTGTTCCAGTAAAAAATCTTACCCTCACCTTCGATCATGAGAATAGCGTCCATAGCGGTGTCGGCCAATGCTCGAAACCTCTCTTCGCTTTCAAGCATTGCTACCACGGAACGATTACGCTCCGTGATATCCAAGACGGTAAACATGACCCCGGCAGAAGGGTCAGCAGGATCAATAACGACTGAATTCAGTAAAACATCGATAATTTCGCCATCTTTGCGCTTCAAACGCGTTTCTACGGTTCCTTTTTCGTGTACTCGTATTTGATCGTATTTCTCTCGACCAACATACTCATACTCTTCATCGCTTGGGTAAAGCAATCTCGTATCTTTCCCGGTGAGTTCATCGAGCGAATAACCGGTCATTTCGCACATGTAGTCGTTCACATGCAGAATCACGCGGTCTAAAGCGAGGCAAATACCTACTGGCGCGACCCGGATGATGCTTTGCAGCCTAGCTTCTTGCTTCCGTAATTCTCCCTCCGCCTGCTTACGATCAGTGATATCCCTGGCTACAGCCTGGAATCCCACGATTTGATCTCCTTCCATCGATGACTGCACATTCTGTCCAAACCAAACCTGTTTCCCGTCTTTGGCAACGGCAGGAAATTCGTAATACGTGGTCAAGGTTTTTTCAGCGAATTGTGATCGATAAAACTGATCCGCTTCTTGTTGCCAATCTGGATGTATCAAATCAATGAAATTCTTTCCAATGAGTTCCTTCTCGGAATATCCCATAATTTTTTCGGCAACAGGGTTGATAAATGTAAAGTTACCATCAAGATCGGTCTCGTAGATAATGTCGTTAGCCTTTTCGATAAGTTGCCTGTACCGTTCCTCGCTCTCTCGCAACGCCTCTTGAATTTCTGTAAGGTCAGTAATGTCGCGCCATATAGCTTGAATGTATTCTTTCTCATGAATGGAAATAGCCTTGCAGCTGACTTGAATATCCCGGATACTCCCGTCCTTTTTCCGATGTTTGGTCAAGAATTTATCGATTCCTTCCGTAGAAACAGTCTTCAGGTGTTTCTCAAATTCATCCGGTGTCTCAATAACCTCAAAGTCAGGCACCGTTATTGACTTGAATTCTTCTTCCGTGTATCCAAGATTGATCCATGTCTGGTCGTTATATTCCACGAGTACACCACTCTTGGCATCCGCGAGGACAATCGAATCAGCTGCCTGCTCGAAAATGGCTCGATATCGTTCCTCCGACACGCGCAGGGCTTCATCCGTCTTTACCCGATCCGTGACATCGGTGATGATCCCCAAAATTGCTTGTGCTTCTTCATAATGGATTAGCTTGCTCGTTATGATTGCTTCGATCTTTTTGCCTTCTTTGGTAATAAGTGCATATTCGTAGGGATAAACGTCCTTCCCAGTCTTGTGCTGTTCAAAATTCATCCGGATCATTTCTCTTGAATCGGGCGCGATTAGGTCCATAAAATTAAAATCGGGAGAGTAGAACTCTTCAAGTGTGTACCCCATAATCTGTTCACATAAGGGGTTAGCATACACCACCTTGCCCATCTTGTTGATGAAGATCATGTTTGGTGATTGTTCAGCCAGGGTTCTGAATTTTTCCTCCGACTCCGCTAGCGCTTCTTCTGCTTGTTTTCGATCCGTGATATCGAAGATGATACTCAAAGCTCCGTTGTAGATTCCATAAGCCGAGAAACGAGGCACCGAGGAGACAAGCATCACCCGCTGTCTGCCGTCCTTTCTCCTCATTGAAATCTCGTACTGTGTGGGGATTCCTCGCTGCATGAGGTCAATATGCTCATTTATTTTAGTGAACTCGCTTGGCTCCATAAAATAGTTATAGAACATCCCTTCCAATTCATCTGCAACATACCCCAGCATGTCAGCGAAGGTCGTGTTGCAATACAACAATCGTTCGGCGTTATCCGTGACAGCGACCCCCGTAAATGCTGTATCTAATACTTCGTATCTTTCTTTGCTTCCCCAAAACTCCATCTCCCCTCTCAAGCGGGTTTTAAGGTCTACTTTTAATTGTTCTCCCAAGTCACGCAACCTGCCGATTACAAACCCCAGAGCTATTAAAACCACAATCACTATCATACTTGGGGTCTGGTGGGCATTATTTACGGGTTGTCCAAGTATCGCCATCAAGATCATGATCAGTGGAAAACTAATCAATCCGGCAATCAAACCAACCCACTGACCCAGCAACAATCCAGCTGTCGCCACTGGTAGAACTGCCAAAATTCCTGTCACTGGTTTGAAAGAAGAGTCTGTTAGGAGATAAGCAATGGCAAAGACGATGAAACTGACAGCGACGATCATCATCCTGCCCCTGTATGATTGAGGCACGCGTATGTTTATTCTCGAAGTTCGTCGGGGGATTTCAATGGGCTTATCATCAGCTTCTTGGTCGGTCATTTTTCGATCACCCATCATACCTCCCCTGAAAGGTGAATCATGATCCTCTCTTCAGTTTAGGATGAAGCAATATAATCTCAAATGTGTGTCTCACATCTTGTTGTATGAATTATGGACGATATTGAATAAGTTCGTATAACCTTCTACATCACAGTTAGACTGCGAAGGTTTCATAAATCGTAGCAAATAGTTTCAAACCACACTCGTTTTCTTAATGGACACTGACAACCCTTATCCGCCGAAAAACTCCCAGCGGATTACCATCTAACCTTACCAGGCTTGCCATTTTCTCGCTATTACCCTTGTTTTAAGCGTTATACACAGCAAGAGGTGTGCCAATCGGATCGTGTATTCTAAGTAAGTCTTTAAGGCGTGTAGACTTTACATAATCCATATCTTGTGACTTGTGCACTTCGAATTTTTGGTGGATGATGTATCCCCTCATGATCTCAAATGCCCTATAGCGAATGCAAGGTGTATGTAAGGTTTCATCATCCTATGTCTCGATATACTGTTATTGTTACGTTGATATCCGTCAAAATTATTTAGGGGAACATACAATGGCTAGGATTCTTATCGTAGACGATGAGAAGTGCAATGCGGGTATCCTCTCGCTCGTGGTCACACAATTAGGCCACGAGCCGATCGAGGTATACAGCGGTCAACAAGCGATTGATTCTTTCGTTGACCACCAGCCTGATCTTATCCTCCTTGACTACATGATGCCTGGTATTAACGGTCTCATGACCTTGCAACAAATCCGACAGTTGCCAGGGGGTAAAAGACCAGCTGCGCTCTTGATTACAGCTAGCCAGCTGCGGTCCGTTGAGGAGGAAGCAAAGAGCGTAGGCGTTGTCGGGTTCCTCAGGAAACCCCTCAATTTGAATTCGCTCAAAACCTTGATTGAAGAGCATTGTGGGGAGGAGGAATTCAAGGCGTCTGTGATCACATAAACAGCGCCTTGGATCTTTCCACCGCCCCTCCTCTTGAGGTACTAACTCGCCTTCAAGGCGAGTTTTGTATTTTCTTTACTGAACCTCTATGTGATATATGATGTTGGGGCTGGGTAGATAGGCATTGGCCAAGGAAACGTGAGTCTTTGTTGGAGTAGATCTCGGACCAATACGGAAAATTTCAGGATGATATCGAGCATAGTTTTCCCTCATAATGTCATTCTGAGCGCCGTTAGGCGCGAAGAATCCCTATAATTCATGGGCTTCATCAGCTCCATCATAGGGATTCCTCGCTCGCACGGCTCGCTCGGAATGACATTTGAGGGGATGTCATTCTGACTCAAAGCCCTTCGTTTACACTTAGGACAACATTTTTATATAGGGGCGACCGGCCGGTCGCCCCTATAATCTATCGAACCAAAAAGCCTCATCAAAGGGATTTTTTCCTCACGTAACCGTAGGTCCCGATTATATCGAGGGGCTCACTCAGAATGACATCAGAAACAGCGCCATTCTAAGCAGAAGCAGAGTGTAGGCGAAGATACCATGTGATTCATAGGTTTCATAAGCATCATCATATGGATTCCTCGCTCACACGGCTCGCTCGGAATGACATGAGAAAAGATGTTCGCCTCAAAACAAAGCTCCCGCGAGTTTTAAGCTCGCGGGAAACTCAATGTCAAAAAATGTAGGAGCGCAATTAATTGCGCTCCTACAATAATTCCATAACATGCCTTCGATCCCCATCAAACGCGGATCGGTTTTCACATATAGATTCATCAGCTGAGCAAGTGTGCCAATCAGTGTTCGAATAGAACACAACTGATCGATATCGGCTAAAGAATTGACTCTTCCGCTCAATGGTGCTAGAAACAAGTTATGCTGAACCAAAATCAAAGGAGGCCACCATGAAATGGTTCCGCCGTCTTCTTGCATTTCTGGGTATCGTTTTAGCTATCCTCGTTATTGCGATAGGTGTATTTGGGTTTATCACAGTGCGACGACAATTCCCTCAGACTGAAGGTGTCATCCAATTGCCTGGTCTTGACGCTCAAGTTGAGGTTTACCGTGATTCTTACGGCGTTCCTCACATTTACGCCAAGACGTCACATGATCTATTTATGGCCCAGGGCTTTGTCCACGCGCAAGACCGATTCTGGCAGATGGAATTCTGGCGACGAGCAGGTGCGGGGCGGCTAGCAGAGATACTTGGTGAAACTGCCTTAAGTAGTGATCGCTTCATACGGACCGTGGGTTGGCATCGCACAGCAGCGGAGGAATTGGAAACGATGACAGCCGAAGAGCAGCAAATTCTAGAGACTTATGCTGAAGGTGTAAACGCTTATATCTCCGCCAATCAGGGCCGCTTGGGGCTGGAATTCTTCGTCCTGGGATTGACCGGAGTCAACTATGAGCCTGAACCTTGGACGCCTTTAAATACCATCACATGGGGGAAAATGATGGCCTGGGACATGGGTGGCAACATGGACGCTGAGCTTACCCGTGCCCACATCGCTGCTCGCCTTGGCACACCTGCAGTAAGCGCCCTCATGCCTCCCTATCCTGAGGATGCTCCATTTATTGTCCCCAACCCGTTCACTGGCGCTACACTCCAAGCCGTTCCGGATGCCCTCTACGACACTCATTTTCTCGGACAGGGAGACGATATCGGCAGCAACAACTGGGTCACCTCCGGAGATCGCACAGATACAGGTGAACCGATTCTGGTGAATGATCCCCATCTGGGCATCCAGATGCCCTCCATCTGGTATGAGATCGGATTGCATTGCGACCCTGTTGGTCCTGAGTGTCCTTTCAACCTCGTCGGTGCATCTTTCGCTGGCGTTCCTGCTGTGATCATTGGGCATAATGATCATATTGCATGGGGTATTACAAATCTCGGCCCGGATGTACAGGATCTCTTCATCGAGCGGGTCAACCCAGAGAACCCTAACCAATATGAATTCCAAGGCGAATGGTTTGATATGGAGATCATCCAAGAGGAGATCCGAGTGGCGGGTGAAGATGACCCGGTGATCGTCAATGTGCGCCTCACTCGTCATGGTCCGATCATCAACGATGTGATCGGCGGCACGGAGGAGGATTGGTCGTTTGGCTGGCAACCGCTCGCTTTCTCGTGGACTGCCTTACAACCAGGCACAGTAGTTCGCAGTGTTCTGCTTCTCGATCAGGCACAAAACTGGGATCAATTCCGTGAAGCTTTGAGATACTGGGATGTCCCCAGTCAAAACTTTGTCTATGCCGATATGGAGGGAAACATCGGTTATCAGGCACCGGGAAGGATTCCCATCCGCGCTGCAGGAGATGGTTCCATGCCTGTCCCTGGCTGGACGGGTGAGTATGAGTGGGTGGATTACATCCCCTTCGATGAGTTGCCTCGGTCGTTTAACCCACCTGAGGGTTTCATCGCCACCGCAAATCACGCCGTGGTCGGGAAGGATTTTCCCCACTTTTTGGGAATGGATTGGGCGCCTGGCTATCGGGCACGGCGGATCCTAGAATTGATCGAAGGTGACCCCTCGCTCACGATAGAAGACATGCAAATCATTCAAGCCGATAGCAGCATCGTCTACGCACAAGACATCCTGCCTTATCTCACGAGTCTTACGCCATCCGATGCACGAGCAGCCCAGGCCCTTGATATACTCCGAGCGTGGGATGGTCGTGCGGTGCGAGATAGCGCAGGCGCGGCCATTTTTGAGGCCATGCGAAACCACATGATCGATAGGATCTTCGCCGATGAACTCGGGGAACAACTCCTTGATCGTGCTCGGGGCAGTCTTATGGTTGCTGTAACAAACTTCTTGCCAGACCCTACCTCTCACTGGTTTGACGATAAGTCAACAACTCTCGTCGAGGGAAGGGACGAGATCTTGGTCCTTGCCCTTGAAGATGCGGTGGAGGAACTAACAAAAACCCTTGGGCGAAATATGTCGAATTGGACTTGGGGAGATTTGCATGTTGCTATATTTGAGAATCAAACCTTGGGTCAGAGTGGAATCGGACCCATCGAAGCCCTATTCAATCGAGGGCCTGTTCCTGTTGATGGATCACTGGCGACTGTGAACAACACCGGTTACAGCACGAGCGACCCATATGTGGTTCGGACAGTACCGTCCTATCGACAAATCATCGATCTGGCTGATTTTAACCGATCAGTATCCATGCACACTACGGGTCAGTCGGGTCACCCATTCCACCGTCACTATAAGGATATGATCGATTCTTGGAGGAACTTCGAATACCATCCAATGCTCTGGAATCGTCAATTGGTGGAGACGGTCGCCGAAGCCCACATGACCCTTACGCCAGGGGAGTAAACCGGGTCAGCATACGAGGGATCAAATCTTGCACGAACGTGTAACGGAATAGAAACAGGGGCGCTCTATGCGCCCCTGTTATCTTTTTTGGTTGAGATTCAACCATCGTTGATTAAAACGGCCAGACTTTTTGAGTCACCATGAGACAAGTTATCCCAATAACGATCACAGTTGCAAGCAACATCAATGAGATGAAAAAGCGTTGACCCGCAGTCATCCCCATGATTCGCCCGTCCCCCGCTGCCTCAAAATCCTGGTCAAAGATGCTATCCACCGGTTCATCGAATTCAGCGGAATCATCTGATATATCACGTAGGTTATCGAACATCGTCGACCTCCTAAGGGGATGTTCCCCATCAAACCAGTTTAGCTGATTTAGATTTCATGTCAACTGGCCTCAGGTGGACATCACCAAAGGCCACCTCAAAGATCTCTCCAGTGTTAAGCATCAATTGCAACCGACCACCAACACCAACGCCTAACAACTTGCCAACAATCTCATGCTTTGACAGTTTCACTATAACCGCTTGATCTCGGTAGGCCAACCGTTGGTTCCATGCATTGATCAACGCTGGTGAGCCTAGTTGTGGTAGCCACTTCCCTGCTCCTTCGATAACTTTCAACATAAGATCATGACGATCCACACGGCCTCCTACTGCTGTATCAATGCATGTCGCTGGGATGTCTATCTCCTCCTTGGGAGGTACAGATTCGGGTCGAACATTAATCCCGATCCCCAGAATAGCATGCTCGAGTTGATCGCCGATCCATGACCCTTCTACCAATACCCCGGCAACCTTCTGCCCGATGAGCATAACATCATTAGGCCACTTGATCTGTCCTTCAATCCCCAATCCTTCAATTGCCTCAGCCACTGCCAACGCTCCTAGCGCTGTCAAATCGCCCATGGCTTCAATTGGTATTCCTTCGGGACGCAATAACAAGCTGAAGGCCAGCGCGCTATTCGGTGGTGTAAACCACTTTCGTCCAAACCGTCCTTTGCCCTCTGTTTGCTCCTCTGCCACGACCAGTGTGCCATGCGGTGCTCCATCCCTTGCGAGGCTCATCGCATGATCGTTCGTTGAACCTATACTTTGGAAGAAGTGCAGTGGTTCGCCCAACCCGTGGGATGGAAGATCGCTTTGCAAGCGTTCAACATCTAACATGGCATGATTGTACACAGGTCTGCACAAAGTATGCCAGGTGGTAACGAGGCTAGTTGGGATTTGGGAGGTTATTCGTCGTCCAAGATCTAACGAGAAGAGCCTGGCCGTAGGGGTAATTCATGCCGCCTCGCATTGGCGTGTCGCTGGTTTTCTCGGCATGGACGGTGGACTGCCCCTACCTCTTTCATAAAGGCGTTCAGAATGAACGCCTCGTAATGTCATCCTGAGCGAAATCCTTCGGCGGAGCCGTAGGTCCCGAGCGAAGCCGAGGGGCTCAGGACAGGCTCCGTGAAGCGAAGGATCTCGTTTTCCGGATTCAAGTAATACCGTATCCCAAGAACGAGATTCTTCAGCGCGGAGTTTTTGCTGATCTATATCATAGGGCTCCTCAGAATGATATCTTTTCAGGAAAAGTAGGGGCGACCGTTCGACAAGATCACATCGGAGCCGAACGGTCGCCCCCCCCCACATCTGCATTTAACTTTTCGATCACCCCGGTCAAAAAAAACGCCGCGGCAGATACGCTAAATGGCTCAGCGGTTCCCCTAACCTATAATCTCTGTTAGAATCATTCAACCTCAAAATGATGCGTATTTGGGCACCCTGGCGTATGGCTTACATCAAAGGTGAGACGGAAGAAACTGGCTGTTTGTTTTGCAATCAGCTTGCTCAACGCGATGGACCGGAAAACCTCATCCTCTACCGCGGCGAACGTGCATTTGTCATCCTCAACCGATTTCCATACACCAATGGCCATATGATGGTCGTTCCAAACGCCCACAAACATTCCATTGAAGACCTCGACGATCAAACCTTGGCAGAGTTAATCCAATTAACCAATCAGGCTTTAGGTGTATTACGCCAGACCTATGACGCCCAGAACTTCAATATTGGGATTAACATCGGCGAGGCTTCCGGCGCAGGTATAACTGATCATGTCCATCTTCATGTCGTTCCGCGCTGGTCTGGGGATACAAGTTTCATGTCCACTGTGGCTGAGACTCGCGTCCTTCCGGAGGCATTGGAAGAGACCTTCGAGAAGTTGCTATCTGCATGGGATAAACGCAACCATCATCCTTGAGGGTCTGCCAGATGTTTCCCCCTATTGTCATCACATTCCAACATTAGCGAGGTAAGGATGACCAACGAACACAATCCCCGCGATCCCGTCATTCTAAGTGCAGTACGCACACCCACGGGCAGGTTTCAAGGCGCCCTTGGTTCATTATCGGCCACCCAATTAGGGGCGATAGCGATTGCAGAAGCCGTTCTCCGTGCAGGGCTTTCAGATCCGAGTGAGATCGATGAGGTGCTGATGGGCAACGTCGTTTCTGCCGGGTTAGGCCAAGCACCCGCAAGGCAGGCCGCAATTTTCGCTGGACTTCCACCCACTGTAGGAGCGTCAACCATCAATAAAGTCTGTGGTTCTAGCCTCAAAGCCGGCATGTTCGCAGCACAAGCTATCAAGGCTGGTGATGCTGATTTGATCGTAGCTGGTGGCATGGAAAGCATGAGCAACGCTCCCTACCTGGTCCATGGCCGCGGTGGGCAGTTACGGTACGGTCATGCTCAACTCGTCGATGCTTTACTGCATGATGGCCTATGGGATCCTTTTGAAGACTGGGTCATGGGTATGGCAGCTGAGTGGATCGGTGAACAATACGAGGTTACACGTGAGGCCATGGATCACTGGGCGTTTGAGAGCCAACAAAAATCAATCACTGCCATGGATGCTGGTAAATTCGATGAAGAGATTGTCCCGGTTGAGGTGCCCGGAAGAAAAGGTCAAGTGACGGTTGTTGAGAAGGATGAAAGCCCACGACGGGATACCACATTAGAAAAACTATCGGCCCTCAAGCCGGTCTTCAAAGATGATGGCAGCGTGACTGCAGGGAACTCGTCAACTTTAAACGATGGGGCAGCAGCGGTGATTTATGCAAGCAGAGCGAAAGCCGAAGCGTTAAGCATAAAGCCACTAGCACGGGTTATCGGATACGCCCAAGCAGCGGTCCCACCCATAGAATTGTTTATCGCTCCTGCCAGAGCCATTCCAAAATTACTCGAAAAGATCGGTTGGGATCTTTCCGATGTCGACCTCATAGAGTTAAATGAGGCTTTTGCGGCGCAGGTTCTTGCAGACGGATACGCACTAGCAGATGCAGGTTGGGATTGGGAAAAAGTCAATGTCAATGGTGGTGCGGTCGCCCTTGGTCATCCGATCGGAGCATCGGGCGCCAGAGTACTGACCACATTAATTTATGCTCTCAGGGACCGAGGTTTGAAACGCGGGATTGCATCGCTATGTCTCGGTGGTGGTGAAGCCGTGGCGATGGCAATTGAGATAGAACAATAAACATCCAGGATCACACAATTTCGAGTAGATGTATCTCAATCCGGGAGGATTTCAAACTTCGTACATACCAAAAATGATCGCCCCTAACCTAATAAGTATTATTATCACCACTTCTAATCCGATAGAGATCTAATGAAGATACGCCTTCAATCTTCATCTAACCGATGTTAATTAAAACCAAAAATCGTTCAGATTCTATCCACACACACGACAGTTGACTTCTGAAAATGATCGAAAGCGAGAATTGTATATTCACCCTAATCACGTAGTTGTGCAGCATCAAGTCATTCACCGAACAACAATTGATAAGACCCACAAGGAGAAAGATCCATGGAAATCAAGAATATCGTTGTCATCGGTGCAGGTACGATGGGCAACGGCATCGCTCAGACGGCCGCACTCTCTGGATACCAGGTGACGATGACCGATATCATCCCTGAGGCAATCGAAAGGGCCAAAGCAACCATCGCGAGATCGGTCGAGAAGCTGTCCGGCAAAGGTGTAATCGACGAATCCCAAAAGGAGGCCGCGCTAAACATCCAGACCGCTCAGCATCTTGTACCGGCTCAAGGAGCAGATTTAGTCATCGAAGCCGCCACTGAACAACCCGATCTTAAACTGGAGCTATTCGCAGAACTCAATCGTTTAGCTCCTCCTAAAACAATACTGGCCACAAACACCTCTTCGATCTCGATCACCAAGATCGGCGCCGCCACAGACCGACCCGATAAAGTGATCGGGATGCATTTCTTCAATCCTGTCCCTCTGATGAAGCTGTTAGAGGTTGTTCGTGGTCTCGCCACATCGGATGAGACCACGGAGACGATTTTTGAAGTGGGACGGAGAATGGGCAAGGAACCTGTCGAGGCCAAAGACTCACCGGGCTTTATCTCCAACCGCATCCTCTGCCCCATGATCAACGAGGCGATCTTTGCATTACAGGAAGGTATTGGCACAACTGAGGCCATCGACAAAGTTATGAAGCTTGGCATGAACCATCCCATGGGGCCGTTGGAATTAGCTGATCTAATCGGGTTGGATGTTGTTCTCCTTGTGCTAGAGGTTTTGCACCGAGATCTCGGTGAGGATAAGTATCGACCCGCGCCACTGCTCCGCAGGATGGTCAACGCCGGTTATTACGGTCGAAAGACAGGACGTGGATTTTATGAGTATGGCAATTAGGGGTTAGGGATCAGGGATTAGTAAACACCAGAGCAATAAGGGAAATGCGCGCCTAAGCGATCAAGCACCGAAGCACGCTTACTCCAAAGATCTTAAGCAATAAGATAAAAAGATCATCGTCTCAGCGGTGGTTGGCTATAAATAGCGGCCACCCGTCCCCGCGTTCCACCCCAAATGCAGTTTGCTTGGTCCCCTGCACCCAGAGATCTTGGGATACATCTTATTGTCGTAGCCATCGTGGAAAAGATTCGGATGATCCACTCTGGCCGAAGGAAGAAGAACAAGCAAGTCCTCCATCTCCGCGAAGGTTCTCCCCACTTTTCTCCATCCGCAAGGAAAAATGATGAGGACCCTAAGAAGGACAGATAAATTGGACGGATTTCCGCTTAACCCTTGCATGCGTTGGAGTAGGATGACCTCCCTAATTGCATCGGGAGCATTTTTCCAGTATTTTGGTGCTACTGACACTAACACGCACCATTATCCTCGCAGATTGAGGAGGTAATATCATGAAAGCATTTCTCTATCCACTGTGGTTTCTCTTCGGTTCTATCTTCGCCTACCTCGCATACATGCATTGGCGCTACTCTGATACCCCGTTCAGACCTTTTTATCTCAGGCAACCAGCCGGCTCGGACGATATGACATCGGAAGTTCCCGAGCAGGATAAACTTGCCCGTAAAGTCGTTGAGGATCTCAACAAATATGTGGAGAAAATGAACGGTAATCTGAGCAAGCGGAATCGGGTTGCCGCGACCGGGTATTTCGTTGCTGTTATCGTCTGCGTGGTCTCGATCTTCCTGATCTACGTCGCTTGAATCGATTTTTCCAATAAAACAGATCCCGGAGGTCGTTATCTAGAAGACCTTCTCACAATTGAGGATCTGCTAGACCAAGGATATGAGCTGATCTATGCGCCAAAGAGAGATTTGAAGAAACCGACCGAATTCCCGATCAGTTGAGGTGTGCTCATGGCCTACTTCGTTTGGCTACCGCTAACGGTAATCTTTTTCTACTTTTCCCTAATATTCTGGAGGTATTCAAGAACCCCCATCAGACCATTCATCTTCCGAAAGCGATCGGAGACGCGGCAAAGTGAGGTGGAGGGAATCACCACAGAACCCCTTTCAGATGCTTTAGCACAGGACATAGATGGGTTTGTGAAGTCAGTGAACGACACCAACAGAATTCGTTACAGAGTTGCCGCTCTTGGGTTTCTCATCGCGGGGGTAAACGCCCTAGTCACGATCTTCTTTTTATGAGGTGTTGAAACCTAAGCTCCGAATATATACCATTACCCTTGACGTAGGGGCGGGGTGACCCCGCCCCTACGTCTTTGGAATCCAGAAGCCCTCTTAATCGTCCTTTGAAAGCAACTCCTCAAAGATGGCCTTTACTATCTGTGGATTTGCCTTTCCTCGTGTTTTCTGCATCACTTGCCCGACAAACCAACCGATCACAGTCGCCTTTCCGCCTTTATATGTCGCCACTTGTTCAGGGTTAGCAGACAATATCTCTGACGCCAAAGATCGTAATGTCTCATCGTCGGACACTTGAGCTAAACCCTCCTCTTCGACGATCTCGCCTGGTTTGCATCCACTCTCCTCGACCTTATCCAATAGCGCTTTACCAGTACTGGTTGTGATCTTCTTCTCTTCGACCATGTGGATGATCTCGGCTAGGTGTTCAGGACGTAGCCGCAAGCTTTCCGCTTTAACTCCCCGCTCTCGAATCATGCGTAACACATCATTCATCAACCAATTTGATACGACCTTAGCATCGCCATCATAAGCGGAAGCCGCCTGTTCAAAATAATCTGATAGACTACGTTCATCGGTGAGGATTTCGGCATCGTACAACGGCAGCCCAAATTGGTCGACGAACCGAGCACGGCGTTCAAGAGGCAGTTCGGGAAGATCTGCTAGGATCTCCTCTCGCCACCTTTCATCCAACCGTAATGGGAGAAGATCCGGCTCACGGAAATACCTGTAATCAGCTTCTGTTTCTTTGGTACGCATCTTAGCCAATTTCCCACTATCTTCATCCCAAGTAAGGGTCCATGCCCCGATCATCTTTCCTGCATCGACCTCCCGAACCTGGCGTTCAACTTCAGCTTGGATCGCGGTTCGTACGTTTTCGATCGAATTGAGATTCTTGATCTCAGTCTTGGTAGATAGTGTCTCCGTACCGATTGGTCTGATGGAAACGTTTGCGTCACATCTCAGTTGACCCTTCTCCATGTCCCCTTCGGAGATACTTAGCCAACGCAGGAGCTGACGCAATCGGATCAGGTATTGAGCTGCTTCATCAGCTGAACGGAGATCGGGTCCCGTGACCATTTCAACCAGTGGAACACCACAGCGGTTGAAATCGATGAGGCGCTTTCTGTTTTGGTACACCGTCTTGCCAGCGTCCTCCTCAATGTGTAGCTTGGTTATGCTGACCAGACGGATCGAGCCGTCTGGCATCGGTAGATTGAGTTTCCCACCTCGCGCCAATGGTTCATCATATTGGCTGATTTGATAACCTTTTGGTAAGTCAGGGTAGAAATAGTTCTTACGCGCGAAATACGAAATCGACTGGATCGATTCAGCTTGCATCGCTGCGGCCAGCAACACCGCCTTTTCCACCACGGATCGGTTGAGGACCGGCAACACGCCTGGTAGGCCGGTACATACTGGACAGATGTTGGTATTCGGCGGATCGCCCCACGAATCCGCTTTGCATCCACAAAAAATCTTGCTTTTCGTATTCAATTGGATATGTGTCTCGAGACCAATGACCACTTCATATTCAGACACTTCATCCATCCTTCGTTGGCAATCATTGAGGCCCCTAAGTTTAAGACCCTCAGAAATCCTAAGGACCTTTACTTTTCCTCAATAGAAATTCTCTCGATCTTGTCCTCGAGCGTCAATTCCCGAACCACATCCAATCCATCGATCACGTAGCCAAAAACTGTGAAAGCCCCATCCAACTGGAGGTTCTCTTGAAGGAGAATATAAAATTGACTTCCACTCGATGCGTTCACATCCGATCGGAAGAGAAAGCCGACTGCGCCTTCAGAATTGGGCATCCCGAGCTCAAGCGGCAAAGTATATCCGACATCGCTATCCACTCTTCCTAGTGGTGAACCGGTCAGTATCAGGACGTCCGGTTCAACATAGACAATCGGGAATCCATCCCAATATCCTAATCGAGCCAGCACAAAGAAGTTATTAACGCTTTCTGGCGTAAATTGAGGGCGGAGTTCAATTTCAATCTCCCCCTTTGTCGTCTCGATGATCGCGGCATAAAGCTTGGCTGGGTCAATGACCATGTCTGGCTTGCCCGTATAGAGCCCTTCCCGGTCTGAGATCTCGAGTGAGGCCAATGGTCGACCCTCCTCCAACTGTGGTACGACTGGAATCGGTGTTGCTGTTGGAGGTGGGAGCAGACTCTCTGGTATCTCCTCGATCTCAACGGTCTGAAGAAGATCGCCTTGATAATCGGGATTTTCCTGAGGATCGCGCAGGGTGAGAGAAAGAACGACGTCCATGCCTTCAACAACCTTGCCAAAGATCGTGTGGCGGCCAGTTAGATATTCTGTGGAGCCAAAGGTGATGAAGAATTGGCTGCCATTGGTGTTGGGACCACCATTTGCCATGGCAAAGTAACCCGCGCCATCAAAACGAAGATCAGGATGGAATTCATCCTCAAAATTGTATCCCGGACCACCTCCCCCGGTACCCGTTGGGTCGCCTCCTTGAGCCATGAAGTCCGACAGCACTCGATGGAAGGTCGTTCCGTCGTAATATCCTTCTCTGGCCAAAAAGATAAAGTTGTTGACCGTTCTAGGTGCTTTAGACGCGAAGAGCTCGATTTTAATCTCGCCTTTTTCAGTTACTAACGTGGCGAGATAGATCGCTTCTGTGTCAATGGTCATCTCTGGTGGGGTGTCCCATTGTTTTGGAGCTGAGGGAGTAGGTATCTCAGCTGTGGGCGTGCTCGCCCCACAAGCTACAAGGATGGTGGACAAGATTAATCCAACCAGTAAGTGGAGTATAAATTTGATTTGATGAGCCAAAGTGCCCTCCTTCTGCATTCCATCGGTATTGATTCTATTATGATTGCTTATCTCGTTATAACTCCTCGATAACTCTTGGCCGAACTCGTCTCCACTGCTTGTTCTCAGTTTCTATCTCATACTTACGACCTACACGGAAAAGAGTTGACTCCGAGAAATCAGGCCCAATTAACTGTACGCCAATCGGTAAACCCTCGCTATCAAAACCTGCGGGAAGAGTGAGACCTGGGACGCCTGCATGGTTAGCAGGTACTGTGAGCAGGTCCGCATATTGCATGAGGACAGAATCGCCATACACTTCACCGATCTTAAAAGCGGTAGTGGGCGTAGTGGCCGTCAAGAGGCAGTTCAGACGGTGGGGACCTTCAGGATCGAAAGCGTTCTCGAAATCGCGACGAATAAGTGTACGCACTCGCAACGCTTTTTCGTAATACCCTTTTTCGTACTGTTCAGCTGAAACGTACATCCCCATCAGGATCCGCAGCTTCGGTTGAAGCCCAAACGCACGACCCCGGCTTGAACGATAGAGTTCTACCAAATCCGCCACCTCACCACCGTAACGATAACCGTACTTGACACCATCATAACGATGCAGGTTCGAGGCCGCTTCGACGCGCGAGATGACGAAATAGACCGGGATGCCAAAATGCGTGTTGGGCATGGGCACCGACTCGACGATCTCCGCCCCGGCGTCGGCTAATATATCGGCAGCATGTCGTACAGCTTCCACAATTTCGGGGGGGATCGGCTGCTCTCGTAGCTCACCTGTTTCAGGATCTGGATATTTCAATCTTTGATAATCAGGGGATAAACCGATGCGCAATCCATCAACGCTGTTATCGAGCTCAGCAAGGTAATTCGGCACAGGTACGTTAGCTGTGGTTGCATCCTTTGGATCACTACCTGCGATCACACTTAACATCAGCGCGGCATCGGTCACATCACGTGCCAAAGGTCCGGGACAGTCAAGTGAAGATGCGAAGGCGATCAAGCCATATCTAGAGACGCGACCATAGGTTGGTTTCAGGCCCACAACACCGCAAAAAGCTGCCGGTTGACGGATTGAACCCGCTGTGTCAGTGCCGAGTGAGAGGGTCGCCTCACCAGCCGCAACTGCTGCCGCGCTTCCCCCTGAAGAACCGCCTGGAACGCAAGTGGGATTCCAGGGATTTCCGGGTGGAGGTAGAAATGCAGAGGATTCGTTTGAAGAACCGAAAGTGAACTCATCCAGGTTTACTTTCCCGATCGTAACCGCGCCCGCCGCCTCCATTCGCCGAACCGGGGTTGCGCTATAAGGTGAGATGAAATTCTCCAAGATTCGCGAACCAGCAGTTGAAGGTGTTCCTTTGGCGCAAAAAATATCTTTAATCGCCAGGGGGACTCCGGCCAAAACGCCTGGATCTTCCCCTTTACTTCGTAACTGATCCACTGTTTCTGCTTGAAGGCGAGCCCGCTCCGCGGTCACTGTGATATACGCATGAATCTTTTCTAGATCTTGTGGATCAGGATCATAGGTTGTCGTGGTGGGAGCTCTGCCCTCAACCGCATCGATTCGGGAAAGAGTCGAATCAAGGATCTCAACCGCCGAAACCTGCCCCTTTTTCAAACGCTGTACGAGCTCATGTGCAGGGAGATCACAAAGATCTTCGCTCATTCTAGTTCCTCATGAGGGATATCTGGAGAGACGATGTAGCGATCATCGACCTCAGGCGCTTGCTTGAGAATATCGTCCGCTTCCTCACACGGTTCGATCTCATCCTCCCTTAACGGTAAACTGATCGCTTCTGTGTAAGGCACACCATGGGAGGTAATGGGGATCACCTCGTCCACCTCGATCGCCTCAAGCTCACGGATAGATTTCAGTTGACTGTTTAGCTCATCGCGCAGATAGGCCGCCTCATCGACCTCCAACTCGAAAGCCGCTAATCGAACCAGATGATTAAAGATCTCAACTGTGAATTCATCCTCATTATTAGATCTCTTGTCAGCAGTCAAATTGACCTCCATGATATGAATGTGATCATTGTACATGTTGGAAAACGCGCGGTCAAAGACCCCATGCTATAATCGCGCCACTTAACGAACCATGGATATGGAGGAGATCCTGATGACCACTTCCGAGGCCTCCCACCCCACGCCCAATTTCCAACTTTCCCCTGAACACGAGATGATCCGTCAGGCAGCCCGCGACTTCGCTCAGAATGAGATCGCACCCATCGCGCCAGAGTTTGACGAGAGCGGGAAATTTCCTCACGAGACCATCGCCAAGATGGGCGAAATGGGTTTCATGGGCATTGAGATCCCTGAAGAGTATGGCGGCGCTGGATTGGACACCTTGGCTTACGTCCTCGCTTTGGAGGAGATCTGTAAAGCAGACGCAGCACACGGCACGATCATGTCGGTCAACAATTCCCTATTCTGTTACGGGCTCCTCCGTTTCGGAACCGAAGAGCAGAAACAGAAATATCTCAAGCCTGCCGCTTCAGGTCAAGCACTCGGAGCCTATTCACTCACCGAACCCATGTCCGGATCTGACGCAGGCACCATGCGTTCACGGGCCACGCGAGAGGGAGACACCTACACGCTTAACGGGCGTAAGTCATGGGTATCGAGCGCACCAGCCGCGAATTTCATCGTCGTTTTTATTGTCACCGAGCCGGAAATGAAGCACCAAGGGATCACGGCTTTCATTGTCGAGACGGACAAGCCAGGCTTCAGCCTCGGTAAGCCTGAACCGAAGCTTGGTATACGCGCCTCTGCAACGAGTGAAATCTTGTTCGAGAATTACCAATGCTCAGAGGAAAATCGGCTAGGTGAGGAAGGGGAGGGTTTCAAGATCGCCATGACAGTGCTCGATGCCGGTCGCATAGGCATCGCATCCCAGGCTCTGGGCATCGCCGAAGCTGCATACGAGGCCAGCGTTGAGTATGCCCGTGAACGGGAGGCTTTCGGAAAGAAAATCGGTCAATTCCAGGGCATAGGTTTTAAAATTGCCGATATGAAGACACGCATCGAGGCCAGCCGTTTGTTGATCTATCAGGCAGCCTTAGCCAAAGAAAGGTCAAAGGATACAGGGGAACGCTTCACTCTCGAGGCTTCCATGGCCAAGCTTTTTGCTTCCGAAACGGCTGTTTATTGTTCCAACGAAGCCGTTCAGATCCATGCCGGTATGGGTTACTCAAAAGAGCTTCCTGTAGAACGATATTATCGTGACGCAAAAATCACAGAAATCTATGAGGGCACGAGCGAGATTCAGCGGTTGGTGATTTCGAGAATGGAATTGGGGTTGCGTTGATCCCACTCCAAACCGGAAGGGGATGATTCTTTTCCTATT
>Ga0111172_1011_pt1 | contig 89173 bp, 84 predicted proteins | sample DeeMarSWOR324_28_FD_80233 | JGI IMG/M metagenome (GOLD analysis project Ga0111172, IMG submission 80233) | Anaerolineae bacterium SM23_ 63 | reverse complement strand
TGGTCATCGTCACTGGTTCCCATCCCTCCCCTGAGGCCTCGTTTAACAGCGCCTCAAGTTCACCCACTTGGACGCCCTTCCACGTGGTGCCGAGCTCCTCGACCCGATATTCCCATTCCGGAGTCACTCAGGAACCCTCCTGGGATCGGCCACCCTCCTCCGAGCCTCTTGCGGCCATGCTCGCCAAGGAGGTGGTGCCCATCAACCCACCCAGGTTCATGGTGTCCACCGCGCTGGAGGGCACGATCACCAGGGCGCCTCTTTCCTTCAAGCCCTCGAAGAGCATGTTCATCGCCCGCAGGTGCAGGGCCGTCGGGTTGTCTATGTAAGCCAGGGACGCGTCGGCGAAGGAGTGTGCGATCTGTTTCTCCGACTCCCCTAAGATGACCCGAGCTTGACGTTCGCGCTCGGCCTGTGCCTGACGGCTCATAGCATCCTCCAGTTCCTGTGGGATGACAATGTCCCGGATTTCTACCGATTGGACGGTGATCCCCCAGGGTGTGGTTCGCTCATCGATGGTCTTCTGTAGGTCGCGATCCATGCGTGCGCGCCCCACCAGGATGTCCGCCAGATCCATCTGTCCGATCACCTCCCGCAACGCGGTCTGAGCCGCCCAGGAGATCGCCACCTGGTAATCCTCGACCTCGAGGGCCGCTTTCTCAGCGTCCCACACCAGCCAAAAGAGGACCGCGTCCACATCGACCGGTACCGTGTCTTTGGTGAGGGTTTTCTCGGCACTGAATGGCGTCACCATCACGCGGTGATCGATCCACGCCGGTATGCGGTCGACCACGGGCACGATCCAGAAAAGACCGGGACCGCGTAGGCCGATGAAACGACCGAAACGCAAGATGATCGCCTTTTCCCATTGATCGGCGATCTTTAGGGCAAAGAGCACATACAAGCCAACGAGATTGATGCCCACGATCAGCAGACCGATCCATGTGCTTTTCACACCGCTTGTTTGCAGCCACACCGCGAGCACAGCCGAGACCGTCATCAGGATCAGCCATACAGCGAATGCGACACCAGGGACTCGAACCTGGACGACCTGAGACTCCCTAGTTTTTTTATCTCGTTCAGAGGTCCAAAGTCTTTTTCTCATCTCTCACCTTCCTCAACTCTTGGGATGATGTTACCCACCCGCTCACTCCCCATCTTCTGGCGGAGCCCCCTCCTGCCGCCAGCGATCGATCAACGGTTCGACATCCGAGGTGACCTCATCCGGCTCGAAACCCAGCCGATCGGCCTCCACCAGGAAGGATCGGATCAAAGCGTCGAGGGCCGCCCGGCGAAGACGCGTGGCCCTTTCAGGGGGCAGCGGCTCCAAGACATAGGTGCCGCGCCCCTGCTGGGTCGAGATCACACCCGCCTCATCCAGGATGCGGTAGGCCCGCGCGATGGTGTTAAAGTTCACCCGAAGATCGGCCGCCAGTTGCCGCACGGTAGGCAATTGATCTCCCGGCTTGAGCGCCTCCGTCGCCACCAAATGCTTGATCCGCTCTACGATCTGCACATAGATCGGTACATGGCTGCGGAAATCGAGTTCAACAAACATCGCTTAATTGACCTAATTGTCTCATTGTATTATTGTATCATTGTAATAATTGTACTAAATGCTGATCGGCTTGTCAAGTACCATGTTCAGCTCATGAGGCCTCTAGTTTCCATACCGCTGCGCCACCAAGACGCCTAAGTCGGGGCGCGTTTCGCCTTTTCTTGCGTCGTCTCAGCGTAGTTGGAAAGATGAGGCTTTAGGCGACTTTCACCACCCTGCAACCCCACTTTCTTCCCTATAGCTCTATACTACGATACATCGCAAAATACGCTCGAAATCGCTCCTCGTTGTCGCGCGCTTGGCGAGCGTGGTAGAATCGAGACGAACACACACATTTTCTCTGGGAGGTTACTGTGGAAAAGAAAGTAGGTACCTTCGCAGTCAAGAAGGGCCTAGCCCAGATGCTCAAGGGTGGCGTGATCATGGATGTGGTTACGGCTGAGCACGCCCGCATCGCTGAGGAGGCCGGCGCGGTGGCCGTGATGGCTCTCGAGCGAGTCCCAGCGGACATCCGTGCCCAAGGCGGCGTGGCCCGCATGAGCGATCCCGAATTGATCCTCCAGATCATGGATGCTGTCTCGATCCCCGTCATGGCCAAGTGCCGCATCGGTCACTTCGTCGAGGCTCAGATTTTGCAGGCTTTAGGTGTCGACTATCTCGACGAGTCTGAGGTGCTCACCCCGGCTGACGAAGCGCACCACATTAACAAACACGAGTTCAAGATCCCCTTCGTCTGTGGTTGCCGAAACCTCGGTGAAGCTTTGAGGCGCATCGGAGAGGGGGCCGCGATGATCCGTACCAAAGGCGAGGCCGGTACGGGCGACGTGATCGAGGCCGTACGCCACGCCCGGGCTGTACTCGGAGAGATCCGCCGCATTGAGAGCATGCCCGACGAAGAGTTGATGACATACGCCAAGGAGATCGGAGCTCCCCACGAAATCGTGAAGGAGATCAAGGAACTGGGTCATTTGCCGGTGGTGAACTTCGCGGCCGGTGGCATCGCTACACCCGCCGACGCGGCGATGATGATGCAGTTGGGGTTGGACGGCGTCTTCGTCGGTTCGGGCATCTTCAAATCGGGCGACCCACCGAGACGGGCTAAGGCGATCGTCGAGGCGACCACACATTACAACGATCCCAAGATCTTGGCCGAAATCAGCAGGGGGCTGGGCGAACCCATGGTTGGGATCGGTGTCAGCGAGTTGCCAGAAGCGGAACGATTGGCGGTACGCGGTTGGTAAATCACTTCGAGAGGAAGACCCCGCGTCGATGAACGACGAGCGCACTCGTCTCCGACGGCTTGATCGGGCTATGCCCAGCGATCGCGAGATAGAAGCCATGCTGCACAAAGCGCAGATCGGCTTCATCGCCACCTCGGTCAGCGATCAACCCTTTATCAACCCGAACCTGTTCTGGTTTGATGCGGCGAATCGCCGCCTCTACTTTCACACCGCTACCGAAGGTCGCACTCTCTCCAATGTTGAACGAAATTCTCAGGTCTGCTTCAGCACAGCAGAGATGGGCAAGCTGCTGCCTGCCGACACAGCGATCAAGTTCAGCACGGAGTACGCCAGCGTGATCGTCTTCGGAGAGGCAAGGGTGGTGGGTAGCGACCAGGAAAAACGGTTCGGACTACAAGGGCTTCTGGACAAATACTTCCCTGACCTACAGGCAGGCGAGGATTATCGCCCAATCATCTCCGATGAACTTGACCAAACCGCCGTGTACGCTATCGAGATCGATGCTTGGAGCGGTAAACAGAAGGTGGAATCAGGATGAAAGTGGGCATACTGGCGCTCCAAGGCGATTTTGCCGAACACATCGCCTCCCTTCGCCCATTAGGGGTGGAGACGGTCGAGGTGCGATTACCGGAGCAGCTGAAGGATCTTGAAGGTCTCATCATCCCGGGAGGCGAATCGACCACCATCGGAAAACTGGCCACTTCGTATCATCTCATCGAGCCCCTGCGTCGTTTTAGCCAGGACCGTCCCATCTGGGGAACCTGTGCCGGAGCGATCTTTCTCTCAAATGATACTCGACGCCAACAACCTCTGTTGAACGTGATGGACATCACCGTGGAGCGCAATGCCTTCGGTCGTCAGGTTGACAGCTTCGAGACCGAGTTGAGCATCCCGGCGCTCGAAGATCCCGACAAACCCTATCGGGCGATCTTTATCCGAGCCCCAATCATCGAGAACGTCGGTGAGGGCGTTGAGGTATTGGCCCGTCTCCCCAAAGAGCGAGGGGACGGGGATCGCATCGTGGCCGCTCGACAGGGGCACCTGCTGGCAACGAGTTTCCACCCCGAGCTCGCGGGGGATGATCGCTTCCACCGCTACTTCCTGGGCTTAGCGAAAGGATGAGGTAATATGATCCGTCCCATCGATTGGCGCGATCTCACCTTACTTTATCGCTTACGCAACGAAGGGTTATGCTTAGATTCCCATCTGGCTTACACCAGCAGTCGCCATCCGCTACAAAACGCACTCCTCGATGTCCTCACACTTGGCAGGAGGACATCTACCCTGATCGCCCGTCCTGAGGAGGCGGGGAAGTGCCTCGCCGTGGGTCAAATCCGCCGCCGCGCCAATCAACCTTACGCTCGCTTGACTTTCATCGGCCCAACAGAGGTGCTAACAGAGCCCCATTGTATCAAGTTGCTTGACGCCCTCAACCAATCGGCTGGTGAGGGCGGCGCCCATCATCTCATCGCCGAAGTGGACGAGACCAAGACGGCTTTTGAAAGTTTAAGGCGGGCCGGATACGCTACCTACGCCCGGCAACAGATTTGGAGACTGATCGGTTCACCGTTAGGGGATGCGACGCCGCTTGACGAGGCCTGGCGTATGGAAGTGGGGACAGATGGACCGCCGATCCAGAGTCTCTATCACAACCTGGTCCCCGCCTTGGTACAACAAGTTGAGCCACCGCCAGCGACCAACAACCGCGGTTTTGTGCACTGGGACGAAGGCGAATTGTTGGGTTATCTTGATGTCGACCGTGGCTCGCGGGGCGTGTGGGTGCAACCTTATTTCCACCCTGCGGCGGAGCGGATCGATGATCTTTTGGCCGGTTTCCTGGTACAGTATTCATACCCTCCAGGTAAACCGATCTATGTATGTGTCCGTTCCTATCAAGGTGGATTGAGCCAATCCTTGGAGCATCTCGGTTTTGAACCTTTCACAGATCAGGCGGTGATGGTCAAGCGCTTGACGGCCGCAGTTCGCCATCCAGCGCGCGCACCTTTACCCGCTTTGGAAGGCACACAACCAGAACCTACGGCGCCTTTCTCGTCTATCGAAAATCACAAACCGGCATCGTGAGCAAAATGACCCGACAACGCATCACTGATAACCTAAATGATCTTCTGGGGGTCCTGCCTGCTGAGATCACTCAGAAATTAAACGAGATCAACCGCCAAGATGACCTTCTCGAGGTGATCCTCGACCTCGGACGTGTTCCTACCGCGCGCTACCTACCTGACGAGATCATATTGAGCAATCGGGAAGTCGATCGAAAGGACATCGACTATGTGGTCTCTCGCATCGGCGAATTCGACGCCGATAATCGCGCCGGTATCGAACGCACGCTACACCGCATCTCCGCCATCCGCAATCGACACGATCACATCGTCGGCTTGACCTGTCGGGTCGGTCGTGCCGTCTACGGAACGATCGACATCATCCAGGATTACATCACCAATGGTAAAAGCATCTTGTTGGTTGGCCGACCTGGCGTAGGAAAGACCACCATGTTACGTGAAGCCGCGCGTATCCTGGCCGATGAAAAGAGGGTGGTCATCGTTGACACATCCAACGAGATCGCCGGCGACGGCGATGTACCACACCCGGCCATCGGGAAAGCACGTCGCATGCAAGTGCGGGAACCGACGCTTCAACATGAGGTGATGATCGAAGCTGTCGAGAACCACAATCCAGAGGTGATCGTCATCGATGAGATCGGCCGGGAATTAGAGGCCGTGGCTGCCCGCACCATCGCTGAACGCGGCGTTCAATTGATCGGCACTGCCCACGGCAACAACCTCGAGAACTTATTGCTCAACCCTACCCTTTCGGATTTGATCGGCGGCATCGAATCGGTCACCCTCTCCGACGAGGAAGCCCGTCGGCGTGGCACCCAGAAGACCGTGCTCGAGCGGCGAGCGGCGCCGACTTTCGATGTGCTGATCGAGATCCAGGATCGAGAACGGTTGGCGGTTCATCACGATGTCGCTGCTGCGGTGGACGCCATGCTGCGAGGTCGGCCTCTATTGCCTGAACTACGCTCACGGGACGAAAAGGGAGAAATTAAAATCGAAACCCCACCAACGCCTGCGCAGGTTGGTCGGGTCGGATACCGGCGTCAAACCGCCCTTCCCACCGCGTTGCCGTCCGATGAGGAGGAGTTGCCCTATTCCCCTACCCCCCCGCGTATGCCCGGATCACCTCTTGAGCCGATTCGTATTTTCCCTTACGGCGCAGCCCGTAACCGCCTGCGACAAGCCGCCAAACGGCTGCACGTTCCTGCGCTCTTGGTCGATAGTTTGGGGGAGGCAGACGTACTGGTCACGCTTCGCTCATACTATCGCAAACGTCAGAAGGTTGTTGCCCAAGCGGAAAATCGCCGCATGCCCATCTACGTGCTGAGGTCGAATACCGTCAGCCAGATGGAGCATTTCCTGACCGATCTCTTCAACTTGCAGGGGACCGGTCTTGAGGACCCGTCTCTCGAGGATGCTATGCAAGAGGCACAACAAGCCGTCCAGGCCATACTCGACGGGGCGCGTTCCGTCGATCTATCACCGGCCTCATCCTATGTCCGCCGTCTGCAGCATCAGATGGCGCGCCAAGCAAATCTGGTGTCCCACTCGTATGGGAAAGAGCCCAGAAGGCGCGTGAGGATCCTCCGCCAGTGAGCCTGTTCATTACCCTCGAAGGCCCTGAGGGGGGCGGTAAGACATCCCAGGCCATGCAGTTGGTCGAGCATTTACAAGCGCAGGGCCATGATGTGCTGCACTCTCGTGAACCCGGCGGTACATATATCGGCGAGCAAATACGCCGCATTTTGTTCTCTCTCGACAACACCCTTATGCACCCGCGGACCGAGTTCCTGCTCTTCTCCGCCGCGCGAGCACAGCACGTTAATGAAGTGATCCTGCCCCAACTCGAGAAGGGTCTGGTGGTGGTATGCGATCGATTTTATGACGCTTCGCTGGCCTATCAAGGCCATGGCCACGAATTGGATCTGGATAGCTTAAGATCGATCACTACCTTCGCGACCGGTGGTCTCATACCCGATTTGACCTTGTTGCTGGATCTACCCATCGAGGAGGGTTTGAAGAGGCGCGAGCAGGACGGAAACTGGAACCGCCTCGACGCCTATGATTTGGCGTTCCATCACCGGGTGCGAGAAGGCTATCTCGCCATGGCTGCTGCAGAGCCTGAGCGCTGGGTGGTCATCGACGCCCTGCTACCCATCAATGAAGTCCAAAAAGAGATACGGCGTGTGGTTGATGCGCGCTTGTCGGGAGGTGAGGAAAGTCGTCCCTCCTAGCACACACCGACCGAGTCATTTTCAATCCCCATAAGCTTCTTTTTAGGATCGAAGAACCCTGATCTGATCCACAGACAACTGCAATTTGCCCACATTGGTGATGGCAAACAATGCAGAACGGGATTGAGCAGAGCGCCCCCGCAAGATTTTTTCACTTGATTTTCGCCCACCCCGCAGCGTCCACTCCAGCAAGTGGTTGGGCAGCCATTCGAAAACATGGATCTTTGGTCATCTACCCCTCAAGCTTTGGACTGATCTTCTCGAATTCCTCAAGTTTTCCTTCTCTCTCTGACCAATTCCTGATTTCATCAATGTCGATACGATTCTCGTTTGATACCAGTATCGCTTGCGACAAACACTGCCTATCGCCATAGTAGTAATACCACGCGAGCCTGTCCTTCACGCAGTCAGTAGGCGAGATTATGCGCAGTATTCCAGTTTCCTTTTCGATTTCTTCGATTTGGTTAATGTATTCCTCCCCGAGCGAAAGCGGTCCGGGAGGGAACTCCACGAAAAATTCCGAATCAGGATGTTCGAAGTGCCTTCCCACTTCCTGAAATCCTAGCTCTTCCATCGCGCTCTTTATCGCCGAACGTTTGGCAGAATACCGATTAACAAGATCGAGATCGGGCGAGACGTACTTTCCGGAAGTATAGATTGCCACGACTGCTCCACCTGATAAGACAACATCAATCCCTTTAGCGCCTAAGTGTGATTGGACATAAGCGCCCAATTCCGCCTGCGTCATATCGCGAACTGGTTTCACGATGGCTTGCCTCTGCGCCTGGGCCGTCGTCTTGTCATCATCAGTCGCTCACGCTCTTCTACCGGATAGAACGTCAAGGCTTTCTCAAGCAAGCTCCTTAGCTCAGGTAGAAATGCATATCGGGGATTGAACCGATACAGAACTGTTCGACCCGCCTCTCTGCTGATTAACACGGCACCTGATTCAAGCTTTGTTAGTTGTTTTTGGATAGAATCAGGATCTGCACCGAAGAATCTAGCAATCTCACGCGCATATCCTTCTTCCCTCGTAAGAATATATACGAGCACTCTCTCGGAGTTGACCGAGCCCAGAATAGGTTCCAACATAGCTATTTCCATGACAGTATTATTGTCAGAACAAGTCTGTCATATGCAAGACTAATACTGACATATGTCAGATAATATCTGACATTTAGATTTTTGTCAACCCTGCTGAGAATTTGGAGGATACCTAACTAATCCCAAGCCCGTTTGATGTTGAGGGGGAAAATGTCATATCTTCATAGGCCTTATGAACTCAAGCACCTGGGATCTTGGTGCCTTAGCGCCAAGGTGACCCGGTGCCTAAGCACCCCATATTAACCCCCAAAATCGAAATCCTCGCCCCCTCCGCCCAGATCGGGCATACTCCTTTCGATCTCTTCAGGGCTTTCCCCAGCCTCCAGGCGATCCACGACCTCATCAAATTCGGGGGGCGTCTCTTCGCCCATCTCCTGACTCATCTTGCGCATCATACGCGCCATCGAGCGAGGATCCTCCTCATCGAAATCCCCCCAACCGCTTGGATCGGCCAGCGATTCCAGCCGAGATTCCTCCGAGCGGGCGAATCGAATTCGTCCGATGAGACGTTTCAGATTCGAGCTGCCACAATGCGTACAAGTTACTGGGACGTTCCCATACTCTTCATAGGCTTGATAAACCGACACTCGTTTACGGCAATCAAGACACCTATAATCATATGTTGGCATAGGAACCTCCACCGTCATTTGGCACCTTGCTAATCACACTTCTCACTGAGCACTCCCACGATTTTCCACCCTTGTGTGCACCACAAAGGTCTATCCTGATTCGTTCACTCCTTCGAGCCCACCTACTTCGCAGCGCTCTCTAAATAGATTATACTGAGCCCTGCAGGAGGCTTCAACCCATGCTCGAAACCCTACTCGAACAACAGCTTCAACCGCTGCTGATCGTGATTTCCGGTCCTTCTGGTGTCGGTAAGGATAGCGTGGTGCAAAGGATGAAGGAACGCGATCTCCCCTTTCACTTCGTCGTCACGGCCACCACGCGCCCCAAGCGCCCTGATGAGGTGCATGGTGTTGACTATTTCTTTTTGAGCCAGGAGGAGTTTGACGAGATGATCGAGCAGGACGAACTGCTCGAACATGCCCTTGTTTATAGTGATTATAAGGGGATACCCAAACAGCAAGTGCGGCAAGCGCTGACAAGTGGTCAAGACGTCGTAATGCGTATCGATGTCCAGGGCGCTGAGACCATTCGTTTCCTTTGCCCCGAAGCGCTTCTGATCTTTCTCTCAACCCGTAGCGAAGAGGAATTGGTCGAGCGTCTCAAAACCCGTAAGACTGAAAACCCTGAGGAACTGAAACTGCGCCTCGAAACCGTACATCAGGAACTCGAACAGGTCCACCTGTTTGACTATTACGTCCTCAACGCGGAGAACGAACTGGACGCAACGGTGGACACCATTCTGGCCATCATCCATGCGGAGCATCAACGCACCCACCCTCGGCAGGTAATCATTTGAATCAATCAGGTCCTCCCCTATCCACCGGCGGATCTGCCGATATTCCAACTCGAGAAAAGAGCTCGACCGTAGCTTCGCAAGTCCGGCGTACACCTGTGATCTATGGGCTGCTTGCCGCGACCGCACTGGTTTTCGTTGGTCAACTGATCGGTCAATCCACGCTCGGCTTTGATTTGGTTGGCGAACTAGGCGCGAAGGATAACATGGCCATCGCTGCTGGTGAGCTTTGGCGTCTCATTACGCCGGTATTCATCCATGGCGGCATGGCTCACTTTTTTGTCAACATGTACTCCCTCTACGCCATCGGTCCCATCGTTGAGCGATTCTTTGGCGCGGGTCGTACCCTGACGCTTTACCTCTTATCGGGAATCGCTGGCGTTGTGCTCAGCCTGAGCTTCAGTCCTTATCGATCCGTAGGGGCTTCAGGAGCGATCTTCGGTTTACTTGGCTCATTAGGGGCCTTCTTATATGTCAACCGCACGACCTTTGGCCAGGCAGGTAGGATGCAATTACGTCACATCATCCTGGTTGCGTTATTAAACTTGGGACTAGGTCTTTCCCCGGGGATCGATAATTGGGGCCACCTAGGAGGGCTACTTTTCGGTGCGGTCCTATCATGGTTTATCAGCCCCAGTCTCGAAGTTGTGAGGGATGAATCCACGGAGCGAGTCTACCTGAGAGACATTCGACCTTGGCGGGTGACGTGGCCAGCCATTCTGATCGGATCGGTTGTACTCGCTATGTTCGCGATCACGGCGATATTAAGTATGTAGCAGGGTTGATTCGTTGTTCTCCCCACGCCGAGGACCGCACTAGATTAAAAGAAATGAGTTAATACAGACGCATGACCAAAAAACCACAAGTCTTCGATATCACTTTCATCGGGGCTGGACCGACGGGCCTTTTCGGCGCGTTCTATGCCGGCTTGCGTGAGATGTCGGTAAAAGTGATCGATGCCCTACCTCAACCTGGCGGGCAGTTGACGGTTCTCTATCCCGACAAGATGATCTACGACGTTCCCGGTTTCCCTGCCATCCGCGCCAAAGACCTGATCGCCCATCTGGTTGAACAAGCTTCACAGTGGAACCCATCCATGGCCCTTGGGGAGCATGCACTCAATCTGTTTCGTGAGCCCCTCCCGGGAGGTGAAAACGGTGATGAATGCTGGGTGATCCAAACGGACAAGGCGCGCCATTTCACCCACACGGTAATCGTCTCCGCCGGCATTGGCGCTTTCCAGCCGATCATACTTAAGAACGAGAGTGTGGAACGCTGGCTGGGTAATGGGGTCGAATATATCGTCAAAGACCCCGATGACTATCGTGATAAGCGGGTGCTTGTCATTGGAGGAGGGGACAGCGCGGTCGACTGGGCCCTGGCGCTTGAGCCGCTCGCCGAGCATGTCACGCTGATCCATCGTCGCACTGGCTTCCGGGCTCACGATTCCTCGGTCAACGCCCTGCTCGAATCAGACATCAATGTCCTCGTATTCTACGAGTTACGGGAATTTCAAGGTGACACCCACCTCGATCGAGCAGTAATTTTCGACAATCGAACCCAAGAAGAGACGACGCTCGAGATCGATGCGGCCATCCTGGCATTGGGTTTCAAGGCCGATCTGGGGCCAATACGTGAGTGGGGATTGAAGACCATCGGGCGTCGATATCTCAAGGTCAACAGCAAAATGGAAACCAACCTACCGGGCGTCTTCGCAGCTGGTGATCTTGCCCTCCAAGAGGAACTTGACCCACTCAATCTTATCGTTGTCGGTTTCGGCCACGTGACGGTGGCCGTGAATTACGCCTATACCGTGATCAAGCCTGGCGGGAAGGTGTTTCCAGGCCACTCGAGTGAAAGGATGGCCAAGGAAGGCTAACAGGAAGGCTCAAATCGTAAACCTTTAATGTTGCTCAGCATGGGGAGCGATCGTACTTCAACCAAGAGCCCCCACAGCCACGAAAGAAACAGCTTCCCACGAGCTTTTAGTTCTCCAGAAGCAAAGGAGGACGGTGAATACAGTTGGGTTACTGCCCCTCACCCTAGCCCTCTCCCCACAGGGGAGAGGGAATCTACAACCCTCTCCCTTTGATGGAGAGGGTAGGGTGAGGGTGTAAGCCCATTGTCGTGCTGCCTCGCACACAAAGGGATTGGGCTTTGATGGCAGTCCCACAATACCAACCACTCTATAATCTGAAACTAAAGAATCCACCCTTAGCCAACAATCTTATGAACAATGTCGCGTAATGACGAGTCTATCGAAGGGGAGCGAATTGCATCTCGCTTGACCCTCAAGCGTCTAAATTTGGCTTCTCGTTGGGCGTCTCACCCCTTTCTGTCCGCCGTCGAAAACTTGGTAGTTTGATGCGGGGAAATCGGTGGCTCCCCTTCTCGCGTGGTCGTTCTCTGCGTGGCCAATAAAGCACCACGCCCAGCAGGCTGAGTATCACCCCTACCACCAACCCGATAACTTGGATCGGCCCAAAGGAGATCTCTGGCATGCTTTGCGCGCCAAGACCGATGAAATCCGCCAGGGAAGCTGCGGCTGCTACAACGTAGCCGGTGGCAATAAAGCGCAAACCGATATCGGCCCTCAACGAGTTAGGCTGCCCATTGCGAACCACATACACGGTGGCATAACAACCCACGAGCAGAAGCGCAAGCCCGATCAGCCAAACCCCCACTTGGACAAACCCCACAACGGGACTTTTGTCCATGCCGATCAAGTCTGGTTCAACACCGATGATAAAAACGAAGAGACCAATGAGGACCAAGGTCATCCAACGACGGGCCCAACTTACCTGACGAGGTGTGAGCTGGGGAGATGGCATGGATCAACCCTCCGGAAGCGCCCGACGTAGCACGCTGAGCCAATTGCCTGCGAGGACAGATTCGACCTCCCATGGTCGATACCCTCGGGCGCTTAATTTATCGCCAATTAACCGCAGGTCGGCCACGCTGTCAAGACCTAGCGGGATCTTATCCAGCCCAAAGCCACCATCAAAATCGCTCCCAAGCCCCACGTGCTCGACGTCCCCCACGACCTGGCAGATATGGTCAATGTGAGCGGCGACCTCATCAAGGGTGACCGCCTGGCGTCCTTCCGACGTAGTCCAGCCATCTTTAAGGAAATAATTGGCCAACACCACCCCTATCACGCCGCCCCGTTCGGCGATCATAGCGATGGACCGGTCGCTCAGGTGCCGCTCTGGTTTTGCACTGTGAGGCAAACGCGCCAAGGGATTACTGTGTGAAGCGATCAGGGCACCGTCATAGCGATCGACCGCTTCGAGGACCCCTTCCTCCGCCATGTGGCTTACATCGAGGATCATCCCGAGTTCGGCCATCACCTCAAGCAAGGCACGCCCATCGTCGGTTAGCGGCCCAGGCTCACCTGTCCCACCAGCGTAGCGAGTTCCGGACCATGCCGGTCCGAGGATGCGGACCCCCGCATCGAACCACTCAGGCAACTCCATTGGATTGCGAACGCCATCGGCGCCCTCCATCAGTATCACCAAACCAACCTTCGGTTCATCCAGCTGCTCCCCCTCCCATTCACCCAAGTGCTGCTTCAGATCGGTTTGGGTGCAGATCCGACGGAACTTATCCGGATGCTCTCCTTCCAATCTAAGGTAATAGTCAAGGCTGGCTTGATAGAGTCGGTGGGCGCCCTCGACATCCTCATAGCATTGGGTGTCCCAGGCTCCTTCTTTCTTTCGTGAAGGAGCTACAAACAGGGTGGCGAAAACCAACGCCACCCGCCCGCGCACCCATTCGGGCCATCCTAGAAGGGTATGCCCGTTGTGTTTCGGGGCTTCTTTACCTGATTCACGAGATCGTGTCTCAACAACGGACAGCGTGTAATCACGCCCAAAGGTGAGCGCGTTCCAGGCGAGATCTTCATGCGCGTCGACGATGATCACGGTCCTTCTCGCATATCGGTCACCATCCGACGCCAGAATCCACCCATAACCCCTGGTTGGAAGGGCAGGTACAGGTTTACGCGATCGACCAGATCGGTGTAGCGCGCCTTGATCGCTGAAGCGAGCTCATGTTCAGGAGCGATCACGGCAAAAGTGTCCAGCATCTCGTCGCGGATCAAGCCCGGCATTTCCCCCCACTGTTGAAGTCGAGCCAGCTCCCTCAATTGATCTGCCACCTCGCCCCATCCATGGTGCGCCATCACCGGACGGTAGGAGGGCGTGGAAGCGTAGAAAGCGATCTGCGAGCGAACAAAGTCGGCCATATCGTAACTCTCGACATTCATGACCGGAGCCGCTAATTTTATGTCGTTCTCGTTGCGACCTGTGCGCGCGGCGCCCTCGGCGATCGCCGGTCGGACCACCTCCCTCAGGTAGCTTTCGGAGTGGAACGGGTGAACATGGAAACCGTCGGCCATTTCACCTGCCAGGCGACACAATCCGGTGTTCACTCCTGCAATGTAGATCGGGATCTCCGGATGTTCGATTGGACCCGGGTTAAAAAAAGGGCTCATCAGGCTAAGGTTGAAATACTCACCGCGAAAGCGTAGCCTTTCCCCCGTTTGCCATGTCGACCACAGCGCCCGTATTGCGCCGATCAACTCACGCAACTTGCCGATCGGCGATTGGGGCCAAGACATTCCGAACCGACGTTCAATGTGCGCTTGTACCTGCGTACCAAGGCCTAGGATAAACCGTCCACCCGAAGCTTGGGACAGGTCCCATGCGGTATAGGCCAATGTCCCCGGGCTCCGGGCGAACCCGATAGCGACCGCGGTGCCAAAGGTAAACCGTTGGCTATGCTCTGCAACCAGCGCCATTGGCAGAAAGGGATCGTGCTGCGTCTCGGGCGACCACAGAGCGTCGAAACCGATCTCTTCAGCCTCACGAGCTAGTTGCGGGATCTCCCGCAGCGAAGTGGGAGGGATTGCCGCATCAAATTTCATCTTTCATCCTTTCGGGAAATTCATGGATAAGCCTAAATTAATATACAGCAACACAAATCATCTTAATTTTCTGCGTCCCCCCTGGTATCACGCCATACCTTCGTAAGCCTTAATCGCCTCCCTCCAACGCTCAGGGATGGGTTGACTTTTGTCCACTAAATAGTCGTATGCGACCAACACCGACCGTCCTGCGGCCATCTCTTGGTCAGTATCTCGATCCCGAATCGAGACCGCCAACTCCAGACTCTTGTTCCCCAATCGGATGACCCGCACGCCCACGCGGATGGGTTGACCATATGCGATGGGGGTCTTATAGGTACAGCTCTGCTCCACCAAGATCACACCGATGTTATCAAAATCAGCACCGTCCCAAAGATCCAGAGACTGAAAATACTTCAACCGAGCCTGCTCCATATAGGTTAAGTAGCATGCATTGTTTACATGGCGCTGCGCATCCAAGTCTGCATAGCGGATCTCTATGGGTTGGTAGAAGCGAAACTCGGACATGATAATGCTCCTAAAGCGAGGTCTGGTGTCATATTAATGGAGCAGGTGGATGAGACTCCCCTGTCGACCTCGTGATCGCGCTGAATAAGTGGTCGTCTTGGTGCAAATTGTACACCGATGTCCATTACTTTCTGATGACCGAACAATTGGAATCACGGTGACGAAGCGTAATTAAACGGATCCTACCCTCAACACCACGCCACATCGCCACAAAGGTCAGGCGGTATCGAGCCAGCGCGGAAAGCTTCGAATGCGGCTCGCTCCTCGCCGACGGTCGTTGGATCTCCATGCCCAGGGTAGAGGATGACTTCATCTCCCCAGGTAAACACGGTCCTCGCCAAGGAATCGAGAGAGGTCACCAGCGCCTGCGGTGTTTCTGTGTGGCCGGGCCCCCCGGGGAAAATAGCATCACCCACGATGGCCCGTCGGATATCCCCTCGCTCGATCAAACCAAAGATCACACTTCCCGGTGTATGACCAGGGACATGGCTGACTCGAAGTTCCTCATCCACGAAATCGACGGTATCCCCGTCCTGGAGGAGAAAATCCGCTCGCAACCCGAAGACATCAACATCCGCCGGATGGATCCCCACGGGTGCCCCAAACGCCTCGCGCACGATCTCAAGCGCACTGACATGATCAACATGGCCATGTGTGATCAGGATTTGAACGATCTCCAACGATCCGACGAACCGAAGGATCTCCTCCGCACCATCCCCTGCATCGATGAGGATCCCCTGGTGGGTCTTTGGCGCCACCAATAGATAGCAATTGGATTGATATTCTCCAACCGGGTGGACTTTCAGCTCCAGCACGACGCCTCCAAGTATTAACTCATATGGTTCATGACCAACAATGAGCACTTTCTACGACAATGATAACACCTTGGAGGATGATCGAATGGATAAGCATGACACAGAAATATTGTCATTCCGAGCGCCGTCAGGCGAGAGGAATCCCTGTGATGTAACGATTTCAGAAGCCTCATCATGGGGATTCCTCGTCGCTTCGCTCCTCGGAATGACATTCTAAAGTGTATAGGTAATTCAAGAGGCCAATTAAATTCCTATCCAGTTTCATACCACCCGTCACTCAAATCCGTCCACTTTGGATTGTTTGATGTGATCAGATCTACTTTCTTGCTCCTACGCTAACTCTTGATCTGTTTCTCCCTATTAATGGCTTCTTTGACATCTCCGGTTTCCTCGTAATAAACCAAGCGGGTGGTGTTGTACTTGGAGGAGAATCCTGGAATCAGCTTACTTTGATGTTCGAAGACTCGCCTCTCTAGATCATCTGTCACTCCTGTATAAAGAGTACCCGACAGACTTGCCATGATGTAGACATAATACTTATTCATGGGGCACCATGATCATTCAAGAGACTACATCTACCTATGTATTATTGTGTATCCGTTGATGGTTTGGTAAACAACTATCCATCATTCACATTTTGTTGCACTGAAATGTTCCAATCGTGGAATTCCAATTCATTAATGTCATTCCGAGCGCCGATAGGCGGGAGGAATCCCCATGATTCGTCGAATTCAAAAGTGTCATCATAGGAATTTCTCGTCCCGTAGTTTATCCTGAGCCCCTCCGCTTCGCTCGGGACCTGCGGCTCCGCCGAAGGGTTCCTCGGAGTGACAAATTTCTATTTGTCATTACGAGCGCCGCAGGCGCGAAGCAATCTCCTCAACGGTAAGATTGAGGGAGAGCCCCTCTGAATGACATGTGAGGATTTTGTATTTCTAAGCTCTGATAAGCGTGAAGAATTCTTAAAAAAGGGGATCCAAGTGATGGAGACTCCACACCAGGGCGCGATTTCGAAGCAGGATGTACGTGAGTTCTGTCTGGATGTCGTACCACCCGCTGCCTGAGATCCAGTGACTCAGGCAGTTCACGGTTAGCTAGCTCTGCTGGTGAACCCGACCCCCAACAAAAGAACCACGCACCTTGCACTAATGTTCTATTACCGAAAGGAGACAAATTCTATGTCCGAGCGCGTCATTGGGACGGTCAAATGGTTCAGCAGCGAGAAGGGATACGGTTTCATCGAGCGCGAAGACGAACCCGATGTCTTCGTTCATTACACCGCGATCCAGACGGAAGGCTTCCGCACCCTCCACGAAGGTCAACAAGTTGAGTTCGCCATCGAGGAGGGTCCCAAGGGGCCACAAGCTGCCGATGTGACCGTGCTCTAAACGATCAGCCATTTGAACGCCCCGTCGCACTGGGACGGGGCGTTTTCAATTAATACGTCCTCTCGGGGAGATGATATCCAATGTGGCCACACCCTTTAGGGTGCGATTAGATACGCAGGCCAAAGACTGCGGCTTCATAAAAACAATCCGGGATTAGTAGATATTCCATATCCACACGATATGAATTAACGCTATAGGGGCGCACGGTCGAAGATGCAGGGCGATCTTCCCTGCCCGTGCGCCCCTACGATGTTTATGGGAAAACAGTGTACTTAAAAAGGAACAAAAAGGAAATTTTGGGGTGATAGGGAATGTACTCGGTTGAAATGCTTTACGACACGCTCCGACCTGCTGATCCTCCATACAAATGGTGGTGGACGACACTCAACGCCCGAACCTGCTGCTCAGCATGGTAGGAGGAACGCACCAACGGACCGCTCTCGACCCATTTAAACCCGATCTCTAAACCGTAGCGCTTGAATTCGTGAAATTCCTCAGGCAAGTAGTAGCGCTCTATGGGCAGATGTTTTTTCGAGGGCTGCAGATACTGGCCTATGGTTAGGATGTCGACTTCCAAATTTCGCAGCTCGTCCATCACCGATTTGACTTCCTCAACAGTTTCACCCAAACCAACCATGATCCCTGACTTGGTCAACACATCGGGATCGAGCTCTTTAGCGTTGGATAATGTCGCTTGTGCCCACTCGTAGCGATCCTGGGGCTGAGCTTTCTTGAACAATCGGGGCACAGTCTCGACATTGTGATTGAGAATCTCGGGCCGGGCATTCATCACGATCGTCAATGCTTCGATTGAGCCTTTAAAATCGGGGATCAGGACTTCGATCGAACAACCTGGCTGGAGCTCACGAATTCGTCGGATAACCATGGCGAAGATCGGCGCACCTCCATCCGCGCGCTCATCACGGTTGACGCTGGTGATCACTGCGTGGCGCAGGTTCATCGCTTGAACTGCTCGAGCGACACGTTCCGGCTCGAGCCAATCCAACGGCGCAGGGCGACCGGTCTTGATGTCACAGAAACCGCATGAACGGGTGCAGAGATCCCCCATCATGAGGAAGGTGGCGGTGCCCGAGCCCCAGCACTCACCAATATTGGGGCACATCGCCTGCTCGCACACGGTGTTAAGCGCCTTACCCCGCATCATCCCATGCAGCCACTCATAGGTCTCACCTGCAGGTGCGCGAACTTTAATCCACGGAGGACGCCTTAACGGCTTCCGGTCGTGCACTTCGATCTGTTCTTCCTTGACGATTCGGTCGCTATCCACTATCGACTCCAAGCTCGATCAACATTCTACCGCGGATTTTTCACATCCAAAACCAAGGCCTGTATTCCCAAAGTGAGACACACTAAGTATACTTACCCGCATCACCCATCGAGCACCGAACTTGATCAAGACCATCGCTCAGTCATAAAAACGATTCGCCTTACGCCACAACTTGGCTTAAGCTGAGCAATTCCATGCAAAACACCAACCGAAGCTCTATGCAATCTACCACGCCACATCCTGCTCGTGCTAAAGAGCCCCGCTGGATTGGTGCTGGATTATGTGTACTATCGGCTGCCAGTTACGGCTCCATTTCGATCTTAGGAAAATATGGTTATGCAAACGGTTTGACACTAACCAATATGCTCAGTCTTCGCTTTGGTGGGGCTGCGATAGCCTTGTTCGCAACTATGGCCCTCTTCCATCGTCGAGTGATCTATCCAGGCAGGCGCCTTTCTATGCTCCTATTTCTCATTGGTGCAGTTGGCTATGCAGGAGGCACAGCGCTATTCTTCGGAGCTCTCCAGCGTATTCCAGCTTCCTTGGCGTCACCTATTCTCTTCATCTACCCCGTCTTCGTGTCTCTATCGCAGTGGAGGATCTCCCGCATCCCTCCTGTGCGGCGAGAGTGGGTGGCCATATTGATGGCCGTGGTCGGGGTTTTCTTGACGGCAGGTTTAGACTCTTCGACCGCCATCAGCCTGTTGGGTGACAACACCATTCTTGGCATGACGATGGTGCTTGGCTCGGCCATACTCTATGCGGCGTTTGTGCTCAGCAGCGATCGCCTCATCCGAGAGGTTGGAGCGTGGGTCAGTACAGCATGGATTTTCGCGGGCGCAGCTGTGAGCTTTGGCCTCGTTGGATGGCTCACCGGCACGCTGGATTTCAACCTGTCCTCCACAGGGGTGGGGATCCTACTGATGATGATCATCTTCAGCACGATCCTCCCCCTTAGTACATTTTTGGCTGGTATGGCGCGCATTGGTCCGACAGCGGCATCTTTACTTAGTACCCTTGAACCAGCCTTTACCGTCCTGTTGGCAATGGTGCTACTCGGCGAACGCCTCATCCTGCTGCAAGGTGTGGGTATAGGGCTTGTCTTGGCATCAGCCATCCTGCTCACGTTATCCCACAGCCGCTGAGAACCTGAGTCCATCGAATAGACTGCGCTTAACAGCCTTCAACCATAAAAATGAGTTGTCTTCCACCCTCGCTCATGAGGTGTAGGATACATATGAACCAACATATCTCATATTTTAAAGGGGTGATATATCATGACAGATGAACTTAGAATCGATGCTTTATTGCCGCCGGAAATGGCGCGCCGAGCGGAGTACATTGGCGTTCGTAAGGCGGAGGCACCCGTATTAACCACCTTCATCTTAGCGGTACTTGCGGGAGCATTCATCGCCCTCGGCGCCGTATTCGCCACCACCATTGCCGCCGGATCCACCACTTTGCCCTACGGTGTTGCCAAATTGTTGATTGGCCTGGGATTCTGTTTGGGTCTGGTCTTGGTCATTGTTGGTGGGGCGGAGTTGTTCACCGGTAACAACTTGATCGTAATGGCCTGGGCCAGTGGCAAAGTCTCTACGCGTGCGCTCTTATGGATTTGGGCCATCGTGTACGCCGGGAACTTCGTCGGCTCAGTCGGAACCGCGATCATGATCTTCTTCAGCAGGCAATATCTGTTCAGCGGAGGCGCGGTCGGTGCAACCGCTCTGGGAATTGCCACTGGAAAAGTCGGTCTCGGATGGATACAGGCGGTTTTCCTCGGTACACTGTGTAACATCCTTGTTTGCTTGGCCGTGTGGCTGACCTTCAGCGCTCGCAGCACCATCGACAAAATTGCAGCCATCATCTTCCCCATAACGGCTTTCGTTGCCGCTGGTTTCGAGCACAGTATTGCCAACATGTATTTCATCCCCATCGGGTTGCTCATCAAGAACTTCGATCCAACTTTTGTCGCCACATTAGGGCTCGATGTATCCGGTCTGACGTGGAGCACATTCCTGCTAAAGAATCTACTTCCAGTCACTCTCGGCAACATCATTGGCGGCTCGCTCTTCGTTGCCGCGGTCTACTGGGCCGTCTTCTTGCGTCAAACCCAAACTGAGTCATGAGGTTAAACCCATGAAAGCCTATATTTTGATCCACATCCGCACAGGGGACATCCGTGAAGTTATACGTCAGCTTCGCCGCGTCGAGGGAGTTCGCGAAGCGAATATGACCTTTGGACCGTACGACGCGATCGCGGTCGTCGAAGCACAGGATGTAAAAACCATCGGTAATATTATCGCTACGGCAATCCAGCCCATTCCAGGCGTGTTGGATACGATAACCTGTCTGGCAGTTGAGGAATAAACTTATTCATAAACGGGAAGGGGTTCGGTTGCGGGCAAGCCCAGGGAACAAGCCCATTCCGATGCATATCCCCTGCTGCTAATGCCGTGGAGGGGGCTCGCGGGTTATGCGAACGTCTCCAAACCGATGCGGTTTAACATAAGGATTGTTGACAGAAGGAGACAAGAAGAGGATCTCGGTTAAGGGTTCGTACCGAATCCACTGCTGCGGTACAACCTACGACTCCACGGCTTGAACCTCTTCTCCTGCTTTGAGTGTGGATTCAAGATCTAGCAATCGCCCTTCAACCGCGTCCAATCCTTGAGCGATGTGTTTCAAGCTCGTCTCCTCGCTGAGAACGAAGCGCCGGTACGGGGCGATCGCCTCTCGGATCCGGCTTGCGGATTGCTCAAGTTCACGCATGAAACTTTCCCGAAGAACGTGGGTCAGGCGATCCCGGAGATCCGCCATCTTTTTGCGCAACTCTCGCTTGGCTACACCACGGCGGTAGGGGAGGATGGCGAGCCCCAAAATACCTAAAACTCCCGCTGCTAACAAACCTGTGGCGTCGGCCGAAGCTCCCACGAGCAGCGCCTTGAGCAGCAGACCCAACCCGATCGCACTCACTTCAACCAAGCCCACCATTGCCACCGATTCCTGAATGGTCATTGCCAAACGAGCCGCCTCGCCTTTGCGGTCATAGCCCCCGATCACCTGCTCCGCGCGCACACCGAGATTGTCTAAAAGTTGACGACGGTTATAAACGAAACCATCGGAAGCCTCACGAGCCGCATCTTGCAGCGTTTCGGTCTCGCGTCGCCGATTCAGTTCATTGGCCGTCAGGCGCCATTGGCGTAAATCCCGCTCCACAAGCCAATCAATGATTTCCTGGATATGGCTTTCGATTCGTTCCGGGGCGTCTGCAACAACCTCGCGCTCAAAGGACTGCCGCATATGATCTCCGCGAAGCATGGTGCGGATCTTCAACAAACGCATACGATCGTCGAGGAACTCTTCACCCCGCAGACGCATCTCCAACAATTCCGTCTCAATGCGAGCAAGATGGCGCTCGAACTCCGATTGTGTGTCCTGCTCATAAAGTTCGATCTGGCGATCAACTTTCCGCAGCGCCTGAGTGTCTTCGGTCAAAACATGAAGGCGCTGTTCGGCCAAAGCTTGATACTGGCGGGAGATCTTGAGGGCTACGCCAAGAGGGTTGAGAAGTTTGAGCCGAATGCGATTCTCCTGACCGAGGCTGTCCATCAAGTATCCACGGAACGCATGGAAACCGTCAGTTTGTCCGTCAACCGGTTCCAAATTATTTTCCACCACTTGGCGCAACGCCTGGCGTGCGGAGAGCATAAAGACAGTCGGATCAAAATCCAACAAGCGATGGGCCTGATCCTTTACAAAGCTCAGGATCTCATCGGCGTCTTCGGTGGACGCAAGAATATCGGCCTTGTTGATCACAAAGATGATCTTCTTGCCCCACTGACGGATATGTTCCAAGAAATTTCTCTCACTCTCGGTAAAGGATCGATCGGCCGAGGTGACGAATATCACCATATCGCTCCGTGGCACGAAATCGCGGGCGATCGCTTCATGGCGCCGCAGCACAGCGTTGGTGCCAGGGGTGTCGACGATGTGTATCTCTCGTAAAAAATCAACCGGAAAACGGAAGACGCGGGTATCGTCACCAGCGAACTCGGGTGGCCCTGGTTCTCCATAATGGAGAATGTGAATCCGGTCTGTCGTAGGAGTCACCCCTTCTTTCAGGTAGGGGTGGCCAAGCAATGCGTTGATCAGTGCAGATTTGCCACTATTGAACTCGCCAACAACGACCAACAGAAAGAGCTCACTAAGTTGGTTCTGCGCCTGCCGTAGACGCTCAAGATCGATCGTTTCAACATCCCAGCCCTCGAGAAGCTTGATGAGATGCTGAATTTGTTGTCGCTCCTCCTCCCAGATTTGAGTCTGCTGATCGTCTAGCAGAGGTGGAAAAGTCATCGAATATTCCTCCAGCGGTCGAAAACATGTCCATCAAAAACAACCGTGAAGCTTTATTGTAACCGACATACACCCCAACACCCAGCTATCTTTGAAAGCGCTCCAATGAGGCCACCGTCCGACATATCAAGCATGCAAGTTTGCCCCTGAGAGGGAGGCGACATCCACGAGGTGATCGATGGTAACTAAATTTTCTTCACCATGGTGAAGCAGGAGTTCATTCGCTTTCTCCCCGCACTCCCGCTCACTATAGAACATAGAAACAAACGGATAACCATGACGTCAAATGTAACAATGGATGAGGATATCTAATCAGATGAAAGGGGATTACCCGAGAGAAGATCGCTCTGCATTGCTACCGCTACCGCTGAGGCGCGCGAGTCTACGCCCAACTTGTTGTAAATACTGGTCAGATGGGCCTTAACAGTACGCTCGGTGATCCCCAGTCTTGCGGCGATTTCCTTGTTGCGCTCTCCCTGCGCTGCACCTTCAAGCACTTCCAGTTCACGCTCGGTCAGGCTGATCTCATGCGGTTCCCGATGCCTCCTCCCGGCCGGACTCTCTGGCGCTGATGACAGTACACGAGCGATCATCTCTGGTTTGAGCAACGCATCGCCGCGGGCGGCCGCTCTAAGGCAATTAAAAAGTTCCTGGCGGCTGGTGTCCTTGAGCAGGTAACCAAGCGCCCCCGCTCGCAAACCGCGCACCATCAAGTCATCCTCGTCGTAAGTTGTCAAAATGACGATCGCCACTTGCGGCCATTGAGCACGAATGCGTTCAATCGCTTCCAACCCATCCATCCGAGGCATACGCAGGTCCATTAAGATCACTTGGGGTTGCGACTGCCCGGCCAGCTCTACAGCTTCGACCCCATCGGCGGCCTCACCCACCACCTGAAAGCCCTCTTCTGCCTCCAGTATCATGCGCAGCCCTTCGCGCACGACTTGATGATCGTCGGCGATCAGGACCCGGATCGGATCGATCATGACTCGGCTCCTTGATCCTCAAGCGGTAAGACCAGGGTCAACGTCGTGCCTGCGCCATGTTCGCTGATCAACTCCAGCGATCCTCCGGCCAAGCGCGCCCGTTCGCGCAACCCCACTAAACCATAATGTCCACCCAACTTAACGGTTGGATCGAAACCTATCCCGTCATCGCGCAATGCGATTTCAAGCATCCCCTCGCTTTCCCCAAGTTTCAACCAGACGTTGTTCGCTTGGGCATGGCGGGCGATGTTGGTCAACCCCTCTGCCACCGCCCGCCTCGCGTGCTCATGAACAGATATCGGGATTTCCTTCGGGGGCGATAGCTCGAGCTCACAGGGGATGCCGGTGGCGGTCGTAAAACGCTCCACTTCCTGGCGAACGGCATCACTCAGGTTATCAACGGAGGGTGTACCATCGCGAAGATCTTGGATGGCGCTTCGAGCATCGGCTAGGGTCACACGCGCCCGTCCCATCGCCTGGTGGACAATGTCTTGCGCCTGATCGGGATGATCTTGCCCCAGGTGAGAATCGACCGCCTCAAGCTGTAGGATGAGACCCGCCAAGCCCTGAGCCAAGGTATCGTGGAGTTCGCGCGCCATCCGCTGTCTCTCTGCAGAAAGGGTTAAGTCCTCCACTTTGGTGGCGTATTCGGCAAGCTGTTGATGGGCAGCCTCAAGCTCCTTCAGGAGCAGCTGAGTGCGCCTACGGGATTGCGTTTCGCGAGTGAACATGACCACGTAAACCACGACAAAGAACATCATCGGACCGAATAAAATCCACCATCCAAAAAGCGACCCCCATCCCCAAGCCAGCACCTGGTTTACGCTGGCCAGGATCGCATAGGCCGCCACAGGAATGATTCCCTTGCGAATATCTTCGATGATCCCAACCGCTGCACCACTCAGGGCAAGATAGAGCCCCAATAATATCCCTTGGTTTTGTGCAATCAGGTTGATGGTAAAGAGAATGATGCCCTGCACCAAGAAATAGGGCACCATCCAACGACGGTCGAAGGTCAGATGAGGGCTGAACCAGTAGAGCGCCCCATGGAAGATCCCCAAGAGAATGAGGGGGATCAGCTTTGTCGGTCTGAGCAGCGTACGGTCGGAATAGAACGCGAACATATACATCGCGATCAGCACAAAGCTGAAGATTAGGAAGAAAGGGCGGGTCCCGCGCAGTTCCTCTTGAAATACTTGAAGGTCCTTGTCAGAAGTCGACTTCCGAAAAAAGAATGTTCTCATTGCTGGCTCTTCTCAGTTCTCACTATAGAAACCACTGAAAGGTGTGAGCTGCGCCCACGCCCCCACATCCCCACCCTTCTCCTCGCTGTTTTCTTTGTGCACTCATTATATTGCTTTTACAAGCTGAACGTACCGTACGCACGGACAATGTACGAACGTACAAGGTGGATATAGCTCAGTTGCCCGATGTCGGCTCTACTCCTAAACGCTAAACTGATAGCGTAGATAACTTGGGGGTAAAGAGGGCTTCGATGAGATACCCTCCTCGCCCACAGGATAGGGAGAGAATACAGTGAACGAAGGCAAAGCGATTGAGGTGTTTGATCTCCGGAAGCAATATGGCGAAACCGTCGCTGTCGATGGGGTTAGCTTCACCGTAAACCAAGGTGAGGTCTTTGGCCTGCTCGGCCCAAACGGGGCCGGAAAAACCACAACCGTGGAATGCCTGCTCGGTTTGCGCGAAGCTGATGGTGGTCAAATATCTCTCCTAGGAGTGAGTCACGGTGCGAACAACGATCAGGTTCGAGCCCGTCTCGGTGTACAGCTACAGACCACGGGTCTATTGAAGCAGCTAAAAGTTCGGGAGCAGGTGGAGCTGTTCGCAGGTCTGTTCCCGCGATCACTACCAGCAGATGAGATTCTGAATCATGTGAGCCTTCTCGAAGAGGCGAAGACAGCCACCAAAGCCCTATCCGGTGGCCAAAAACAGAGATTAGCAGTGGCGTTGGCGTTGATCAACGATCCTGATCTGATCTTCCTCGATGAACCAACGACTGGTCTTGATCCACAAGCACGCCGCAGACTTTGGGACGTGATCCGCGGTCTCAAAGAGAGGGGAAAAACGATCATGCTCACCACCCACTACATGGAGGAAGCCGAACAGCTCTGCGACCGAGTGGCGATCATGGATCATGGCCGCATCATCGAGCTCGACCACCCCTCACGTTTGATCAATAAGTACTTCAAGGAAACGGCGATCGATTTTGTCGCCCTGGGCAGGGTGCCACGAGAGCAACTAAAGGCACTCCCTGGGGTGAAGCATACTTTGCACGAAAATGGACGGGTGACGCTTTACTCCAGCGATGTCCCACACACAATGTCTGGTCTCTTAGAGATGGCGAAACAGGATACCCTGACCTTCAAGGACATGACCGTACGGCAAGCGACGCTGGAAGACGTATTCCTGAAGTTGACCGGTAGGAGGATACGAGGATGAAAGCGATTACGGCGTTATATCTGGCACAAGCGCGCGAGTTCCTACGCGATCGGTCAGCGGTACTTTTCGTATTGTTGTTACCGGTGGTATTCGGGGTTTTCTTCGGATTGGTGTTCTCAGAGGGAGGTAGTTTCACGCTTCAATTAGGTCTCGCGAATGAAGATCCTGGTCCAATGGGAGCTCAAATTGTGATGAATCTGGATGCACCGGAAGCAAAAGGTGGCTACAACGTATTCACAGGCGAGCGTGAGGAGTTGATGACGATCCTCAAGCGCGGTGATCTGCACGCGCTTCTCGTCTTGCCTGAGAATCTGAGCCAGTCCGTGATGAATGGTCAGAGCGCGCTGATTGAAGTTTTTTATGACACCGCCAATCCCACCTCCGCAGATTTCGCGGTCAGTATCGTACGCACCCTCTTGAATGAGATCAATCTGGCGCTGAGCGGTTCACCGCCCATTCTTGAGATGGCCCCACAGCCTGTTCAGACGAAACCCACTCGCTCGATCGATTTCTTCATGCCCGGGATGCTGGGCGTGGCGCTACTCTGGTTGGGGATCTTTGGTACCGCTCAGCCCATCGTTTCCCAGCGCGAGACGCAAATCCTGCGGCGCATCGGTGTGACCCCGGTCTCCCGACTTACGATCCTGACAGCGGAGGTGAGCTGGCGAGTTACGGTTGGGTTATTGCAAGCCCCAGTTTTTCTCCTCGTTGGGTACTTCGGCTTCGGTGTGGGTGTGATCTCCTGGCCGCCCTTCATTGGCGCGATTGTGCTGGGCACACTGGTGTTTGTCAGCCTCGGATATGTGCTCGCCGGGTTGGGGCGCTCTACCGAAAGCGTGATGGCGATCTCTCAGTTGATTAATTTTCCTATGATGATGCTTTCTGGGAGCATCTTCATGGTTGAGATGCTACCGGATTTGTTCAAACCAATCATGAGCGCGTTACCGCTCACCTACTTAAGCGACCTGCTGCGACAGAGTATGGTGGGCGCAACGGCAATGCACCCTATAGGTTTGGACTTTGCAGTGCTTGGAGGTTGGTTGGTGGTGTTGTTCATCCTGGCGGTTAAACTATGGCGTTGGGAGTGAGATCACACTCGATCATCATAAGAAAACACCTGGAGCGGACCCATAGACCCGCTCCAATTCGTTTAAACATTAAATCAGAGAACATAACCATGGCAATGCATGCACAAGCCATCGCATCCTCAGAATAATCGTAGGGACGCCCCGCTGGGGCGTCCAACTCATCTGCGATCAGCGGAAATCACACAAAGGTCTAAAGCTTTCGCATCTCAACGACGCCCTACCAGGGCGTCGCTACGAGTCATCGTTCCATAACGGTTCCACTTCAGGCAAGACGATGAAGAGCAGCCTCAATGGCATGCATGACCTGGATGAATACACCTTGAAGAACAGGTGGATTGCATTTCGGGCTTATTGCCCCTGATCATAACATCCTTATTATCATCCACACTTTTGGGTGAAGATCCATTTTTTTTATATCCCCCTTTGCGATTTACTCCGAGAGCGCCTCCAATAACCTCCCTGTGAGCTCTTTGACCTCCCTGCCGCCGGGCCCAACTGGCCCGACACACGCCGGACAGCCGTCCTCACAACGACAGACGCGCACCATGTCCAGTGCACCAGAGAGCATTTCCCCGTGGAGCTCGTAGAGCCGTTCTGACAATCCCAATCCCTCGGGAACCCTGTCAAAAATGGTGATCGTCGGCCCCCCGGTGCTCTTCGACCGGACTTCAGCGAGCGAGCCTAGATCACGTGGATCGCACATCAGGTAGAGGGGCGCGATGTTTCTCAGTGTATAAGCTAGGCCGCTCAAAGCGGTCCGTTTGCCCCTAGCAGATTCAACTCGATGGTGACAGGTTGGGCAAAGGGTGATCAGATTGTCGAGGTCGTTGGCCAAGCGATCGTACCGGTTCTCCCCAGGGATATAGCCAAATTCACGGAAAGGCCGAATGTGGTGAACCTCATGCGCTCGAGCGTCACGTTCCGGGGCACCGCATTGTCGGCAGCGGTAGCCATCGCGCGTGCGCGCCGCATCCCGGGCGCTGGACCAACTCGGTCCATAGTCGGTGGGCGGTAGGAGCACACCTTCCGCTTCAAGCCGATCAACCGTCTCTGGCGCGATCCAAAACCAATAGGCGCTGGTTTCAAAAGACCGCGGTGGTAGATCGATCGAACCATAGCCCAACGTTTCATGCGTGTAGCGTTTGACCTTGCGATAGGAGGTCGTGGTGGCGGTGACCTCCACCCACCCATGCGCCCGGCGAGCAGGCGCGTGCTCATCTGCGTCGTATACCTCAAGCACCTCAAGCCCCACGGACTCCGAAGCGTCGGTATAGTAGTCGACATCGACCCGTTCCACCTCGGCTAATGCGTTCTCCCAGTCCAAACGCTGGACGAGGTGCGTTCGTCCCTCGTGGATGTAAACCGCACCCTCGTGCAACAAGATGGGGCCCGCTGCGCGGTCAATTTCACCGATGACGATTGGGCGACCCTGGCTCACATCCTGAATCACAATGGGGTCATCCCCACTGGCTCGCAGCGAGACCGACTCGGCAGGGTAGGCATCCGCCACCCAGGTGTAGGTCCCATGGGATCGATGTAGATCCCCCTCCTCCGTCAGATAGGCAAGTAGCTCCTCGACCTTGGCGAAATCCCCGAAGTTCTCACCCTCCTCGAAGGGCAGCTCAAAAGCTGCGCAGCGTAGGTGACGCAATAGGATGGCCAAATTATTGGGGTTGATCAACCCCATCTCGGGTGGGTTTTCAAATAGGTAGCGCGGATGTGTGGCGACGAACTGGTCGAGGGGGGCAGCGGAGGCAACCAAAACCGCCGCCGAAACCTCACTGCGACGACCAGCTCGACCCGCCTGTTGCCACAGGCTTGCGATCGTACCCGGATAACCAGCAACCACCGCGGCTCCCAGTTGCCCGATATCAACCCCTAGCTCCAAAGCGTTGGTGGCCACGACGCCTTTCACGACCCCCTCACGTAATCCACGCTCGATCTCACGTCGTTCTAGAGGGAGGTAGCCGCCCCGATAACCACGAATCGCTTTTGGATCACCTCCGAGGCTTTCGTAAGCATCCCGAACGTAACCGAGCAAGACTTCTGTCGTTAACCGAGCTCGGGCGAAGACCACCGTCTGTACCTCGGTTCCCAAGAATCGCTCGGCGATGCGCGTTGATTCCAATGTATAGGCTCGGCGAATCCCAAGACTGGGGTCAATCACCGGGGGGTTGTAGATGATCACATGTTTCTCGGCCCGTGGAGATCCATCCAAATCAGGGGGGACCAGATGAACAGGCGCTTCGATCAGTTTCTCGGCCAGCTCCTTGGGATTGGCGATCGTGGCCGAGGTGAGCGCGAATTGCGGTTCCGAGCCGTAGAAACGGCACAGGCGCCGCAAACGCCGCAGCAGATTGGTAACATTTGAGCCAAAAACGCCCCGGTAGACATGAAGCTCGTCGAGCACGATCCAGCGCAGATTCTCGAGCAGCATCGCCCAGCTAGGGTGGTGGGGGAGGATTCCCATATGAAGCATGTCAGGGTTGGTGATTAGAATCCGACCCTCGTCCCTGATCTGGCGGCGCCTGGCTGTTGGGGTATCCCCATCATAGGTGCGGACAGGGACTCCCTCGACGGTACCTAACGCCTCCAGAAACTGTCCCAGCGCGGCAGCCTGATCCTGGGATAACGCCTTGGTCGGGAAGAGATACAGGGCTCGCGCTTCGGGGTCCGCGAGGAGTGTCTGAAGCACCGGGAGGTTATAACAGTGCGTTTTGCCTGAAGCCGTCCCAGTGACCACGACCACATTCTCTCCAGCCAAAGCGGCCTCCACGGCCACTGCCTGGTGTGTGTAGAGAGGGGCGTTGTCCAAAGAGCGTAGGGCTGAAATCAATCGTGGATCAAGGTCGGCGGGGAAGTCAGCATAGCGGGCCGGCCTGGGCGGCATCCGCTCCCAGACGGAGACGTTCTTCATGAAATCCATGTCGAGCCGCAAACGCTCGAGGGCCTCCTCGATGGACATAGCAAGGAGATTATACTTCTTGCGCGGACAGTTAGGGGTTCGCCGCATGCCTTGTTGTTCTCCTCGCAGGAGATGACTCCCTCTCCCTTTTAGGGAGAGGGTGGGGGTGAGGGTGATTGCGATGAGTCAACTGCCCCTCACCCTGTCCCTCTCCCCACAGGGGAGAGGAGATTTTCGCCCTCTCCCTTTTCTGCATGCTTCTCATAAGAATGATACTTTCAAGGCGAATTGAGGTCTTGCACAATGCAACCTGCCATCTCCCCGCGAGCTTAAAGTTCGCGGGGAGGTTAAGGGGGAATAGTAATGCCTTGCAGAAGAATTGCCTTTCGAGCTGGTAGCTTCTGTGGGATACGCCCCACATGGCAATCCAAGAGCAATAGCTTCAGGGAATTGATATACTTGACCAGCGCGTCGGTTATCGCTTCAGCGAAATGAACAATCTCAAATCCGAATTTCTGCTTGATCCAGAGGTGATTTTCCTCAATCACGGTTCTTTCGGCGCCTGTCCTCGCCCAGTGTTTGAGACCTATCAGAAGTGGCAACACGAGTTGGAGCGACAGCCTGTAAAGTTTCTGTCGAGACGCGCTCGCGACCTGATGGCAGAAGCACGGGCAGCATTGGCGGATTTTCTGCATTGCGGCGAAGATGAGGTGGTCTACTTCACCAATCCCACCACAGCGATTAACATGGTGGTCCGCAGTTTAGAGCTCAAACCCGGTGATGAGATCTTGACCACCGATCATGAATACGGCGCCATGGACCGCATCTGGCGTTTCATTTGCCAACAGGCCGGCGCGCGTTACGTCCGTCAACCCATTCCGCTACCATTAACCAGCCGGGCGGATTTTGTGGAGGCCTTCTGTTCGGGTATCACGCCGCGAACGCGCCTCGTCTTCATCAGCCATATCACCAGCCCGACCGCGCTCTGCTTCCCTGTTGAGGCAATTTGCCACCGCGCTCGTCAGATGGGCTTGCTATCCATTGTTGACGGAGCCCACGCTCCAGGCCAGCTTCCGTTAGATCTAACGCAACTGGGAGCCGATCTGTACACCGGAGCGTGCCACAAATGGCTTTGTGCGCCCAAGGGAGCTGCCTTCCTGTACGCTCGGCGCGAAGTACAGGATCGACTCCGACCTCTCGTGACAAGTTGGGGATGGGAGGCAGAAAAACCCAGCGATTCGCGCTTCATTGATCACCACGAATGGCAAGGAACACGTGACATCGCCGCTTTCCTCTCCGTGCCGACCGCCATCCGTTTTCAGCAAGACCACCGTTGGAACACCATACGTCGCCGTTGTCATCAATTGGCAAGCAAGACCAGGGGGCGCATCAATACCCTGACAGGCTTCGAGGCGTTGTGTCCTGACTCACAAGAATGGTTCATCCAGATGTTCACCGCCCGCTTGCCAGATCTCGATTGTGAGGCTTTTCAAACGCAACTCTACGACGAGTACAGGATTGAGGTTGTGACACATCGCTGGAACGATCAACCCCTGATTCGAGTGTCCTTTCAGGGCTACAACGATGAAGAAGATGCGGACGCGTTGTTGCACGCCTTGGGTAAACTACTGCCCAAGAACCTATAATCCACCTCCCCGCGAGCTTGAAGCTCGCGGGGAGGTTAAGCGTATTAATTTGTATCTCAGTTTGGTTGCGTTATACTTCCCAAATCAACTTCTTGGGTCCAGTAGTCCTACAGAAAAACTCGCCACAAGCGTCCGACATGCGTAAATGGATACCTGACCGCACGACATTATTTCTAATCGGGGTAGCGCTTGCGCTGGCCGTCGTAGCCTGGAGTCAGGGTGGCGCGGAAAAAACCCTGGAGGGGTTGGCCAACGGCGGACGGACCCTGCTCAGCGTCACCCCGCTACTCTTAGCTGCCTTTCTCCTGGCGGGATTGGTGCAGGCCTTGGTCTCCCGCGAGGTGATCGAGCGATGGTTGGGTTCACAGTCTGGTTGGCGGGGGGTCCTGTTGGCCTGTCTGGCTGGTGCCCTGATCCCGGGCGGTCCTTATGTGTATTATCCGCTCGCCGGCGCGCTGCTCCACTCCGGCGCCGGGATAGGGGCACTGGTAGCCTTCGTCACCGCGAAAAACCTTTGGTCCGTCACTCGATTGCCCTTCGAGTTCGCCCTGCTCGGGACGCAATTGACCCTCATACGTTATGGCCTCACCTTGGTTATACCCCCCTTGCTTGGGATGTTAGCAGAGGCGTTGTTCGGAAGATCCATCGATCGCATCCGAGAGGCCGTCGGATGAACCAAGCGACGCTGATCTTAATCGTGCTGGCTCTGGGGCTGCTGATCTACGCCTGGTCGCGCGGTGACGGGAGTCACCGAGTGGGGATCGTTCTGGGTTGGTCCACGCTTAGACGAACGTTGCCGTTGCTCGTGGTCGCCTTCGTCATCGTGGGGTACGTGAACGTCCTCGGACCGCAGAACCTGGTCCAAAATTGGATCGGTCCAGGCTCCGGTTGGCGGGGTCTACTGATCGGTACAGGCGCTGGAATGTTGTTGCCGGGCGGCCCCTATGTGGTCTTCCCCCTCATCGCCACCCTCTATCAAGCCGGCGCCGGTCTCGGACCGACACTGGCCATCATCACCTCTTGGGCCGCTCTCGCTCTGCTGTCGGTTTCCTTCGAGTTGCCCTTCCTGGGTTGGCGCTTCACCCTCATACGCCTCAGCTTGGGGATCGTGGTTCCATCGCTTGTGGGGCTGGTCGGTCAGCTTCTCTTCGGTGGGTGAAGAGAAGTTTCTGAAGTGAAAAACCTGTCCCAGGGAAAAACCACCGGCGCATCGTGGCACACGATGTCGATCACCGTTCGCAGCAGGGGAAGTGACGCGCCTTCGAGGTCACCACGTTCGATCATCGCTTCGATCGTGTCGCCGATGGCCAAAGCCAATTCGGCCCCTTCGATGGTATCGTCGGCCATGTGTCTCGCTTTGGCTTCCTCATAACGCATCCCTGATCCCAACAAACGTCCCATGCGCATGTTCCGCCCGCCCATACATGTGACGTACAGATCGCCGGCGCCGGGCAACCCGTATACGTTCTCAACCTCTCCCCCCATATAGTCCACGAGATAGGCGATCTCACATAGGGCTTGAGCGAAGATCGCGGCCGCCATGTTGTGCATCACATCGCCCTCTTCGTCAATCCCATCCCTCTCCATCCATCCCTGAACCATGCCAACCGCGAGCGCGTAAACGTTCTTCAGTGCGACGGAAACCTCAACCCCGATCACATCCGTGCTGGTCCAGATATGATAATAGGATGTTCGCATGACGCTGGCGACCTCGTCTAGAAGCGTTTGATCCGAACCCGTGATCACGATACCCGTGGGACGCCGAGCGGCCAACTCACCGGCGATAGAGGGCCCGCCAACAGCGGCCAGTCTAACTTCCTCTCGATAGCTCGATGGCAAGGCATTGCGTAGAACATGCGGTAATAGGGTAAGCTTCTGTCCATCGCCAACCAACCCCTTTGTAAGGGCGACGATCGGTACATCACCCGTGAGCAAGGGTCCCAGCGCTTCTGCTACCCATTCGACACCCAAAGAATTAACCCCCAAGAAGATCAGGTCAACACCCCGCAGGGCTTCTTCCAAGCCAGCGATGGGATAGGGTTTCACGCTCACAGGCACGGCGCTCCGCAACTTCGGGTGGGTACGGGACTCGTGGATCTCCTCAATGATATGACCGTCTAAATGGGTCCCCACGAGATGGACATCGTGCTCGTTATCTGTCAGGGGAACGGTCATCGCCGTTCCCATCATACCCGCGCCCAGAACTAAGACCTTTGCCATAGGTGTCCCTCCAAGGCATAAGTTTATCCCGAAACGAGAAATTCATCAGTTTTGAAAGTACGGATAATGAGGCAAGATTCGAGGGGGATGTTTCTTGGGAAATAAAATCTAATCATCCATCACCCGGGTTTAACACACAATCGTGCTTGAAGCACTGTAATCCTGCGTTATCCTACCTGTCCAGAGCTCATCGAAGGGGTGCTAAGAATGACACTCTCTATATGTCATCCTGAGCGAAGCGAAGGATCCCTATGATGATACTTTTCGATTCGACACTTCATAGGGATTCTTCACGCTTATCAGCGCTCAGAATGACATACTTATGTGTCATCCAGTTCCGCTTGACCGGCTCAGAACAATGGAGGCTCAGGGTGCTTTCTGCTCTATACACAGGAAAGTCATCCTTCGACAAGCTCAGGATGACTTTATTATGTGTGAAGCAAAAAACTCTCTTAGCCCACCTAAGGGAAGCGGAGTGGAATGCTTTGAATGAGTAATCTCCGCCGAAGGAATGGTCAGATTATCATTCCCATTAATGTCATCCTGAGCGGAACGAAGTGAAGCGAAGGATCCCGTTTTCCGTTATGAAAGGACTACTTATCCCAGCAACGAGATTATTCGTCGCGGAGTTTATCCTGAGCGTAGTCGAAGGGCTCCTCAGAATGACAGTAAATAGAGTCAGTCCTGAGTCCTGACCTGCAATGCCCACCAAGGAAACCATCACCTTCATGACATAGGGCTCATTAATCACGAGACACGGTGAGGTCTTACGGAAGGATTAGAAAAAGCGGGGCTGTTTCAACCGCGATCTGAGCCGGTCAAATTACCCAAGAGGCTTTGATTGTAGGTATTGAGCGGGATCTTCTAAGGCATCCTTGAGCGCGGTAAGGAATTTGGCCGCCACCGCGCCGTCGACGATGCGATGATCTGCAGCGAGAGTCATCCATACCAGTGGTCGTACAACGATCTCCCCTAATTCATCCACTACGACTTCGGAACGTATGGCTCCGACGGCTAATATGGCGGCGTTCGGCGGGTTGATGATGGCCGTGAATTGTTCGACACCGAAGGGGCCCAGATTGGAGATGGTAAACGTCCCCCGTGCAACATGAGATGGCGTTAATTGATTGGTGCGAGCGCGGGTTGCCAGGTCCTGCACTTCCGCGGCGATCTCAGCTACGCTTTTCCCGTCAGCATGGTGCACCACCGGCGCGATGAGACCCCCATCAAGCGCTACCGCAACACCAATATTCAAATCCGATAATAGAATGATCTCCTCTCCCTGCAAGGTGCTGTTCAACCATGGATGGTCCTTAAGCACCTCGGCCGTCACTTTTACCAAGATCGCAGTCACTGAGATGCGAGGGAACTGGTTCGCTTCGACCTCTTCGTTGAGGCGTGCGCGTTCCGCTTCCAAGAAGCTCATATCAACCCGCAGGCTGACAAAGATATGTGGTGTGGTTTGAAAGCTGTGCGTCATCCTCTCAGCGATGGTACGCCTAATGCCTCGAAGTGGAACGGTCTCCAAGGGTGTTAGCCCCACAATTCCTGGAGCAGGTGAATAGGCCGCCACGTCCTCGGCCGTCACCTGGCCGCGCGGCCCAGTCCCTTTCACCCCCGAGAGATCCACACCCTTCTCCCGAGCCAGACGCCGGGCAGATGGCGTGGCGCGGATCTTTCCTGGCGGGGTCACCACAGCAGGAGCGGTCAACGCTGCCTCAACGTCTTCCTTGGTGATTTGGCCCTTCGGTCCCGTGCCTACGACCGTGCCAAGATCAACGCCGTGAGTCGTGGCCAATCGCTTCGCAACAGGCGTCACATCCACCTGTGGGATGGGTGGGGGTGGTATCTCCAATGCCCTCTCAATCTCCTCCTCGATAATTTCCTGAGGTGGTTCCTCTCCCGGTTCCAGAAGGTAAGCGATCACTTGCGTGACAGGGATCTCCTCTCCGGGATCTCCACGAACACTGGATAGAACACCCGAACCTGGTGACTCGAGTTCCACAGTGACCTTATCGGTCTCGATCACCAATAGGGGCTCACCCTTCTCAATTTGATCGCCCTCATGCTTGAGCCACTCGATGATGGTAGCTGATTCCTGAGCCATCTCAAGTTTAGGCATGATGACCTTGGTTGCCATTTCAAGCTCCCCTGCGGATCAACTCGCGGGATGCGGCGACGATGTTCTCGACCTGCGGCACCGTATGATATTCCAGATAACGATTATAGGGAATAGGTATGTCTCGTCCCGCCAGCCGTCTGATGGGCGCTTCCAGGTAATCGAACGCCTCGCTACCGGCGATAACAGCCGCCAATTCAGCCCCATAGCCACCTGTCTGACACGCTTCGTGCACAATTAACGCCCGTCCGGTCTTCATCACCGACCGGACGATCGTCTCCTCATCAAGTGGTTTGAGGGTGCGAGGGTCAACCACCTCAACCTCAATCCCTTCCTGAGCCAATTGCTCGGCCGCCTCGAGCGCACGCGTAACCATCACCGATGTAGCGACGATCGTTAGATCCTGACCCTCACGCTTCACCTCGGCAACACTTAAGGGGATCGTATAGGGCTCTTCGGGGACCGGTCCTTTGGTTCGATAAAGCAACTTGTGTTCAATGAAGATAACCGGGTTGTCATCATGGATGGAGGCGATCAGTAGTCCTTTCACATCGTAAGGCGTGCTTGGCATGACCACTTTCAAACCTGGGATATGAACGAACCAATTTTCCAAGCTCTGCGAGTGCTGCGCCGCAGCACCGGTGCCAGACCCGGCGGGTGTGCGGAGCACAAAGGGCACAGCGGCTTTTCCGCCGAACATAAAGCGGATCTTGGCCGCCTGATTCACCACTTGCTCCGAGGCCAATGTAATGAAATCCATGAACATGATCTCGCCAACCGGCCGCATCCCCGTCAACGCGGCGCCGGTGATCGCGCCGGCAATGCCGAGTTCGCTGATGGGTGTGTCAATCACACGCTCCTCACCGAACTCTTCTACCAATCCAAGCGTCACACCAAAGGCACCACCGTATACGCCCACGTCCTCGCCGATGATGAAGACCCTGTCGTCGCGCAGCATCTCTTGACGGAGCGCCTCTCGAATCGCCTCTGAGTACGTGAGTTCTCGCATCAGGCGTACACTCCTTCCTCGATGGTCTTCAGATCTGGATCCGGGCTGGCTTCGGAAAATTCAACCGCGGCATCGATGGCTGTGTAGGCCTCTTCTTTAATCCGGTCGATTTCCTCGCCCGTAAGCACCCCCTCGTCAAGCAAGTGTTTCCTGAAGCGTTTGATCGGACATTTCTCCTGCCAAGACTCGATCTCCTCTTTGGTGCGGTAGCGATTGATATCGCTCCTCGAGTGTCCTCGCCAGCGATAGGTTACGTTCTCGATCAGTGAAGGACCTTGGCCCGCGCGCGCCCGTTCTATACCCTTGCTCACGGCCTCGTACACCGCCAGCACGTCATTACCGTCCACTGTTTCCCCAGGCATCCCATACGCTGTCGCCCGGTCAGAGATTCGCTCAATGGCAAACGCCTTGCGAACATGGAAAGACATCGCGTACTGGTTGTTCTCACACACATACACCACCGGCAGGGACCAGATGGCGGCCATGTTCAACGCTTCGTGAAACGGTCCAAGGTTAGCCGCGCCATCACCGAAGAAGCAGAGGATGATTTGATCTCGCTTTTGCATCTTGAGGCTGAGCCCGACCCCCACCGCAATGGGGACGCCCCCCGCGACCACGCCGTTCGCACCTAAGTTACCCCCCTCAATATCGGCGATGTGCATCGAGCCGCCTCGGCCTCTACAGTAACCGGTCTCCTTGCCGATGAACTCGGCCATCATGCGATTGAGATCAGCCCCCTTGGCGATGCAATGGCCATGGCCACGGTGGGTGCTCAGGATAAGATCATCGGGACGCAATGCCGCGATCGCCCCGACCGCAGAGGCCTCCATTCCAATGGAGAGATGCATCGTTCCATGGATCTTCCCCATGGCGTAGAGTTGTTCCGCCATTTCCTCGAAAGCCCGGATGCTGTACATCTGCCGGAGCATTTCGCGCTTCTTCGCCTCATCCAAAGTCATTTCTTCAACCTTTCTGCTCTGGTAAGTTGTCTTTCTGTAGGAACTCTATAACTCAATCCAGTGTTTCCGCCTCATATCCGCTACGCGAATTCCTGGGCTTAAGACGAACGATCAATCGCCTTGTGGACGAAATTCCACGAGCACGATTGTGCGCGGCGAAAGATGGACCGCCAACCGCAGGTCCTCCCCCTGCGCCCATGTCCCTATCCTCTCACTGCCCTCACTTGTGACCTGCCATATCTGATAACTTTGTCCATTCAACGAATACTTTCTCGGATCGAGGGTGAGTTCTACCTCTAGCACATCATCACCGTCCAGATTGACCATCAATACGCCTAACTTCTCATTCTTATAACTCCAAACCTGTTGAACGACCGAAGGCGCGGTGAAAACCCCGCTCTCCCTACGACCCCCGATGCTGTTGTAGTGATTCCAGGTCAGCTCGATCTCTGGGATCGGGGTCAGGAACGTAACTGGCTTCATGGCTTTGCCATACGCAAGATACTCCGTGGCGAACTCCGTGCGAGCTAATGCCACCTCCTTTAGGAAGGCCACCTTTTGAGGATCCACATCATATGGCTGCTCATCTTGATAGACGGCGGTGTGATACATGAGTTGATATGTCGGGCCCTCCATCCCCGGAAAGCGCTCCAGAGGAGAGTATTCGTAATTCAATTCGACGAGCCCGCCTTGCTGCAAAGCGATCTCGGCTGCGATGAGGTAGAAGATGTCACCAAACTCCTGCGCTAGCTTTGCCCACCCGTCCAGCATCACCGGTCCGTATTCATGATAGAGGTAGGAGAAGAGCGGTAACTTTGCTACCTTCCCTTGCTTGACCAGATCTATATACGGTGTCAACTCGATGTCCCCCTGGACCAATCCACCAGCCCGCCATTGATTAAAATCAATATACGGGATGAGAGTCTCAAGACCCATCTCGACACCTTGGGTGACATAAGCTCCTTTGACTGCTTTGGCTGCTTGTTTGGATTTTGTATAAAGCTCCCCATATCCCTCCCACAACCATCGCCCATAGCCCGGTGGATGCCCCAGATCTCCCCGATCACTCCAGCGCGGTCCAGCGCCAGCGGAGATATCGTAATACAGTCCATCTGCCCCACTTTCGACCACGATTTGCCGATCGCGATCGGCATGAAACTCCTGCCAGTAAGAAGTCGTCGGATCCATCCAGATCTTTGTAAAGGCTGCTTGGATCAACTCATGAGGATGCTGCCAGCCGGTTGAGCTTCCGATGTTCATCCCATAAGCCTCGTGATCGTGACCGTAGCTGAAGAAATCGAAGAAGAACGGTGCGAAGAAGTCGCCGTTGTTCTTGATCGCCTCGAGGTTGGCAGGATGAAACCGTGTTGGAAACCAGGGAAGAGGGGATAGTCCAAGGGGCAGCCACGGTCCACAGCAATTGTATGCCTCAAAGATCTCCCGCCACCGTTCCTCCGGAAGTGTTGACCAACGCGCGCCTAGCATCTCGAAAAATTGCCGATGACCTTGTGGGTCATCCAATAGATCTGACGGCACTGAGACCTGCGGGAACCAGAGTTCGTTCAGCGAATGTTCGTGAAAGGGCTTGATGCCGGCTTCCGCAAACATCGAATCCAACAGTTCCATGCGTTCCACTGAAGCCCCACCCCATTGAGGCCAGTCGTGGCCCAGGACGTGGAAAACCGGTTTGTCGGCGATTCGATGAAATGCCTCCAGCCAGGGACTTACCTCAAATGAACTTGGCACCCCAAACGTGCTGAAGCCCACCTCCTCCGCCAACCACGCCGCAGCTGTGCCCTCTCGGACTCGGTCCTCGAGCCGACCTTTCTCGCACCAAGCTGGATGACCCTCGCCCGTCGCAGTAGCCCAATCGCGATATCGCTCAGCCGCCGCATACCAACTCCCCTCCTCTAGAGCCCCCAAAACGATCGGGTAATCAAGGATCAAATCGTTGCCGGCCGTCATGTCCCACGACTTGTGTGCGAAAAGTGTCTCGAGACCCCCTTGCGAAGGTGAATAGAAGTCCACTTCCTTCGTCGTGTTCAGTGGATCGTGACAAGCGAAGTAAAAGCCTCCACGCTCTTTTGCGTAGTAGGCCATGAATTGTGTAAACGCCCCAACACCCTCAGGGTAGGGAACGTGTCGCAATCCAGGTGCACTTGAGGAGGGTCTTCGAAACAGACCAACAGGGTCCACAAAGAGCAAACCGCCAGCTACGGGATGCAGCAAGAGGTTGTCCTCGCTGGGTATATCGACCAACCTCCCAATGCCTCTCAGGATGGGGAACTCAAGCTGCTGGATTGTGCGCTGCGAGCCATTGAGCACCTTCACATGGAAATCAGCCACGTAGCTTTCAGGCGGCAACTCAATGACGGCCTCAATCTCCACGCTTTCAGCGAGCTGCCAATGGAGCTTCGCTCGATCGCCACCCTCCGGTGTCCCCTCAGTTTCAAGCGTGAAACGCTCCCAGGTCTCCCATTCTTGAACGTTGTTGGTGGAGAGATCAAAGAAGTAGAGTCGCCAAGGCGGCAAGTCACCTACCGGATCTTCGATCAACTTTAACCCGTTCAGCTTGTCTTCCACTTGCAGAATGCTCCCGTTCTCTCGACTTATGGCGAGAGCAAAATACTCATTCTGCAAGGTCAGGATCGGCGAGGGTGTCTGGGTTACCGCATCCTCTGTGGGGGTTAGCTCCTCAAGCGGTTCTGGCGTTTGCACTTTTGATGCACAGCCTGTCACGAGCAAACCCAACAAAATGAAGCTGAGCAGCGTAAGGATATTCACACAAAGACTCATCAAGAGGTTTCCCTCCTCATAGATAAACGGACCATGGGCAGCGCTTACCCACTCATCTGCTTGCCGCAGCGATCGCAAGGCTGCCCTGTGGTGATATACGGCCATGTGGCCAATGCTTACAAAACGAAATCACACCTCTCCCAAAATCACCAAGGATTACTCCCGCCCTTTTCCAAGATCCACCAATTCTTTGAATTGATCCTTAAGCTGAAGGTAGATTTTGCGATAGAGCGTGTAATACCTGGCATACAAAGCATGTGCCTGCGCATCGGGCTCTTGTGTCTCGGCGATCTCCAGCCATTCCCTGACCACCTCGAAGCCAGAGAACTGCCCAGTGCCCACCCCGGCGAGGATGACATCACCTAAGAGTGTAGCGACACCGCCAAGATAATAATGAATACGTGCGTTCAGCACATCAGCAAAGATTTGACGCCATAGTGGGCTCTTTGCGCCTCCGTTCACGGCGATGATCTCTTCGATCTTTACACCCTGCTGCTCGATGATCTCCGCCATATGTCGGAAACCGAAAGCCACGCCCTCCAATGCAGCGCGATACATGTGTAACCGGGTGTGGTAGGGCGTTAAGCCGATATACACCCCACGAGCATAGGCGTCCCAGATGGGTGTCCGCTCGCCCATGAGATAGGGCAGAAGAATGAGGCCCTCTGATCCCGGGGGGATTTCAGCGGCTTTCTCGTCCAACAAGCGGTAGGCGCTCTTATCTATGCGTTTTGCCTCTTCGATCTCAGGTTCGCCCAACTGATCGCGGAACCACTGCAAAACACCTCCCGCGTAGATGCTCCCCAAGGTAAGATAATCTCCCGTTACATGAACCGTATTCAGAAGTTTGGGATCGGGATCGACGATCTCTCCCATCGGCACCAAGAGGTTCCCCGCTGTACCTAACATCTGCGCCGCTTGACCTACCTCAATCACGCCGGATCCTAATGTCGCACAAGCGAAATCACCACCGCCACAGACGATCGGTGTCCCTTCGGCCAATCCAGAGAGCTTGGCGCCTTCAGCGTGAACCTTTCCCACCACTTGATGGGATGGTGCGACTTCGGGCAGCATTGAGAGAGGAATCCCCAGGGCCTCACACATTTCCTGAGACCATTCCTTCTTCTGCAGATCGAAGCATGGGCTGCATAAGCCGGCGTGGGAATAATCTGTGACCAGCGCGCCGGTTAGTTTGAAGATGACATAGCTGTGTGCTTGCAGGATCTTCCAGGTCTTATCAAAAAGGTCGGGCTCTTTTTTTCTGAACCAGAGCCATTTAGGGCCGCCGAAATAACCATCGATGTAATTGCCCGCAACCCGGCGGACCTCATCGGCGCCGATGTTTTCGGCGATCCATTCGACCTCTTCGGTCGCTCTGCGGTCGATCCAGATGATGGCCGGGCGAAGCGGTTCTCCATCATGATCGATCGCCAAGCAGGAAGGCGCCTGACCGCTGATGCTCACTGCCTTCACGGCATCCGGTTTAACTTGGGCGCTTTCCAAGGAGTCTCTAATGGTGCTGATCGCGGCTTCCCACCAATGATTCGCATCTTGCTCGGCCCAAGTAGGGTGGGGGTAGGTGGCAGGATACTCCGCCGTCGCCGAGGTCAATTCTCTGCCATCAAGCGTGAACACCCCGGCTTTGGTGGCCGATGTCCCAAGATCAGCGACTAGGATGTAGGGTCCAGAGTCATTCATCTCCCTCTCCAGGCCAGCTTAATTTCCGTCCCACGGAGCCGTGACAACTTTGATCGCCGCCTTTCCGTCGATGATTTTGTCCCCCGCAAGCGCCCTGAAACCTTCCGTCAGCCTCTCAAGCGGAAGCAAATGGGTGACAACCTCTTCATAGGGGAAGTCACGACGCTCCATCAAATTGAGGGATTGAATAAAGGTCGGCGGTGTGCTCGACCATGCTCCCACCAGGGTGATGAGCTTGGCGCAAAGGTGCAAACTGGGATTGATCTCCACCGTGCCTGAGTCAGAGAAGTGCCCTTGCTCGCAGAAACGTCCACCGTAGCGCAGGTAATCGATGCCCTCAGGAACCGCGGCCGGCACACCGACACATTGCAGTACAACATCGACGCCCCTTCCGCCAGTGCTCTCTTCGTGTACAAGTTTCACTCGATCTTCCGCCCTCGGAACCTCATCTAGATTGATCGTCACATCCGCACCCAGCTTCTTGGCCATCTCCAAGCGCGCTGGGATCCGATCGACGGCGATCACTTTGGATGCGCCGGACAGCTTGGCACATGCGACGTTCATGAGCCCAATCGGGCCTGCGCCCTGCACCGCAACCACCTCGCCAGGCCTTATCCCGATCTTGTTGATCCCGTTCACTGCGATGCTCATTGGCTCAAGCATCACCGCGATCGCAGGTGGAAGGTCGGTCTTATAGACCAGGGTGTTGGGCAAAAAGAGGTAAAGGTATTCGGCGTAGCCCCCGTGATGATAGGGCGGTCCGTCACCAAGATGGCCATAAGCGGCTGCATGTTCGTCCTTCACCGGTTCGCCAACGAACGTCTGATAAAAATCAAAACCGCTGTTGACCAGAGGGGCCGGAACAACACGATCGCCGACTTTCAGTGGCTTTCCCAGAACATCTTGTTCGTAATACCCTTCTCCTATCTCCAACAGGGTGCCCACGATCTCATGACCCATCACACCGGGCCATTGCAGCGGGATGGTCGGTTTGTGTCCCTGCCAGTAATGCACATCGGTGCCACATAAGCCACACATCTCGATCTTCATCAGTGCGGTGTTGGATTCAACCTTCGGTAACTCATGTTCGCGGATCACAAATTCGGCTCCGGGTTCTGCACAAACCGTGATCCTTCCTGTCTTGGCCATGGTGTTCCTCCTTCGATTAATTCTCAATACTTCCTGACTCACTCACGCGTAAGGCACGCCACACACCAGGATGATGTTGGCATAGGCTGTGAACTCTCCCGTGCGCACCGCCGCCCGCGCTTCACGCGCCACTTCCTTGAATTTGATATGCGGCATGGTTTCCATGGGCAGCCCGGGGAAGAGCGTCTCAATCTGCTTGAAGAGATCCGGGCTGACCTCCCTGGTCTCATCGGCGACGACGATCTTCTCCACCTCCAGCTCGGTGAGGATCGTCTCTAATGTCTTCAAGAATGGAGGAATGTTGGCTGTCACCGCCAGGTCGATGCGCCTCACGCTCGGTGGGACCGGAAATCCAGCGTCACAAACCACCAACATGTCCGTATGCCCGAGGCTGGCAATGACCGCCGAGACATCCCGATTGAGCAAAGCCGTTTTCTTCATTTCCCCTCCTTCTTTGTAAAGATGATCATTTGATCTACATACACTCTTAAAGCTTAAACTCCTCAACTGCTTCTGTGATGGCTCTCAAGGTTTCAAGCGGCGTTCCCGCGGGGACCGCGTCGCCACTACCGAGGATGACCCCGCGATGGGACGAAATCCGCTGCAGGATGTGCCGGACATGCTTCTTCATCTCCTCGGGTGAGAGAGTGACGAACGCGGTTGCGTCGATCCCGCCCATGGCCACCTTTCGATTCCCCCACGCTTCTTTGGCTTCAGCCAGATCTAAATCCCCTGTAGGCGGAGGGGCAATGTCACATATCCCGTCATAATGGCCAAGCCCAAGCTCGTCCAAGATGTCCTTAAGCTTTCCACAAGCATGGATCAATACGATCTTGCCGGCCTTATGGTACAGATCAGCATATTCGTTTAGATGCTCGAGAATGTATTGGGCGAACATGGGTGGCGACATGTAACTTGTGGAGGTGTTCTCATAGAGGATCACGACTTCTGCAGGTGACGCGGCGATGATTTCGCATGCCTCCAGATTTTTAGCGTGCATAACCCTCATCAACGCTTCCAGTTCGTCTGGATAATCGATCAAGAAATAATGGAACTGCTCTACACCCAGCTCAACTTCCAGCAGCATTTGGAAGGGACTGATTGGAGAAGGCGCCGTCGCAATGCCATCATCACCGATTTCCCCACTGATTCTGATAAACTCGTCATAAGCGGGTTGGTACTCCTGAGCCTCAACAATGTACCGGTAGACATTGAGATCCTCATGCGTCTTTATCTTGTATTCGACTGGAAACGCCATCCATGGCGAGCTCTCTCTCGTCTCATAAGTTTCACGGACCACACCAGCAGGCGTCTCATACATACGGAGCAACAGATTCCCCTCACGAATTTCTCTGATGGCTACATTATTGGAGCTCGTCACGGTCTCAATCGGTTTTCTAAGAGAAATCTCAAATGCAGCAGGGATGCCTGATGGAAGCGATTGACTGTAAACTGTAGTCGAGATCCTTTCCATGACATCTGCGCCGATGGCCCTCTGCACTGCAAGATCGTTCCCTCGAAGTGGTTCTGGAAGACCAAGTGAGTAATAACCGCATATCAGCGGCGACCATGGGACACGATCTGTCTCCTTGTGGCGCAGCGCGGCCATCAGCCGCTCCCTTGGGCTCATGACCTCAATCGACACACACCATCTCCAAGAAACCACAGGTATGCATTACGGTGCCACCTCGAAATACACCTTGCGCGCCTCATGCCTCACCATCATCCTCACCCCTTCCAAGACTTCCGACAAAGGCATTCGGTGGCTGATGAGCTCTTCGGTGCGGATCTCACCTTCAGCAATCAGACGAAAGGCCTCTCGCAGAGCGCGTGGCGAGGAGGAGTAGGTGGTGATGATCCCAACTTCCCTCTCATACAGCTCGTTGATATCCAGGCTGACGTTTAGTCCCCCTCTTTTACCGGCGAAGAAATGGATCATGCCCCCATCGCGTACGAGCGAGAGCGCTTGATCTAAAACGGGCTGTGAGGCAACAGTGGAAATGATCGTGTCCACGCCACGGCCTTCCGTGGCTTCCCGAACGAGGTCTTCGAGGGGATCGAGGCTCGGGTTGATGACCACGTCCGCCCCAAACCCCTTGGCAAACTCGAGTCGATCCGTCAAGGGATCAGACCCAATAACCTTCGCTCCCTGAAGCTTGACCAACTGGGTAAAAAGCAGGCCGATCGCGCCCATCCCGATGATGAGAACGATGTCCCCAGGTTGAAGTCGAGTTCGCTCAATGGCTCGAACACAGCAGGCTAGCGGTTCGGTGAAGATGATGCGCTCGTAAGCTATGTCATCAGGTATGGCAAAGGCCACCAACCTTACATTGGGTTCAGGAACCCGGATGAATTCCGCGAAACCACCTGGGTGGAGGTTGGTGGAGCGGAAGAGCGAACACTTCGAAAAGGATCCGCACACACAGTAGTGACACTCCTCGCAGGCCGCGTGATGGGCGACGACAACCCTCTCTCCAATCCGGAAACTCTCGACGCCTTCGCCTAACACCGCGACGGTGCCGACCACCTCGTGACCCAAGACCGTGCCCGGAGGAACAGCTTCGTACATGATCTTATCGATGTCGCTCCCACATAACCCTACGGCCGCCACCTTCAGCAGAAGCTCTCCAGGGCCGATGCTCGGCTTGGGAATATCCTCAATATGGACGTCGTCTTTGCTGTAGAAGACCGCCGCTTTCATCGTCCCTGATCCCCAACATGGCAAGATTGTTGAAGATATCTCATCGCCAACAAAGCTCCTCATAGACCTCGTTGTAGTAGAGCGCGTTATCGACCGGCGTGTTGGGTGGGATGTGGTTGCTGACCGAGATGAAATAACCGGGACACTTTTTCCCGATCGCCATACAACGCTCGACCTCAGTCCGGATTTGTTCTCTCGTCCCATGAAGCAGGACGCGCGTGTCGACGTTGCCAATCATCGCGTGCGTCTGACCGTACCTCTCCGCGACGTATTCCATGTCGGTGAACACCTCAAACCAGTATCCGTGTACTCCGCAAGCCGCGACATCGTCGACAAACTGGGTGTAGTCACCGTCACACACATAGATGATCTTCGTTCCGCTCTCGATCAAGGGCGCCCATAGCTTCTCGTAGTTCGGGAAGACATACTTGCGGTACCAGTCAGGATGGAAGATCGCCCCCTCCGTCCAGACCATATCATCGTGACTCCAGACGACGGGCACCTCAGCCTCAGCCAGAGCATCGTAATACTGCTGAATCCAAGAGGCGTATCGGTTGGTCAATTCTCCAAATCCTTCAGGATCTATGCCGGCCGCCAGGAGCATCATCTCCCAACCAAAGATATAGGTTAGACCTGTGATCAAGGTGATGTAGATGCCGACCGGGTTAACGTTTGTCGGGAAGATGGCACGCTGCCATCGATAGAATTCCTCAAAGCGGCGAGTGAGCTCGCGCTTGTCTCTTTCCCCATAAACCTCCCACGGATCAAAAGCCAGCACTTCCGAGGGGTCTTCGAAGGGACAAATGATATTGTCGTCGTAATCTGCGCCTTCAACCGCGAAGGCGGCGTGCCCCATGTTCGTCCGCATGTCACCAAACTCACTGGCCTCGATCTGGGTCCAGAAAAGAAGGTCATAATTCCAGGCGCGCACAAACGCCTGACAGGCCTCGATCTTGACTTCGACAGGACTCTCCACGTTAACCTCGATGCCGGTCACGGCCCTTACCAACTCGAAATGGTAATCATGCGCGCTGAACTCCGTGCGCGGAACGCGCTTCGGCATCTCAAGGTTTAAGGCCGCCCAACCGTCTTCGTAGGACATCTCATCCAAGCTATCGGCCAATTCTGTGAACACAGTTTCGGCTGTATGGCTTTCTCCTACCCTGCTTTCCACGCCAGCTCAGCCACCTCTACGCCGATGTCGCTAGGGAAATCGTAGCCATAATAGGCCGCGTGACACCCGGTATTTGTGAGCCAGGTCTTGCCTTCATGTTCGAAAATCTGCGTCGCGTGCGTGAAAATAATCCCGATTCGATCCTCATCGGTTCCAAAATTGGTGGGGTCCTCGCTAAACCAGACCTTTGTGCGGTGATAATTCGCCGTGCCGACATGGGTCACGAAGAGATACCACCCTTCCTCGCGCTGGTACAGGAAAGGCGATTCGGATGACCCGAACCACTGGGTGTCTTCAAGGTCTCGTATGAGATCCCCTGCGCGCACTCCCCAATGGAACAAATCGTCCGAATAGCGGTAGCTGACCACCGACTCGCCATACCGTCCTCCGAAACCCACCCGGCGACAGTAGATCATCATCCAACGATCGCCCACCCAGACGACCTCCGGATCGCGCACGCCGCCCTCCTCCTGGAACACAATCCCATGGTGCGTCCAATCTCTCACATCGGAGAGGGGCGCGGTGGCGTGCCGCTGATGGAAAACTCCCCGTTCGTCCTCGCTTTGGGGGACACCATAGAACTCCAATGCGTCGGTCCAGAAATAATGGATCGTATCACCAACGACAACGTTGCAGGGAGCCCAGCAGGTGCGCTCGCCCTCACGGATCTCATAAATCGGGTCGAGCACTTTCATTGGTCGTATCGGCGAATCCCCGACCGCGTGAAAGAACGATTCTCCGTTGGTGACCTCCGCGTTGGTGATGCCGATGCAGTGCCAGCGGCTCTCCGCATCTTGGAAGAGGCAGTGATCGTTGCAGCCCGTCTCTCCCGGCGGCACGATCTCGACCGCTGTTCGGTTTCGAAAAGCATCTCCCACGATGTAAGGAACGTAGTGTCGCCCCACCATCGCCTCCCACTACTGAAGAAAGCAACTGCCCTATCCCCAGAACAACGAACTGATGATCCACACGATCTTCGCTATGAGCGTTTGGTCCGAGATCTTCGCAGCACAAAAACGATCAATCCAACAAGAAGCGGGAAGCTTAACCATAGGTATTGGATCACGGGTCTCTTTTCTGGTACCCACCGAATTTCGCGCTCGCTTCCCTCGACGACAACGCCATCTTGGTCCACCAAACCGATCGTCACCTTGCGATCATCTCTCTCCAAACCCACCTCGAAACCTACAAACGTCGGTCGTTGTCCACCCATTGTCGCTGGATCATACTCAACAACCTGATACCCCAGTCTGGGTCCGGGCATTTGAACCACAAAGAAGGGCTTCTCTCCGGTCATCTCGAGTTCACCTGTGCTGTTCTCTGAGGACATGGTCATCGTCGCCTGATAAAAAGGCTCCATATGAGCCCAAGCCCATCGGTCTGCCGCTCCACTATGATCCTGCGTATCCAACAGACCCCGATAATATGCTTCGTTATACTCGGCCTCATAAAAGGGTTGAAGGTAGATCGCAGCGTTGCTCCCGCCCATCACGTATATCGTCTGCTGGGGATCATCCGAGCGCTCAGGTACGGTCCAGCGCGATTCGGGGATGATCTTGTATCCAATCCCGGTCCGCCGATGAGAAAATACGACGATTTTTTTCTCACTATCAGGGATGATTTGCCCATCCAGGTCCTTTAGCCGGATGCGATAGTCACCTTCAGGCAGGTTGACCTGGAATCCGAAACTTGGCGGAATCACAACCTTAAGAAAGGGCGGTGGTTCTACAGGTCGAACAGGAGCGTTTGGCTTTTCTACGATAGTCTCATCAAGCATTGCGTCTTGATACTCGTCATAAGCGGTCTGGTACTCTTGATAAGCATTCTGATAGTCTCTGATCTGGATATAGTACTCCCTGAACTCTTCTAAAAAGCCTGGGTATCCGCGCTCAGCATCCGCTCCCCACAGTAAATACGATTTCCGTGAGCCATGGCCTTCGGGCAAAACAATACTAAAGAGCGTCGGAGGTAATTCTTGAATGAGGGTCTGACCTTGCAAGATTTCAAGGGTCGCTGACTCGACCGGTTCATTGAGTTCGTCCCAATCCGCTTTATAGGACCTGGTGATGGCCCAGTAGTAAACCATCGTGTTGCGGGGCGAGAATGCGTTTGAATGATCCGCAAGCAAGTAAATGGTCTCTTCATTTGCTGGAGCGAAGTTGCTTGTGTAGCCAACGCCGTCGTAAACCTCAAGCGCATAAACCAATTGTTGCTCCAAGGTTGGCGTTTCTGCCATGGTAGGAGACACCCCGACGAAAAGAAACACCAGAAGGTAACAGACCATAAAACATCTTCTTTTCATCGGGATATCCCCTTCTCCCGCAGCACCCAAACCGAAAGGGCTAGGGTGAGAATGGTGTATGCGAGGGATGCGAGGACTACTCTTGCATACAGTTCTGGGGCCCCAAATTGCGCGGCATCCACGCCTTTCGTGAGATAGGCAAACGGTGATATCCATTCAACGACCCGATACATTACGTCCACAACATCGGTTAGCACGAGCAATGTCGTATCCGCCTCCGCAGGTTGAAGCGTCGGTAGAAGTACATGCGCAAATTGAACACCGAGTAAAAGCAAGATCAACGCCAGGAGGACAACTACAGTTATCCTTGTCTTCCGAAGATAAGCCGCGATCAGAAAACCAAATCCCACCACGCTCGCAACCGTAAAGGGGGATAGGACGATCGCCCCCAGAAAGCCCGGGCCAACACGCAGATTCACACTGTTTGCATATCCAATGAAAAAGACCAATACAAGAGGAAGCGCAAGAAGATAATACGTCAGTTGGCCCAGAAATCGACCCAAGACAAAGGATGAAAAACGTATTGGAGCGAAGAAGAGCACCTCAAAAGTTCGATTCTCGATCTCCCTAGCTAAAGAGACGGCCACTGCCAACGCCAAGAAAACCGCATAGGGAAGCAGGGTTGCTAGAAAAGGCAATATGAATGGATTGGCTTCGATGATCAATCCATTCTGGGCAACTGTGTTGATCATACCGTTGACCATCAGCCAGGCGACACAGAGCGATACAAAAACGGCAATGTAGTTCTGGAAGCTGAAAAGAGTCTTTAGAAACTCCCACCTTATAAAGCTCAGTGTTATTGCGGTCGTGTTTGTCGCGCTCTTGATCATCCAATCTCTTCTTTCAACCGTCGAATGTGACCTTTGGTGATCGCAAGAAATGCATCTTCAAGATCTGTGCCTTTTACCCCAAAACCAAGGATCGTGCCGCCAAGATCGGATATCCTTCTGGAAACCTCCAAACGAGCCTCTTCAAGGTTCTCGACCTGAATATTCAGCTTATTGTTTATCTTCTGCAGGTCGATGACACATTCCAGCTCCCGCAGCTTTTCTTCCATCGCTGGTGTCACCTGCGCTAACTCAACTTCCAATACGCTCCTTCCTCCAATTGTGGCGGAAACTTGCTCTATAGAACCCTCTACGACCAATTCCCCCTCACTCATAATCCCTACTCGATCCGCCGTTTTCTCAATCTCTGAAAGCATGTGTGAAGAGATGAGCGTTGTCGTACCTCTTCCTTTCTCGGATAGAATTATGTCTCGAACCAACCTTACAGAAACGGGATCTAATCCTAATACGGGCTCATCAAGTATCAATAGATCGGGTTGATGCAGAAAACCCCTACAAATATTAATCTTTTGTCGCATCCCATGAGAGTACTCCCCCAAGCGTACATTTCGGAAAGGGAGAAGTTCGAAATACTCCAGCAATTCCGAGATTCTATTCGCCGGATCTTGAACATGATGAAGATGACAAAAGAGCCCTAGGTACTCCCCCGCCGTCATCTCATCGTACAAAGATTGGTGCTCGGGGACGACACCGATTCGGGCGCGCAATTTCGTTTCTAGACCTTTTACCTGTTCTCCAAGGACAAAAATTTTGCCAAGTGTGGGTTTCACCAGACCCAGCAGCATCAGGATGGTGGTTGTCTTGCCAGCCCCATTAGGGCCTAAGAAGCCATACACTTCACCCTTCTGCACCTGCAGGTTCAGCTCTCGTACAGCTGTTGTTTGCCCGTATTGCTTACACAGGCCTTCGGTTTGAATGACCACGTTTACCCTCGTATACCTGTGGTTACAAATCCCCTGGCGTAGTACCGTTGGAGAAATACAAAGAGGAGCAGTGTGGGAATAAGCGCTGTTACAGAGGCCGCCATCAAGTAATGCCATTTCACCGTGTACATGCTTTGGAAATACGACAAGCCAACAGTAATGGTTTTTAGTTCCGTTCTCTGGAGCATAAGCAAGGGCCAGAGGAAATCGTTCCACGATGCGATGAAGGAGAAAATGCCCACGGTGGCCAAAGCCGGTTTTGCGAGCGGGAGCATAATCTTACGGAAGATTTGCAGGGGACTAGCCCCATCGATACGCGCGGCATCGATGAGTTCGTCGGGGATGGAAAGGAAGAACTGTCGCATCAAGAATGTGGCCAACGCATTCGTCAAAAGGGGAACGATCACAGAGGTATGACTGTTGATCCAGTCCAGATAGCGCATGATCATGAACATCGGGATCAATGTCACGACGTAAGGGATCATGAGTGTAGTCAGATACGCTGTAAACATCGCGTTCCGACCAGGGAACCTCAACTTGGAGAATGCGTACCCTCCCATCGACCCTGTGATCATCTGGCCCAGGGAGATCAGGGTCGAGATTTTTAAGCTATTTAAGAAAAATTGACCAAAGGGCAACATATCCCAGATCTCTTCGTAGTTGTCCCAACGGACAGGATCTGGAATCCAGACGGGTGGGTAAGCCATCACCTGGTCCCACTCCTTGAGTGAGGTTGACACCATCCAAATGAAAGGTAATGCCATTACAAGGACACCCAGACTCAATATTAGATGTAAAGTAAAGCCCCTGAGATGTTGAGGTAACCTTCGCGCTAGACTTAAAGTGAAACTGCTTTGTCGATTGGTCATTGCGCCTCACCCATGAACATCTGTTGTTGTATGAACTGCTTGTACCAGAGTCCGCTCCGTTTAACTTTCCTCTCCAATGTCTCGCGGTTCACATAGATGAGCCCGTATCGATGGGAATAGCCAGAATCCCACTCGAAGAGATCCATCACCGACCATACGAAGTATCCTAATAGGGGAACCCCCTCCTCGATCGCCCTATGAGCTTGGAGAAAATGATCCTGCAGGAACTCAATGCGCTTCACGTCGTTGATTTGCCCTGTCTCATCAGCTTCATCGGAGAAGTTTGCCCCATTTTCCGTGATGTAAATGGCAGGGGGCTGGTATTCATTCATTAAGCGAATCAAGATTTCATAGAGCCCCTGTGGAAATACCTCCCAGTTGGTTTCCGTGTACTCAGAACCTTCCACCGGAATCGGTCTCAATCCTATGAGCGTTTCACTTGGAAATGCTTCAACCACCAACCGTGTGTAATAGTTGACACCCAGGTAATCGATCCCAGTTGAGATGGTTTCTATATCTCCCGGTTCAATCGCAGGGACCTTGTCACCAAACCAAGTGAGCATGTCCTCTGGATAATTGCCTGCGAAGATGGGATCGAGAAACCACCGATTCATGTAGCCATCCGCTCGGCTCGCTGCCTCATGGTCTTCTGCGCCCTCCGAGGCGGGGTGAATGGGGGTGAGATTGAGGACGATCCCTATCTTGCACCTCTTGTCCCCCATCTCCCGAAGGGTTTGAACTGCCTGTCCATGGGCCAGTAATAGATGGTGTGAAACCTGAAGGGCGGTTTCGGCATCCTTCATTCCTGGCGCAAGGAGTCCATAGTAATGACCCCCAAACGAGATTACCCAGGGTTCATTGATTGTCGACCACAGATGCACTCGATCCCCGAGAGCCTGGTAAACGATGGACGCATAATCTTGAAAATTCTTCACTGTATCCCGATTGGCCCAGCCTCCTTCGTCTTGTAGGGTCTGCGGAAGATCCCACATGTATAAAGTGGCCATGGGTGCAATTCCCGCATCAAGCAGCTCATCTACTAACCTATGATAGAAATCCAACCCTGCCTGGTTGACTTCGCCCTTGCCCTGCGGCAGGACCCTGGGCCATGAGATAGAGAACCGATAGGCTTGTAGGCTGAGAAAGGCCATCAATTCAACATCTTCTCGGTAGCGATGATAGTGGTCGCAGGCCACATCTCCGGTGTCGTTGTTCGCCACATTGCCAGGTGTGTGAGAAAATTGGTCCCAGATGGAGTCGCCCTTTCCGTCCTCGTTGTGCGCACCTTCAATCTGATAGGCGGACGCTGCAGAGCCCCATAGAAAGTCCTCTGGAAAACGCAAGCTTGTGACCAGCCTCTCTGCTTTCAAGTTAGACGCCTTTCACAAACACTACTCGAATTCATCCCTCTACGATTTGCCTGCTGATGTCATCAAACCTAATAATGCACCCAACGCCCGGAGAGTCGGAGTTGGATCAGGGTGAGAACAAAAATGACGATGAAAAGCACAAAGGCGATCGACGCCGCATAGCCCATCCCAAACCAACGGAAGGCATGCTGGTAGATATAGTAGACAAGCACCAGAGTGGCTCGTCCCGGACCTCCTTGAGTCATCATGAAAACAAGATCGAAAACTTGAAAAGATCCGATAATGGAAACGACGATGACGAAGAATGTCGTCGGCGAGAGCATGGGGATGGTGATGTGTCTGAAAAGCTGCCGCGCATTGGCACCGTCGATCTTGGCCGCATCATAAAGCTCCTCGGGAATCCCTTGGAGACCAGCCACGAAGATCACCGTGCTGGGTCCGATCCCTCGCCAGACGGAAACGATGACAATGGCGGGCAATGCCCATGTGCTGCTCGCCAGCCATTTGAGCCTGGGAAGCCCAAACGTAGATAGCAATTCATTCACCAACCCGAAGTCAGGATTGAAGACCCAAGCCCAAACAAGAGCTACCGCGATGGAGGAGGAAACCACAGGGAGAAAATAAGCCGTACGGTAGAACGTCGTACCCCGTATCTTCTGGTTCAAGATATTGGCGAGGATGAGAGAGATTATGGTCCCCGCGGGAACACTCATTACAGTAAAAACCAGCGTGTTTTTCACCGCAATCCGGAAGGACTCATCCTCCAGGAATAATTTTTCATAATTGCCCAAACCAACAAAAGTCGGCTCGGATATCAAATCCCATCGGGTGAAACTCATGCCAATGGCAAACAAGAGTGGAAATAAGTTGAAAGCGAGAAAGCCGAGGATATTAGGAAGCAAAAAAAGGTATCCCCACAGCGCCTCGCGCACCTTCCAATGGCGTGTCCATGAGACGAAGCGTCCCCACATACTCGTTGGCCTGAGAGCTACATCGACCATACTGTGCTCCTAGGGATTGCTGGGAGAGGAGCTCAAGGCTCCTCCCCCAGCAAGATGACGTGGATATTCATGGTGTTGGACGAAATTATTCGATGGGTTCGGCCAGCACCTCGTTCATCCGTCGAGCGGCATCGTCCATGGCCTCATCAACGGATTTCTCACCTACGTACATCAAGGTGAACTCCTCCGTAACGACACCTTCGACGGTCCTGGACCATTGTCGATGCATTGGGATGCTTCGGGCTCGAGCGATACTATGCTGCCAGATTTGCAAATCCGTATCCGGCTCATAGGGCATAATGAAATCACCCATCGCAACGGCCTCAAGAAATCCAGGTATCCCAATACCGCGTTGGGCGACGTCCCGCTGAGCTTCCATATTTGTTGCAAGGAATTTGAGGAGTTCCCATGCCTCTTCTGGATGTTCTGTGCCAGCAGGGATAGCCCAACCGACAAAGCTCAACAGGGTAGCCGGTTCGATTTGGGTGGGATAAGGCGCCAGCCCCCAATTGATCACCGGTTCCATGGTCGCGGGGTCGGTGAACAGCGAGGGACCCCAAGCCCCAGCACCCAGATGGGCCACCTTCTGCGTCAGCAGCATCGTTAAGAGGTCCGTGCCCAATTCTCCGTACGTCGTCAGAGATGGGGCGACAATGGGTTCTGTGAACATGGTATCGATGACCGTCTGCATAGCCGCTTTAGCCTCAGGCTCATCCAGGCTGCTTTGAGTCCGATCCTCGTTGATCACATCCCCCCCAAAGGTCCAAAGGGTGGGGATCCAATGGAACCATATATTCCACGTTTCCGTGCCGAAGACTTCCACCCGACCATCGGGGCCGACCTGGGTGATCTTCTCGGCATTGGAGAGATATGTATCCCAGGTCCACTCGTCTGTGGGCTGCTCAATCGGATAAGCTAGCCCAGCATTATCGTACATATCTTTGTTGTAGTAGACCATGAGAGGGCCACCGTGGTCGGGGAGTGCATAATATTTCCCATCAAATTTTGCATCCTCAACAGCGGGAACGAACATGCTCCCCTCAACGCCGTCACGTTCCATGTAGGGTGTCAGATCAAGGAGCGCACCTCTTCCAGCATAGTCCCAAATCCAAGCGTCACTCATCCATACTACATCTGGTGGATCACCCGCAGCAATCATCGTCAACATGTTCTGAGTATGGCTAAACGCCTCTGGAGCGATCACAAACTCGACGTTGATATGGGGGAATTGCTCATTAAAGAGGTCAGCGTTGAACTGCATCCTGGGCTCGATGATGCCGAACAGTTCCCAGAATGCCAGCCGGATGGTCACCTCTTCGGGTGGTGCCTCGGTCGGCGGTGGCGCTTCTGTCGGCGGTGGTGCCTCAGTATCTGCCGGAGCCTTGGTCGGCGGTGGTTTCGTGGGCTCAGGCTCCTCCGTGGCCGTGGCGCACGCTGATAGTATCAGCGAGAAGATCACCAAGACCGACAGGACCAAAAACCCGATTTTTCTGCTTTTCATTGATTCTCCTCCCAGCATTCTCGTCGCAAGGTTTGAAAACCCTGCCTCGAGCATAGTAAGATCCATCAACACTTGGGCGGAAGTTTCGCCTTCAACCGTCGAGAGACAAGGCGATCTCCGCCCCTCTTGTTCACATGTCTCCCTCCTTTCACTTTATTGGTCAATCAAGTCAAAAGTGCTTCGTGTCCCTGCTCGGCTGCCAATGCTTCGTGCTGTGTGCTATCACTGCGTCTCAAACCTGCCCTCTAAACCCGAGAACATGTGAAATAATTTCTGGGATCCGAATTCTGACACTCCACCAACAAATGTTTTTTGTGATCTACCCCTCTTCCAGCGTCAGCACCTTCCCCGCCGCGCCGTCGTCGGTCACCAGCACATTGACATGACCCCCGCGCAACGCGCCCAGGATCGCCTCCGCCTTGGCCTCCCCCCCGGCCACGCCGATCACCTGTTCGATCCCCTGCAGGTCCTTTAATTCGATCCCCACCATGCGCCGGTTGAGTTCGATGTCCATCACGCGGCCATGAGCATCGTAATGCCTTCCGCAGATGTCCCCAACCGCTCCCTGTGCCCTCAGCTTAGCGAGCGCCTGTCGATCAAGATAACCCGCGCGCAGCAGGCTAGAGACCTCGGGCACCAGCGAGCCGACGCCCACCAAGGCGATGTCGACCTTTCGCGCCAAGCCCAAGGTCTCTTGAATCCGCGGCTCCTGGAGCAAGCCCTGTCGCACCTGCCCGTTCTCCACGATCAACGGCGCGTGAAGGTAGCGATATTCACCACCATAGATGTCCGCCATCAATCGCGCCAGATCCGGTCCGTCAATGAGAGGATCGCCAATCCCAACGGCACCGATCATCTGCACCACCGTGATGGGTAACCTTCTTTTCGGTCGGAGCGCTTGGGCCGTGCTATGGACCGCGGTTCCCCAGGAGATGCCGAGGGTGGAATCTTGGGTGAGGGCGCGATCGATGTAGCGCGCAGCCAAGACCCCCAATCCGCGCAGGATCTCCGTGTAAGCTCTGCCACGCGCGGCCAGCACCAAAGCTTTCCGCAATTGAAAGCGTTCTTCAAGGCGATTCTCGAGCTCTGGATCGGTCTTCCAGGGGTAATGGATCGTGATCTCAACGATACCTGCCTCACGGGCTTCATGGAGCAGGCGGGAGATCGTTGATCGCGAGGCGTCAACCTGACGCGCGATTTCGGCCTGCGTCAGGCCGTCTTCATAATACAAGCTGGCGACTTGGGCTAGAAGATCAGCACGTTCCACGACGATGCCTACCGATAGGTTGACGTATCGGTTACAGCTTACTGCGGGAACTACCCCACCAGAAAAGCGTTTTTACCATCCACTGAGCGCAATTCCGAGAAGGAGAATGCCGGAAAAGCGGTCGTGCACATTTTCCCAAGGGATGCGCATATGTGCACTATCACTATAGCATGCGGCGGATGCGATGTCAACTTACGCTCACATGTTAACCCTTTAACTTGTAACATTTCGTTTTAAAAGAAGAAATCCTTTGGTGATGAACCTACGCTGGAATAAATCTCAAGGATCTTGCTAAAAGACAGGCTCTCCCACGCAATCGGGAGAGCCCCATTTCAATCATCCGCTAGCAGTTTACAAGTTATAAACAAGCTGACTTTGGGTCAGGCCAAGAACGCGCCCGATATTTTCTGCTACTTCACGACCTCCGATACTATGGTGACCGTCGCAGTCGAGGAATCTCCATCCGCGTCCGTTATGGTGTAGGTGAAGGTGTCCACGCCCTCAAGGGGTCCGTTCGGCGTGTAGCGAATGCGATGATCCACCACCTCGACTTCGCCATATAGTGGAAAGACCTCGATCGTCACCACCACCGGTCCATCACCGAGGCCTATATCATTGGTCAATACATCGATTTCAACCGGTTCATCCCCCTCCAGCGTAACGCTGTCGTCCACCGCATTCGGTTCGTCGTCGATCGGGTTGACCGTGATCGTCACCGTCGCAACATTCGAATCCGAGCTTCCGTCATTCGCCTTATAGGTAAAACTATCTGTCCCATTGAAGTCCTGTTTAGGCTCATAGATGAAGGAACCATCAGCGTTCAACGCCAAGCTGCCGTTGCTCACACCGCTCTCCAACACCGCCGTCAGCGGATCCCCGTCCACGTCGAAATCGTTCCCCAGCACGCCGGGGGCGGTCACATGTAAGGTGCCATCCTCTTTCAACGAGTAAGCGTCATCCAACGCTGCTGGTGGGTCGTTCAGCGGCCCGACCTTCTCCCACCAAAACTCGACCTTCGCGTTCCCTTCGTGCTCGTAGTATTCAATCCTTATCAAATGCGCGCCGGTCAAGATCCTGTCCGTCGAGTAAACCTCCGTGCCCCCGCTATGGTGCCATTCGTCGATGATGCGGTTACCATCCAGATAGACTCGGATCCCATCATCAGCTCGGGCGTAAAAGCGATACTTCCCGGGTTCGAAATCCAAGCTACGCATCCAACGGACGGAGAAATCATCGTCAGGAAAACCTGCCACGGGGGAACCATCACCCCAATTGAAATTAATTTCCTGGTCATTCCGCACCAACGCCCACTCGCTGTCCAGATCAGGTGTAAACCAATATTCACCTCTCCACTCTGTATAGATGAGGTCCTCTACTAATGACCACCTCAGGCTCGTGCGCGCCTCGCCCGTGTGCTCGTAAAACTCCAATCTCAACTCATGCTCACCCTTGGACATCGCAAGATCTGCCGTTAACACACGGTTGGTGCCATCCTGCCATCCATCTATGGCCAATTGATTGTCTACCCATAGTCGAGCTCCGTCATTCATACGCACGCGAAAGTTATAAATCCCTTCCTCAAATTTGACCTCGCGCGTCCATCGGGCCGAAAAGTTATCCGCCGGAATCCCCTCTGCAGGCGAGCCAGTCCTCCAATTGAAATCAATGACCTCGTCGTTGCGCACCAAAACAGGGTCATCATCCAAATCTCGATTGTCGAAGTACTCACCGAGCCAGTCCGTGATCTTAGGGGTAGGTTTGGGCCCGACGTTCACCTGTACCGATAAAGGTTGGTTCGCCATCTCACCAACGCCGAAGAGAACGTTTTGTGGATTGCGCAGCATCCAGAATCCCTTGTACGAGCCATTGATCCCTGGTGCTTTCAAGGACACCGACAGGTCAACAACAGCGTTGACCGGGATGGTGCCCGCCAATGGCAAAGCCGTAGGTCCATCCATGGAGTACCCGCTGATGAAGACAAAGTGATAGTCCTTCGTCCACAGGCAGGTGCCCGTATTCTCAACCCGCCAGACTTTTTTGAACGCTTCCCCTGGCGCGATGTAGGTGCCATCTGGGAAAGTCACATCCTTAATGAATGCCGCCCTGTCTGTGCATGACGGCGTCGGAAGCGGCGTGTCCTCTGGCTTGGGTGTTGCTGTCGGTGGCAACAGGAGATAATCCCAACCGAAGTCCACCTCCTCGATCCGACCAGCACCCAGGGCGACGGTCATCGAACCCGGGCCCGCCTTCTCTGGATAGGTCCACACACCCGGTTGGAGATTCGAGTCCACAGCCGACACGCAGTACACTCCGGGGGCCAATCCCGCGAACGTGAAGCTGCCTTCGGGCCCCGTGATCGTGCTCGTCAAGCCAACGGAAGGGCAAACACCTTCACCGAGCGTTACTTCCGCCGCACTGATTCCTAGCTCTCCCTCCTCCAGGACTCCGTTCCCTAGATAGCCTCCCACCTCACCGGCAATCACACATCCGAGCGGCGTGGTATCGCCTGACTCGAAATTCGAGCAGAGGTCATGCCAGATCATGCCCTGGATAGAACCTGAATCCGGGGCGGGCGACAGGGTCGGTTCCGGAGTTGATGGTATCGGTGTCGGTTTACTGGGTAAACTGCACGCAGAAACAATCACACCCATTGCTAAAACAAATAAAGACAGGAACATGCTCCTCGACACTGGCCGTAGGATGCTGGAATCTTCGGATCCCAGAAGATGATCTCGAAAACTAAAATCCGAACCAAACATCGCAATCCCTCCTAGCCGCAGCTCTGCGCAGTTCCCCAACTACCCTGTGTCCCACTGCTGGTCGTTACGCGACTTCCAGACAGCTCTGTTGCCGAAGATTGAAGCTCCTCCTTCTGTGAATACCTATTCATCGTCGCGCGTGACTGTTCATCTATTTCAGTTAAGGAGAAGGCGGTGCTGAGGGGAAAATCTAACTCGCTGGATGCCTTTAAGATCTCAAGCGAACGTTGACGCGCTTCTCTTTTCAACATTCTTGCCTGCTCCATGATAACATGCTTCTCTTCATCACCATCGATGGGCCTGCTCACGAACCTCTGAATACCGTACAAAAACGCAATCGAAACCGCAATTGCTGCGATCTGATATGCAATGGAGAGGATGTTTCCCGTATCCACTTTGTCCTCCTTGGAATGCACTTTTTTAAACTGGGCCTTCCTCAACATTTTCTTCATGCATAGCATACCTGCGGCGCTCCCTTAGAACATCCGACAGGTGGTGGGGTTGGAGGATCCTCGGTGGCGGGTCTTTTCCCTGGTCAGGTGGACAGGTGATTCTTGGCTCCCATGTCATTCCGAGTGAGCTACGCGAGTGAGGAATCCCTATGATGAGGCTATAGAATTCGCTAAATCACAGGGATACTTCGCGCCTGGCAGCGCTCAGAATGACATTAAGCGAGGTGTATCATCAGCCCTGTCCTTAGCTTACCGAAGGGTTGTCGATGGGAGCCTAATCGAAGTAGGGGCGACTGGCCAGTCGCACCTACGATTCTCTCAGCCATTAAGATTGGTTTTGGAATCCAGCAGCTCTGCTGCTGGCCATCGGCAGAGCCGATGGACTCCAAATGATCTCCAGGAGAATGGCCTTAGATACCCGATCATGATTATGACCGCAGGGGCAATTCTTGTATTGCCCCTACACCTTGTGTCGGGTCGCTCATTGCAGAAAGTCATCCTTCGACAGGTTCATGATGACTGTCTTGTTTGATACAGATATTCCCCAAACTGATTTAGGGGTGGACATTGACCAGCGTGCCCACGCTCGCGAAGTCGAATAGCCAGGCCGCATCCGATATCTCCAGATTCACACAACCATGACTCATCGGTGTCCCAAAGTTGTTGTGCCAATACGCACCATGGAGCCCATATCCCTGATAGAAATACATGGTATAGGGCACATCCTCAAGATGATATCCCGGCCCACTCATGTCCGTGAACTCGAGCTTGATCCAGATCCTGAATTGACCGAGTACAGTGGGGTGAGCGGCGGTTCCGGTCGATACCACGAATGACATCACTGGGGTAGAACCATCATAGGCCGTAAGTCGCTGCTGACTGACATCGACATCGATCCAGCGTCCCTCGTCGGCCAATTCGGTCGGATCCAGGCTATATGACCATGATTCAACATAGTTACGATCCGGTTTCGTGTCGACGACGATCTCCACCCAGAACGGGCGATCGGCGTCCTCGCCAATGCCGAAGAGAGTCTCATTCGGGTTGCGAAGCATCCAATAGCCCTTATATGACCCGCGCGCTTCTGGGGCTTGCATGCCTATGGCCAGGTCAACTGTACTCTCGGGCGGGACATCTTTAAGGAATGGAGAAGTTGCCTGCGCACCCAGAGCATCACCGCCATCAAAGACTAGTGAGTAGTCCTGCGTCCACGTGCAGGTGCCCGTATTTTTCAACCGCCAGACCTTGTCGAAGATTTTTTCGGGGGCAAGATAGGTCCCATCCGGGACGGTCACATCTTGTACAAAGGTCGCCCTATCTGTGCACGATGGGGTCAGTTCGGTCCCGGCTTCAGTCTCATTAATTTCCACAACCGGTTTATTTAGGTAATCCCATCCGAAGTTCACTCCGCCCTTGTCTTCTCGAGTGCCCAGGTTAATCGTCGTCCACCCGTTCCCGTCCCCAGCGTCCACTTTTGGATAAGTCCATACTCCAGGCACTACCTTCGCAACTTTTTGCAAAACCGAGCCATTCACCCAAACACAATACTCCCCGGCTTCTAATCCTGAGAATGTATAGCTCCCATCAACCCCTGTGCTGACAGTCGCCAAGCCCATCGAAGGACATTGACCGATGCCGAGCGAAACCTCAACATCCTGGATCCCAGGTTCCCCGGCTTCCAGCGCACCATTGGCCAGGTACATTTCGCGGGAGGGTTCCCACTCACATCCCTGTCGCAACACATCCTCGTCGATTGAACTTTCACAAAGATCATGCCACACAATGCCTCTGATGGAGCTATTCGCTAACTTGCGTGAAGTGGGAGTAGGTTCCGGATCCACAAACGACGGTGCTGGATTGCTCGGATATATCCATGCTACGGCGAGAGCGCTCCACATGAACACGACCATGGCTAGGACAAACCACTTTATTCGCCTCGGTCCTCTGGGGGTGCTGACACTTCCTTGAGTTTTGATCCGGTTTGTGGGTGAAGTTCTTCTGTTTTCTCTCATTTTTGTCACCTTGCCTGTTCATCGGCCTAAAAACTGTTGTGGAAAAACTCATGCGATACTTGCCTATAATTTACAAACAATTCGCTATAAAGGCGCCAGGCACTTGGGCTGTGTCGTAGGTGCTGGGTGTGGAGTCTTCTTACTGGTCAGGTGGCCAGGGTATTACTAGCCTATAAGGCGTTGACACCCTACCTATGCCATACGATACTGGAAGGCGTGATAAGTCAGGGATTCTGAAAGGCAAATAGAAGATCGGATAAGGACGGTTATACCCCTAATGAAATCATCGATTGAAGAAGGCTATCTTGCTCAAATTAACACAGAGCGATACGATGGCCAGGGCCCTCACTGCTTTATGGGGGCGAGATCATCATCATGTAAGCGCATCATCATCACCATCCTAATCAGAAGAGTTCTTCCTCGATCAATCCTTAACGAGGGCATCAGATGAGACCCAAACTGCGCCTCCCGGTCCTCTTTCTGGCGGTCTGCTTCGCTTTTCTCGCTGCTGTGCCTGTCACGGCAGGGGGGTATGTCACAGCACTCAGCAGTGCACTCGTCGCGAGCAACCCCCAAGCCCAAACCAATACGATTCGATTTGAGAGAATATCGCTCGAGGAAGGCCTATCCCAGGGCACGATCAATGCCATCTGGCAAGATTCCCAAGGCTACATGTGGTTTGGAACAGAAGATGGCCTCAATAAGTACGACGGCAAGCAATTCACCGTATACAAGCATGATCCAGAGGATCCCCTAACCTTATCCGATAGCTTTATCTCGGCGATTTTTGAGGATCGCAACGGCATCTTGTGGATAGGTACAAGAAGCGGCTTGGATCGGTTCGACCGCACAGCCGGGATCTTCACCCATTCCCAGCATAATCCGGAGGATCCGAACAGCTTAGGCGGGACATGGGTCACGGCGATCCACGAAGACCTTCAGGGAAGATTCTGGGTAGGTACAATTGCTGGTCTTTACCTATTAGATCGCGACACAAATAGCTTTGTCCACTACCGACATGCCCCGGACGATCCAAGCTCCTTGGCCGATGATTTTGTGAGGGTGATTTATGAGACCTCGGGCGGTGAGTTGTGGGTAGGGACAAATGGCGGGTTGGACCTTTTCGACCAAGCAAATAATACTTTCATTCATTACCAACACGACCCCAGGAATCTACGAAGCCTAAGCGATGATCAAGTAACTGTTGTTCATGAAGATCGAGAAGGGTTCCTGTGGGTTGGGACGGAGGCAGGAGGTCTCAATCAACTCAACAGGGCATCGAACACCTTTATTCGTCACCAACACGATACCGACGATTCACATAGTTTGAGCCACAACCGAGTCCGGGCAATTCTTGAAGACAACGCTGGCCGTTTATGGATCGGAACCCAAAATGGGCTTGATCAACTGGACAGAAACCGGAACCGGTTCATTCACTACCATCACGATCCCGGTGATTTGTATAGTCTGAGCAGTAATACGATCTGGTCGATCTTCGAGGACCGAACCGGTGTGCTCTGGTTCGGCACATATGGGGGCGGATTAAGCAAATACAATCGGTCGACAGATCAATTCGTCCTATTCCAGCAAAGACCAGATTTCCCCAATAGCCTGAGCGAAAACATGGTCTGGTCTATAAGCGAGGACCGGAATGGCATGCTATGGATCGGAACTTTCAATGGGGGTCTCAACAAGCTAGATCGCATCTCGGATACCTACTCGGTTTACCAGAACGATCCTTCAGATCCCTCCAGTATCATCAGTAATGATATCCGTGCCATTTTAGAAGACCATAGCGGTGCATTATGGGTTGGTACAAACAGAGGACTCGATCGGTTCGATGCAATGACGGAGACTTTCGCCCACTTCCAGCACGATCCCGATGATCCCAGCAGCATAAGTGACGACCAAGTGCGTGCACTCTATGAGGACTCGCTGGGAAACTTGTGGATTGGCACACGGACAGGCGGTCTGAACCGCTTTGATCGTGCCTCGGAATCCTTTATCCGGTACCAACACGATCCAGACGATCCCGCCAGCTTGAGTGATGACCGCGTGTGGTCTCTCTACGAAGACAGCTCAGGGAAGCTGTGGGTGGGCACTTTGGGGGGCCTTAACGTTCTCGATCCTGTCAGGGATAACTTTACACGCTACCTCCATGACCCTGATGACACACAGAGCTTGAGCAACAATGCGATTTTTTCATTCCACGAGGGGCCAACGGGGATGCTATGGGTCGGTACATGGGGCACCGGGCTGGATCGTTTTGACCCAACCACCCAAACGTTTACTCATTTCACAGAGCGTGATGGGCTGCCCAACAATGTCATCTATGGTATTGAGGTCGATGGAGAAGGATACCTTTGGCTAAGCACAAATAGGGGCTTATCCAAGTTTGACCCACGCACAGAGACATTCCGTAACTATGACATCAGCGATGGCCTACAGGACAATGAGTTCAACGTGGGCGCCCATTTCCGAAGCGATCGTGGGGAGATGTTTTTTGGTGGCATCAGCGGTTTTAACGCTTTCTTTCCAGAGCAGATCGAAGACAATCCAAATCCTCCACCCATCGTCATCACTTCCTTTGCAAAGTTTAATCAAAAAGTACGCACAGACCTACCCGAGGGCGAACACATACAGTTATCCTACAAGGATAACTTCATCTCCTTTGAGTTTGCGGCGCTTGACTTTACTGCACCCGCGAAAAATCAATACGCTTATATGTTAGAAGGATTTGACCAGGAATGGGTGAATGCGGGAACGCGTCGTTATGCAAGTTACACGAATCTCAGCGGAGGGGACTACGTTTTTCGTGTCAAGGGCTCGAACAGTGATGGTGTGTGGAATGAAGAGGGGAGCGCAGTTCGCATCACCGTGACACCACCAATTTGGGAAACATGGTGGTTTCAAGGGATTCTTCTCCTAGTGTTGGTTGGGGGTGTATTCGGTGGCTATCGACTGCGAGTCAGGACCCACGAGAAGCGAAGCCAAGAACTCGAAGAACAAGTTGAAGAGAGGACGCGCGAGATCGAACGTCGCACCCAAGAACTAGAAGCGCTCTACCAGGCCGACGAAGAATTATATCGCCGCGTTCATTTAGAAGAGGTGTTGCAAACCTTAGTGCACATCGCGGTTGACATCCTCAAAGCGGATAAAAGTTCTTTGTTGTTGTGGGACGAACGGGGGGAAAATCTGATCGTGCGTGCTGCTCGGGGTTACCAACAAAAAATCTTGGATCAGATGACCTTCGCCCCAGGCGAGGGGACCGTGGGTCTTGTCGCCGCCACTGGTGAGACGGTCATCGTAGAGGACACCCAAGAAGATCCGCGGGTCGTCAAACGCATTATCGATCCGGAGGGGATCCGCTCCTTCATGCATGTGCCGATTAAAGTCGAAGGGCAAATCTTTGGTGTTTTCAATGCAGATTATGTCCAGCCGCGCGCATTTGGCGGTGATGAACGTCGTCTTTTTGAAGCCCTTGCTCAACGAGCTGCCCTGGCCATCGAGACGACCCAACTCTACGAGCAGACGCAGGAATTAGCAGTTGTTGAAGAGCGCAGTCGTATAGCGAGGGATCTGCACGACGCGGTCACCCAGACCCTCTTTTCTGCCAGCATGATCGCTGAGGTTCTACCCCGGATATGGGAGAGCAATGTAGATCAAGGATTAAGTAGGTTGGAAGAGCTGCGTGAGCTGACACGTGGCGCGCTAGCCGAGATGCGAACGCTGCTATTAGAGCTGCGCCCGTCAGCTCTCATCGAAGCGGATTTGGGTGAATTACTTCGCCAGCTTGCCGAGTCTGTCATCGGTCGCGCACGCATCCAAGTCTCCGTAGAAGCAGACAGCGAGTGTGACCTTCCGCCTGAAGTCAAGATTGCCTGCTACCGTATCGCCCAGGAGGCGCTGAACAATGTAGCCAAACACGCTGAAGCCACCCAGGCGTGGATTAGCCTAAGCTGCACCGAAGAGGAAGTTATTCTTCGCATCAAGGACGATGGCCGAGGATTCGACCCGGAAAACATCGCGCCGGATCAATTGGGTATGAGTATCATGTATGAGCGCGCTGAGGACATCCATGCCAAGCTGGATGTTTCGAGTGTGATAGACCAAGGCACACAGATTCAAGTCGTCTGGAAAAGAACCTAGTCGAGTACAATCATCATTCAATGTCAGAGATGAGTCGCATTCGCATTTTGATCGTCGACGACCACGCCGTGGTCCGCAACGGGCTTAAAACCGTTTTGCAGATGTATGACGATTTCGAATTGGTCGGTGAAGCCTCCAATGGAAAAGACGCCGTGGAGCTTTGCCAGCATGTGCGGCCAGATGTGATCTTGATGGACCTCATGATGCCCATCATGGATGGCGCTGAAGCAACCCGTGCCATCCGACAACATTGCCCTCAGATACAGGTAATCGCACTTACCAGCTTCAAAGAGAAGGAACTGGTACAAGGAGCCTTAGAGGCAGGCGCAATTGGATACCTGCTTAAGAATGTATCGACTGAAGAGCTGGTGGATGCCATCCATGCTGCCCACACAGGGAAACCCACGCTGGCCCCCGGCATAGTCGAGGCCTTAACCCAAGCCCAAAGAATGGAACAGCTTGCCCGGGGGATCCTCGATACATCCCCCGACCCTGCCCATCTAGCAGAACTACTGAAGGAACACGCCCCCGAGATGTTCCCTGATAGCACAATCGAAATCCGGATCTACCCTGACCAGATCTTAATCCATGATCCTCCGGATTTACCGTCGATATCAGCGCCTGCTTGGCACTGGATGCGTGCAATATCCAAAGCACATTTTTTCCCCCCAGGATCGAAGTTGCCCTGGGGAAAGATACAACCGGACGATGCCGCCCTGATCCTGGTTCCGATCATCGGCTTCGACAATAGAGCACCAATAGGTGGCATCTCAATACTAAGACGAAGAGATCCAAACACAGCATCCGACTTAATCCCTGTTATCAAATCCCTCGCGGCACAAGTTTCCTCGGCGTTGCATAGCGCTCACCTCCGCGCCCAAGCCATGGAGTACCAGAAGGTCGCTCAGGAGTTGGCCCTGGCAGGACAAATCCAGGCGAGCTTTCTGCCCGAGGATTTACCGGACCTTGCTGGTTGGCAATTTGCAGCCACGATTGAGCCGGCAAGGGAGACCTCCGGTGACTTCTACGATTTCATCCCTCTTCCCAACGAGCAGTGGGGGATTGTGATCGCCGATGTGGCCGATAAAGGCTTAGGGGCAGCTCTATACATGTCCTTGGGTCGATCCCTGATCCGCACCTATGCAACTGAATACCCCAATCGACCCGATCTCGTGCTTCTGGCCACCAATCGTCGGCTTCTCTCCGACGCAAGCGCTGGCCTGTTCATCACCTCCTTCTATGGTGTTCTTGATCCCCGAAGCGGAACATTGACGTACTGCAACGCAGGACATAACCCACCCTATCTGATCCGTGGTTTAGAGCATGTGATGATTGAGCCACTCTCCAAAACCGGAATGGTGTTGGGAGTCACCGAAGACGGGAGTTGGGAACAAAGCGAGGTACGACTTGCTCAAGGAGACACCTTGCTGTTCTATACGGACGGCTTGATCGATGTTCAGGACCCTGCAGGACTGTCCTATGGTGAGAAGCGTTTAAAAGAGAACGTCGTGGCTCACGTCGGACACTCAGCGCAAGAAATCCAAGCCGGGCTTCTTAAAGAACTTCACGATTTTATGGGCGATGCGCCGCAAGCCGACGATATCACGATGGTGGTCATCGTAAGGGAACCTCAATGAGGGATAACACCATCCATGCAAAACAGCTTAAAATGAAGGGCCAAGCCCTATCGCTCGATGATCCAAGAAGGGGAGTGCCATGACTACAACAGAACCTATACGAATATTGCTGGTCGATGATCACCGCGTGGTGCGTAGTGGATTGAGCGCATTTCTGCTGGCTTTCGAGGATCTGGAACTGGTTGGAGAGGCAGACAGTGGAGAAACGGCAGTACTTATGTGCAACAATGTCAAGCCAGATGTTGTACTCATGGACTTGGTGATGCCTGGTATGGATGGCGCTGAGGCCACCCAGGCCATCCGCGAGCAGTGTCCCGACGTTCAGGTTATTGCCCTCACGAGCTTCAAAGAAGAGGAATTGGTCCAAAGAGCGCTGAAAGCCGGAGCGATCGGATACTTACTCAAGAATGTGACCGCGGATGAGCTAGCTGAAGCCATACGAGCCGCGAAAGCCGGTCAACCTACGCTGGCCCCCGAAGCGGCACAAGTTTTGATTCAAGCCACCAGGAAGCCTCCCGAGCCCGAATTCGATCTCACGCCCCGTGAACTGGAAGTGTTGGTCTTGATGGTCGAGGGACTGAGCAACCCTGAGATCGCCGAGCGCTTGGTGATCAGCCGATCTACCGCAAAATTCCATGTCAGCGGCATCCTCTCCAAGCTGGGTGTCTCCAGCCGCACCGAGGCGGTCGCCCTCGCAATTCAACTCAACCTGGTCGACTGACTAGACTAATAACTCCCTCACTGACCATGCCGCATCTACCCCGGTGTCCAATGTATTCATGGACGCGTTGATTTAGCATTTTGAGGGCACAAAATCGGAGAGGTATGCCCTATCAAGGACACCGACAAATGTGAGGCTTGTCTTGCGGTATGGTTGATCATCACCATCGGTGCCGCTTCGTCATCTGAGGGGAACCTACAACCAATCCATGTCGCGGTGAAAACATCAGGAGGAATATTAATAATGAAGGCAAACAGAAAATCTCTAAGTGTTGCGCTACTGATCGCGCTAGCATTGACCATCGCTGGGTGTTCCGCAAGTCCGGGAAACGCTGTATCAGAAGCATCCTCGAACTCAACTGCTACGATCACCGTCACCGGGTTCGGTCGAGCCCGGGCAAATCCCGACCGGGCATCCGTCAGCGTAGGCGTAATTGTTGCGGACGAAGATATCACCCGCGCAGTGGAAGAGTCCAACGAAATCATCGCCCGCATCACCGACGCGGTTAAGGGCTTGGGGGTTCCGGAATCCGACATCCAAACCACCAATTTCAGCATTTGGACTGAGGAACAATGGGACCGGGAAACCGGTCTGCGGAAGGAAGAGAATCTCTACCGGGTTGACAGCACAATCCAGATCAATGTGAATGATAACGAGAAGATCGGAAGAATCCTTGAAGCCTCGATTGCCAGCGGGGCGAATAATGTCTATGGTCTGAATTTCGGCATTCAGGATCCGAGCAGCCTGGCGGCAGACGCTCGCATTAGAGCCCTCGATGATGCACGGCAACGCGCCGAGCAAATCGCCCAGGAATTGGGTATGACCCTGGGTGAGGTGCAGCGTGCAGTTGAAATATCGGGTGGATGGGTACAACCGTTCTTCGAATCGGGCGGGTATGACCTGGAGGGCCGCGGTGCCATACCACCGATTAGCGAGGGATCGATGACCGTGAACATCTCAATGGAAGTCACATTTAACATCAACCGTTAATGGACACCAAGTAGACAACGGACCTACCGTGACGGTGCAGAGAGAAGACGGTGTTGCCGAAACTTGATATTGCTTCTGATAATCCACTTCAGGAAAGAGCATAAAGAATGGAGAGAATAAAATGATAAATCTCAGGATGCTGAAATCCCAAATCTTGCTTTTGGCTTTATCTGGGTTTCTCTTTGCAGCCTGTACGCCCGCTTCAACACCGCCAGGCCCAGATATGGCCGCTGGCGTATACATCCAATCGGGCTATGAGTTTTATCGCTGGGAGGAGGGTTTGACCCTCATGATTTGGTTCGATGGGGCGCAATCTTCAGCGTGTAGTAGCTCCAGCTCCACCAACGATCCACAATTCGTGCTCCAATGCCATGCGGTATCCAGAAGTGATGTTCGCTTCGATTGGCACCTGGAAACGGAGGATGGGTTAACTGCGGATTTCTCGATTGATGGTCAATCGTTCGACCTGGATGACGGAAAGCTGTTTCTGATCTCAACATCATCTGGCGAGGCTGAAGTTACGCAAATAGAGCGCGATCTCTCCGGCGTACGTCCTGAGGCTGACAGCATCACCGAATTCAGCTTGGACGATCCAGTCATCCAAGGGTTTATTCATGACTCATCCGAGACAGAGCTTGCCTTTCGTGCTTTGACGGCCTTCTTTTCTCGCCTTCACGCAGGTGGGTATGAACAAGCTGCAGCTTTGTATGGCGGCACATACGATGTCATGATCGATCACAATCCGGAGATCGATCCGGACGATCACGCGGCCCTGTTTCGTAATGCATGCACGATCAATGGGGCTCAATGTCTTGAAATTGGAAGCGTTGTCTTAGAAGAGCAATCCGCTCTCACGGAGTTTAAATTTGCCGTTGAATTCAAGAATGATGATGGATCGCTATTTGAATTGGGTCCATGTTGCGGCGCGACCGAAACCGATCAGCCGCCCCAAAGCGTGTTCGTCTATACGGTGAAGAAGTCAATGGCGGATGAATATGTTGTTCTGGAAATGCCGGTCTATACACCCTAGCAGACCAAGAGTTTTACATAATGGGCATGGGAGAGAACATTCAAATATGAAATCGGTAAATCGCAAGACGATTGTAGTGTTCGTGCTTGGCATGCTGACCTTCGCCGTCGGTGCTGTGCTGTATACGGTATTCCTGAACGTGAGGAGACCCGAGCCTGGCATGATCATCGAAAATCGTGGGGAGATATGCTTCCAGCTTAACGATGTCGGGGACATGATCGCTTCCGTCTCCCCGGAGGGATGTTTCTCCACCAGCTGCACGCGCCAGGTTCAAAAGCTTGGAAAAGTCGTCGTGGACAGATGGAATTTCGAGTTAAGCTTCGAGACGTGTTTCGTTCTCGCTGAAACCTCGCGCTTCCCCCTTCCATGCATAGACAACTGTTTTGGGGGAGGCACGATCGATTTCAATCTGGGTATGTTGGATGTGGGCGACTATTCCGTTTGGCTTGGGGACGAGAATCTTGGCAAACTCATGGTATTCTCCGGGCTACCCACGCCGCGCCAATGCCTTCCAGAGTAGCCTATCGGATGTGTGATCCGAACAGCGTTGTGTACCCTTGGAAGGGGATCGTTACGCTCGCAGCTCAACACAACCTGGTCATCTCTCCCTTGGTGTCCGATGTATACAAAGACACTTTTAGTTATCCTGGTCCTAGAGAAATCAGATTTCGAGGATCCCTAAATGAGAATTCTAGTGTCAGATCACCGAACCAAGATCCGATCAGCACTGAGATTGCTTCTGGAACAGGAGCCCAACCTGAGAGTAGTGGGCGAGGCTTCCAGCATCGACTCGCTGATGGCATTGGTAAAAGAAAACCGCCCCGATCTCGTGCTGCTCGATTGGGAGATGACAAAAAGGCGAGACTCTGAGATACTCATGGTTTTGAGAAAGCTACTACCTGGGATCAAAGTCATCGCGTTGAGCGGAAATCCTGAGGTGAGCTCGGTGGCCCTGGAAGCCGGTGCCGATGCTTTCGTCTGCAAGTGCGATTCCGTTGATAGATTGCTGGCTGCCGTGAGCGCTAGCTGATAATTTAAGAGGAGATGAGAAATGAATACCAAGCGATCATTATTTTGGATTGTGCTCCTTTTGAGCACGTTAGTGGTCAGTGGATGTAAGGCGACCACGGCCGACCAACCACAGCAGTGGATTAGATTTGACAATGAGAAATATGGCTACAATCTACACTACCCGCCGGACTGCACCTTTGGAGCATTGCCGGGGCACTGTAAAGAGAAGCCACCGGAAGAAAGACCTCAAGAGTGTCTGTGCTTCATCAATGGCGAAAATCCGGATGAGGTTTTGCTGCAGACGTTCCTGGGCGAGGGTGAGCAATTAACACTTGCGAGTTTTACCGTCTCCCATCAAGACACGCCCGTTTATAACCCACCTGCTGGGACGGATCTCATTGGGTGGATTAAAGATAACTTCTCCGAGATGTTCGAAGACATCCCCGATGAGACAAACATGGAGATCGGTGGAATCCCTGCCGTAAGAATCTATAGCCCTCAATCACCTATGGCTCCCTCTTATGAGGAAATATACTTTATCAAGAACGATATCCTCTTCCGCATCAATATGCTAGATGTTGATAACGATGACAACAGAGAGTTCTACGACTTCGTGCTCCAGTCCTTTAGTTTTGAGGAGTAGAGCTAACAAGCGCAGGCTGAAGCCTGCGGCTACAGATGTGTTTTGTATCTGAAGGGCATTCAACTGACACCTCCCCGCGAGCTTTAAGCTCGCGGGGAGGTCGTTTGACAGCCTGCAGCTTGTGACTTGAGGCTTGAAGCTTGTAGCCTGTAGCTTGCGGCTTGTGACAGGAAGCTAATCCTGAACCCATTGTCTAAAAGGGCGCAAACCGTTGTAAACTATCCTTAACTGGTTAGACCTCTTACCATGAATGAGGAAAATCGTTGGGAAGCGCCAGCCAGGCCAGCTGAACTCACCGAAACCCGCCTCATCGAGGCCATCCTCGAAGGCCATTTCCCGATCGGATCCAACCTGCCCGCTGAACGCGAACTTGCCTCCCAACTCGGGGTCACCCGTCCCACGCTGCGCGAGGCCTTGCAGCGTCTGGCGCGCGACGGCTGGATCGAAATCCGCCACGGACGACGCACCCGAGTTCGGAACTACTGGCGCGAGGGAAACCTCGGCGTCCTAGGGACCATCGCGCGTCACAAGAACCACATCCCACCTGATTTCGTGCCCAATCTACTCGAGGTACGCATCTCGTTGGCCCCCGCCTACGCCCGCGCGGCCGTGGAGCGCAAACAAAAACATGTGGCGGAACTCCTAACGGACTATCCTAAGCTCGACGATAAACCCCAGGTATTCGCCACCGCCGACTGGGAGCTCCACCGCTACCTGACGATCGACTCCGGCAATCCTGTCTTCACCCTGATCCTCAATGGATTTCGTGATCTCTACGGTAGCATGGCCTTGATTTATTTCTCTTCATCAGAGGCCCGCGCCCGTTCGCGGGTCTTCTACCAGGACCTACGAGACGCCGCCCTGAGAAAAGATCCCGAAGTGGCCGAAAGCGTCACGCGCCAGATGATGATCGAGAGCCTCGATCTATGGCAGGTTGCCGCCGAGGGCTATGGCGGAGGTTAGTCATGAGACGCTGGAACGGTTGGGGGGACGACGCCAAGATCCACCCGCTTCCCCAAGCAGCCTCACAGTACCTTGAGCGGATCATCGGAGAAGCCGATTCGGTCCCTGATGCCTCCTTTGAGCAGGTGCTCTCCGCTGTGCCCACCAGCCGTCTCGCTCCTCATCCGCTGGTCAGCACCAACGCCGCGGAGAGACTCCTCCACGCGCGCGGACAAAGCTTGCCCGATTGGATCGCACTCCGCTCAGGCAACATCGGGGTTTACCCCGACGGCGTTGCCTACCCAACCAACGATGAAGAGGTTCGATCGCTCATCAAGTACGCAGGAGAAACCGACACATTTCTGATCCCCTATGGCGGTGGCACCAGTGTCGTGGGGCACATCAACCCTCTACCCGGCGACCAACCGACTTTGACTGTCGATATGAGCCGCCTTAACAAGCTCATCAAACTCGACGAGATTGATCAAACAGCGACCTTTGAGGCCGGCATCACTGGACCGAGCCTGGAGGAAGAACTGCGCACTCATGGCTACATTTTGGGCCACTTCCCACAATCCTGGGAATTCTCCACCTTGGGGGGCTGGATCGCCACGCGCTCCAGCGGCCAGCAGTCCTACTATTACGGTCGAGTTGAGGATTTCTTCGCCGGAGGGCACCTCGAAACCCCCATCGGTCCACTCGATCTGCCGCCTTTACCAGCCAGCGCCGCCGGACCTGACCTGAGAGAGATGATTCTCGGTTCCGAGGGCCGTTTGGGTATCATCACGCGCGCGACCGTCCGCATCCGATCAACCCCAGAGGTGGAACGTTTCTACGCAGCGTTCTTTCGGGATTGGGAGACAGGTGTAAATGCCGTACGAGCTGTCGCCCAATCGGATCTGCCTCTCTCCATGCTACGCCTAAGCAATCCCCAAGAGACCGAGACCACCTTGGTTTTGGCGGGTCGCGAGAGACTGGTATCTTTAGCTGAGCGCGGGCTGCGCTTGCTCGGGTATGGTGATGAGCCTTGTATGCTGATCTATGGGCTCACGGGCTACCGAGGGATCTTAGCCATCACAAAGTGGCGCACTGGAACCCTCCTTCGGTCGCATGGGGGACTGTTGGTCGGGAAAATCGTTGGGGAGATGTGGCGCAAATCTCGTTTCTACACCCCGTACTTGCGCAACACCCTTTGGGAGCGTGGCTACGCCGTTGATACGCTGGAGACCGCTATTCCCTGGGCAAGTGTCTTGACCACGGCCGAAGCTGTCATCGCCGCTCTACGAGATGGACTGATGGATCTCGAGGAGCGCACCCTGGTCTTTGCTCATCTATCACATATCTACCGTGATGGCGCTAGCATTTACGTAACCTTCATCTTCCGTAGGGCGAGGGACCCAGCTGAGACGCTACACCGCTGGCAGAAGTTAAAGAGCGCGGCCAGTGAGATCATCGTCGCCCATGGAGGAACCATCAGCCACCAGCACGGCGTTGGCACGGATCACGCCCCTTATCTCGCTGTCGAGAAGGGCGAGGTGGGGATGTCCATGCTGGAGGCCGTTCAGCAAAAGCTTGACCCGCAGGGGTTGCTCAACCCTGGCAAGCTGCTGCGTTAAGGTATTGACATACAAGATTTCTGTGGGAATCGAGACCGCGCCATAAAATTATTTTTGGAGTCCACAAGCTCTGCTTGTGGAGCCGAAGCAGAGCTTCGGCAATCCAAATAGATCCAATCATATGAGGTAGGCCATGTGGCAACGAGGATGGCGTGACCAGGCATGGTCTCAACTTGAGAGGCCCGACTCCCCGTGGGATCTGATCATCATCGGCGGTGGGATCACTGGCGCTGGGATCTTACGTGAGGCGGTTCGCGCCGGATTAAAGGCTCTGCTCGTCGAAGCCAGGGACTTCGCCTCCGGTACCTCCGGTCGCTCCTCGAAACTGGTCCACGGAGGCTTTCGCTACCTGCGCAATCTACAGATCCGGCTCACATACGAGTCAGTGCGCGAGCGTGAACATCTCCTAAAGCAGGGCAGGGGGCTGGTCAGCCCATTGGGTTTCCTGATGGCGAACTTCGTCAATGACCGTGTCCCCGCGTGGGTGCTCGGCGCAGGCTTAATCCTCTACGACCTATTGGCTTTCAGATGGGGTACCCGTCACTACGACCCAGACGACCTGCGTAATTTATGCCCTCCACTCACCGCTGGGGAATTAATCGGCGGTTACCGTTACATCGATGCGTTGACCGACGATGCCCGTTTGGTCCTGCGGGTGATCCGCGAGGCTGTGCGTGAGGGGGGTACGGCACTGAATTATGCCCGTGTCGATGATCTGCTGATGCAACGCTCAGGTCTGGTGGAGGGCGTCTTGCTGCGTGATCAAACCCCGGAGGGGAAAGGACGCACAATCGAGATCCGTGCACATGTTGTGATCAACGCCACGGGGGCCTGGGCTGATGACCTACGTACGATTGTGGGAGGCAGACCTCGTCTACGGAAGTTGAGCGGTGGACATTTGGTATTTCCTTTGAAGAGACTACCTCTTCCTCGCGCGGTCAGTTTCTTTCATCCCGACGACGGACGACCGGTCTTCGGATTCCCCTGGGAGGGAGTCGTCATCTTCGGCACCACCGATATTGATCACGGTTCTGTCCCCCAGCTAGAGCCGGCGATCAGCCAAGCAGAAGTTGAGTACCTCATGGGCGCAGTCAGATATGCCTTCCCGAGCTCTGACCTCACACTCGACGACGTTCAATCCACCTGGGCCGGTGTGCGCGCGGTGGTGGGCACTGGAATAGCCGACCCATCTAAGGAATCGCGCGAGTCCGTCATCTGGAATGAAAAGGGTCTCTTGACCGTCACCGGTGGCAAGCTCACCACCTTCCGTCTGATGGCCCACGACGCACTACGAGCCATACGCCGTCGGCTCCCGGGACGCCCTTCCTTCGATCGCCGTCTGCGCATGCTTGATATACCGCCGGCCGAGTCTTCTTTGTATGCCGACCTCGCGCCCGCTGACCGGTTACGGCTCGTCGGTCGCCACGGTGCCGACGCACCGGCCATCCTCGCTGCGAGTGATCCCCGTGAACTGATTCCCATTGGGGAAAGCCCCGCGCTGTGGGCAGAGTTGCGTTGGGCCGCCCGCACGGAGGGAGTGGTCCACCTAGACGATCTGCTGCTCCGACGGGTGCGACTTGGGCTGCTTCTCTCTGAAGGGGGTATCCCCTTGATGGAACGGATACGTGAAATCGTGCAGGCTGAGCTCGGATGGGACGATGTGCGTTGGGCTCATGAGGCCGAAGCCTATCGTCGACTTTGGAACAGTTGCTATCGCTTTCCCCCATCCAAACCCCGTTAAGCACTACCCCCGTTACATGAGGTGAGACTTGGGAGAGAAACGACAACCCGCATAAGCTCCACGCTACCCAATTTCCACAGCTTTAACAGTCTATCCTTTGCTTTCGGATTTTTCTTACACACTTTTATTACATCCTTTCCAAGACCAATCAGGTATGATTTCGGTGAGATCCAAAGCCGATGATTACCTGTCCTCTTGGCCAGGGAAAAAACTCGCCGCCTAGCATGCTCGAACCTCACCATCTGACGGATGATCCCAAAGAGCGTTGCAAGTATGCTGTTCATGAAAGAAATTTTGAGTACGACGTGGCTAGGGAAAACGGTTTACTTTACGCAGCCGTGATTATTTGTCTCGTTGGAGCCTTGGTCTTTAAAGGTGCGGCCCGGCTATACAACGGAGAATTATGAGATGGAACCTGTTCGGATTGATCTACTCATCCTCGCTCTGAACGTCATCCTGATTGCGTTAATCCTTACGGCACCACTCCTTGTTGGGCTGCTGATCATTCGGGTGCTGCGCAAGTGGATGGCTGAGGACAGGAAAGCCTTTGAAGACGATATCAGGTCGAAATTAGGCGAGATTGCAAAAATATATGCGGAGGTAAAAAAGGAACTTGCCGAGCTTAGGTAGCGTCTGAATTACAACGCAGGTATTCCACATTTGAGGGGCACCTGCGACCAATCCATGTTGCGGCAAAGACCGCAGGAGAGAGCTTGTTATGAAAACAACGATGAAGTCCTTTAGTATTGTGCTGCTGATCGCGCTGGCATTGGCCACCGTCGGGTGTTCCGCAAGTCCGGGAAACGCTGTATCAGAAGCATCTTCGAACACGGTTGATACGATCACCGTCACCGGCTTCGGTAAAGCCCGGTCAAATCCCGACCGGGCATCCGTCAGCGTAGGCGTGAATGTCGCAGACGAAGATATCACCCGTGCAGTGGAAGAGTCCAACCAAATCATCGCCCGCATCACCAATGCGGTCATGGAGTTGGGGGTTCTGGAATCCGACATCCAAACCACCAATTTCACGATCTGGGCCGAGGATCAATGGGATCCGGAAACCGGTCAACGGATGGAAGAGAAACTCTACCGGGTCGACAGCCAAATCCAAATCATTGTGAACGATACCGAGAAGGTCGGAATAATTCTCGAGACCTCGATTGCCAAGGGGGCCAATAATATTTATGGCCTGAGTTTCGGCATTCAGGATTCGAGCGACCTGGCGACGGAAGCCCGCGTTCTAGCCCTCGAGGATGCACAGCAACGCGCCGAGCAAATCGCCCAGGAACTGGGTGTGACGCTGGGTGAGGTACAGCGTGCAGTTGAAATATCGGGTGGGTGGGTGCAGCCGTTCTACGAATCGGCCATGTACGGCGTCGGTGGTGGCGGCGGCGAGCCCCCGATCAGCGAGGGGTCGATGACCGTGACGGTCTCGATTGATGTCACGTTCAAGATCAACCGCTAATGAGCACGCGGAGGAAAACCGCGAACAGTAGGGAAGGGTATATATGGGGATGTGGGCTGCGCCCACATCCCCATATATACCGTACTTCCCCTCGCAGTTGATCTTGTTAAGTGGAATCACCCATAAGGTCCACACAAGCGGTGATCCACCGAGCACTTGGAACAACCGAAGGTGCAATCGTCGTCCCTATCAGCAAGCCGGGCCCATACCCGGCTTGTTCTTTAACTGGGCACTTCGGGGATCGACGGTAAAATCTACCCAAACCTCACTGCACATCCAGTTCTCCGAATGAAAACATGTTACGCCGACATGTTCGATTTCCCTCTACCCAAAGCGCGTCGCTTCCCCAAAACAAAATGCACTCTCCCCCTGGAGCGGATCCTGGTCTGAGCCCAACAGACCAAGCGATGATACAATTCTCCCACCTTGCTGGGAGGAATTGATGGGACAGAAGCAGATCATGGGGGTCTGGATCGTGATCGCGACATTTACGCTTCTCGGGGCTGCGTGCAACACACTCATTTCATCCCCTACAGCCACGACGGAACTACCCACAAAGACCTCCCCTCCGGCCACGTCCACCCCCGCTTCAGTCCTCACCCCTCAACCTCAGGACACGCCTCTCACGACAGAGGTCATCATGTGTGAATTGGACTCCGAAGCGGTCTCCGAGATGAATGAAATCGAGGGCCAAGTGAGGATCTTGAGAGGCCTTCAACAGACTCGTCAGGTCGATCGCGAATTTCTCACACAGGTTCAACTGCGCCAACGTGTTATCGACGATTTCCTCGCTGATTTCACTCAAGAGGAGGCCTTCGTCGATGCTCACGTACTCGCCCTGCTCGGTTTACTAGACCGAGACTTTGACCTCTGGAATTTCTACGCCGACCTATTCACCGAGCAGGTGGCGGGATTTTATGACGACGATGACGAAGAGATGGCGGTAATCTGCGGAGCTGATTTCGGCGGTCCCGAACGCATAACATTTGCCCACGAATACACACACGCCCTCCAGGACCAGACCTATGATCTCGAAGATGGCTTGGGATTCAACGACGATCTCTGCGAAGCCGATAGTGAACGCTGTGCGGCGATCCAAGCACTGATCGAAGGTGATGCGACACTACTTGAAGAACAATGGTTGCGAACATACGCCACAGAGGAAGACTGGGCCGACCTGATGGAATTCCTTACCAGCTTCGAAAGCCCGGTGTTCGATTCGGCCCCTCAGTTCTTGCGCGAAGATTTGCTCTTCTCCTACATGGCGGGGCTTGATTTTGTAAAGACGCTTTACTTAGACGGCGGATGGGCGGCAGTGGACGCCGCATATCTCAACCCTCCTCTCTCCACGGAGCAGATCCTCCACCCCGAGCGCTACCCCGCCGACGTTCCTGTTTGGCTTCAGGTCCCCGATCTGGGCGCAGCACTGGGTGATGAGTGGCGAGAGATCGCCCGTGGCGTAGTGGGAGAATGGGACATCCAGGCGGTCCTGAACGAGTTCCTTCCTAAATCTGTCGCCGTAGATGCCGCCGAGGGTTGGGCAGGAGATTATTACCTAGTCTTCTACAACGAAGATCAAGATATCGATGCGTTGGTGCTGGTAACGCAGTGGGACACAATGCCCGACGTCCATGAATTCGATGCCGCTTTCCGGGATTATGGGGATGCTCGCTTCGGTGCACAGGAAACCTCCTCCTCATATAAAGCCTCGTGGCATGGAGAAGCCAGTTACGTCATCTTCGAGCGTCTCTCCAACCAGGCTCTCTGGATACTCGCTCCTGACGTGGAGACTGGTCAAACTCTACGCCAGGCCATAACCTTTCCAGCCCCTCAGCAGTGAACCCGTCGTTCGACCCTGATCGCGTTGAGGCGATTTGCTTCGACATCGACGGTACCTTGGCCGACACCGACGACGCCTATGTTCAGCGCTTAACCCGCGCTCTGAATCCTCTGAGTTTCTTGATGAGCGATGAGGCTCGACAGAGACTCGCACGCCGATTGATAATGGCTGCTGAGACGCCCGTCAACACGATCACCACCCTTCTGGACCGACTTTTCCTCAACCAAACCTTGGGGACCGTGCGGAATACCCTCCACCGCTTGCGAGGCGAAAAAGGGCCCCAGGACATCATGCTCATCCCTGGGGTTCGAACGATGCTCGAGGCTCTCGCGGTGCATTACCCTCTGGCCATCGTAACTGCGCGTGAGGAGAGGAGTGCCGAGAATTTCCTGCGCGCGACAAAGCTGAAACCTCTCTTCCACTGTGTAGCCACCGCGCGAACCTGTTCTCGTGCCAAGCCCCATCCCGCCCCCGTGCGTTGGGCCGCGAAACAAATAGAGGTCTTCCCTGAAGCGTGTGTCGTGGTAGGCGACACCACCGTTGACATACGCGCCGGCGCCGCTGCAGGGGCACAAACGGTGGGCGTACTATGTGGTTTTGGACAACATCACGAACTCGAACGTGCTGGGGCGAACCTGATCCTGGAGAACACTGCTGAGCTTACGGAGGTCCTGTTACCGGGGCGGTAAAGGAGCAGGGGCTGAGGGAACAGAGATCAGCAGGACATGAAACACTTAGGCGCCCAGGTGGCAATATCTCAGCCTCCCCCAGAGACCCCGGCGCCCAAGTGTCCGATTACCTAAGTGTAAAAAAGGTCGAAATTAGTCGTCGTATTCCTCATCCTCATCGTAAATGTCTTCGTCAATATCGTAGACCCAATCAAGCTCAATGGGAGAAAGGCCAATAACCTTCAGGTAAGCTCCACAAGTGGAGCATGTGACCTTTTGTCCCATTTGCGCTTCATTCATAAAATTAATATCAGAATCACATTCAGGGCAAAATCCAACGGACATCTGTCACCTCCAGACGTTGAGGCTAGCTTTCGAATGATAAGTAAAGGCTGTTGAAAAATCGTCAAGGAATTGTCTCAATCGTGTTGAAAAAAGGATATCCACCCATTACTCCATTGCAGGATAGAAGCCTTCAAGACAAGCCCAAGCGATCAGCAGTTCCGTGTAGCTCAGGAGGTGTGCAATATGGTACGTCCGAATACAATCCTGTCCCTCTCTCAAGAACGGAGGTTGTTTGCCTCGTTTGTATTCCCACAAGGGCATGATTGAAGTATGCTTAAGATCATGTAAGGCAACTAAATACCTACATAAAGGTGATCATGATGCAAGTTATGGTCATTGCTGCCGACCAAAACGAGAAGGAAATCATTACCTTCGTTCTCAGGAGAGCTGGCCTGGCAGTGGCATCTAGCTCTGACCACCAGCGGGTGCTCAAAAACTGGACCGAGCATCCAGCAGATCTTATGGTGGTCGCATCACTGGAAGATCAGGCACTGATCAGAATTGCCGAAGAAGTTCGTGCCGTCACGCAGATCCCGCTGCTCATGATCGTCGATCGGATCGGCGAAAAGGACCGTTGCGATTTGCTGCAAAACGGTGCCGATGTCATTCTTGACCGTCCCGTATCGGCTCAGGTTCTAAGCGCACAAATCCAGGCGTTGTTGCGGCGATCCGCGGCTGTCCCCAGCTTTGTGTTGCCCACCCTTGCCTTGAATGAAATCACACTGGACCCCTCCGCCCGAACCGTCAGCGTATCTGGAAAGGAAACGCGTCGACTGACGCAACTAGAATTCCGCTTGCTGTATACCCTGATGACAAATCGTGGACAGGTGGTCCCTCTCGATGTCCTGGTGGAGCGTGTCTGGGGTTACACAGGTGGAGGTAACCGAGATTTGGTCCGAGGTTTGGTCAGCCGACTGAGGCGCAAGATCGAACCTGATCCCGAACAAGCTTACTTCCTTGAGACCATCCCTGGCGTTGGTTACCGCTTCACTGTGGAAGAAATTTGATCAAGGTCGATCCATTTAGATCAAGCAGCACTCATTTGAGACTGGATAAGGAACGAATTTCTTTCCTTCCTTGAGTGTAAGGGCCAAATCCTCCGAACCACCGACAGGGTCGATCCAACCACCCTCGCAACGCCCGCAACTCGCCCTCCGTTTTCAAACAACTTTTACACAGAATCTCAACAGCTTTTCCAAACCAATCCAATAGAGTCTTACCTGCAGGAATGGGCTCTCTGGGAGACGATCCATGTTGACGGGCATATGTCCTGAGTGCGATGCTGCCGTTCGCTTCTCCTCAATACCCGATCTCGGGTATCGGGTGATGTGTCCGAGTTGTCGCTCTATGCTTATCATAACGAGCTCTCACCCGATCGTATTGGATTGGGCTTTTGTAGAACCCATCGACATGTCCATCCCAGAGGACGATCGCGGGGGTCCTATTTGGAGCGGATAGCATGGCACACAAATATATCTACTTAACGCCACAAGGGCTCAAGAAACTTGAAGATGAGCTGGAACTCCTCCGATCAGTGAAACGTCATGAAGTGGCTCAACGCCTTCATGAGGCGATCGAGGAAGGCGGTGAACTCGAGGAGAATGCCGCCTATGAAGTGGCGAAGACCGAACAGGCTTTCTTGGAGGGCCGGATCAGGGAGATCGAAGAAAAACTGGGCCAGGCAATAGTAATCGAACCAAGTGCTCCCACTGACGAGGCCCAGATTGGTAGCACCGTCATTGTTCAAGAAAATGGTGGTAATCCTGAAGCCTATACAATCGTTGGTGCTTCCGAAGCAAAACCCAAAGAGGGATTGATCTCATACCAATCGCCACTTGGTCAGGCTTTGCTCAACAAACATGCGGGAGAAGAGGTGTTTGTAAAAGCGCCTGCCGGTGAATTGCGCTTCCGCATCATAAAGGTGAATTGAATGCATAGCCCCCGCTACAAGACCTGATACCCTAGATGCTACACAATCCATATACACCAATCATATGATCTAGCTTGATCACGCATTTCAGTCATGGAGGCTCAACATGGCCAAAGGTTATTGCCCTGAGTGCGATGTCACCATTAATCTCGGCAAATCACCGCGCAAGCGTCAACGCGTAACCTGTTTCAAGTGCGGCTCACAACTGGAGGTAGTTGAACTATCCCCGATTAGATTAGATTGGGCATACGACGACGACCCAGGCGTCGGTATAGATGACGAATTTGATCGAGAGCAATCAGAATATTGATCCAGTTCCTCACCATAAACTTCCGCCTACATCACCAGAATGATTCCATCTTGTGATATGTTTCAGATCCAACAGTTCCATTCTGTCGGTTAAATTACCTTTTCACATCAGAATACAAATCGTTGCAGCCTTTCAGCGGTGACATCATGCTGCCTGCGGTCCTTTCCGTCAAGGGAACCATTGATTCACATTCCTTGACCCTCACCCCCGCCTCCGCGATAAATTCACCTAAACGCTCTGCCTTGGTATAGATCTCATCACGCAAGGGCTTCCCAAGCTCCCGGAAAAGAAACATCTTGATACAAGGTCCCTTGGTGTCCTCGAAATCCCACACCCCAACCACCCTACCATCAACCAAAATGGTCGATGTGACGTTTCCTGACCGATCAAACACCAGATCGTAGTGCTCCTGATGAAGATATCTTGTGCGCTCTTTATATCCCATGAGGTAGGGATCGAGGATTGGCAACAGATTGATCACGGGATCACGAGGCAACTTGGCGGCCTCCACTCCCTCCCTGTCTGATTGGAGCATGATGAACCCCTCCCCAATCTCGGGGATAGAAACCTCCACAAGCTGATCTTCGATCTCCCGCAATGCCCGCCGGACTTTCGTCCTGCTAAGGCCCGTCCACCAAGCTGCATCGTCCTCACTCGCTGGCCCAAAGGAAGCGAGGTAGAGGCTAATCAACGCGGTGATCGCCTCGCTCTCTTCGAGGCCTTCAAGATTGATTTCGGGGAAATAATCATTGAAGAGAGCGTATCGATGGCTCCTGTCTTTCCAGCTCTTTACCGGCCTGCCTCGTATCAACAGCCCCTGGTCGCACATGAAATACACAATGGACGAGACATCGGCATCCGTCTTCAGGGTCGCCTTCATCTCTGCGACCGTCATCTCTCTTCCCTGCAACACCTGCAGGATGTCCGCGGAAAGCTTGTCATAGACATCATCCGTGACACCTCGGCGCGTCATAAATCCCTTCGCTGGCTTTAACACCTGGTCCGCGGTCGCCTTCCACACGATCGGAAGCCTGTCCTTGGGTTGGATGTAAATCGTCTTTCTAACACAGCGCACCTTCCCAAGCGTCCGTTTGCTATACAGCTCACCCTTCAGATCCTGCTTCACAAATGGTGAACACCTCGCATACAGCGATAGGTAAGGCGTGGTGCTACTTGTCGCATGGAGCCCTCCCACATCTCTCACGATCTGGACGACGTCTTTGCCTTTCGAAAAAGGAGTAAGATGTTGTTTATTGAGGACGAAAAGATTAACTGTGCTCAGATCCAAAGTATCCATGGTTCATCTCGGATCAGCCTACCGATTTATGAACGCTTCCAATCTTCCTCTGTTAAATTCGTCGGACCTAATTCATGAGCTGACCACGGATACTATGCTCGAATGTGCTAAGATTGTCAAAACCCATGTCGTATTCGCACGAGCACAAGTAGAATGATTGAACTAAGAGAATTACAAAAAGTCATCGATCAGAACACACAGATCGACATCCGGGAGCTGACGATCAAAGCAGGAGAGATCGCTGCATTGGTCGGCCCGATCGACAGTGGCAAAGAGATCCTGCTGGAGCTTCTTACCGGTCAATCTCGTCCAACAGCAGGGGAGGTCCGTCTGGCGGGTTTTGATCCACACACGGAAAGGGATCGATTCGGCCATGAGGTCGGTATCCTATTCGCCGAGGAAAACCTCTACACTCGCATGACAGTGGAGGGAAATCTTAAATTCTATGGGCGATTGCGGCGCCTGCCTAAAGCACGTGTGATGGAGATCATCAATACGGTCGGTTTAGCAGATCATGCGAATGTCAAAGTGGAGAAGCTCCCCTCCAGCTTGCTGAGGCGCTTGAGTTTTGGCCGGGCTATTCTTCACGACCCAAAGGCACTCCTGCTCGCTGAGCCTTTCGCAAAGTGCGATGACACCAGTGTCTCTCTGCTGAGCGGTTTAATGAGCCAGCTAGCTGCGGATGGCGTCGCCATACTCATTTTGGCGGAGGAGACCACGAACCTCGAGCCCGTCTGCGATATGATCTACCGCCTTGAAAAGGGGCGGATCGTCGACGAGTACAGTCCGAGTGAAGAACGGCGTGCGGATCTTCCTTTTATGATACCTGCCAAACAGGAGGGCAAAGTTGACCTGGTGGACCCAGCCGATATCCTGTATGTCGTTGCACAAGAAGATCGAGCTTACCTGCAAACTGCCAGCGATCTTCTGCCGACGCAATTTACTTTGACCGAGCTTGAAAAGCGCCTTTCTCGAAGCGGTTTTTTTCGCGCCCATCGAAGTTATTTGGTGAATCTACAACATGTCAAAGAGGTGATCCCCTTCACCCGCGACAGCTTCACCCTGAGGCTGAAAGACGAGGCCGGCACACAAATCCCGCTCAGCAAGTCGGCCGCCCGTGAGCTTCGGGAGCTGTTGGGCTACTAAGCCATCAGCTGTCAGCCGTCAGCTATCAGCAAGAAAGCTGGTGGGTGAAAGCTGATGGCTTTATATTCCGAATGTCATTCTGAGCGCCGTAAGGCGCGAAGAATCCCTGTGATGTTACGACATCACAAGCTTCATCATAGGGATTCATCGGGGTTTGACACCTCAGAATAACACCATGAATTCCCTAGATTTGCACCCTTATATCGTTGGGGTTGTACAGACATTCTTCACCTGCGTTTGTCATTTAAGTCCATGTTGAACCCGCAAAATGCCTATAAATCCTGGGGTTTCACCCCCGAATTTATGCCGTTCGCCATCACCAATGGCCGTTCGCCGACTTTTTATTGCGAGGTCCTTTCCTTTTTTATATGCTGTAACCAGAAATTCGGACGGAAAATCGAGGCAGGAGGCGAAAATCCCTGCGCCCTGGAAAGGGAAAACAATGAAAGCGATCATGGTTCAGGACCTGACCCGCGACTACAATGGCCAACGCGCCGTTGACGGGATCAGCTTTGATGTCGAGCCAGGGGAGATCTTCGGCTTCTTAGGCCCAAACGGTGCCGGTAAAACAACCACCATCAAGATGCTCACCGGTCAGTTGCGTCCCACCTCCGGAACGGCACAGGTCATGGGCTGCGACGTGGTGGAGGAGCGTCAGGCTTTGAAACCTCAGATCGGCGTGGTGTTTGAGAATCACAACCTCTACGAACGCCTATCTGCGGGCGACAACTTGCGCTTCTATGCTCGGTTGTACCGTGTGAAGAAAGCGCGCGTGGAGGAAGTCTTGGCGCACGTGGGTCTGACCGAACGAGCACGTGACAAAGTGGGAACCTACTCCAATGGGATGAAGCAGCGCTTGCTGATTGCACGAGCGCTTCTGCACAAACCCAAGGTTCTTTTCTTAGATGAGCCAACTAAAGGACTAGATCCCAACGTGGCAAGAGACATTCGCGCCATCGCCACAGAATTGGCTGACCAGGGAATGACGATCTTCTTGACCACCCACTACATGGAAGAAGCCGACCAACTCAGTGATCGGGTGGCGATCATTGATCAAGGCCGCATCGTCGCCCTGGACACACCTGAACACCTGAAAGCGGAGTATGGCGAAGACGAGCGTACGACTTTAGAAGATGTATTCGTCCAACTTACCGGAAGGTATCTTGGGCGGGAGAGTTTAGAATAATGAGCGCGATCACAAGAAATTTCATGGATAACATCTATATGGCCTGGGCGATCGGGTCGAAAGACATCGTAGACGCCTTGAAAAACAAGAACACCCGCACCAACATCGCCCTGCTGGTATTCATTGTGGTGTTTTTCTACTGGTCTTCAACCCCAAGACCTTTTGATAAAAAGATCGATGTGGCCATCTATGATGAAGGCCATTCCAGCCTAACAGATCTGCCAACCCAATTAGGGGATGGTTATAGTTTTAGGTTCTACGAAGTGTCCTCGCTACAAGAGATGGAACGGATGATGGGCTATAAACAACTAGGGATTGTTGTCCCATCGGATTTTGATCGGACCTTGGAAGCGGGTGGTGAACCCGAACTCACAGGCTACATCCTGTGGGTCCATCGTACAAGGGTCTCTGATTTGGAGCTGAAATACAGTGACAAGTTCAGCGAGTTGCTCGGACAACCTGTGCGAGTCGAAATTGGCGAGAACTTCGTCATCCCCCAACCAGACGTCGAAACCTCGACCGTGCAGTTCACCATTCTCTTCGCAGTATTCTGGATGGCCATCTCCATCGTGCCCCACTTGATGATGGAGGAAAAACAAACCAGGACCATGGAAGCGCTGCTGGTCTCTCCGGCCAGTGCCGGTCAGGTTGTCATGGGCAAAGCTCTGGCAGGAGCCTTCTACATCCTCTTGAGTGGCGGCTTGTTCTTCGCCCTCCACTGGGCGTATGTTACCCATTGGGGGTTGGCACTCTTGGCTTTCCTTTGCACCGCGCTGTTTTCCATCGCTGTAGCATTAGCATTGGGTGTTTTCATCAAATCCCCACAACAGGTAAGACTTTGGATGTTTCCCATCGTTGCTGTCCTGCTTGTTCCGGCGTTCTTTGCCTCAGAACCAAACCTCGCGGTAAATTTGAAGGCTATATTTTCCTGGCTCCCCACCACGGCCATGGTGGAGATGGTCCAATTCTCATTTTCAAGCCACGCACCGCTGTCCCAACTCTTAAAGAATCTAGCGCTCGCGCTGGGGAGCACCGCTCTGGTCTTCGCGATCGTTATCTGGAAGATACAACGTGCGGATAGATAGCAGTTAGCCATCAGCTTTCAGCTGTCAGCAAAAATTGATAGCTGAGAGCTGACAGCTGAAAGCTTACGCACCAGAAGGGAATATATCCAATGAACTCAACGAGAGAAAAAGTGATCAACAGCCTCAACGTGGTTGGGTCGATCGCTTCGAAGGACATCGTGGATGCCTTGAAGAACAAGGGCACCTGCATCACTATCATCATGATGATGGGTATGGTAGTGTTCTTTTATTGGATTTCTACAGTCCGTCCATGGGATAAAAGTATAGAAGCGATCGTATATGACGAGGGTG
>Ga0111172_1006_pt1 | contig 94335 bp, 77 predicted proteins | sample DeeMarSWOR324_28_FD_80233 | JGI IMG/M metagenome (GOLD analysis project Ga0111172, IMG submission 80233) | Anaerolineae bacterium SM23_ 63 | reverse complement strand
GGTTGTCTTCGAGTTCGTTTGACTGTTTGGTCCTGAGCAGGGTTCTTGGAAGATCGTTTCCCTCCTGAAGGATCAGAGATACCCTCGTACCCGACGTGGGCACCGAGAATTGGCTGGTATTGCCGTTGGTATCCGTGGCCGTGGCGGTCAGATGGGGACTGGTGAATGACGCACCCTTATCGAACATGAAGGCGCCGTTGCCATTAGCATCCGTTCGACCCTCATAGAATTCTCCCTCGCTATTGTTGTCGGAGAAGATCTCAATGGTACAGTTGGCGCAGGCGCTGCCTTTGAGCGAACCAGCGTTAAAGTCAAAGTCAAAGATAGCGGGAGCCATCAATTCCTCATTGCCGCCATCCATCAAGTGGATACCAAATACCCCATTCTTGAATATGTGGTTTTGGGTGATCGTATTGCCAAATGAATTCGAGGAGAGGATTTGAATTCCTGCTTCAGCATTGTAAGAGAGGACGTTGTCGGGACCAATTTTATTGCCAACACCATCCGTGATCCAGATGCCGCTGCCTCTATTGCCTCGGTCCTCCTTCCCGGAAGCATCCGTGCCGACCAGGTTTCCCGTAATGATGTTAATGTCCGTACCCACATCCCAGATCCCAATGCCCATAGTGTTGTTGCTCGTTAGATTCCCCTGTCCCAGAGGGCCAGATCCAATGCCTCGGTCACCACCGATCATGTTCTTTTGAGCACCGCCGCTTAAGACGATCCCTGCGCCGGAAAAATTGATAACCTGCAAGCCCCGGATCGTGTTTCCATTGGACATGACCTGTAGACCGGGAATGAACTCTCCCGGGATGTTCCTGCCATCCAAGATTACCCCGGCGTCGCTGGCGTCAATGGTCAGATGACCTTGGTTGATGGGTGGCAATTCGCTGTCAGGATAAATCGTAACCGGGACATCGGGTGGGAAAACAAACGTGTCGAAAGCAATGATGTCGCCGGGCTGAGCGTCCTGCAATGCCTGGCGTAAGGTGCCAGGACCGCTATCAGCCGTACTGGTGACGATAATCGTCTCTCCCTGAGGTATTTTTGTTGGTGTAGGCGATGCGATGGTCGCTGTAGGTTGCAGCGAAGTTCTTGTGGGCGCTTGAGGCGTTGCAGCGGGAGATGGGCTCGGCCCACAACTATTCAAACAAAGAGAAAGAATAATCACAAGCAGGAATAGTGATTCAATACGTTTCATTGTTCCCCCCCGTTAAGCGGGTTAACGAGTGATTATCTGGATACATTCCCCTATACGCCCTCGCGGGATTTTTCGGGAATGCTTTCCGATTTTCGGCCTATTCCATGTATTTTCTGGAATGAATTCCACTTTTTTGCTCAGGGGGAGTGCTACCGGAATCTCTCCAGCCTTCACGCGAATAGCATATAGCATTTTCACCAAGACATCAATTAGGGGGATTGAAATTAACCGCGCACTCGAATAAATCCTAAACGAAAAGAATGGCCTTGCAGAAATGTCGCTCCATCACAATGAAAACGATGGATTAGAAAAAAGTTAACCTGAACGTCCATTCATACCACAGTTGTAGGGGCAATTCATGATGTGTTTGACCCTACATCGGCAAGCTTGGGATTTGCAGTCCAATGTGGACTCAGGGTACTTTCATCGTTAAAAAAAATTGATTTGAATCCTCTCAATATGTATAGGTGAGAGACAGAGAGCATTTATGAGGAGTGTGGGTCGAGTCCCCACGCCTCATATGAATTTCGTTCCCTAACGGACATTGTTTCTTTTGGAGATCCGTCATAATTGATTCTGGCCCTGTATGAGAGCGATTTCTAATCAAAAAGCCACTCCAACATCGACAGTAACCATTCCAAGAAGCCTATCTCTTGTTCAACGGTTTCATTCTGCATCGGGGAAACGTCCTCTTGGACGGCGATGATCTGCCCATCGTATTCGAGGATCACGTTCGATCCAGCTTGCAGGATTTGATTCGCCGACGAGTCCCTCGCCAGCTCAAAGTACTCGTCTGAGCCGAAGAGGATCACGTGGTCAACGTTACCCGCCACCCAATTCTCATCGAGTGACACACTTGGATCCAAGCCACGCCTGACAAAGAGTTCCAGATCCAGGGCATAATACCCGACCTGTGCAACGCTTTTGTCTCCATTGTTAGTGATATTTGAGCCAGTAGCTTGGTTGGACTGCATCGCCTGTTGGTAAGTTTGGTTCTGCACTCGGGCGCCTATTGTGGCTTCACCTGAGACCTTGTTGATGTCGAGAACCCCGTCTCCATCGAGATCCTGGTGGTACAACTGCATGACCGCACCGGAGGAGACACCGCTTAACTGCGCTTGTACGATGTCAATGGTATAGGGCGTCACGATACCATAACGGAGTCCTAAGGTTTCGATCTCATCAACTAGGGGCGCTGTTTCTCCCTTCACACGCACTTCATCGAGCAAATCCCCGACACGACGGGTAGCCCACAGTCTTGAGATGAACGGATTCTCCCCTTCGTCATCCAGGCTGAAATTGAAGAGTTGGGTTGTCGGTTCACCGGCAAAGCGCCCAGATAATCGGACGCTCACTTCATCGGAGTTCACATTTGTGTAGCGACCCGTCACCGCGATGCTCGAGCCGAAGTAGAGATCCGGCAACTGGCGAGGATACACATCGGTAACCGTGAATCCTTCATAACGAAGTTCCAGATCGGTCAAGAGCGGGTGGGCGATCTTCCCATAAAAACTCGTCAACACCCCTTCTAGGCTCTCTCCGGGCTGTACGTAGGTGACCGTTCCATGATTTTGGGAGGCGAGGTCGTCCAAGAGATGGGTGTTTACATCGTATCCTACACCGAACACATGTAAACTGGCGTCTAGCCCATCGTTTGCCTGCCGTACGCGATCTACAATCGTTCTCTCGTCGGTAATACCGGCGGTGGGCAGCCCGTCGGTGAGAAAGACGATCAATCGAGTGGCATCGGGACGAAATCCCGCACGATCGACTAGCGTGATCCCGCGTCTCAGCGCGCCCTCGATGTCCGTGTTGCCGCGATCATAGAGCCGAGAGACATAGGATCGGGCATCTTGAATGCTTCGATCCGTGACCCTCTGTAGCTCATTTGATGGGCTCTCGATGAGGTCATCAAAGCTGACTATGGCAAACCGGTCCCCCTCGCCAAGCTTTCCCAGGATATATTGCAGGGCATTTTTCGCCTGATCGATCTTCTCGCCTGCCATCGATCCCGATCGGTCGATGACGAAGACGATATCTTTTGGCATCGCAATCCCCGTATCCATAACAGAGCTCGGTGAGAGAAGGAAAAGGAAATGACCCTCACCGTCACGTTCCCGATCGGCATGGGTGAGCAACCCCGCTCCAACTGGCCCCTCGGTTACGGCGAAGTAGAGCTCAAAATTCTCGATAGGCAGGACGTTTTGTTCATGGTAAGTAGCTTTTACATGTCGAGGACCTACCCTTTCCATCAAAATCGGATGGCTCGGTGAGTAAACAGCTGCCACACTCTCCTGAGCGAGCACATCTACTTCTACGCTTACATCTGCCAACAGTGCGGTCGAATAGCGTTCGGTACCAAGCGTGTAGAAGTAATGAAACAGATTCCCATGTGTTGGCAGCGTTTCGCTATACTCCAAGACCATCGTAACGCTGCCTGATGCTGGCAGGCTGAGGTTCACGGCATAGGCCTCCCACCCGAAGAACTGGAGCAACGTAGGATCTGATTGATAGGTTATTGCGTTCCTGAGGAACATCTCAGATTCGAGAACGCTCAGTTTCTCCACCGTCACGGGTTGCCCTTCGAGTTGGATTTGAAAATCCCGAATCGATGCCAGAGGGGGGAGTGGGAAGATGTATCGAATTTCGATCGCTTCGCCGTACGGATTGAGGAACCGCTGATCGACCCTTGTTCGAGCGATCGAGTCTTCGATCGTTACCCTCACATGGTGGTACTCCACCTGGACGTAACCGAACTCAGCGCCGAAGGGGATCATCATTCCATCGGCGAAGGCCACGGATACGAACGTGCTGCTTATGGTCAAGACCCAAATGGAAGCACCGAGCACTTTCCTAAGCATGTGTTTCATCTTGTCACCTCCGTGTTCGATTGAACGAAATCTTTTCTGTAATCCATGGAAACACGGTTCGATGTCAGACCGGTGACAGTTACTGGACAGATGTGGTACGGATCAGGGGCGATGAGGGGTAGATATGTGGCGCAGTAATTAGGAGATTTAACTAACGTGGAGAGGCATAGAAATGCGAGCGGTCGTGCCAGGTCGTTCCAGATTGGACTTCGAAATCACGGAAGGGCTCGAGAGCCAGATGTGACCATCATAGGCTTCGATCAGGGCTTTGGCAATCGAAAGGCCGAGCCCACTGCCTCCTCGATCGCGCGAGCGGGAATGATCGGCGCGGTAAAAACGCTCAAAGACATGAGGTAGGTCCTCAGGTGTTATCCCCTCACCTGTGTCCGAGATGCTGACCACAGCCCATTTTCCCATCGAGTGGGGTGGGGGGTCGAAGATTTCTTGTGGACCTATCGATGTCGGGAATACGAAACCACTCTCGTTGACCTCGAAGATGTTTCCGGCAACGAGTACCACCCCTCCAGAGGGCGTATGCTTCATTGCGTTATCGAGCAAAATGACAAGGATCTGTTCGATACGATCAGATTCGGCTTGAACGAAAAGAGGCGCCTCGGGAAGTTCCTCCTGAAGCTCAATACCAAGTGATTCCACTTGGGGGCCAAGTTTCTCCAGCGTTTCGTGAACGACCTGGGATAAATCAACCGGCTCTCGATGCAGATTGAGGGCTTGTGCGTCTGCGCGAGAAAGGATCAGCAGATCATTGACAAGTCGGATCAAACGATCGGTCTCGCTCTCCACGGACGTCAGGAAGCGATCGCGCACCTCGGGATCATCTACCGCACCATCGCGCAAGGTCTCTACCAGACCTTTAATGGAAGTCAGAGGGGTACGCAATTCATGGGAGACATCGGACACGAATTGGGATCGCATTCGTTCTACGGTCTGAAGTCGATCTCGCATGGTGGCGAAGGTTCGGCTTAAGCGGCCTAATTCATCACCCCCCGATATCTGGAGGGGGTAGTCGTAATCCCCAACACTCAGTTGTTTGGCTGCGAAGGTCAGCGATTGCACCGGACGAGAGATCGTCCGTGCCAACACCAGACCAACCAGCGCTGAGAGAGGGAGTGCCAAAGCTGAGGCGATGAGCAGTCGGTTGCGGAGATCTGAGAGCACAATGGCGATATCATGTAAAGGTTGGCTGAGGTAGATCACACCAGCCACTTGGTCGCTCACACTAACCGGCACCGATACAAACAGCCACTCTTCGTCGTTGATGATTTCCAATTCGGAGTGCTGATCCCCTCTCAACGCGCTGATGACCGCCTCCTCCGTTGAAAGATCTCGGCCAAGATCATCCTCGTTCGTGTCCAGCAGCACGATCCCGCGGTCATCCAACACACGGACATGGGTTTCCAGCGCGGTGCTGAGTTGAACCGTCGCTTCCGCGATATGGGCCAGCTTAGATTCCCGGAGGGAAGGGGACGTTTCTGACTCGGTGAGTTCGCTTTGTTCTGCCACTTGCACGGAGAGATTTTCGACCATCCGTTGTTGAACCGTGTTGTATGCCGGTGCGAGCTCGGGAGGCGTAAGATCCACGCTCGCCCCGGGTATCAAGGCTTGTGCGATGAGATGAGCTTGGGCGGTCAGGCTCTGTTCTATCGTGGTTAAGAAGTAACCGCGAACGAGGGAGAGAAGCAAGAACGCAGCGACGGTCATAGCCAAGAAGATGACGGCCAGATGACTGAAGATCAGTTTTAAGCGCAGACTAAACCAGGGACTGGCTACCGCATCTCGGGAAGGCTGGGGGGGAGAGTGAACAACTTTATTCGTCATCGGAAAGTTTGTACCCCACGCCGCGGACCGTGACCAACATTTCAGCCGCTTCCTGGTGAGCTTCTCGTAATTTGGCTCTTAGCCTTTTTACTGCCGTGTCGACGGTCCTTAAATCCCCGTGGTATTCGTATCCCCACACTTGGCTTAGCAGTTGCTCACGATTGAGTACTTGCCCTGGATGACGCATGAGGGTATGAAGCAAATCGAATTCCAATGTAGAAAGGGGCAGTAGATCGTCATGCCACAGGGCTTCGTGGCGATCGGGCTTCATCACTAAGCCTCCGACTCTAAAAACCGTCGGAGCTGAAGGTGGGCCAGGCTGTGCGCGCCGCAATACGGTCTTAATCCTAGCCAGTAGCTCTCGGACGCTGAAGGGTTTAACGACATAGTCATCGGCGCCCAACTCCAACCCGACAATACGGTCCACCTCCTCGTCACGCGCGGTGAGCATGATGATAGGAACATCCCCGCCCTGTCGTAAAGAACGGCAAACCTCAAGGCCGTCCATCCCGGGCAACATGAGATCGAGGACGATCAGATCGGGTCGTTCTCTTTTCGTGATTTCAATCGCCGATAACCCGTCACGAGCGACAAGGACTCGGTAATGGGCTTTTTCTAGGTTGTAGGTGAGGACATCGACGATTGCGGGTTCGTCGTCGACAACCAGAATCGTTGCCGTCATGATGCGCCTCGGTTGATTTGTATGATTGCATAAAAAAAGACCACCCGCGAGAAGCAGGGAGGGGTATATGTGGGGGCGTGGACGCAGCCCACGCCCCCACATATACCAGTCCTCCTATCGCAGTTGACCCTTTTTGGTGGATTCATGTACGTATTATATACAGCGTTTTGTGTCGTATTTATGGCTCGATGGGGTCAATTTGGGAGCACACGCCATGATGAATCGGGTGGTTCTCCGTCGGTTATGAGGATAATGGTTTATTTGTGATAAGAGCAGCATCAAGCGATAACACATCGGTAGTGTAGTAAGATTTGGTGAAGATCCGGTCTTTACCATCTGGACATTAAATCCGTAACTGGTGATACTTATCTGGGTGAGGATTATTTGGTTAATTTTAAGCTATATTGGATCTGATCGAAAATTAGGACAAACATGCCTGGTCAACACAACTCCATTGAGAACAATTTGGAGGATGCGGGTGTTTTTGAAGACTCAAACGAAACAAGATTTGAGACAGACCGCATCCTAACCATATCAAGTGGACATGCCATCCACGATACCTACACAGCTTTTCTTCCGCCGTTACTCCCGGCGTTAATCGAAAGGTTCACCCTTTCAAAAACTGACGCAGGGCTTTTGACTTTCTTTTTCCAAACCCCATCTTTGTTACAGCCTGTGATTGGCCATCTTGCGGATCGGAGAAATCTGAGGATCTTGGTAATCCTTGCGCCCGCGGTGTCCGCAACCATGATGAGCTTGTTAGGTATCGCGCCTAGCTTTTCCAGCTTGGCGGTGCTTTTAACAATTGCAGGATTAAGCTCAGCTAGCTTTCACGCAATCGGGCCAGTCATTACGGGGAAGTACGCTGGGAAGAACTTAGGTCGTGGATTAGGTCTTTGGATGGTGGGCGGTGAGTTAGGACGAACGCTCGGACCGATCGTGATCGTTACCACAGTGAGTTGGTTTTCTATGCAAGGAACAGCGTACCTGATGTTCCTCGGCTGGTTAGCCTCCGCGATTCTTTTCCTTAGACTGCGAAATGCATCAGAAACGAATGATGCGGGTGATCAAGGTTTGCCATGGAGATCAGCAATCCGTAGGATGAAGCCCATTCTGATACCGCTTGTAGGTATCATTATTGGACGTGCTTTTGTAAGTTTCTCGCTCACAACTTTCTTGCCAACGCTGCTAACAGAGGAGGGGACTGAATTTTGGATTGCTGGGGCTTCCCTTACTTTCTTGGAGGCTGCAGGTGTAGTGGGAGCTCTACTCGGGGGGTCAATAAGCGATAGGCTTGGACGTAGATCTGTGCTTTTATTCTCCTCCGCTGTCACTCCTATCTTGATGTTTATTTTTATTGGAGCGAAGGATTGGCCGCAAATTCTCATATTGGTTTTACTTGGATTGACCGCATTATCTGTGACACCAGTGCTTATGGCTCTTGTGCAGGAAAGTTATCCAGAGAATAAATCACTAGCTAACGGTGTCTTTATGGCGTTGAGCTCTTTGGTACGCTCTATAGTCGTCATCGTTTTTGGAGCACTTGGGGATTTGATAGGACTTTCGCTCGCCTTTCGTGTAAGTGCGGTCCTCATGTTGCTTACTATCCCGATCATTTTCCTTCTACCAATGAAAACAGTAACCCGTGCGTAGTGGTCTGCATCATCGTTACCAGGATTCATAAAACCCTGGAATCGCGTCGTTATTCCAATACGCTCAGTTGGAGCTGGTTGGGATCGCTAAGCACAGAGATTTGTCACGGCGTGTCGATTTTCACCACCTCTGTGATGATGTTTGTCCCACTGACCGTGACCCGAACATAATGATAGAAAGCGTTGGGGTGTCCTGCAAAATAGAGTGGCGCGCCTCCACCACCCGTGATGATGTAGCGTACGTCGTTGCGAAGGCCCTCGACATAGGCGTGAATGTGACCCGCGAAAACATAGGAGACAGCATACTCTTCTACTAGTTCCATGAACTTCTCGTTACCGTGGCGCATGATGTGGTCCGTGCCGTCGGGGTCAAAAGGTGGATGGTGGAGAAAAACGACTTTAAGCGGTTGATCCGTGCTGGATAGATCGGCCCCCAACCAGTCGATTTCGCTGTTCTGAAGAACCCCATTATGGCTGTCGATGACGACGAAGTGTCCCTGGCCGTAATCAAAGGAGTAATGTGCAGCCGGCGCTCCTGAGTATTCAAGGTATTCATCTAGAAGTCCGTCAAACGAATCATGATTCCCAGCGACAGGGAAGAAGGGGATCGTAAAGTCGCTCATCAGGTCTGCAAAGTGTTGAAATTCCTTGGATGTCCCATAGTTTACAAGGTCGCCCGTATTAACAAAAAATGCGGCACCATCTTCTTCCACCCGGCGTAGGATCTCGAGATATACCTCATCGCCTCCTCGGCTGTCTCCAGAAACCGCAAAGACAAAATCCTTGAGCTCTTGGCTCCCAAGCGGAATGGGTGTGGCCACAAAACTGCCATCGGTTAGGGTTGCCGGAGGTCGCGTCGTGGTAGCTGAAGGTATGACAGTCGCTGTGGTTGATGGGATCGGTGTTACAACTTCAAGGGTTGGGGATGGTGTAGGGGAAGCAACCGGTGGAGGTGTTAATGTGAATGATGGCGGTGGAGATAACGGAGCCGCCGGCTTTGGGAAGGCGAACAATACAACACTGATCGCGATGACCGCGATAGCTAATAAGCCGAGTGAATATAGGAAGAGTTTCCAGCTTAAGGGATATTTTTGTTTCAAGGAACTCTCCGTTGAATAAGAAACCAAAGCCAGTCTATGTTTATATCATAGTTTTCCGTGAATCGGATATCGGCAGAAGGGGATAATGGTCCTGCTCATCTACTTCTTTCAGTAGAGGCGGATCTCATGCATGACCTGATCAATGCCGAAGGGCTGCCGTTTGGTCTGTCATGGGAACCTTCCCTCCATTTGTCATTGTGGTTAGTCGACGAAGCAATCTTTTGCTTGAGGAGATTGCTTCGCCCCTGCTAGGCTCGCAAAGACAAGTAGAAATGTGTTGGTTTGGGCACAGAAAACCATGTCTATAAATAAATTCTTGCTTCATCCGTTTCTCAGCGCAGGCTAAAGCCTGCGGCTACAGATGTCCTTTGTGCCTGAAGGGTATTCAATAACAACCTCCCCGCCAGCTTTAAGCTCGCGGGGAGGTTGTTTTGCAACTTGCGGCTTCTGACTTGAGACTTGCGACTTAATTGATCGGGCGTGGGAGTTCCTGACCAGAATCTGTAAATCCCGGACTAATACGATTACAATACCCCAAACATAACTGCAACCTCCGTTGAGATTCCGAAGGAATTAAGATACATATCCTTGACGCGTTTCTGTTGTTGTTACCAATTGAAGGGGTTTCCAGGCGCTTGAATGAGCGACGAATCTTGAACCATGAAATCGCTCACCCCATCGAAGCCTTCTAGGAGTATACCAACCATGACCTACGAGTTTGCTAAGGTTCCAACAATGGGGAAGAAGTTACAGCTTGAAGATCGGGAACTGGTGGTTCCAGATTACCCGATTATTCCCTATATCGAGGGCGATGGAATTGGACCCGATATTTGGCGTGCTGCGGTGCGTGTTCTCGAGGCTTCCGTTGAGAAAGCCTACGGCGGAACTCGCCGCATCGAGTGGATGGAGGTCTATGCTGGCGAGAAGGCGTTCGAACTCACTGGAGAGTGGCTGCCAGGGGAAACCATCGATGCGTTTCGAGAGTTTTTGGTAGGGATCAAAGGTCCGTTGACCACCCCCATTGGTGGTGGATTTCGGTCGCTTAATGTCGCTTTACGCATAGCGCTTGATCTATACGTCTGTCAAAGACCGGTGCGATACTTCGAGGGGATGCCTTCGCCTGTACTGCGTCCACAGGATGTGGACATGGTCGTGTTTCGCGAGAATGTAGAGGACATCTACGCGGGCGTGGAGTTCGAGCTTGGGACGGAGGAGAATGAGCGATTCATGACGTGGCTGCGGGAGAGCTACCCAGTAGAATACGAAAAGATCCGTTTCCCCAATTCTGCGGGGATTAGCATCAAACCCATATCTCGAGAGGGTTCAGAACGCCTGGTCCGTGCGGCTATTCGATGGGCGCTCGATAACGATCGACACTCGGTCACATTGGTCCACAAAGGGAACATCATGAAATTCACAGAGGGCGCATTCCGAAAATGGGGCTACCAATTGGCTGAAGGTGAGTTCGGCGATCAGGTTTATACATGGACTCAATGGGAGCGGACGAAGATCGAGGGCGGCGAAGAGCAAGCCAACGAGGAACAAGAAGCCATGTTAAGTGCTGGTCGTTTGCTGATCAAAGATGTGATCGCAGATATTGCTTTTCAGCAAGCGCTCACACGCGCCCGTGAATTCGATGTGATCGCGACGATGAACCTGAATGGCGATTACCTCTCGGATGCACTGGCTGCGCAGGTCGGCGGGATTGGGATCGCGCCTGGCGCGAATATCAATTACGAGAGTGGACTTGCGATTTTCGAAGCAACGCACGGCACGGCGCCGAAATATGCAGATCAAGACAAGGTGAATCCAGGCTCGCTGATCCTCAGTGGCGAAATGATGTTTCGATATTTGGGTTGGAATAACGCAGCCGATTTGATTATCCAGGGAATGGAAGGTGCGATCGGAGCGAAAACCGTGACGTACGATTTCCACCGTCTGATGGGTAATGCGACGTTGCTCAAATGCTCCGAATTTGGGAATGCTGTTATTCAACACATGGGATGAGTTGAATCCTCAGTTCAGACATGATCTGGACTGCATTGTCCTGATCCCAGGTGCGCTCCCAACTGCCGTTTTATACAACATCAATATTTCTTATCGGAGTTCTGAATGGCAGAAGATATATTCAGTTTACGTGATGTGCTGAAGACCAAAGCTGGTACGTTCATAATCTATCGATTGGACGCGCTTGAGAAGAACGGACTGACAACCTTGGATCGATTACCGTTCTCGGTACGCATTCTGCTCGAATCTCTGGTCAGGCGCGTTGACGGTCGTTGGGTCACGGAGGAGGATGTCAAAACCCTGGCAGCTTGGGATCCACATGGGGGAACGCGATCCAATGTAGCTTTCCAACCGGAACGGGTGGTGATGCAGGATTTTACGGGTGTACCTGCAATCGTCGACCTGGCGGCGATGCGGGCAGCGCTTTCCCGCATGGGAGGGGATCCGATGGGGATCAATCCCAGAGTGCCGGTCGACTTGGTGATCGATCACTCGGTTCAAGTGGACGTCTACGGATCCCCCGAGGCCCTGCAGCGTAACGCGGAGATCGAATTCGAGCGTAATCGTGAAAGATATGAGTTCCTCCGTTGGGGGCAGAATTCTTTTGACAACTTCCGTGTCGTACCACCAGCAACAGGCATCGTTCATCAGGTCAACCTCGAATATCTGGCTCAGGTTGTTATGACCCGCGAGGAGGGAGGTTCGGTCATCGTATTCCCTGACACACTGGTCGGGACGGATTCCCATACGACGATGATCAACGGTCTGGGTGTGCTCGGATGGGGAGTTGGAGGGATTGAAGCCGAAGCGGCGATCCTAGGCCAACCGTTGGTGATGCTTGCACCGCAGGTGGTCGGGTTCCGATTATCCGGTCGTTTGCCTGAGGGGTCAACGGCAACAGACCTCGTCCTCACGGTTACCCAAATACTGCGGAGACATGGTGTGGTCGGTAAATTTGTAGAGTTCTTCGGACCTGGCTTGTCAACGTTGTCTCTTCCTGATCGCGCCACGATCGCCAATATGGCACCTGAATTTGGTGCGACCGTGGGTTACTTTCCAGTGGATGATGAGACCCTACGCTATCTTCGATTTACAGGACGCGAGGAGAGGTTGGTTGAATTGGTTGAGCGCTATTGCAAGGAGCAAGGCCTCTTTCGGACAGATACGACCCCAGATCCTGAGTACAGCGACGTTCTCGAGCTTGACCTGGGGCAAGTGGAGACCAGCCTTGCAGGTCCAAAACGCCCACAAGATCGGATACGGCTTTCGGACATGAAAGCCGCCTTCCATCAGGCCATTCAAATGCCTGTTCGTGAGGGTGGATTCGAACTTCCGTCTGACGCGATCGATCGTACGACCTCTATCACTGATGATGGAGTCAGTTCAGATGTTACTCATGGGTTGTTGGTGATCGCTGCCATTACCTCCTGTACGAACACCTCCAATCCCTCCGTGATGGTCGCTGCGGGACTTCTAGCTAAGAGTGCCGTGGAACGAGGGCTGAGTGTACAACCTTATGTTAAGACGAGCCTGGCGCCCGGTTCACGGGTTGTAACCGAGTATTTACAAAAAGGGGGATTGTTGGAACCCTTGGGAGATTTGGGATTCGAGATCGTCGGTTATGGCTGTACGACCTGTATTGGCAACAGCGGGCCGTTGTCGGATCATGTGATCCAAGCGATCGATAAAGCTGATTTAATCTCTACCGCGGTGCTCTCGGGAAACCGCAATTTCGAGGGCCGAATTAACCCTCACGTACGAGCGAGTTACCTCGCCTCCCCACCACTCGTTGTGGCCTACGCGTTGGCTGGTACGATTGATATCGATCTGGTGAACGAACCCCTTGGTCAAGATCCCTCCGGTGACCCTGTCTTCCTACGGGACATCTGGCCGAGTCTGAGTGAGATTCGGGAAGTCGTGGAACGTTCGCTCAACCCAGAGATGTTCCGCGAGCGTTATGCAGAGGTTTTCACGGGTAATGAAACATGGAACAGGATCCCGATTGCCGGAGGTGATTTGTATGATTGGGATTCCGAGTCCACATACATCAAAGAGCCCCCATTTTTCATCGAAATGACGCGTGAGCCTCCGATGATCGAGGAGATCCGCGGCGCGCGGGTTCTGGCGCTGTTGGGGGATTCAGTTACGACAGACCACATCTCACCTGCCGGTGCGATCCCTGTCGACAGCTCTGCAGGACAGTACTTGATCGATCTAAATGTGAAGCCGCGCGATTTCAACTCCTTCGGTTCCCGGCGTGGGAACGACCGAGTGATGACCCGAGGTACCTACGGCAATATCCGTCTCAAGAATCTCCTTGTGCCTGGTGTGGAGGGTGGGGTGACCATTCACCTTCCTGTTGGTGAACGCATGAGCATCTATGATGCGGCGATGAAGTACAGTGAAGAGCAGGTGCCGTTGGTCGTGATCGCCGGGAAGGAGTATGGAGCTGGCTCGTCTCGCGATTGGGCAGCCAAGGGTACGCTCACACTTGGTGTGAAAGCCGTGATCGCTCAGTCCTTTGAGCGGATCCACCGCTCGAATTTAATTGGGATGGGTGTGTTGCCTTTGGAATTCATGCCGGGTGAGGGTGTAGAGGCGTTGAACCTGGATGGTCGAGAGGTTTATAGCGTTCTTGGATTGAAGGATGATCTCGATCCTGGGGCTGTTTTAACAGTGAAAGCCGAGAATGAGGAAAGTTCGATCGTCGAGTTTAAGGTTCAGGTGCGAATCGAAACACCGATCGAGATCGAGTATTATCGCAATGGTGGAATCCTACATACCGTCCTTCGTCAGATGCTTCAGGGATCAATATAGTCGCACCTTCAAGGATGCGAAGTGATGCGCAGGCGAAAGCCTGCGACTGTAGAAAAGATCTTTAATATCAATGGATACTTACCTATCCCTGGGATCAGAAATAACGTTGTAGGGGCGCAAGGGCAGGGAAGATCACCCTGCATCTTCGACCTTGCGCCCCTACGATGATCTTGGGTTACTTTAAACTCACGGGAAGGGGATTTAAATATAATCGCACCTTAAAGGGTGCGAAGTGATATGCAGGCGAAAACCTGCGGCTGTAGGTTCGTTGAAATACTTGAGGTTAATTTTAAGGATACCTCCCCGCGAACTTCAAGCTCGCGGGGAGGTTGTGTTCATGGAGCCGCACCCTGTAGGGTGTGCAACCTGAGGTCTGTAGCTTGTGGCTAAAATTAGCTTGTAATTCAAGCATTTCAAGATATAATCTCAACGACAATACAAATATTCAGCAATGTGGGTGCCCGACCCCCGGATGGGAGGGCATAAAGGCGAAGCCGGTTCAAGTCCGGCGCTGTCCCGCAACTGTAATCCGCCTCTGCGGAGAGCCAGGACGACCGCCCAGATTGCGACCACAATAGCCTTCGCGGAAAGGGGGTGGTCTAACGATCAAGAAACCCCCCTGCTATGATGGCAGGGGTTTTTATTTAGATGAACAGGAAACATTCACGAAAGGGAAGACAAAGCATCCAGAGACTTACTCGAATAGGGAGTAAAAATGATCCACTCAAAACGCACACAGCTCGTACTATGCACTTCATTGCTCATACTAACCTTACTGACGAGTGCTTGTTCGCCATCTACAGATTCAGTTATTGAGCCTACCTCACCGCTGCCAACCGAGGAAATCGTCTCCACACAATCTATTCCGCAAACTGCGACCCAAGAACCTATGCCTGAACAGATCTCGTTCATCGATGGCTATGAACGGGAGGTAAGCATTCCAAAGCCAGCCCAGCGCGTCGTCTCGATCGCGCCCTCCAGCACTGAGATCCTCTTCGCGGTGGGCGCGGGCTCTCAAGTCGTCGGTCGCGATGAGTTGTCCGATTACCCATCGGAAGCTATTGAAGTAGACAGCATCGGTACGACATATGGAGAATTGAATGTTGAGGCGATTGTGGCCCTCGAGCCGGATCTCGTGCTTGCGGCAATGATCACCAGCCCCGAACATGTCCAGGCACTTGAGGACCTCGGCATCGTCGTCTTTGTACTTCCCAACCCGATGGGGATGAATGAGCTTTACGATGTCCTTGAGATGACAGGAAAGCTGACGGATCACGAGACAGAATCTGAAGACCTTGTTGATGAACTTGAAATACGCGTCGAAACTGTCCTGAAGGCTCTCGCTGGTGCTGAACCTGTTCCTGTCTTCTATGAGGTCGATGGCACGGATCCAAACGCACCTTGGACCACGGGACCTGGGACTTTCCAGGACGTGTTAATCAGTTTGGCCGGAGGCGAGAACATCGCCAGTGATATCGAGGGTTGGGGGCAATTAAGTTTGGAGGAGATTATCGCCCGTGATCCAGCGGTGATTGTTTTCAGTGAAGGTCCTTGGTACACAACGACGCCTGAATCGATTGCTGAGCGACCCGGTTGGGGAGAGATTAGGGCCGTGGTCAATGGTGATGTCTATGGGATCGATACCTATTGGATCGATCGCCCTGGACCACGTTATGTGGACGCGCTAGAAGCCTTAGCAAAGTTGCTCCATCCGGAGTTGTTTGAATAATGTCAAAGCTTGCATCCTCGTCTGAAGAAGAGGGAATCCGGCTAGCAGAACCAAGGAAGAGGCGTTTTGTATTTACACCATGGGTGTGGGCGATTGGCGCCCTCCTGTTCATGCTTGTGTTGAGCGCCGCGATTGGACCCGTTGCAATCCCTCCCTTCACGGTGATTAAAATATTGATCCATCGCCTGCCGTTCGTTACTTTCCCTGTCGATTGGCCCACGACCTTCGATACGATTCTTCACCAAATACGCTTGCCACAGACGGTGATGATCGCACTGACAGGGATGGCATTGGCGGGGAGTGGCGCAGCGTATCAAGGACTTTTTCGTAACCCGCTTGCGGATCCTTATATTATCGGTGTGGCATCAGGGGCAGGATTAGGAGCGGTGTTAGCGATGGCTGCAAAATGGCCAACAACCTTCATGGGTATGACGGTTATCCCCATCGCGGCTTTCATAGGTGCCCTCATAACCGTAGCGGTCGTGTATTCACTCGCTCGCGTGGGACGAACAACCCCCATAACAACGCTGATCCTGGCTGGAGTAGCAGTGAGCGCCTTCACCTCGTCTCTGACGAGCTTGCTCATGCTCCTCAGCACGGAACAACTACATCGTGCGCTCTCCTGGCTGCTGGGAGGTTTTGCCTTGGGAGGGTGGAATCCAGTTTTGGCAGCATTGCCCTACCTGGTGGTCGGTTTAGGGATATTGTTTGTCCTTGGCCGTCCCCTTAATGTCCTGCAATTCGGTGATGAGCAGGCTCTACAGTTAGGTTTACATGTCGAAAAATATAAAATCGTTGTCGTCGCTGTCTCATCTTTAGTAGCGGCAACAGCGGTCTCATTCACCGGTATCATTGGCTTTGTTGGCCTGATCGTGCCCCATTTGGCCCGTTTGTTATGGGGGCCAGATTACCGTCGTTTGATCCCCCTAGCGACAATCACAGGCGGCAGCGTCCTTCTCGCGTCGGACATCATCGCGAGGACTGTTCTTGCACCTCGAGAATTGCCGGTGGGTATTGTTACAGCTGTCATAGGTGCCCCCTTCTTTCTCTGGTTGCTTCGTAGAGCCAAGCAGGAGAGATTTTGGTGAAGATCACGTTACGTTTTGATCGGGCGACCATAGGTTATGGGGACAAACCGATCTTACGCGAAATCTCGCTCGAGGTCATACCCGGGGAAGTGCTGGGCGTCGTCGGTCCCAACGGAGTCGGTAAATCGACCCTGGTTAAGGGAGCGAGTGGGATACTCTCGCCATTGGGCGGGAAGATTTATGTCGATGGGAAGGAGATATCTGCGTTATCGCCTCCAGAACGAGCTCGCTTGGTAGCCGTCGTACCTCAGGCCACGAAGCTGCCTGAAGCTTTCACCGCGCGCGATGTTGTACTCATGGGACGTACACCCTACCTCGGTTGGCTTGATCGAGAGGGTGAGAGCGATCATCGAATCGCCATTAAGGCCATGGAGCGGACGAACACGACTCACTTTGCCGATCGAAAGATCGGTGAGCTATCGGGTGGGGATCAGCAGCGATTGCTCATTGCTCGCGCATTGGCTCAAACACCTTCTGTGCTGCTGTTAGATGAGCCTACTGCACATCTAGATCTCAGACATCAGGATGAAATCCTCAACTTCATTCACTCATTAGCAAAAGAGGAGGGGTTGACAGTTTTGATTACTTTGCACGATCTCAACCTCGTTGCGAGGTTCGCTGATCGGGTAGCGCTGTTATCGAACGGAAGGGTGCAGAAATTAGGGAATCCCGAGCAAGTTCTGACTCCCGAGGATTTGACTCCGGTATATGGCATGGAAATTCATGTGACCTCCCATCCCATTCACGGAACACCTTTGATCCTATCTTAACTCAACCGAGAGCAACACAAAGACGCTCGTGGTTTGTCAACCAAGATTTAATCCATAATAAAAAAGCACCCTGAGCCTGTCGAAGGGTGCGTACTATAGTGATGAGTTATCCTTCGACAGGCTTAGTCCTGAGCCATGTCCTGAGCGTGTCGAAGGATTGTCGAAGGGCTCAGGATGGCTCATGTTTTTAAGATTCATCGTTTTCGTCGTGATATAGCACTCGTGCATGTCGCAACGAAGAATGGAATAGGACTAGACCACTGGTAAACCGAAGGGAATATTTCCATCTGCTTCAGAGAAGCTAGGGTAATTTCTCTTGAGTGATGCCACGAGTAATTGGCTTAGAAAAATTCTCCACAATTGTGGATCTCAAAATTAAAGATTCACCAATTCATTGGAACATTCTTCCCCCCTACTTATTTGTTCAGTGCATCAACCAGCGTAGCATGATTTTGCAGGACGAAAGGCAAGCCTGGATTGTGATACCTGTACTATGTCATGGTTTGCCTAATATGTTATTATTAGGACAACCTAATATAATACGCTAAAAGCCTTTCCTTCACCATTGCCTGCCCTCATCTAAGATGAATTCTAAATGAGGAGATTTTTAGTGGTTCAAAACAGATCTTTCGGTTCAAGCGTTGAGATGTATTTGAAGACCATCGCCGAGTTGACCAATGAACGGGAGCCGGTCCCTGTCACAAGCGTAGCGGATCGACTGGGTATCTCAACGGTTTCAGCCAGTGAGATGATCCATCGTCTCGAGGCGAGAAAACTCGTCAAGCATCGACCCTATAAAGGTGTCTATCTTACGGAAGTAGGTCGTAGAAAGGCCAATGGCGTCATCAGGCGCCAACGATTGTGGGAGTGCTTTCTCAATGATGTTTTGGGCATTCCATGGGAGCACGTTCATGATTTTGCTTGTCAATTGGAACATGCCACGCATCCCGTTGTTACTGAAGCACTGGCCGATTTTCTCGAACACCCTTCCACATGTCCCCACGGTAATCCCATACCAAATGCGGATGGTGAGATGCCTACCCTTGAGGGGGTCCCATTGGCTAATCTTAAACCTGGTGAAAAGGGGGTTATCCTGCGTATTCATCCTGTGAGTGAAGAGTTGGTTAAACATCTCGATGAGCGTGGTATTTCACCCGGCAGGGAGATCGAGGTCACTGAGATCGCGCCATTCAATGGGCCTCAATCAATAGAAGTGGGTGACGAAGTCCACGTGCTTGGTCGCGAAGTCGCTGCTCACGTCATGATTCGACAAACCGCGGAAACGAGTTGAAAACAATCCCTGTGGACGTTTGGGAGCAACACGCATGAAGCCGCTAAAGACCCTCCCACTAAGCAACATCCAAGCCGGCCAAACCGTGATCCTTGTTGATATTTTAGCGAGCAGGCGATCCGCACAAAGACTTGCCGAGCTTGGTCTGACACCAGAAACACCAATCACAGTGCTGCAGTCGATGCCTGGGCAACCTTTGCTCATTCGGGTGCGTGGAAGCCATCTGGCCCTCGATCGTGCGATTGCGGATCAACTGTGCGTGCGCGTGATGGACATGAAGATGATGGAAGCGATCGGCTTACCTTTCCATCATCACAGACGGAAGAAACACAGGCGTCGACGACATGCCAATCAATTGATAGGCAAAGGTGCTCGAGAACGTTTAAGACGTCATTGGAGGAGACGACTTCGTATCAGGAAACGCTCATGAGTAGGATAGTTCCATTGTCTTTACGCACTTGGCCGGGATATCGCATGGAACCAGTATATTAAAAAGTTTCGAGGCTTGGCGCATATGGGTGATGTACCTTTGAGTATCTAGGAGTAATCCTGATGAGAAATATCAAGGTCGCATTAGCAGGCAACCCAAATTCAGGGAAGTCGACCATATTTAATGCGCTTACAGGTTCACGACAACATGTCGGCAATTGGCCTGGGAAGACGGTGGAACATAAATTCGGGCATTTCTCGCACAACGGTCACCGCATCGAGGTGACCGATCTGCCCGGGGCTTACAGTTTAACAGCTTTCTCTGAGGAGGAGAGCATTACGCGTGACTACATTCTCAAAGAGAAAGCTGATATTGTCGTCGCCGTGGTGGATGCCTCCAACCTTGAACGTAACCTCTATCTTGTGACTCAAATCCTTGAATTACAGGCTCGGTTGATCCTTGCGCTGAATATGAGCGACAAAGCCGAGAAACTTGGCTATGAGATTGATATGGACGACCTTTCTGATCTGCTCGCTGGCGTTCCAGTTATCAGGATGGTAGCGATCCGAGGCGAAGGTATCGAAGAGCTTCGCGATACCGTTGTGAGCTTCGCGGAGCAACTCATTGGCGCGGATACGGTATCGACGTGAAAGCGGTAACCTCAGATCAGCGATATTTTGAAATAAATTACGGTGATAAGATCGAAGCTGAGATCGATCACCTCCAAGATCTAATCCACAAGCATCCGGAAATCTATAACGAGTATGATCCGCGGTGGCTGGCACTTAAGCTCCTTGAGGGTGAGCAGGATATCGCAGATCACGTGAAGACTCTCCAAGGTGGGGGGAGAATCCTAGACGCTGCGACTGAAAGTATCTCAAGATTAAATGCATCACTACCAGAAGGTGTAGAGATTGCCATCGTTGATCGTAGGTATGGTTTTATTGGCCAACTTATTGAGAAGGTTTTTCATAGACCGGCTGAATCCCGTTCAACCCTGTCTGAGCGAATAGACCAAGTGGTCACACACCCAGTGCTAGGTATCCTTATCTTCCTGGCTGTGATGTACTTCGTTTTCCAGCTTGTAGCAAATGTATCAACCCCGTATCTGGATTGGATTGATGGTGTGGTTAGAGGGCCAGTCACAAGCTGGATTGCTTATCTCCTCGACCTTATTCGTTCGCCCTCATGGCTTGATGGATTGATCCTTGATGGCATTATTGCAGGTGTCGGTGGGGTGCTGGTATTTATACCGGGTTTAGTTGTTCTTTTTTTCTTTATCGGCTTGTTAGAAGACAGTGGTTATATGGCTAGAGCGGCGGTCGTCATGGATCGCCTTATGAAATTCGTTGGTTTACGCGGCAAAAGCTTCGTTTCATTGGTGCTTGGATTTGGATGTGCGGTGCCTGCGATCTATGCAACACGCACATTAGGAAATCGTCGTGATCGGATTTTAACCACGTTATTGGTGCCACTGATGTCCTGCTCAGGACGATTACCGGTGTTTGTGATCTTCAGTCTTGCCTTTTTTGGCAGGCAGGGTAATTATGCTATCTGGGGTCTATATGCCTTAGGCGTGATTGTAGCTGCGATCGCAGGACTCGTATTCTCGCACACGATCCTCAAAACGGGGGAAGAGTCCACCTTTGTCATCGAACTGCCCGCATATAGCAAACCAAGCCTTAAAAACCTGTTGCTCCACATTTCACTACGCACCGGACAATTTATCCGGCATGCAGGAACAGTTATCTTGATCGCTTCGGTTGTTGTTTGGATCTTATTAAATCTGCCTTTGGGCTCCTCGTCGTTACAAGATAGTTGGTTTGGGCGGATAAGCAACGTGATCGCACCTGCATTTCGACCAGCGGGATTTGGTTCTTGGCAATCCACGGGATCACTTGTCACAGGTTTTATCGCAAAAGAGGTCGTTGTATCGACGATGTCACAAATCTATATCGGGGAAGAAAGAGGGGAAGAGGTCCAGGAGAAATCGTCTTTCGCTGAGGACCTCTGGGGCATCGGTGCTGGTTTTTATCACGCGACGATCGACTCAGGTAAGGAATTGGTCGAGGTTCTGACGCCTGGGTTAACGATTTTTCAAACAGAAGAAGAGACAGACGACACTGCACTCAGTGAAGCGTTGCGGGAGGTGTTCTCACCGCTATCGGCTGTAGCTTTCTTGGTCTTCGTTTTGCTCTATGTGCCATGTGTGGCGACCCTGGCAACCATTCGTGGAGAATTTGGCTGGGACTGGGCGGCCTTCGCTGCGGTGTACCAAACAGGTACTGCTTGGCTCCTCGCAGTCATTGTCTACCAAATTGGCCGACTTCTTGGATATGCATAAAAGTCCACCGATGGCTTACTGAATGAGACAGAAAACGCGCGTTTCTTTTTCGAGCTTAAACTGCGAATTGATAGATCAATAGTCTTCAGGGAATCGAGATGTTGAGCCAGATCCTTACGGAGTTTGGGAATACAACGAGAGGTTTGTGTTTGGAGGAGATCGTTCAGAGACTCGGCAAAAATCCAAGAGTGGTAGAAGGTGCATTGGATCTGCTTGTCAATATGGGTAAATTGGATGAGATCGAGAGCAGTACGTGCGATTTGTGCCCGGTTCGCGGCGTCTGTGGGGTGATCTCTGCTCCCAAGCGTATCTATATCCTCTCTGCTAATAGAACGTAAAGATTCCAGAACATCGGATCATAGATGCCTATATCGATGCTTGAGGGATTCAATCTTTCACCATGGTCTCAGATCGCTTGAGGTATAGATCTACACTAGATCGATTTTTGTCTCGCGATTGAGTGTTGGTAGGGGTTTTCTTTCTCATCTTTTTTTGATCTTCAATTGAAGCGCGCTCAACCTGACAAGGTCATGACACTTCTTTCCAAATTTAGAAGTGAATGGATTCTTTTATGGAGGCGGAGGTAAAATTGGTAGAGAAGGAGGGATACCGACCATGACACAAAGCGAATTAGTAAAAACTGCCTTAGATCTAGTCTCCCCTGGGAAAGGCATTTTAGCAGCGGACGAAAGCCTCGGCACGATCAAGAAACGTTTCGATCGGATCAACGTCGAGTCGACGGAAGAGGCGCGGCGGTCTTATCGTGAGATGCTTTTCACCACCCCAAACCTGGAGCGACACATTAGTGGTGTGATTCTGTTTGACGAAACCATTCGACATGCCACTGCGGAAGGTACACCCTTTGTTGAGGTGCTATCCGAAAAGGGAATCATTCCTGGGATCAAGGTTGATAAAGGGGCTAAGGCTTTGGCAGGATTCCCGGGAGAAAAAATCACCGAGGGTTTGGATGGATTGCGTGAACGGCTTATTGAATATTATGAGCTGGGTGCGCGTTTCGCGAAATGGCGAGCTGTTATCACCATTGGGGAGGATATACCAACCGGTGCTTGTATCGACGCGAACGCCTATGCGTTAGCAAGATACGCTGCGCTTTGTCAGGAAGCTGGCCTCGTTCCGATCGTCGAACCAGAAGTATTGCTGGATGGTGATCATGATATTTCCCGCTGTGGTCAGGTTTCGGAGCGAACTTGGTCCGGCCTATTCACGGCGCTTCATAAGCACCGTGTGGCGAGCGATGGTCTCCTGCTGAAGACGAACATGGTTCTACCAGGTAAGGATCATCCCAGGCAGGCTGATGTTGAAGAGATAGCTGAGATTACAGTAAACTCCCTGCGCAATACTGTCCCACCCTCCATGCCGGGTGTTGTCTTCTTATCTGGAGGGATGACTTATCTCGAAGCTACAGAGCGATTAAATGCCATGAATGTAATGGGCGATCATCCGTGGCAATTAAGTTTCTCCTATGGCAGGGCGCTGCAAGAAACAGCCTTAGATGCCTGGCAGGGTGATCCCGCAAAGATGGCTGCCGGACAAGCTGCCCTCTACCACCGTGCAAAGTGCAATGGCGCTGCGCGTGATGGGCGATATACCAGGGAGATGGAAGCCGAAGCGAGTTGATCTTTTGGCTTTACTTTATCGTTGATGCTCCTGAAACCACATTTTTCGGGGCAGATTGGACGAATATCGGCAGGGATTTGGCCGGGCTTCCACGCCCGGCCTATTATTCTTAAGAGCAGAGGCGGCTCCCACGCCGCCGTTGATCAATCTGAAATCCAATGATTAGAAGTAGACGCATTATTGTCCCCGATCAATGCTATTTCATTACAAGTGCCACCCACAAACGGAGACCAATTTTTTCTGATCGTCGTTTGGCAAAAATTATCGTTGATCAGTGGAAGCACTATGAAGAAGCGTTTGCGTTCAAATTAGATGCCTATTGTGTTTTGCATGATCACTATCATACGGTGCTCAGTATTGGCAACTTATAAACCATTTCTCAGGTATTACACGCAGTACATTCTTACACAGCCACACTAGTAAACAATCAGTTAGGTTTTGAGAAGAAAAGAAAGGTTTGGGAGGGTAATCCATGGGATGTCGTCATCCGAGACGAGGAGATGTATTGGCAGAAAGTGGCCTATACACTCTTCAACCCATGGCGTGCAGGTGAAGTACATGATCCACTCGAGCCGTTTGAATTCTCAAATATTGATGAGTGGCGGACGAGGGAGGGTGATGAGTTTCTCATTGAGCTATTCTCAAAATACAAAAGGTGGTTTGAGTGAATATCTAGATGGATGATTGTCGATTGCTTACAAACTGGATAATTCAACCTACCGAAACTCAGCCGGGCGTGGGAGCCCGGCTTACTATTCTTAAGAGTAGAGGCGGCTCCCACGCTCGTCCTGAGCAATGCCGAAGGGCCGCCGTTGATACTCATGAAGTCCACTTAATGTGAACAACATCACAGAAATTCAACGAGCAAATTGGTATAATATTGTCCGATTTGTTATAATAGCGACATGAAAGGGTCATTCTGGTTTATTGAAGTTTAGGAGACACGATGGAAGGTTCGGAAAACGAATTCTCACTTTCCCTAACAGGCGCCGATTGTGCTTGTGATGTGAGCGAGATCGAAGGCGAGGTCAGCTCGATGGAAGGCGTGCGATCTTGTGAGTTTAACCCTTTCACGGGTCGATTACGTATCGTAGGACCAATACAACATAGGGATGTCATCACGCGAGTAGAAAAATTGGGTTACAACATCGTTGAGCAGGGAGATAAGACGATTGGATTGCAGGAACCACATAAGCCGACAGGTTTTTTCCATTATATGTGGAGGAGCCTAGATACACGCTTAGCTATCCTCGGAGCGGTATTGATCCTCCCGGGCGTGATCTTTAGCGAGATCTTAGGTCAACACCACATCATCATTGATCTTGCGTCCATTGCAGCCTACATAACTGCGGGTTTCCCAATCGCTCGCAGCGCCTGGCGGTCGCTACGAAGAGGGTTTGATATCAACATCAATGTCCTTATGACCATCGCTGCCATCGGGGCTTTGCTCATCGGCGCGTACACCGAAGCGGGGATGGTGATTGTGTTATTCGCCTTCGGAGAGGCGTTAGAAGGGTATGTGACCGAGAAAGCTCGCACTTCAATCAAGAGTCTGGTGGAAGTTGTCCCTCAGCGAGCAACGATCGTACATGAGCATGATGGCCACGTTCGTGAAATCCTGGTTTCCGTGGAGACTTTGCAGGTCGGGAATTTGATCTTGGTCAAGCCAGGCGAACGAATACCCATGGATGGTCGCGTAGTTAAGGGGGCCTCATCGGTCAATCAAGCCCCTATCACTGGTGAGGGCAGACTGGTTGAAAAAATCGTGGGATCCGAAGTCCTGGCAAGCAGCATCAATGGTGAGGGAGCACTGACGATCGAGGTAACCCGCATTGCTGCGAACAACACCATCAGCCGTTTGGTCAAGATGGTCGAGGAAGCCCAAGAGAAGAAGGCACCTGCTCAGAGATTTGTAGATCGATTTGCCAGGTATTACACCCCAATCGTCGTCCTCCTTGCTGCCGTTGTAGCAGTCATTCCTCCCCTTTTCTTTGATCAACCCTTTCTCAATCCTGCGTCGGGCTCCTTTGGTTGGCTCTACCGCGGTCTGGCGTTATTGGTTGTTGCATGCCCATGTGCGCTCGTCATAAGCACACCTGTCAGCATCATCAGTGCGATCAGCAATGCTGCAAGGAATGGGATCCTGGTTAAGGGCGGGGCCCATCTCGAGGCACTTAGTCGGGTTGAGGCAATAGCGTTTGACAAAACCGGCACGCTCACAGAAGGTAGACCGTCTGTTGTTTCCGTTCGTTCCGTGAATTGTCGGATGCCTGATTTAAAATCCCACTCACCCTACGGATCTCCTCTATGTGAGGAATGTGATGATTTGTTAGCTTTGGCCAGCGCGGTTGAAGCACACAGTGAGCACCCTGTAGCAGATGCCATCATCCACGAAGCAAACAAGAGAAATCTGGGATTAAAATACCCTGCGGCTGAGGGTGTAAGAGCGATGGTCGGTCATGGCGTTATGGGTCGAGTGGATGGTCAGCAAGTGACGATTGGAAGTCACAATCACTTTGATCGTTTTATCTTTCACCCTGAGGACGATTGCCTTCAGGCACAAGAGGACGCCTTAAATAGTTACACCACCGTCATGATCGAGAAAGATGGCGAATTCCAAGGCGCCATTGCTCTAGCCGATACCATCCGAGCCACAAGCCGTGAGGCGATTGAGATCCTTAAACATATCGGTATCAAAACCCTCGTTATGCTTACGGGGGATAACCGCTCTGCAGCCGAAACAATCGGTGCTCAAGTAGGTGTTACTGAGGTACGCAGCGAATTGATGCCGGAGGAGAAAGTTGTAGCAGTTAATCACTTACAGAAGGAGTACGGTCATGTAGCAATGGTCGGAGATGGCATCAATGACGCACCTGCATTGGCAACGGCTGATATTGGTATTGCCATCGGGGGCGCTTTGGGGGGTACGGCTCAAGCGATGGAAACCTCTGACATTACGCTGATGAGTGAAGATCTACGGCAGCTTCCTTTTCTTCTCAGACTAAGCCGCGCGACCATGCGCACGATCCGTACGAATGTGGGTTTGAGCTTGCTAACCAAATTGGCGTTCTTGATCCTGGTCCTCTTAGGTTTCGGGACGATGTGGATGGCAGTGCTCGCTGATATGGGCACATCTTTATTGGTCACTCTTAACGGAATGCGGTTGCTCCGGCGCCCCACAAGCGGGTACTCAAATTTATAAACTGCTGATCAAGTATATATCAGGCCTAATATCTGGGGATTAAAGTGCTGAAGTAGCTGTAAAAATCCTCTGAATGCGATCAGCACATATGGATGGATCTCTCTTTTTCTTTGAGTATGAAACTCATGGGAAATCAGTCTCATCAAAATGCCATAGTGTAGAACTCTGTGTTGAGTGGATAACTATGGTATGCTCTTTGGCTTGGAGGAGAACAATGCGGAAGCTCTTTCAATATCCCCAAATGGGGCTGGAAATTATCGCATATCGATTGCGGAATCAAGGCCTTGCCACAACATTGCTTTGGCTATATGTCCGAGGTATAGATTTCATCAGGGGTATTCCCTTTCAACGGTATTGTCAGATTACACCCGTGCTCTACGTCGGACCACAGTATCGTAAATCTGGGAAACAAGCACTCGAGCGATGGGGGATAACCGGAAGCATCAATATGCGCACAGAACATGATGATGCACTTCACGGATTAACCTTCAATCATTATTGCCATCTGCCCACGGTTGATGATCAAGCGCCGACCCTGAATCAGTTGGAGCGGGGGGTTGAGTTTATAGATAAACTTCTCTCGGATGGGGGGAAGGTCTATATTCATTGCGCGGGCGGGATTGGTCGTGCTCCTACGATGGCCGCTGCTTACTTCATACATCAGGGCATGGCACTCGAGGAAGCAATTGCGTTGATTAAAAAGACAAGGCCAATCATCCGTATCATGCCACCTCAGATTGAACAACTTAAGCGATATGAGGTTCTACAATGTGAAATCCGAGACGAGAGCCTTGAAATTCCCTTCAGGGATCGAGAAACTACACGCGAAGGTTAATCTGATCATGCTAAATCTTCTTTCATGGAATGTGAACGGCATAAGGGCAGCTCAGAGGAAGGGCTTTCTTAAGTGGTTGAGGGCATCTCGCCCCGATATCCTCTGTGTACAAGAAACCAAAGCAAACCCCAGCCAGTTAGATGATGAATTGAAGGATCCTTCGGATTATCATACCTACTGGGCTTTTGCCGAACGTAAGGGATATAGCGGTGTGGCGCTGTATTCAAGGGTGGAACCGGTATCTGTTGAGATCGGTTTGGGAATTGAAGAGTATGATCGAGAAGGTCGTACGATCATTGCGGATTATGGGGAGTTTATCCTTCTAACGGCATACTTCCCCAATGGAGCACGAGACCACAGCCGGGTACCCTTCAAGATGGCCTATAAAGAAGCCTTCTTGGAACGCTGCAATCAGTACCGGAGTTCGGGGAGGCCCGTTGTATTCTGTGGTGATGTGAACACGGCGCATCGGGAAATTGATCTTGCCCGACCCAAGGACAATATGAATTCGACCGGATTCCTTCCCATTGAGCGTGCTTGGATTGATCAGGTTGTTGAGGAGGGTTACATCGACACTTACAGGTTCTTACATCCTGATCAAAAGGACGCTTACAGTTGGTGGGCCTATTGGGGAGGGGCACGAGATCGGAATGTGGGATGGCGTATTGATTATTTCTTTATCTCACCCGGTCTGCAGGACCGTGTTACAGCGGCAGATATTCACCCCGATGTTCTGGGCTCGGACCATTGCCCGGTGAGCCTTACGCTTGCTGATGGATAATCTATTGGGAGTTGCTCCACGCTATTTGTCGAATCAAGATTTCATATAAATCGTAAAATATCAGTGTACGTGACAGGCAGGGAAGAACCTTTATAGGTTCTCACTGCCTGTCATCATAAATAAATCGATTCTGGGGGAGTTACAAGGAAGCACCCTCGTTATTAACATCTTTTGTTTTCAGTAAAGCATTAGCTAAAGCCTGAAGCGGTGTTCTTTGGGTTGTGAATGAGCATCCGATGGTATTTCCTCCTCCGAGCAAGCGCACAGTCGAACGCTCCATGAAATAAAGGTTGTTCTGATGAACGTCTAATGCAAATCAGGTATGATCAATTCCAGAACAAGTTAGGACCCAGAATCTACATCGGAGGTTGGGAGATGGACGAAATAACACGTTGGGGGCCCCGAAGCGAGATACGCAGAATGCGTAATATGCTCGATCGGATGATGGACAGGACTTTCTTTGACGCGCCATTTTTTGGCGATTTCGCCGAAGAATGGGGCGTTCCGATTGATGTCTATCAGACGGATGACGATGTGATCGTTATGGCAACCACACCGGGGATGAAACCCGAGGATATTCACATCTCAATCACAGGCGACACCTTGAATATCCGGGGTGAGACCCAGGAAGAACGAGAGGAAGAAGGTCTTCGATACCATATACGTGAACGCAGAATGGGAAGTTTCTCCCGATCGATTTTACTCCCCGCGTCGGTGAACGCTGATGAAGCAAAAGCCGAGTTCGAAAACGGCATCCTTACGCTTACGTTACCGAAGGTTGAGGTTGTCAAGCCAAAGACGATCACCATAAAAGCCAAATAAGAGCCTAAATCAACGAGACCAGGAGCCGGTAAGAGAACGAGGCTCCTGGCTCCTTTTATGTTGTTCTATCGACAAGGTGGAAAGGATTGATTGAGTATTCGTTTTATTAAGGAGGGGAGCGGCATGAAAGAGAGTTTATCCTCGGTACGATGGAACAGGTATGTCCTGACATTGATCTTGGTCATGCTCATATCTGGCGTGATTGGAGGGGTAGTTGGTGGGACCATTGTTTATTCAGCCCAACGAAGCGCCTCGCCAACCCAACCCATCAGTAGTCCCACACAAGAGGCTCTTGAGCCAAGTTCCATTTCGTTGGAAATCACCACGGCCATTACGGAAGTTGTGGCACGTGTCGAACCAGCGGTGGTCACAGTGATCAGTCATTTAAGTCCGCGGGTTACTTTCTTCGGTGGTGTTATCGAGAGATCCAGCTCAGGCTCCGGTGCGATCATTTCGTTTGATGGACATATCGTGACCAACAATCATGTGGTGGAGGGGGCAGAACGGTTGGAGGTCATCCTGGCAGATGGCACCATCCTCCCAGCTGATCTTGTTGGGGTCGACCCTTATGCAGATCTTGCAGTTATTCAAGCCGAGGGTGAGATGCCAGAAGTCATCACATGGGGAAACTCGAACGTCTTGGACTCAGGCGAAACTGTGATCGCTATTGGGTCTCCGCTCGGCAGTTTTATGAATACGGTTACCGTTGGGGTGATCAGCGCCATAGGACGGTCGATCGAGACCAGCAGCGGGTTTCTCATGGAAGATCTGATCCAGACCGACGCAGCGATCAATACAGGAAATTCTGGAGGTCCGCTGGTAAACCTTGCTGGTCAAATGATCGGGATCAACACGTTAATCGTCCGTGGGAGTGAGGCCGGGGGAGCGATCGCTGAGGGGTTGGGATTTGCAATTCCTAGTAATTCGGCTCAGGCGGTAGCTGATCAACTCATCGAAAAGGGTTTTGTGTCACGACCTTTCCTGGGTGTGCGATGGCAGTGGATCACCCCGGGGATTGCCAGTCGTTATCGACTCCCGGTTGAATACGGCGTTTACCTTTCCGAGGTGACCCCTGAGGGACCAGCGGATCAGAGTGGGCTCCGTCGTGGTGACATTCTGATCTCAATGGATGATCAAGCGTTTGACCCTGAGCATCCCTATATCAACCAACTCATTAAACATCAACCCGGAGATCAAGTCGTCCTGGGGGTGGTAAGAAATGGAGATCGGTTCGATGTCGAAGTGACATTAGGCGGGAGTGAAATACCGTAAATCCTTTGGACGATCCCGGGAAGGTTGGAGGGTGAACTCCACGGGTTGCTGTTCTTGATCCGTAACACAAGAGCAGCGTGATTATCGGAATATTATGAAGGAAAAAGGTAGAGATTGATATTGGACAATGATAGCCGATTGATTCATGTGGTTTAAGCGAAAAAGCGACTGAGTTTCTGCTCACAAGCGTGCCCAAGTCGCTTTTCTTTATGAATTAGTAATGAAGAGGGGACGGCGGGAATCGAACCCGCGCTTAAGGGTTTTGCAGACCCCTGCCTTACCACTTGGCTACGTCCCCAAGGGTTAGACCATCAATCGCCTGCCGCCTACCGTTGGTTCCGATAAGCGATAGGCGATCGTGATCTGAGCGGGCGATGGGATTCGAACCCACGACTTTCTGCTTGGCAAGCAGACGTTCTACCACTGAACTACACCCGCTTTTAGCGACCGAAGCATACCGTGATCAAAGGATAATGTCAAGAATCGGTTGCTGATCGGTCGTGAAGCGTGTAGACTGGATGCCTTGAGGGGCTTGAACGGGTTTGAAAATGCAGCATAACGACGAGAAGCTTGAGCTTCCTATTAATAACATCCTTCAAGGTGATTGCGTCGAGATCCTGAAGACCTTGCCTGAGAAGAGTGTCAACCTGATCTTTGCCGATCCACCGTACAATCTTCAACTCAAGCAGGAACTTTGGCGACCGAATATGACCAAAGTAGACGCCGTCGATGACGCATGGGATCGGTTTGGTAGCTTCGAAGAGTACGATCAATTCAGCCACGCTTGGTTGAGTGAGAGTCGGCGGGTTCTCAAGGACGACGGTACGCTTTGGGTGATCGGGAGTTACCACAACATCTTCCGGCTCGGAACGATCATGCAGGATCTGGACTATTGGATTCTCAACGACGTGCTCTGGATTAAAACCAATCCGATGCCTAATTTCCGTGGTGTGCGGTTCACCAACGCACACGAGACGATAATCTGGGCAAGTAAATCGAAGGGCGCCAAATATACATTCAATCACCACGCCATGAAGGCGCTCAATGATGGCAAGCAAATGCGCAGTGATTGGTTGATACCGATTTGCGCAGGTGATGAACGGATCAAGATTGAGGGGCGTAAAGCGCACTCGACTCAAAAGCCTGAAGCGCTCCTTTACCGCGTGATCCTTGCCTCGAGTGATCCAGGCGATGTCGTGCTCGATCCATTTTTTGGCACCGGCACCACAGGCGCGGTGGCAAAGCGGCTACACCGCAATTGGATAGGTATCGAGCAGAATAAAGACTACGTGGAAATTGCCCAGACGCGGATCGACTCTCTCCAAGTTGAGCCTTATGACGATACGCTTTTCGATGTGGGTGATCGACGAAGACGAGAGCCTCGTGTCCCCTTTAGCACCTTGGTAGAAAACGGCTTCATCCAACCAGGTCAAACCCTGTATTTCAAAGGCGATCCGTCTCAATCTGCGCGCGTCAGACCGGATGGCAACCTGATCTTGGATGGTTTTGAGGGATCGATCCATCAGGCGGGAAAGCATCTCATGAAGGGCAGCCCGTGCAACGGTTGGCTTCATTGGTACTACGAGGCAGAAGAAGGAGATCTGCGCCCGATCGATCAATTAAGACAGGCGTTTCGGGCATCAAAGAACTCCTCAGGTTAATCGGGGTAATATCTTAATGAAACAAGAAAACCACCCCATGGACAGGGGTGGTTTACCCTTTAGCTATGCCGAGAGCCAGAATCGAACTGGCGACACCTTGATTTTCAGTCAAGTGCTCTACCAACTGAGCTATCTCGGCTCGCTGCGGTGGATTGTACTCGTGGCGCTGGATGGCGTCAAGAAAGATGGGGGAGGTGTGGGGTATGAACTGTTGTTAATTTAGGAGTTTATGAATAGCGAATGGAAAAATTACAAGCTGGGCCTACATCTTATTGGAATCAATTCATCTATTTCTTCAGGACGACGAAACAATTCGACCTTGTAGATCTCACCATAAATCAACAGAATAGATCTTCCATTTCCCATTTTCTTGCACCAGTTCTACATTTACGAATACAAATACCTCTGGATAACTGGCATCACCTGTTTCCAACATGCCTTGCAGTTCGCCCCATTTCCCTTCTATCCCACGATAATCCCACGAAACATCCACGTACTCCTCCAAAGGGGATTCTCGACACATTTCTCTAAAATCTAGTAAACTGACCTCAGCTTGAACATCTCTGGATGTCAATTGATATGCTTCGCTTACTTTGTCTTGTGATATGAGGAGAAAATAATCTTCAGCCACATTTGCTAATGGATTCGTCACGAGTAGTGCGCTACCGATAGGTACCAGGGCACAAGTAAGTATTATTAAACCTACAAATAACACGACTTTCTTCATTCTTGTGCCCTTCCAAATAACATCTGATTGGAATTCGTTCTGTACAATCCCGGCATCTCTGTCCCTCGAAATGCCAAGAATATTGAGCAACTTGAGTCTATATTTCGAGGAATGTGAATTCAATCAACCCAAAGTACCCTCAACCTGAGAAATTAGAGCTAAGTCTGAGCTGTACACTCAAACGAAACAAAGCTTTCCGGAATATTCTGAAGCGAGTTTCTCCACAACTGCCCCGTCCCCGTTAAGAAATTCACCATACTCATCGGTAAATGCATCGTAGCCGCCAATCGAATGTCGTAGATTTCCAAAAAGAGAGTAGGGGCGGGGTGACCCCGCCCCGATTTATGTAGTCGCAGGCTTTCGTCTGCGCATCAGCGTAATATGTGGATTGAAACCAAGAGTACAGTCATCCTGAGCCTGTCGAAGGATGACTGTACTGTTAAGAAACCGATCTTGTAGCAGCTTTTTATGCCTATCTTTCACCCATCAGTTAAATACCTCACCGATATCTCGCATTGAGTTCTAATCTCGTCAATCACCTTTCTGGACATGAAGCATGAAGGTGGAAGAGAAGGGTATGAATTCCGTGTTCTGTTCCGCATGGGTCTGCAATAGGTTTGAGATGGAGGCATGAACCTCCGGATGTTTGCCCTTAAATGTAGGTGGTACGCCGTGTATATGGATGGGGTAGAGTTCAACTGGGTTGAGGTCTCTAGTATTTAGCATTTGCATCAATTGAACAGGCGTGAATTGAAAGCGAGATTCTACATCGACCCCTGTTCTTGCGAGTTTGATATCGGGCTCTTGCAACGAAGCAGGAATTATTGCCAGTAATTCGGCAATATCTACATTTGAAGCTAACGCTGCGGCCTCATTGATCAATGCTTCCACATCCTTGCCCTTAAGCTCATCCTTGGTAAACGGGCTCATGGAGGTGATATTAAAAAGACGATTGCGCGAGCTGACGACGAAGGAGCCTCGGGGAGCGAGAATCTTTTGGACAAGATCGAAAAAATCACTCATTTCATCTTGGGAGAGGTACTCGATAAATCCATTGGCAGAGATAAGATCGAATTCTCTTTCTGTGAAATTACAATCAAATATGGAGCAACATTCAAAATGTGCCATTTCAAGTTGCATTTCTTGTTTTTTCTGTAAAGCGATATCGATCATCTTCCGCGCAAAATCTACACCGAGAGCGCTGACACCTTGTTTCGCAATCTCACACACCAAATCACCGGTGCCACTGCCAACATCGAGCACAGATCTGGTTTCAGAACGATCCTCGAAGACCTTTAGAACATATTGATTTCGTTGCTGAATGACATTCACTTTGCCCCGGTCTGAAGAAATCGCCTTTTTTGCCCATTCTTTCGCATGGGTTGTGAAGTAGTCAAGCGCTTCTTCTTGCTTTCTCGATGTCATCTTGTTTTCTCTATTCTGAGATTTCAAGCCGACGAAATGCCGTATCTCCTGCAATCGAAAAGGGCTCGGGAAAGATTGTGATGCCCACGCTTACCTTATACCATCAATTGAACCCTTCTTCTAGATCGCATTTCCACGTTTCGGTTTCTCCTTCTACATTCTCATTCCAATACAATAAAAAGCCGACCTCTTGCGAAGTCGGGACTGATATTATGACGGGTGTGCCTGGTCTCCCACCACACCGAAGCGTATTTACGAATGAAGGATTATATTACACATCCATTCACGGCAGGTATAACTCGAAACGATCGATAATCGCACCTTCCGGTGTCAAGGCAAGGGCGTTCAATTTATCCCCCTCAATGTCGATAAGAACGAAATGAAAGCCCACAAAATACCTTAGAAGGTGTTCATCTTGTTTAATTCGATCAGAAAGATCCCCTCCACCTCCGCCAGTGACGATGTATGTTATGCCGTTCACATGACTGCGTTGGTAATTATGATTGTGCCCAGAAAACACAAGTTGTACACCATGCTCTTCAAACAGAGGGGTTAATCTGGCGCGGATATAGGCTTCGCTCTGCCCTTCGTATTCAGCTGAGTAGGGAGGTTTGTGGAAAAAAACAAACAACCAGGGCTGTGTATTCTTAGCCAGGGTTTGTTGCAACCACTGATATTGTTCGCTAACATCATCAAGTTTCGTGAATCCATCGATTTCTAAACAAATAAAGAATGCCGGTCCATAGGAAAAGCTATACCAGCGCTCATTGCCGGGTAGGAAGAAACGTTCGAAGTAATCCTCGCTTTGCAGCTCATGGTTCCCGAGGGTTGGGAAAAGAGGCACATACGCGAGGAGTTCTTTTGTGATCCAAAAGAACTCGTCCCACTGTGCCTCATCTCGTCCCTTGTTCACCAGGTCGCCGACATGAAGCACCAAATCGGGCGTGAGTGAGCGCGCTTGATCGATGATCGCATCATGTATCTCAGGACGTTTTTGGGTGTCTCCGTATACGACAAAGGAGAGTGATTTCTTCTCAGGACCGGGCGCCGTATGGAATGTCAGGTCTTCGGTCAGCGGCACATCACCACTGATGAGTCGGTAATGGTAATGTGTATCTGGATGTAGATCGGAGAGTATCACGTGATGCTGTTTCCCAATCATGTCATCCACGACAGATAGGTTGTATTCACTCGTACCTCCATAGACGATTTCACCTTGACTTGCACCTGCGGTCCTCCATGCGATGGTGACGGAATCCGTGGTGACGTTCTGCAAATAGGGCCCAAGCAGCTCTCCGATTGCCTGTTTCTTTGCTAAAGCCTCCGAAGAATTGAGATCAGCTGACTCCGTTTCTGACCATACGGTGGGTGTTTCTGTTGGTATAGGAGATGGCGTCTCTGTCCATTTAGGAGGTAATGCAACGGTGGCTCTTTTCTCCGAAGTGGGAGTAAAGATGACCTCCACTGTGGGTATGGGAATTGGAGTCTCCGCTGTTAATGACGAATAATAGATGGCCCCAACAACCACAAGAGCGCCGATGAAGAGCAAACCGAACAAAAAGATGAAGATATGAGTCAGTCTGCCGGTTCTCATCAACAAGTACCAAATCGCGGAATGAGGGAGTGTCCGCTTTTAAGATGGATCATGGGAAGAATTGTCTGAATCATCATCTTTGGTGATCCGAGCGGTTTTTGGACGCAATGAAGGGGTTTAGATTTCCCCTACAAGTTCTCGAGGTTACTCTTATTTTCGAAGTCATGCAACACTCGGTAGCGTCTTCAATTGCAGGTCACTAATTTCAAGCCATTGTGGTTCCTTCAATGGCACAACACCGAAGTGGAACCCATCCTCTGGGGTAGCTACGGCGTATTGATTATCTATCCAGGCGACAAATCCTAAAGGAGCGGAGGGCACTTCAGGCGCATGGAGAACGATCTCTCCATCAACCTCAAAGGTGGCTCCCTCTGAGAGCCAAGTTAATGAGTATGAATGCCATTCGTTTAGCAGGGGGGTGAGGAGACTTTCGTAAGCGACGATCTGCTGTAAAGCTTTTCGCATAATCCATCCTCGAAGGATGGGAACCTTGCTAAGGATGAATGCGCATGCTGCCAGAGGGGCTAGGAAAAGCGTGGGTAGGTCAATGGAGTCTAGACTTGCAGCTTTCCAACCGTATCCGGGCACATTCGAAGCGAGCGGCAGATTGTTCGGATACGAGCCATAGAAAAACCAGAGAGCTTTAGGTGCAGTCGGCAACTTTCTTGTTGCTCCTCCCTGACCGAAGGAGAATGAGAAAGGGTCGTTCCAGAATCCAAATCCAAGCGTTCCGAGGGGGCGGACATGAGACGCGCGCGCCTTTAGAGAAAGACACAGAGGGGGTCGCCAGGGGAATTTCCCACGGGCTAGCCTCCGGTAATCATCTATTTGAGCGTTCGCGTAACCCGACGGTGTGGGAGGGATGAAAAATTTTGTTGACCCTGATGGGGTCTCCTCTACCACCCCGCCACCTATTTCCAATCGCACCGCTTCGGGAGAGATTATTCCCATTAGGTTGATTTTAGCCTGTGATACAACTTTATCAAATCATACATTAGTACGGACCTAAATAGAACAGCAGATGATTATTACCCGAGTTTGATGTGGGAGAGTGTCTTCAGGCTCATATTTCACGATAATAATCACTTATAGCTTGAGGGGGCAAACCAACACCTTGACCGAGTATCTCTTTCCGTGACTCCAATGAGCAACTTCTCAAAAGAAGCACCAAGCTTGATGATAAGCTTTGGCACTCTGTGGGTTGATCGTGTATAATCGCTCGCCTATGGTTGTGGAGGATGAGTGGAAATAACTTGGTATGGCCTTTCATGTTTTCGCTTAACCGAGCGGAGTCTAGCGAGCGTTGTAACGGATCCCTTCGATCCTAGTTTGGGTTTGCCGGAGGTTAAATTAAGGGGCGACATCGTGACCGTGAGTGATGACACGCCATCTCATAATCATGTCAAAGCCGTCAAAGGGAAGCGGAGGGTCATCCAGCGTCCCGGAGAGTTTGAAATCGGCGGTGTCTTCATCATCGGGATTCTGATGACCCCGAAGGATGGGAAGAAGAAAAAAAACCAATCGAATTTACTATATGTATTCGATTTCAACCGATTAACCGTAGCTCATCTCGGCAATCTATCTTATGTCCCATCACAGGCTGAGATCGAGAACCTTGGTGCGGTTGATGTTGCCTTGGTGCCAGTTGGAGGTGGGGGAGCGCTAACACCATCTCAGGCGGCTGAAGTGATCAGTCTTATCGAACCTTCGATTGTTGTTCCAATGTACTATAAGACGATCAAAGAAGGGCCGAAGTTGGGAACTGTCGCACGCTTTCTATCGGAGATGGGAACTGCGAAGCTTGATCCCCTTCCTTCATTAAAGATCAGGAAGGGTGGACTCTCATCGGAAACACAGGTTGTTGTTCTTGAACCTGTTTCCTAGGAAGCAGCGTTGAATAATAGCATGAGGGGGTGGTGTAACCCTCATCGTGATTTAAGGTAGAAAGGCGATCTATGGCTGTCAAGTTGCTCATGACCTGGGATATGGTGCCTGGGCGTGAACAGGAATATTTCGAATTTCTCGTACGGGAATTCGTGCCAGGAATGCAGCGTCTCGGAATCCAACCAACCGAGGCCTGGTATACGACCTACGGAGAAGCTCCGCAGATGTTGACCGGTTTCGTGGCCGAAGAGATGGACACGATGCGCGAGGCTTTAGACACGGATGAATGGGCGGAGCTCAGTAGCAGATTGTTTGATTTTGTGATTAATTTTAGTGCCAAGGTGGTTCGGGCGACGGGTGGATTCCAAATGTAACGACATTAAACCCTAGAATTGAAAAGAGCCGAGATACATCTCGGCTCTTTTTTTGATTACTCAGGTGAAATCCGTTAATCATCTCGTGAGGATTCACTGGAAGACGGTGAGTCCTCGGATTTGTCTTTCGTTTCTTCTGGCTTGCTGTCAGATTTCTTGGTCGTCCGCTGACCTGATGGAGAACGATGGTCGGTGGCATAGAAGCCAGAGCCTTTGAAGACGATCCCAACTGGTAAATAGACCTTCCGTAAGGCATCCTTACTACACTCGGGACAGCGAGTGAGTGGCTTGTCGTCAAAGGTTACACGACGATCGAATTGAACACCGCAATTTTGGCAGCGATACGTATATACAGGCATCGCTCACGTTCTCCTTTACCAAGAGAATTATAGCTTGCTCATTAAATGTATTCAAGGCGAAAACCATTAGAAATGCGTTAGTGCACCATAAGTATGCGTTAAGAGGGTTAATGCCTGAGCTGGAGATGAGCGGTCTCCAATGGTGAGCACAAGGCTTCAGTTGAAGTTGAAAAGGGCTCTTTGTGTTTGAGCTGCCACTCAACCTCTCAATACAATACAGGTGGTGGGAATGTGCAAGATTTTCGAGAATCTACACTTAGTACTAGATCACGATGAAAACGATGAAGCCCAAGAACGAAAGTCATCCTTAGCCCTTCGACAATCCTTCGATAAGCTCAGGACATGACTCAGGACAAAACCTGTCGAAGGATCACTGTAGTACGCATCCTTCGACCCTTCGATATGCTCCCCTCGGCGAGCTCAGGACAGGCAGGATAAAGCAGGCTCAGGGTGAGTTTTTGTTTATAGGCATTCAATATTGGTCATCAAATCAAGAAGATGAATGTGGTTGACGACGGAGTATTTGGAAGGTATGATGGAATCGACTGATGGATCGACCGGGCGATCGCAGGTGGCTTTGACCGCCTGAGGAAAGTCCGCGCTCCGCAGAGCTCGATGCCGGGTAATACCCGGGCGGGGAGACCCGCGGAAAGGACCACAGAAAAGGACCGCCTGGTCTATGGGTCGTGGCGAAGGGTTCCTTTGCCATTGATCTCCTTCGATCAGGTAAGGGTGAAAAGGTGGTGTAAGAGACCACCGGCGTTGGCAGTGATGTCAGCGGCCAGGCAACCCCCATCGGGAGCAAGGCCAAGCAGGAGCGAAGTCCGTATACGGACGGGAGGTTGCTCGTCTTCCTTGAGCTCCGGGTAGGCCGCATGAGCCTCACGGTGACGTGTGTGCCGAGATAGATGATCGCTCAGATCGATGTCTGAGGGATGAAGGATCCGCTCTGTTGTAAATTCGTCAAACTAGCCTAGCGGTTTGGCAAAGAGTGAGCCCGTAAACCGCAGATATCTTTCGGACAGAACGCGGCTTATAGGTCGAGCCACAGTCAAGGCCCCGGAGTCTTTGCTCCGGGGCTATTTTTTGTTTTCACCCCTCCCAGAATTCACTCGGTGTTACCGAATTTTCGCCCTCAAACGATCTCGGCCAAGAACATAGGACGTAGAGAAAATCGCCAGGGACGAGGGTTTCCCATGTAACTCCCCACGAACTTTAAGCTCGCGGGGAATTTGGAAAGATCGCAATCGATTCAAAGGGTGCGTTTCTTCTGACCTATGCGAATAGGAACAAAGTACTGATCCTTAAAAATATCGAAAGGGGTTGCGTTGACATGTGGAATTGAGTTATACTGAGTGGGTACTTGTGGGTAAAAGTGGGGGATAGTGGGACGCCGGTATGAGCCGGCGTTCAAAATTGTGATCGCTGAGAAATCTACATGTTCCTAGGCCAGTTCACTCACCACATCGATGCGAAAGGCCGGCTAACCATCCCGGTGCGGTATCGCGCTGCGCTCTCCTCAGGAGCGTATATTACCCAGGGTTTCGAACGTAACGTAATTGTTTATACCACAGAAAGCTATAACGTGCTGGCCCAGCGAGCAACGAAACTCAGCAACACCAATCCTGAAGCGCGTGCAATGCGGCGCCTAATTTTCGGTAGAGCGACCGAAGTCACACTTGATGGATCTGGTCGCATCCTCATACCACCTTATCTTCGTGAGTGGGCACATTTAGACGGAGAGACGGCGATTATTGGTGCGGGGGAATACTTTGAGATTTGGAGCGCCGATGCCTGGGATATAGAACTAACTTCGGTAGCCGATCCGGATATCAACGCTCGGCGTTTCTCAGAATTTGATCTTTCAGCGGGGTAAGCAATGAGCGCGTCAGTTGACGACGCTCATGTCCGTGGACATACCCCGGTACTTTACCAACGCGTTCTTCACGCGCTCAGACCGGGTGCGGGAGGGCGCTATATAGATGGCACGATTGGAGCTGGAGGTCACAGCTTAGGAATACTTGAGGCTTCCTCTCCGGACGGCCAGGTGTTAGGCATCGACCTCGATCCAGCAGCGTTGGAGCTTGTGCAGGATCGCCTTGCAGAGTTTGAAGACCGTGTGCATCTACGACACGGATCCTATCGCGATCTGGCAGTGTTTGCTGATGAACTCGGTTGGAAAACCGCGGATGGTTTGCTCCTCGATCTTGGTGTTTCTTCGATGGTTTTAGAGGATGCGAAGAGAGGTTTCTCTTTTCGTTTGGATGGCCCCTTAGACATGCGTTTCGATCCAACGCAAGCAACGACAGCAGCAGATCTCGTCAACGGCCTGCCCGAGGGAGAACTGGCAGATTTGATCGTTCGGTACGGAGAGGAGCCTCGCGCGCGTCGTGTGGCGAGGGCAATCGTTAAGGCCAGACCTCTACATACGACGCATGAGTTGGCGGAGCTCATTACCCGAGTAGTGAAGGGGGGGCGAAGGAAGATACATCCAGCTACTCGGACGTTTCAAGCCCTGCGTATCGCGGTCAATGACGAGTTGAATGCCTTGGTGGAAGGGCTGGAGCAAGCTATCGATCGGATAGCTCCTGGTGGTCGGATCGCGGTGATCTCGTTCCATTCGCTGGAGGATCGACTGGTTAAAAGAATATACCGGCGTGAGAGCGCTGATTGCATTTGCCCACCGGATCAAGTGGTTTGTACGTGTGATCATCAGGCTCGATTACAGGTGATCACAAAACGTCCGCTTAGGCCAGACATATCGGAATTGGAGGCCAATCCGCGATCCCGGAGTGCCAGGTTACGTGTAGCAGAAAGGATCGAATTGGCATGAACCTTGCACTGTGTAGGTTGCTTAGTCCGTCGCGTTGAGGATGAGATGAGACGTCGTTTCCAGGCTTTTCAACAAGCGCCCTGGCGTGTCCAAATTCGGCTGACCAGTGGATCCATGCTGCCGTTGATCGCATTATTGATCATCGGTGGAATGTACTTGACGGTAAATGCTCGGCATGCTCGAGCGGGTCGTCAAGTCCTTGATCTACAGAGGCAACAGGCGGAATTGCTTCGCTACAACGCTGAAATGGGAGCGACATTGGCGGAAATGACCTCACCGGAAAGGATGTATCAACGTGCTCTCGGGCTAGGGTTTCGATACGCTTATCCTGCCGAGATTGACTACATCCTCTTGAAGGATTACACACCTCCACTACCGTTTATCGCACCTCGACCACCAGCGTCTACCAACACTGGCGAGGGGATGTTATCTCCTGCCTACACCGAAACACTTGGTGAATGGCTACTTCGTTGGCTGGGTTGGTGAATCAAGTGAAGAAAGTGATGGAGCAAAGACCGTCTCGGCGTCGAATTCGGATGCTGTTGGCCCTTGTGGCGATTGTTGTACTCGCCATGGTAGTTCAGTTGATCCGCGTCCAGTTTGGCCCCTACGCCCCTGCATTCGCAGCTATCGAGGAAATTGTTGCCGAGCAGGTGGACAAGGTCGAACCGACCAGAGGCGTGATTTACGACCGAGATGGAAGAGTCCTGGCTTCGAACGTCCCGCTGTACTACTTAGAGGTTGAGGTTCGCCAACTTACTGAGACCAGTAAGAAACAAATCGCGGCCGTATTGTCTCGTGCTTTGGTTCTTCCTTTCGATGATGTTTATAGCCAGCTAACGTACGAATGGGTAGATGAAGGTCAACTACGCATCCGCCTGACACGCGAGATCAGCGGTGGGAAGCGTTGGCCCATCACTGTCGATCAGATCGCTGCTGATGTGCTCAAAGGTTTCCTGGAGGATCCCGAAGCACCTGATCTGAGCGGTTTATCACTCGTCCCTGCTCCGAGTAGAGCTTATCCAGCAGGATCGTTGGCTGGTCATGTAATCGGCTTCGTGAATCAAAAGGGTAAAGGATATTTCGGGGTTGAAGGTTACTACGATGACTGGCTTGTCGGAAGATCGATCACCATCGAACGTGGTTACATTCCGCTTGAGGCAAGGCTGAGACCAGATCCTCCTGCCGGAGTCAACCTGGTGCTGACCATTGATTTAGACATCCAGCAGATGGTGGAGGACATCCTCAAACAAACGATTGAAGCCGATAATGCAGAAAGTGGACAAGTGATCGTAATGGATCCCGAAAATGGCGAGATCCTCGCCATGGCAATTTGGCCTCCTCTCGATCCCAACAATTACGAACCATGGCTGCCTCCAGAGGAGAGGTCGGAAGAGGAGAGTGAGGACGACGAGGAAGAGCCCGTGATTAATCCCGCCGTTGCCGGGCAATTTGAACCAGGTTCAACCTTTAAAGTCTTGACCATGGCTGCGGCGCTCGATGCTGGATTGGTGACGCCCGAGGAAGAATTCATCGATACTGGCCAAATCGAAGTGGGAGGTCACACGATCCGAAATTGGGATGGCAGGGCATGGGGATCGCAAACGATGCTCGGGTGCATGGAACACTCGTTGAATGTGTGTTTGGCGTATGTCTCCTCGGAGAAGTTGGGCGCGCCGATGTTCTATGAGTATCTGAGAGCATTCGGGATCGGAAAGCAGACAGGGATCGATTTGGCAGGCGAGGTTTCAGGGCAATTACGAACGCCACGCCATCCAGATTGGACCGAGTCTGATTTGGGGACCAATGCTTTTGGCCAAGGCGTTTCTGTTACCTCCATCCAACTGATTACAGCCGTTGGCGCAATTGCTAATCAGGGTGTCATGGTGCAACCACATGTGGTGCTCGAAGTTGTCGGTCCGGATGGTGTTTACTGGCCTAAAACAACGGTTCTAGGACAGCCGATCTCACGCGAGACAGCCGAGACATTAACAAACATGTTGACAAAGTCGCTGAGTGGAGAAACGAATTTCGCTCATGTAGCTGGGTATCAGCTGGCAGGTAAGACGGGCACAGCACAAATACCCGGTGAATTTGGTTACGACCCCCGCTGGACAGTGGCGTCCTTCGTGGGTTGGGGCCCGGTGAGGGATCCAGAATTCCTCGTGTTTGTACGTGTGGATAAGCCGCAAACCTCCCCCTGGGGATCTGTGGTTGCGGCGCCAGTGTTCCGTGAGATCGTTGAACGTTTGGTGATCATGTTGGAAATTCCTCCTGATTCAATCTACGAAGGATTGAACCTAGAGGAATAGAAAAGTGATAGCCCGATGCTAACGCTGGGACACGTTCTCAAAGCAATCACTGGTCAGGAGATGGTCGCGTTTGATCAAGTTATCACGGACGCGGCGATTGACTCGCGTTTGGTGATCCCTGGGTCGCTTTTCGTTGCCCTACCCGGAGAAAAGGTGGACGGGCATGACTATATCGGGGAGGCTTTCGGACGCGGTGCGTTGATCGCGCTTATTGAGCGTGAAGTCCCCTCCGAATTCACAGTACTTGATCTTCGGGAACCGGTTTCAGAGCAGGCGGTAAACGAACTGGTTTTACCTATCTGTTTGCGGGTCGAAAGCTCGCTTGATGCGTTACAGAAAATCGCCAAGAGTTGGCGGGAGTCGCTTGACCTTCGAGTGATTGGCATCACAGGCAGCGTAGGGAAATCAACGACCAAAGAACTCACCGCAGAAGTCCTGGAACAGCGTTATCGAACGATAAAAAACCCGGGAAATCTGAATAATGAAATCGGATTACCGGTGAGCTTATTGAAGATCACGGAAGGCCACGAGCGAGCTGTGCTTGAGATGGGTTTCTACATTCCTGGTGAAATCGCTTTACTCTGCGAAATCGCTCAACCGCAGGTTGGCGTGATTACAAACGTCAGCCAAGTCCACCTTGAGCGTGCGGGAACGATGGAAGCGATCGTGCAGGGTAAAGGTGAGTTGGTCGAGAGCCTGCCTCCAGCGCCAGAGGGGGTAGCGATACTGAACTATGATGACCCACTCACGCGCGCGATGTCTGAACGAACACAAGGGAAAGTGGTTTTCTACGGACTCTCTCCCGACGCAGATCTGTGGGCAAGTGAAATCCGCAGCTTGGGTTTAGAAGGTGTGCGATTTGTCATGCACTACGGTAATGAAAGCATCTATATTCGTGTGCCCCTGCTTGGTCGGCACTCCGTGCATACCGCTCTGCGGGCAGCGGCCGTTGGGCTGATCGAGGATCTGAGCTGGGAAGAAATTGTGAGTGGATTACAGAGCAGCCAAAGCCAATTACGCCTGGTCGCGGTACAGGGACCGAACGGCGCCCTTTTGTTGGATGACACGTATAACGCAGCACCGCCATCAACGATTGCAGCATTGAATCTGCTGGCGGAACTGGAAGGACGTCGGGTTGCGGTATTGGGCGACATGCTCGAATTAGGGGATTTTGAAGAGCGCGGTCACCGTATGGTCGGTGTACGAGCGGCGCAGGTGGCTGACGAATTGGTCACCGTAGGAAATCGTGCCCATTGGATCGCCAATGAAGCACGTTTGGCGGGAATGTCTGAGGATCAGGTTGTGATCTTGGAGGATAGCCAACAGGCGATCGAATATCTGCAAGCCCGGGTTGGGGAAAATGATGTTGTTTTGGTCAAAGGATCGCGCGGCATGAGGATGGACCTCATTGTGGCTAGCCTGGAGGAGATTGTATGAGCCAGACGGCGCTGGCGCTCTCCTTGGGTGGGATCACCTTCTTGCTGAGTGTGATCTGGGGCGGACCACTTGTGCGTATCTTACGCATATTACACATCGGCGAGCAGATTCGCATCGAAGGTCCTCAAAGGCACTTCACCAAGCTGGGGACGCCGACGATGGGGGGGTGGCTTTTCATCATCCCCGTTTTGTTGATCACCGGTGTCTTAAATCTGGTTTCCATCCTCAGTGATCTTACTGTGCTTGGTAATTCGATATTGCTTCCAATGTTGGTCATGCTTGCGTATGCCGCCGTGGGAGCTTGGGACGATTGGCTTGGAGTCCGAGGTCCACGCCGTGGGGAGGGTATGAAGGGGCGCTGGAAATTCCTGCTTCAAACGATCATCGCTCTCGGCGCTGCTCTGATCTTGAAGTATGGATTGCAACCACCGGAACTGATCCTGCCCAATGTTCCGGAGGCGCTGAACCTCGGCATTTGGTATGTTCCGATTGCTATGTTTGTGATTGTTGGTACCTGTAATGCTGTCAACCTGACGGATGGTCTCGATGGATTAGCCGGATTAATCGCCGCGACGGCATTTGCTGCATATGGGGCAATCGCCATGCTCCAAGGGCAGATTTTCTTGGTCCGATTCTGTTTTACCGTCGTGGGTGCTTTGTTTGCATTCCTTTGGTACAACGCCCACCCTGCCGAGTTGTTTATGGGTGATACAGGATCATTAGCACTGGGAGGGACATTAGCTGTCGTGGCGCTCATGACTGGACATTGGTTTTTGTTGCCTATGATCGCCATTATCCCCTTCAGTGTGACGGTGAGTTGGATCCTGCAGGTTGCCTATTTCAGATGGACCAAGGGTCGACGGTTGTTCAAGATGGCGCCCCTTCATCACCATTTCGAGCTTAGCGGTTGGAGTGAAACCCAGATCGTGCAGCGATTCTGGCTTGTGGCCTTGTTATCGGGCATGTTCGGGGTAGCTCTGGCCTTAGTGTAAGGAGGAAATCCTTATGGACATTGGGATGCTTTGGTTCGACGATAGCCAACTTACCATTGCTGAGAAAATCAGCCGTGCAGTGGCCTTTTATGATGAGAAGTATGGTCGTACACCTACGCTGTGTCTGGTCCATCCCGAAACCTTGAATGGTGGGGAGGAGATCGTGGCAGGTGTCGAAATCCGTCAAGCTCGCTCAGTCATGCCAGACCACTTCTGGATCGGTGTCGATGATAAATCAAAACGACGCCAACCGACTCAGCTGAAAGCCGCTTGACGGTTGGGAAGATGATGAAAGGTAACCGATGGGTTCGGTTACCAGAATCAACTGAACGAATGATGAAGTGGGAAGGGAAACGGGTAATCGTGCTTGGATTGGCGCGGCAGGGAATCGCTCTCACGCGATATTTTGCCAAGGGAGGGGCTGAGGTGGTGGTAAGCGATCTCAAGCCAAGAGAAGCCCTTTCTGAGGCGCGTCAAGCATTGTCTGATCTGCCTGTTGAGTATGTATTTGGAGGCCATCCGCCGGCTCTTCTGGAGCGTGCCGACCTGTTGTGCCTATCCGGTGGGGTTCCCGCCGATCTGCCGCTGGCACTTCAGGCACGCGAACTGGGCATCAAAGTGACCAACGATGCGCAATTGTTTTTGGAGATCTGCCCTGCGACCGTGATCGGCATCACCGGCTCTGCCGGGAAATCTACTGTGACTACGCTGGTGGGGCGGATGGCCTTATCTCAATTTGAAGACACTGAATCGAGTGCTTGGATCGGAGGCAACATCGGTCGACCACTGCTTGCAGATCTGCCGGATATCGGAGCAGATGACCTGGTGATCATGGAGCTCTCATCTTTTCAACTTGAGTTGATGACAATCAGCCCTCCCGTGGCGGGGGTCTTGAATGTCACTCCGAATCATCTTGACCGACACCTAACCATGGAAGCCTACACTGCCGCGAAAAGCCGGATCTTGGATTTCCAATCCAGCGAGGATGTCGCCATCTTGGGGCGCGAGGATCCAGGAGCTTGGGCTTTACGGGAAAAGGTGCGGGGCAGATTGATCAGTTTTGGTTGGTCAGCACCCGAAGAAGGAGACGGCACGTACATCGAGGATGGGATCATCATGCTGCGATTGGGCATGAACGATGTGGAGCTATCTCCTGTGGGGGAGGTTGAGTTACGCGGAGAACACAACCTTTTGAACGTGCTTGCATCTTGCGCGATCGCTGGGGCAGTTGATATCTCGCCGCAGGCAATGGTCGCAGGGATACGAGGTTTTCAGGGCATTGAGCATCGTTTAGAGTTTGTGCGCAGGATCGATGGGGTTGATTGGTATAACGACTCGATTGCCACCTCACCCGAACGTACGATAGCCGCGATACGAGCCTTCGATGAACCGTTGGTCTTGCTGGCAGGAGGTAGAGACAAAGATCTCCCATGGGGTGATTTTGCCACGCTGGTACGGCAACGAATTGATCATCTTATTTTATTTGGTGAAGCAGCGGAGAAGATCGCTCAAGTGATAAAAACCTCCCCGGGCCCTAATAAAATTCAAAGCTTTGAGGTCTGCGATGGATTGGAGGCAGCTGTCCATCTGGCGAAGCGAGTAGCAGAGGCCGGGGATGTTGTATTGCTTGCGCCAGGCGGTACGAGTTTTGATGAATTCAATGATTTCGCTGAGCGGGGTGAAGCCTATCGTGCATGGGTGGAAGGCTTATGACGGCACATTTTGAGCCCACAGTACCGATGCAAGGATCCTCCTCCCGACGCCGTCTTACCTTAGGCTTCGATCCGTGGCTATTGGTACTTATCGTTGCTCTGATGGCTTTCGGTTTGGTCATGGTGTATTCCGCCAGTTGGGATGTATCTTGGCGACTCCACAATGACCCTGACGCCATCTTCTGGTCACAGGTTGGCCATTTTGGGATAGGGCTGATCGTGATGATTGTTGCAGCATGGGCTCCCATTGATTGGGTACGACGTTTGGCACCGATATTGATGTTAATCGCCATTGGGGCGTTGCTCGCTGTCTTATTGGTTAATGTGGGAAGTGCCCACCGACGTTCCTTTCTTGGAGGTTCAATTCAGCCCTCCGAGCTGGCAAAACTAGCACTGATCATTTACTTAGCTGTCTGGATGGAATCCAAGGGCGAACGCTTGGAAGACATGGGTTATGGATTTTGGCCATTGATCATGATCATGGGAATCATAGGAGGCTTGATCCTCATTCAGCCAGACCTGAGCGCAGGTCTGACAGTTGGGATCATCTCAGTGACGCTGTTCTTCCTAGCAGGCGCGCGTGTTTTCCAAGTCCTGGTGATGGCCTTTGGGGGCGGAACCCTTGCGCTTCTCGTTGTTCGGTTGACCCAAACCGGGCAGGAACGTTGGGGGGAGTTTATTGGAGGTCTCGTCGACCTTGAAGAGGCATCCTACCATGTTCAGCAATCTCTTCAGGCATTTTACTCAGGTGGCATCATGGGGCGAGGATTGGGTGCCAGCCGAGGTAAGTTTGGTTTTCTGCCCGCACCGCATACGGACAGTATTTTCGCGGTGATAGGTGAGGAGCTGGGTCTGCTTGGAGCGATGTTCGTTTTAACGCTATTTTGTTTATTCCTATGGCGCGGATTTCGGATTGCGATGTCCTCACCTGAGAGTTTGGAGACACTGTTGGCGAGTGGTATCACGTTTTGGATTGGTCTTGAAGCGATGATTAATATGTCCGTCTTGCTGGGCTTGCTCCCCTTTGCTGGGAATGCTTTACCGTTCTTTAGTTATGGTGGCTCCAGCTTAGTGACTACGCTTTCTGCTGTCGGCCTTTTATTTAACATCTCACGCCGAACACCAGAAAAGATAGACGTGCGAGGTTCTATTGCGACTCTTGGTATCGGCTGGCGGCACAGGAGGCGGCGTATATCCCGCCTTAGCAGTCGTCGGCACACTCGGCAAGAGGGTTGAAGTGCTCTGGGTAGGGAGTGAAACCGGCATCGAGACTACCCTGGTAAAGCATGCTGGTTACGCTTTCAGACCTGTACCCGCCGCGGGTGTTCACGGCGTGGGCTTACAAAACTTGCCGGGAAATCTATGGCAATTATTCCGGGGCATTCAAGCTGCCCGGAAAGTGATCGATGAGTATCAACCGGACGTACTTTTCTTCACAGGTGGTTTTGTGGGGATCCCTATCGCATTGGCAGGATGGCGCTTGCCAAAGGTGATCTTTGTACCGGATATCGAGCCTGCATTAGCATTGCGGCTGATTGGGAGAATGGCGGACGTGATCGCTGTCGTCACAGAAACCTCAAAATCCCATTACCCCTCCGACCGACATGTCGTTGTGACTGGTTATCCAACTCGATCTGAACTTCAGGTTGTTACACGGGATGAGTCTCGAACGAGTTTGAACCTCTCCACCGAGCGGCCAGTCGTGTTGGTGTTTGGAGGCAGCCGCGGGGCAAGGTCGATTAATCAGGCGCTGTGGGGGTGTCTGACAAACCTCCTCGATAAAGTCCAGGTGGTGCATATAACAGGCGAGTTGGATTGGCCGCAGGTGGAAGAGGTTCAAGAGAGTCTCCCTCAACATTTAGCAGGGGAATACCACCCCTATGCATATCTTTATGATGAGATGGTACTCGCATTGGTTTCTGCTGATTTGGTCGTGTCGCGCGCTGGGGCAGCAACGCTCGGTGAATATACCCTCCTTGGCTTGCCAGCGATTCTCGTCCCTTATCCCCATGCTTGGCGATATCAGAAGGTAAATGCCGACTATATGGTATCGCAAGGAGCTGCTATTCAGATCGATGATGGTGAATTAGTGGACGAATTGTTCCCAACGGTGGTGGGGCTAATCAACGATAAGGATCGTCTATCCAATATGGCCTCTGCCATGCAGCAACTCGCAGTCGCAGATGCGGCCGAGGCGATCGCTGATGAGATCCTCGAGTTGGCCAAGATGAAAGGCGTAGAGCGTGGTTAGTTTGATCGTGGTTTTTGGCATCTTGATCATCCTCTTCGCTGTCATTGGTGCCATGCGGGGTTGGGCCAAGGAATTGTTGGTCACAAGCTCTGTTGTGTTGGCTTTATTCATGATCAACATCCTTGAGAATTACATCTTGGCTTATAACTCGGCTCTGACCGCCCAGCCAGATACAAAGCTTGTCGCGCGAGCTGTGATCCTGCTCTTGTTGACCTTTTTCGGTTACGAGACACCTCAAATCCGGGCGTTACAGCCGAAATTGGTGCGCGAGCGTCTTCAGGACACATTGTTGGGATTCATCTTGGGTGCTCTTAACGGTTATCTACTGATTGGTTCGCTCTGGTTTTTTCTACACCAAGCGGGATACCCCACCGACCTCATTATTACATCAGGGGAAGGGTGGGAGGAGTTGGCGGGGAGGTATGAAGAGGTGATGAGGTGGCTGGCTCCTAACTTGCTGCCGATACCTCATATCTTTTTTGCGGTTGGAGTTGTCTTCGTTGTCATTCTTGTGGTGTTTGTATGAGACGGGTCCATTTTATTGGTATCGGAGGAGCGGGTCTGTCGGCTATAGCAAGGATCTTACACGAGCGAGGTGATAAGGTGACTGGATCTGATTTGATGACTTCGGTTTACTCCCAGGCATTGGAACGAGACGGTGTGATAGTGACTTATGGCCACCAAGCTGAGAACGTACTTGGTGCGGATACTGTCGTCGTCTCGTCAGCTGTGCCCGATGATAATGTGGAAGTAGAAGCTGCGCGGCTTGCTGGCATCCAGGTGCTACATCGGGCGGCGTTTCTCGGCGAGCTAACTGCGACCAGCCAAACGATCGCGGTGGCGGGGACACATGGAAAGACAACCACTACAGGATTGATTGCCTGGTTGCTTGATGCCGCTGGTTTATCCCCCAGCTTCATCGTCGGAGGGATGGTTCAAGACTTCGGTATTAACGCCAGAGCGGGTGGTGGAAAACAATTCGTCATCGAAGCCGATGAGTATGACCGCACCTTCCTTGGTTTGCGTCCAAGTGTGGCCATTGTGACGAATGTCGAGCACGATCATCCCGATTGCTACCCAACAGCGAAGGATTTCAGAAATGCCTTTGAGACCTTCGCTCGCAATGTGGAGGACCTACTGATTGTATGCCTCGACGATCCGGGAGCTGCTTCGTTGATTCCAGTGGGCGTGCCTCGTCAGACCTATGGTTTGAGCGAAGGTGCAACCTGGCGAGCTGATGAAATTCGAACCAATGCTGCTGGCGGATCCGATTTTTTGGTCATCCGTGGTGGTGAAACTTTGGGTCTTTTCCGAACACGTCTGCCAGGAAAACATAACGTGCTTAACGTACTTGCGGCATTGATCGTGAGCGATTACCTCGGTCTGGATCTTAAAGTAGTTAGAGAGGCGTTGACCGAGTACAGTGGCGTGCAACGTCGTTTCGAAATCATTGGTGAAGAAGCTGGAGTGTTGGTTGTTGACGATTATGCACATCATCCGACCGAAATCAGAGCTACATTAGCGGCAGCACGACAGCGTTTCCCTGACAGAACGCTGTGGGCCGTTTTTCAGCCTCATACTTATTCGCGAACGCGAACCCTTTTGGAAGCGTTCGCCGAATCATTCTCAGATGCGGACCATGTCATCCTCACGGATATCTTTGCCGCAAGGGAAGCATTGGATCCTGAGATCACTGGTCAGTTGGTGGCGGATCGTATCGAACATCATGATGTGCATTTCTTCCGCCATTTCTCAAAAGTTGTGGAACACCTTTTGCAACATATTCAACCAGGCTCAGTGGTTATTACCCTTAGTGCAGGTGATGGCAATGAAGTAGGCCAAATGTTGCTGCAAGAACTTGCATCCAGGGAAGGAGAGCGTGGAGATGACTAAGAAAACGCGACGCGTCTTCCGACGTGACCGTCGGCGACAGCTAAGAATACGCTTAGCAACGAAGAAGGCCGATGGAAATGGGGATTCGAACACGGTAGCACTGCCATATAGTGTGTTTCCCGAGCGTGAGCTGCTCGATCGAATTATTGAGAGGGTGCGTCGACTTTGATGAATACGCCTCTTCAAACTGCCAAGGCTGAAGTGCTGCGAGGCACCTTCGATGAAGGCTTACTTGAGAATGTGCCATTAGCGCAGTACACGGCTGCTCGAATCGGCGGTCCTGCTGATTTCTTGATCATCGTGTCATCGGGAGATCAATTGGCTGAGGTTACCAGTGCCTTATGGGACATAGATGTGCCGTTCAGGGTTCTGGGTGCGGGTTCGAACATCCTGGTTTCTGATTTAGGCGTGAGAGAGGTCGTAGTGCTGAACCGGGCGCGTGAGGTGAACTTTTTCAAAGACTCTCAGGGACCTAAAGTCGAAGCTGAGTCTGGGGCGATGCTCGGGGTTGTCACACGGCGGTCAGTTGAGCGAGGTTTGAGTGGGCTGGAATGGGCGGCGAGTATACCGGGCACAATCGGCGGTGCCGTAGTTGGAAACGCAGGAGCTTATGGCGACGATATCGCCGGGACGCTCGAGGTGGCCGAAATCTTGCAACAAGGAATAGGCGTGGAACAATGGCCTGTTCAACGCCTGGAATATGCCTATCGCGATAGTTGGTTAAAGCGGAATCCTGGTGAAGCCGTGGTGTTGAAGGCTGTTCTCGGTTTAGAGGAGTCCACGCCAGAGGATTGCAAAGCGAAGATGGGTGCCTTTGTCGAGCAACGTAAGCGCACTCAGCCTGCCGGCGCGAGCATGGGATCGATGTTCAAGAACCCGGAAGGGGATTATGCGGGTAGGTTGATCGAGGCCGTAGGCTTGAAGGGCACCCAGCAGGGAGCGGCGCAAATCAGTCCGCTGCATGCGAATTTTTTCGTCAATTTAGGTGACGCTTCGGCTGCCGATGTCTGGGACCTAATTCAATTGGTGCGGGAACGGGTAGCATCGCAGCTTGATATTTGGCTCGATTTGGAGGTTGAACTGGTTGGTGATTGGGAGCCCATGAACTCCAATGTGATTCACACCCTCTCAGGAGGTCAGGCGTGACCGAGAAATTGAAGGTCGGCCTTATCTTCGGAGGTCGATCCGGCGAACATGAAATCTCTCTTTTATCCGCGCGTTCGGTGATGGACGCTATGGATAGATCAAAATACGAGGTTTGTCAGATTGGTATTACGCACCAGGGTCATTGGCTTAGTGGGTCAGAGGTGCTCGAAGCGTTCGAACGGGGCCAAGTGGAGCATCTGGAGACGGTGGCCATATTCGCTGAACCGGGAATGGGTAGGTCCTTTCGCTGGGCGGAGGGACGGGCTCTGGAGATGATCCATGAACTGGATGTGATCTTCCCGGTGCTGCATGGCACCTACGGAGAGGACGGCACGATACAGGGTTTGCTTGAGTTAGCGGATATCGCCTATGTTGGCGCGGGTGTATTGGCGTCAGCAGTTGCGATGGATAAATGTCTCTTCAAGCAAGTGATGCGAGCGAATGACATTCGAACGGTTGATTGGACCTTGATTCTTTCAACGGAGTTGCAAGACGAGATGGACGAGGTGATCCGTAGAGCAGAATCGGTTGCGTCCTATCCCTTGTTCACCAAGCCAGCCAATTTAGGCTCATCGGTGGGGATCTCTAAATGCCGCAACAGATCTGATCTCATGGAGGGCATGCTAGAAGCCGCCCGATATGATCGTCGGATTTTGGTTGAACAAGGGCTTGAGGCGCGAGAGATCGAGGTCAGTGTCCTGGGCAATGAATATCCGGAGGCTTCAATTGCAGGTGAGGTCGTTCCAGGGGATGAGTTTTACTCATATCGAGCGAAATATAAAGACGATACTTCTGAACTGCATATCCCGGCTTCCATTGACAAGGAGATCGAGCAGGAAGCACAGGAGATGGCGGTTGAAGCTTTTCAGGCCATCGATGGAGCAGGGATGGCACGGGTAGATTTCCTTCTCGATCGGGAGACCGGGACTCTCTATATGAACGAGATCAACACCATCCCTGGCTTTACGAAGATTAGTATGTATCCGAAGTTGTGGGAAGCGAGCGGTCTCCCTTACCCGGATTTATTAGATCGTTTGATTGAGTTGGCATTTATGCGTCAGGAACAGAAGGAGAGCTTAGTTCGTGTGTACGAGGGCGAAGCATGACCCTGAGTGAACGGACATTGGGGAGAATTCAAACACGGGCAGACCAAGTTCGCAAACGTCGGGCTAAACTCGTCCGTGAAATTGAACCTGTGTCCAAAGATCCATTGTTGAAGCGGCGCCGTCGAAAGCGTACTCGTCGTCGTTTTGATTTTGTTCTCCCTACAGGAGTAGGCGTTGAGGCTCGCTTACCAGCCATTCCCAGTATTCGGATTGGAATTCGCCTGCTAACGATCGTTCTGCTCGCGAGCATGATCTTGGCTTTCGTTCGTGTGCTCACTTCGAATGATTTCTACGTAGAGCAGGCGAAGGTTCTGGGCAATAAGATGCTCAGTAGCGCTCAAACACGATCTATGGCTCAAGTAGACGGGAACCTGATTTTCAATATCGATCCGCAGCGAATTGTTGACCAGTTGAAGCAATATCCTGAGATTTTATCTGCCGAGGTTGATATCCGTTGGCCGAATCAGGTGGAAATCTCTCTGGTCGAACGTGAACCGGTTGTCGAATGGTACGACGCCGGTAGAACTTGGTGGATGAGTGCAGACGGCGTGGCTTTCATCCAATATGGATCGTGGCCAGATATCGTTAAAGTACAGGCTCAGGCACCGGTCTTGCACGTATTTGAGGATCCGTTGATTCCGGTCATTAAGCCTGAGGTCGTGAGTGCGGCCGTTGACCTCAGCGCGAATTTGCCGGAGATCGAGATCTTGAGTTATGACCCTATGTATGGACTTGGCTTCCAGGACAGCAACGGGAGGATTGTTTTTTTTGGGATTGAAGGGGATATGACGGTGAAGGTCGAGATGTATCGTCAACTTGTGGAACGGCTGTCTGCCCGCAATATTAATCAGGTTGCAATATTCCTCATGAATCAAGACCGTCCGTTCTACCGATTGGAGTGGTAGGTGACAGTTATTCTCGGGTCTGATGAACCGATCTTTGTCGGAATAGATGTAGGAACCACCAAGGTTTGTACATTGGTCGGTCATTTGGGGGAGGATCACCGTTTACGTGTGATCGGGGTAGGGATCGTGCCTTCGCAGGGTATGAGAAAAGGTGGCGTGGTTAGCATGGAAGGCGTAGCGAAGGCAGTGGAAGCTTCCAAAGATAAGGCCGAACGCACCTCAGGATATGAAATCACCTCGGCTTTGATCAGCCTTTCGGGAGGGCAGATTGCCTCCTTGAACAGCAAAGGGATGGCCGGAGTTGCTGGTCGTACGATCGGCTATGACGATGTGGGTCGAGCGTTGGATGCGGCGCGTTCGATAGTGCTCCCGTACAACCGCGTAATGGTTCACGTTATTCCGCGCAGCTTTGTTGTCGATGGTCAAGATGGGATCGAATCTCCAGTAGGCATGCATGGATATCGATTAGAGGTTGAAGCACACATCGTCACCGCCGGTTCCACTGCGCTGCGGAACTTAGAGAAATGCATCAACACAGCCGGCGTGGAGGTTGACGGTTGGGTGCTCAGTTCGATTGCTTCCGCCGGCGTGGTGCTGACAGAAACGGAACGCGAGATGGGGGCAGTGGTATGTGATATCGGCGGAGGCACGGCGGATATTGCGATCTACATCGAGGGTGCAGTTTGGCACTCCGCGGTTATTCCTGTTGGGGGGGAACACTTGACCAACGACATTGCGCAAGGTCTTCACCTCCCCTATGAGACGGCTGAGACGATCAAACATCGTCACGGCCACGCACGACCTGCTGATCTTGATCCAAACCAAACCTTTGCTGTTCGACCTTTTGGTGAGGAACAGACTGTGCAGATCCGGCGCGTTGAATTAGCACAAGTCGTAGAGCCTCGGGCTGAGGAGTTGTTCAGTTTGGTGAGGCAGGAGATTAAGCGTAGTGGATACGATGGCCTCTTGCCAGCTGGGATCGTGCTTACGGGTGGGACAAGTCTGCTGCCAGGGATTCGAGAGGTGGCCGGGGATGTGCTCCGACTACCTGTACGATCTTCACAACCTGAGGAATTACGTGGTTTGGTGGATCGTCTACACTCGCCTGCTTTCTCTACGAGTGTGGGCCTCATATATTGGGCCCAATTGTTGGAAGAGGAGAGGGCGTACGACGGCTACAGAGGCGGTATTCCCTTGCCCAGGTTTAGCTTGGGAAGGGCCGCAGAATTTATTCGAAGGCTTTTGCCCGGATAGTTATCAGATTTTACGAAACGTTGACTATCTATAAAGAGAAAACAAGATCATGAACGATATCAGATCGAGGAGGAACACAATGCAACCCGTACCACAAATGGAGTCATTTGCTCGAATTATGGTTGTTGGTGTTGGCGGCGGTGGGAGCAACGCCGTCAACCGGATGATCGAGGAAGGTCTGATCGGCATCGAATTCGTAGCTGTTAACACCGATGCTCAGGCTCTCCTACTCTCTAACTCCCCCACCCGTGTTCGCATCGGAGATAAGCTCACGCGCGGATTGGGCGCGGGAGGTGATCCAGAGATAGGGAAAAAAGCGGCTGAAGAGTCCGCTGAGGAACTGTATGAAGTGATCAAAGGCACCGATATGGTCTTCATCGCTGCTGGGATAGGTGGAGGCACCGGGACTGGAGCAGCCCCGATCCTCGCCCAAATCGCGAAAGAAGTGGGCTCATTGACCATCGGTGTGGTAACACGACCGTTCACCTTCGAAGGAGCAAAAAGAAGGAAGACGGCCGAGGATGGGATTGAGAAGCTTAAAGAGCACGTCGATACATTGATCGTGATCCCTAATGACCGATTGCTCCAAATCGCTGACAAACGCGCTAGCTTGCATGAGGCGTTTAAACTTGCCGATGATGTGCTGCGTCAAGGCATTCAAGGGATCAGTGAGCTGATTACTGTCCCCGGTTTGATTAACCTCGACTTTGCCGATGTGCGCACCATCATGTCAGAGGGTGGAGCCGCTCTCATGGCAGTTGGGCGAGCATCAGGTGAGGATCGTGCACGCGCAGCGGCTGAGCAAGCGATTTCCAGCAATCTATTGGACATCACGATCGATGGTGCACGGGGCATCCTCTTTAATGTCACGGGCGGATCTGATTTGAGCCTCTACGAGGTTAATCAGGCAGCCGCGATTATCAAAGAGACTGCCCATCCGGAGGTCAACTTGATCTTTGGGGCGGTGATTGATCCAAACATGGGTGACGAGTTGAGGGTCACCGTGATCGCCACCGGTTTCGCGCGTTCTAGTGGTGTGCGGAAGTTGGACCGCAGACCCCGCAGTCGTACTGAAGCAGTCGCTGAGCCGGTAACGGGAAGAGAGGTAGTTGCGGAAGAGTTCCAACCACGCGCCTTCGATGTCAATGATCTTGACATCCCGGCATTTTTGAGACGGCGGTAGCGGTTTGAGCATAGGGGCTCAACCGTTACTACGTCAAGGGGGAAGCCGAAGAAGCTGATAACTCTCCGGCGGCTTCGGTGAACCACCTTCGCATGCAGATTGGCGTCGGTCTCCTCCTCCCGGCGCCGATCTGCCGTGTTTAATGACAGGACTGCACTGAAAGAACAACCGTCAACACGCAGAACGGAATAGGTGGGGGTGTGAGTAACAATCACACACCCACCTATTCCGTTCTCTGGCTGGATGCTCGGCTATTTTCAGGAGATTCACGATAGGTGACCAGGGTACTAATTTTTTTAAGGTTACAAGGGGGTCTTAATCTTGCTCCCATCTGGAGCAGGTGTTAGAATGTTCTCCCGCAACCCGTATATATCGGGGTTCAGGAAGCTTTACATCCAATATCTGGCGCCGAACACGTGTGCTGAGTGAGGTGGGATCGATGCGCTGCCCGTATTGTCGCAGCGAACAGACCAGGGTGATCGATACATATCGTGATTCCAAAGGGGGGATTCGAAGGCGACGGGTTTGTACAGGATGTGAGCATCGGTTTAGTACGTATGAAAGAGCGATCCTTTCCTCCCCTCTTGTGGTCAAACAGGATGGAACCCGGGAGGAGTTCGACCGGGACAAGCTGGCGCGGGGTGTGCGTATCGCCTGCGCTAAGCGACCGGTTTCTGCTGCTGATATCGACCGACTCATTGGCGAGATCGAATCGGCATTACGGTCGATGGGCAAGGCTGAGGTGTCGTCGAGGGTTATTGGTGATTTAGCCATTGCCGGATTAAAAGATCTCGATCACATTGCTTATATCCGATATGCAATTGTTTATCTGGGATTGGATGACCTGCAAGCGATCAGGGGAGAGATCGATCGTTTGCTAGAGGGTTAGTTCATTCGTTAACGCATTTATTTATATTTTTTAAATGGATTGACAAGAGGGTGACTTTCTCGCTTTAGGAGACAATTGGGATGTTAGAAACAACGAACCGCGATGTTGAGGTGGGAATTGAGGATTCGACTCCCGATGTGAGACCACCTCTTCCGGAGGGATTGGAGAGGTTCGAATTAAGTGACAACGGTCGAACGATTCTTAGAAAGCGATACCTCCGCCGTGGAGAGGATGGTCAACCGATCGAGACGGCGGAGGAGATGCTGTGGCGGGTAGCTTTTCACGTAGCAGCGGCTGAGAAGGAATGGGGGGGAGACATTCCTTCAGTAGCTCGGGATTTATATCAATTGCTTGCAGCAAAGCGCTTCTTGCCCAACTCACCAACATTTACCGGGGCCGGAACGCCGTTGGGACAGTTGGCAGCCTGCTTTGTACTTCCGATCTCAGATGACATGGGGCGCGATTCGGCGGGGATATTCCAAACCCTTCGCGACGCCGCATTAATCCAGCAAACGGGTGGTGGAAATGGCTTCTCATTCAGCCGTTTACGACACAAAGGCTCTGTCGTCCACACCTCTGCTGGTCAAGCGACAGGACCGGTCGGATTCTTACGAGTATATGACAAGGCATTTGGAGAAATTGCGCAAGGGGGCACGAGGCGGGGCGCAAACATGGGGGTGCTAAGGGTCGATCATCCCGACATCCGCGATTTTATCACCTGTAAGATCGATGAGGACGCGATCACCAACTTCAACATATCCGTTGGCGTCACCGATGAGTTTATGCAAGCGGTGGAGGATGATCGTACCTATCATTTGGTCGCACCTCATACAGAAGAGATCATTGAAACGATACCCGCACGTGAGATCTTCGAATTGATCGTCAAACAGGCCCATCACAATGGTGAACCGGGTGTGCTGTTTCTTGATACTGCGAATCGAACCAATCCATTGCCCCACCTCTATGAATTGGAAGCGACCAATCCATGCGGTGAACAGTTTTTAGGTCCATATGAGAACTGCTGTTTAGGCTCAATTAATTTGGCGCAACATGCCGGTCCGGACAAAACGGTGGATTGGGAAAAGTTACGCGATAGTGTAACCAGGGCAACAAGATTTCTTGATAATGTGATCACAGTCAACACTTACGTTCCTGCCTTACCTCAACTCCGGGAAGCTGCTCTAAGAGCCCGGCGCATCGGCCTAGGAATCATGGGTCTGGGCGATCTTATGTATCATGTCGGTGTCAGATACGGTTCTGATGATGCTCAAGAGTTCGCGGCTCAAGTGATGGAGTTCATACGATATCACTGTCTCCTGATGAGCGTTGAGCTAGCCAAGGAACGCGGCTCTTTCCCGGCTATCGAGGGTAGCATCTACGATCCGGACAATCTTGATTGGAATCACCCCCAGCCCATCACAGCGTATCAAAGGAATTATGGTCGACCTCAAATTGATTGGAGCATAGTGCGTGATGGCATCCGGAACAATGGCATCCGGAATGCAGCTCAAACTACCATTGCTCCAACTGGAACAATAGCAACAGTCGCTGGTTGCGAGGGTTATGGTTGTGAGCCGGTTTTTGCGTTGGCCTATTATCGCAATGTTGACGACAATGGAAAAAACCTCCGTCTAACATACATCAGCCCCCTTTTTGAACGAGCTATGTTGGACGCGGATTTAGAGGACGCCACGCGTGATCGGATTATCGATCAGGTGATGGGAACCGGTTCTTGTCAAGATATAGATGAGGTACCTGAACACATTCGAAACGTTTTCGTTGTCTCGCAGGATATCAGTGCTGAAGAGCATGTCCGTATGCAAGCTTCGCTCCAAGCTTTTGTCGATAACAGCTTGAGTAAAACGATTAATTTCCCCTCGAATGCGAGTGAAGACGATATCGCACGGACATATTTGTTAGCTTGGGAATTGGGTTGTAAGGGGCTGACGGTTTATGTAACGGGCTCGAGAAAAAAAGTGGTTCTTGAGACCAAAGCGACGGTTGAAGGTATGATCGTTCCACGAGCGCCAAATCAACTGCATATGTGGCTGGAAGGGAAAAAACCTCGTCCTCAGAAGTTAGAGGGTAGCACCTATCACGTAAGCACACCTCTGGGCAAAGCGTTCGTCACTGTCAACCACAACGGGACCAATCAACCGTTTGAAGTTTTCATCACCACGGCTAAAGCAGGTTCTGCGACCGCTGCTGTATCGGAAGCGATTGGAAGGATGATCTCTTACATCCTACGCGTGGCTTCTCCCGTTTCGCCTCGAGATCGGCTGGCTGAAGTGGTCCGCCAGCTCGCAGGCATCGGCGGTGGCCGCCCACTTGGGTTTGGTCCCAATCGAGTGCTTTCTCTTCCGGATGGTCTTGCACAAGCGCTCGCGGCATACTTAGGTGACACGCCAGAGATCGGCATGGCCGAGTTTATTTCGTTACCCGAGGATCCGCTACCAGCGAAGATCGGTGATCTCTGCCCAGAATGCGGTGCTGGAGCGGTGGTCAGGGAAGAGGGCTGCCGTAAGTGTTACGCGTGTGGCTTCAGTGAGTGTTAGGTTCTGAGGAATCGTGAACGTAAACATTCCGTTTCTGAAATAAAAACGCAGCGAATTGAATCTGGCCCCTATGGGGTCTTTCTTTTTCTATTTCCATCTCATTACACTATGCATAGTTTTTATTCGAGCGAAGACCACCATCAGCTTTAGGAATTCTGACTCGAACGAGGCAAAGAGGAGGCAATCGGGATGGCAAAACATTTCGTCCTTGTATCTGGCAATATCAGCTCTGGTAAGACATCGCTCACCGAATGCTTGGGCAGGCGACTAGGATGGATTACTGCATACGAGTCCGTGGTAGATAATCCCTATCTCTCCGATTTCTATGCCGATATGAAGACATGGGCCTTTCATCTGCAAATCTTCTTCCTCGGCCACCGTGCTGAACAGCATATGACCCTCTCTCGTGCCCCACAATCAGCGATCATCGATCGATCGATTTATGAGGACGCTGAGATTTTCTCGCGTGCGGCCTTAAATTTGGGAACGATCACGGAACGCGATTATCAAACCTATCGTCATGTGTTTGATCTCATTGTAGGATCGTTGGATCTACCTGATCTACTTATTTATCTATGGGCACCTGTAGAGGTATTGTTGGGGCGTATAAAAGATCGTGGTCGCGATATGGAAAGAAGCATTGACGCTAGCTATCTGAGATTGCTTGACTCATATTACCAGGAGTGGATGGCCGGCTTTGATCTGTGCCCGGTACTCAGCATACGTACTGACGACTTAGATTTTGTACATAAACCCCAACACCTTGAAATCGTTATTGAACGTATCCGTGATAAACTGCTAGGTCGGGAGGAAATAGAATTCCCAGTCGAATAGAGTCTCTCAACAGAGTTACATTTCTATATTGATACAACTTCTAAAAATGCTTATTCGGCACTTGGGCACCAGGGCACTTTGGTTGTTTGTCATAAATGGTTCGAACCACAGAGGCCGAGGTGCCCAATTACCCCGGTGCCTAGCCTTCCCTGATCCCTAATTCCCTCTTCTGAAATATCAATCCCCCGATTTAATACATCCGACTAGAGAAACCCAATTTACCGTCTTTTTACATCTTCTATACACCTAGATTGTTCTCTTCCTTTACCTTTTGAGTAACCATCCAACGGAGGTAGACATGAAAGGCAAAGTCAGCAATGCATTGGTGGTGGCCTTAATCCTCTCGTTGATCGTTGTCGGCGTTGCCTACGCTGAGGAAGGGAAGCCACCACATCGGATTCGCGTTCTAGGGGAGATCATTTGGGTAGATCTGCACGCGAGTGCTTTCGGTCTCCATGCAAGAAGTGGGGAGGAGTACCGATTTGAAGTGGATCGTGGTACTCATTTCCGCAGCCCCGCTGGTTCGGTCAAAGAATTTTCGGATCTGGAGGCCGGTATGAGAGCACTTGTTATGGGCTTCCGAAGTGAAGAGGGACTGATCGCTCGCTTGGTGGTCACGACGCAGGTGGAACCTCAACCTGAGCGGGTGATTGGCGAGGTGTCAGGAATCGCCGCAGCTTCTGCTTCCTTTAGCTTAAAGAAACAAAACGGTGCTGTCGTGACAATCCATACCACCGAACGGACGCATTTTCGAGGCCGTGATGGTTCGATCCAGTGTATCGAAGATCTAGAGAAGGGGATGGTCGCTTTGGTGATCGGATTCGAACGTGAGGACAGCAGTCTTGTGGCTTTGATCGTGACCGCTGCATACAGAGAAGATAATCCCGATAACCTGCGACGGTTCAGAGGCGAGATCACGACCGTTGATCCTGAGGAGGGAACCTTTACCTTACAGATTATCGAAGGTGCTTCCGTGACCTTTCAGATAGGTAAACGGACTCGATTCGTCAGCAGGGATGGATCAGTAAAGGGCCTCGAAGATCTTAAAGTAGGTATGATCGCCTACGTGGGTGCATTGGAGAATGAGGGCGGATGGTTTGCCTTCGTTGTAGCAGTCGCGATCCCTAAGGATCCTCCGGACTGTCTATGGGGGAGAGGAAGAATAGCTGCCCTCGGGGATCACGTTTTCACGATCGAATCGAGAGACGGCTCTGTGATGACTTTCTTCGTCGATAACTTAACACGATATCGATCTCGAGATGGTAGTGTTGAAGGTTTCGAGGATCTTCAAGTAGGGATGTTCGCCATCGTGGGCGCCGTGAAGCTCGAGGATGGACAACTGAAGGCAGTGTTTGTAGGTGTAACCAGAGCCTCGACGGAGAGACCAGGTGATGCTGAGCGTCATTACGAGCAGCCTGACATGCAGGTCGGTCCATAAAACTAAGGATGGTGAACGAGCATCACGATTTGAGTACTGTCAGCTTCACGCGAGCTATACGCTCGTGGGAAGCTTTTACATTCATTCAACCCTGTAGGGGCGGTTCGCGAACCGCCCCTACACTGATCAAAAGATGATTTATTACCCTGCGATTCTTTCCCACGTGTTTTTAATTAATTGTGCATCGACATCCATATCTTCAGGGCTTTCACAGAGGATGCGACCACTGCAATCGAGATCGTTGAGAGCACGTAAAAGATCCTCTAGATTGAAATCAGACTTGGCAAGCATCAGGTGGTTGCGCTCCCCCTTTGGTCCGTATTCTATTCCCGAAAGATGACAGTGCAGACGTTGTAGGGCATCCACCCCAAGAGCCTCCCCATATTGGATCAGTATTTCGCACCATTCAGTATACGAATTCGTAGAGCCGTCACCTGGGCGGGCGTGCAAATGTGCAAAATCGAGACATGGCTCAACACCTTCGATCTCCTGTGAGAGGATCAGAGTGTCGTCGAGTGAACCCAGCATAGCCCCTTTACCCATTGTTTCCGGACGTAACGTGATCATGATGCCTGAAAACCTAAGTTCTTCAACACAACCAAGAAGCCTGGGGATGGCAACTTCGAGAGCTTTCTCCGGAGTTCCTCCAAAATATGAGCCGGGATGGAAGACGATGTCTGTTGCCCCGGCGAGATTACCAAATCGAGCAGCATCCATTATTCGCTTTCGACTCCTGGGCCATTCCTCATGATCGGCGTTTAGATTAATGTAGTAAGGGGCGTGTACGCTGATATAAACACCTGCCTCCTTCGCCGTCTGATTAATCTTGACGCAGGTCTCCTCTGAGACACGAACGGATCGGACCCAACCTAATTCGAAAGCCGTCAGGTTTTGATCTGCGAGGTGCAATATAGCGCCTACGGAACCGCCAGGTTTTTTTGGCGTCGAGCGCGGTGAACCAACAGTTCCAAAGTGGAAAATTGGTGTTTGACTCATCGATTCTATTCGCTTTATGAAACGTGACGGTTACTGGTGAATCTATTCTTCTTTGCGAAGCGATCCTGTCTTAGGAGTAGGCTCACGGGGTAGGGAGAAGAGAAAAGTGCTCCCTTTGCCTTCCTCACTCTCGACCCATATGTGACCACCATGTTGTTCAATGACGGTCTTAGCTAGTGCTAAGCCGAGGCCCGTTCCCTCAATTGGGTTATCGGGGTCTTCCACATTGATCCGACCGCGGAAAAGGTGCTCAAAGACACGTGATATCTCATCTTCTGGGATACCTGGGCCGTTGTCCCCTACGCTGATGGTAGCCTGATCGTCATCCCACTTGACAGCGATCGTGATTTCGCCTTCCGGTTTTGTGAACTTGATTGCGTTGCTTAAGAGGTTGCTCATAACCGAATTTAATCGGTTGGGTTCACCCATAAGGAGGAGGGATTCATCGGGAGGCTGGTAAATGATCTTATGCTTTTTAGCTTCCGAGAGTGGACGTAAATCTTCAATTGCGCGACGGATAAGATCATTAACCTGACAGGGTTCATAAATCACATTAGCAGTGGATTCGACCCGGATCGTCTCCAAGAGAGCGGTGATCAGATTTGTCATGCTCTCAGTGGCTCGCTGCATCATGCTCAACGCCCTTCGCTGTTGATCATTAAGTGGAGCATCATAGAGTAGATCAGCGCCCAATCGGATCGCGTTGAGAGGATTTTTTAAATCGTGTGCTGCGGTGCCCAGCAGTTGAGATCTCATACGGTCGATCTGTTTCAGGGCTGTGATGTCTTGCATGACAGCGACGCGGCCGACATCGGTGACCTCGCTGATGGTTGAAAAGAGAATTCGCTCAGTAGGCGTGGAAATCTCTTGGCTGGTGGGGAGACTAATCTCCGGATCCATCAGCATATCACCGAGGGGATGTCCCGCAAAGACTTCAGATGCCAAGCGACCAGCAGCACGGTCAGGGTTGATTCGGAAAGCTTGTCCAGCGGCTTGATTGATGAGGATGATGCGGCCCAATGTATCGGTGAGCACAACAGAGTCTACTGTCTCAACCAGTGTCGCTTCAAGTCGACTTCGTTCTTCAGCAACGCGCTGGAACAAAGTAGCGTTATCAACAGCGATGGCGGCCCAGGAAGCGACGGAAGAGAGGACTTGTTGATCGCCTTCTGTGAAGGCTCCCCGTGGATGGTTGATGGCTTCGATTACACCAAGAACTTCGCCACGCCTCTCCATCGGGACACATAACACGGAAGTCGTTAGCAGCCCTGTTTGGCCGTCGATCGCACTTTGATATAGAGGATTGGCTCGAACATCGTTCACAATCAGAGGACGTTGATTACGGGTTACCCAACCAGCGATACCTTCTTCGATGCGGATTGCCACATCCCGGATACGAAGGTGTCTACCCCCACTCGCCTTGAGCACCAATTTCTCGCCCAGTTCATCCAGTAAGAAGAGAACGCAAGCTTCAACATCCAGCAAGCGCTGCGTATGCAACATTGCGTTCTCGAGAGCCGCTTCCAAATCGAGTGTGGAGGTCATCTCACGACCGATATCACCCAAGACCTGCAGTTGGCTTGCTCTCGATTCAGCCGTCTCTAGGTGGATAGCATCTTGGAAACCGACAGCACCGATATTGATGATCGCTTGTGCGAGCTCCATTTCCTGCTCGTTGATCTGTCTGCCAGGTCTGTTATACAACATACGCACAATGCCCAAAGCTTGATTACGGGTTGCAAGCGGGAAGATAGCAACCGCTGCAAAACCCTCATTCTCCAACATCGCGATGTCTTTCGCTGAACCCTTGGGAGGCACCAGGCTTAAGTTGTGAGGTAACAAATCTTGTAATACTTTCTTGTGGATTGGGTATTCGGGAAGCGAGTCGCCCTCTTGCGACATAACAGTAGGTTGCATTGATTTGTCCAATTGCTGGCTGAAGCGACTCGTGTGACCGTTTGACTCATCAAAGACCATGACCTCACAGAAATCAGCAGATGTGGCCTTCAGAAGGTGAGCCGCAGTTTGACGGATTGCCTCCTGACGGTCGCGCGTACCTGTAATGGCGTGGCTGGCTTGGTAAAGCAAGGATAATTTATGGAAGGTATACGTTTGGCTGGCTGATTCGCGAGCGAGTAGAAGGGATTCGGCAATACGCGTTGCCAGGACTTCAATTGTAGCGAGTTCCTCATCGTTATAGGGTACTTGTTCTTCCCTACCTATAAAGAGTAGACCAACTGTTTGTCCACCAGTGATGCAAGGTGCACAAGCCACAATCCCCGGAGCAAGGGGTAGGGAGAGTGCTTTGTAATTCTTATCGGTTCCAACCGCGCGGTGATTCGCTAAGACGGTCCTGAGGATTGGATCATCTGTGGACGATGAAAGCCTCCCAAGGTTTCCCATTGGAGTTCCAATGGCAAAACGTGGGATAAAGGAGGTCTCTCCCTCGTTGTATTCATACAGCGCGATACGATCAGATCCCGTGAGCTTACCCGCAAGATTGAGTAAGCCGTTAATGATCTCCCCAGGACTATCGAAATCGAACGAAGTTGTGGCGGCCTTATATAAATTGCCTTGTGACGGACTAGACTCCATCAAATATCAACCTCATATCATTCGCATATACGTATCGAGCAAAGACTTTTCTATCAATCCAACAACCGAGATTTCCGACATTAAACGCTCAAGCACGCAAGCGCGTTAGCCTAGTGGCCAAGGCTTTGCCCACCTCAGGCATTATGGCACAGAACAAGAATCGCTGCAATAAATCCTTTGGGGGAGCGATTCTCAACGGCCGAGTCTATCCAATAAGGGTGGGCCGAGAATCAACAACCCAATAACAGCTGCAGTGGCGGCTGAGATGAGAACTCCAGCAGCTCCAACGTCCTTTCCGACTCGCGCAAGGGGATGCATCTTGGGGCTAGCGAGATCAACGACCGCCTCGAGAGCGGTGTTCAAGAACTCTGCTAACCAGACTAGACCAATGGCCAAGAGTAGAACTGCCCAATCACTTCGTTCGATACTTAGCCAATATCCCAGCACGATGACACCCAATGTTGCTAAGGCATGAATCCAAGCGTTCCTCTGGGTTTGAAGGACATACCACCAACCTGAAAAAGCGTGGTGAAAAGCAGCAATTCGTGACCGGGATTGTTTCGACTTGGTCATACCATTTCCTCCGGGAACGTGATCTGGTACCCATGTTTAGCTAAGATCGTCTGTTTCACGGCCCACATGTGGTCCCGTTCATCTGGGTTGGTATGATCGTAACCTAATAAATGCAATATTCCGTGGACAGTGAGAAGTGCAAGCTCGGCTTCTAGAGTATGACCAGCGATTTTGGCCTGGGTTTTGGCTATTGGAACCGCAATGATCACATCACCATAATAAACACCTTTGCTGTCCGGATCGAGACTTCCGTCTGCAAAGGAGAGGACATCCGTTGATGAATTGTGTCCTCTATACTGCTTATTTAGCTTATGGATTGTATCTTCGTCTGTAAGGACGATGGTGAGTTCTCCTGGTGGGACCCCCTCATGACTGAGAACGCCGACAGCAAGAGTGGCCAGGCCAGAGAAGTCTTTAGCATATCCTGCATCACAATGTAAATGCGTTTTGTAGGTCATGAACTGTTGGGTGAGCTAGCCGTGCTGCCTTGAGGATCTTGGATTGGGGAGGTGTCCTCTTCCCCGGGTTCAGGATATTGCAGTCGGGGATGATAGAAATTCCTCAGTGTGCGGGTGAAAGAAGAACGGATAGAATCGAGATCTTTTAATGTCAATTCGGTACGCGCAAGTTGTCCGTTCGATAAGCGATCGGCAATGACCCAGCGGACAAGCTTGTCGATCTCTTCACGATTCTGAGGTTTGTCTGCTCTGACTTTAGCTTCTACGCCATCCGCTAACATGAGGACAGCAGTCTCACGTGTGAGTGGGGTGGAGCCATGATAAGTAAAGTCATCGGTGTTGACGAGATTCTTATCGCCTCCGGCAGCCTCTATGGCAGCGTGGTATTGGTACCTGACTTTCTGGTTACCATGGTGTTCTTTGATGAAGGCTTGGATGCTATCTGGTAGGTGATACTTATTGGCGAGCTCGAGGCCGTCATCCACATGGGAAATGATGATGCTGGCGCTTGTCGTTGGATCTAACTGCTCGTGCACGTTTTGCCCAGGCACCTGGTTTTCGATGAAGAATTGAGGACGAAGAGCCTTGCCAACATCGTGATACAAGGCTCCGACGCGTGTGAGTAAGGGATTGGCGTCGATGGCTCGGGCAGCTTGTTCTGCGAGATTCGCGACCTGTAAACTGTGTTGGTATGTTCCCGGCGCGTTTTGCAGGAGCAACTGTAGCAACGGATGGTCAGGACGAGACAATTCGATCAGTTGTAGGCTTGTGGTGATACCGAGAAAGTTGCTGGTGAGGAGTAACAATCCGAATCCAAGACTTGCGGAGAGTAAGCCGTTGATGATCGCAGCACCCATAAGCGTCGCCTTACCAAGCAGGTCCGTTGCTGGATCGGGGAAGCGGAAGATGACGATAACCATGGCGGCGGAAATCGAAGTGCCTATCCCTGCCCAGAAGAAGGAACTAAGACGCTCCGCTCGGCCAATGATCAAGGCCGCTATCGTACCGCTAAGAGCGGTGTACAACCCGAGCTCCAATCCCCTTGGTGCCAGGAAACCCGCCAAAGCACCGCTGACTAAGGCGCTCATGATGCCCATACCAGGGCTGAAGAGCACAGCTAACAAGATGGGGAGGGTTGCTGTCGGGAAGAGATAAGGTAAGACCGCTCTTCCAGGGATCATCAGTTGCATGTTCAAAGCTACGATGATGAACATGATGCTTAAGGTTAATGCATGACGGGTTTTCTTGATCTCATTTGGGTGGATTCGGTAGGCGTATAGCGCGATCGTGCTTGCTAGAAGTGTGACCAATAACACCTGGATCGCAATTCTTTGCCAGGGTTCAGGGGGCTTTAATAGGTTATAAGCTTCCAAAGCCTCGATCTCAAGCGGTGTTATTCGAGATCCTACCCTGACGATCGTTTCCCCAGCAGCATATGATGTGCGAACCAATTCGACCGATTGACGCGCATTATTTTTAGCTTCCTCGGTTGCGGACTGATTGAGCCAAGTGTTCGGGGCTACAAAGGCGGTTACCAAATGGCTAACCAACTGAACTTGGTCTACTGGTAGAGCGATACTCACGAGCGTTGGCACGGATCGCCGCGCCTCGTTTACCCTGTCCTCCCTGATTTCATTGCGCATCACCTGTTCTAGCACGGATGTCGATTCGAGTTTTATGGCTTCCCACCGAGGATCAGGCAGTTCCAATATTGCTTGTGCGACTTCGGTATCCAAGGGGACCTTTATGTTTTTGATTAAATCTTCGATGAGTTCTTTGGACGTGCTGAGTTGATCAGCCCGAATAGAATCGATGTAGTTAAGCACTTCTCTTAAGCTTTCAAGTTGTTGTCTGGCGACATTGCTATCAGGAGGGTCGTAAAGGTCCGTGACGGCCTCGGCTGCCTCTTCGCGTGCTATCTCGGTTAGAACCTCACTTGGGAAATCCAGCCTGTAGGGTGCCAGGATATCCTGTGGAGCGACATCACCAGGTTCTAGGATAAACGTTGACCCGTTTTGTGCTTGTGGTATAGACAGAACGAGGACCGTCCCAATCAAGCCGAGAGCGAAAATCAGCCCCAATCGGGTTGCTTGCCAAGCGAGCTTAATACGCTCGCCAATGGAGGGTCGTCCTCCCGAGGGATCTTCCATGGCTCAGATCAGCGGTTGCTCAGTAGCTGTTGCACGAGTGTGCTAACCGTCTTGCCATCGGTTCTGCCTTGGACGCGCGGCATTAGTACTTTCATAACCTTCCCCATAGATTCTGGTCCAGAGGCCTCTACTTCCTCAATCGCTTGATGAGCAAGGTCTTCCAGTTCCTCCGGTTTTAAAGGTTGGGGGAGGTAATTTTGGAGCACTGTGAGCTCGTCCTCAGCCGAGGTGATTAAATCTTGTCGGTCAGCACGTTTGGCCTCTTCGATCGCCTCTCGACGGGTTTTAGCTTCCTTCTGGATCAAAGTCAGCAGTTCAGTTTCGTCGAGTGGCTCTCGACGTTCAACTTCGGCGATTTTGATAGATGTGAGCAACATCCGTAACGTACGTTTCCGCACATCGTCGCCGGAGCGTATGGCATTCTTAAGTTCTTCCTGGAATGTGTCTCTGGTTAACATAGCACCATTATACAGGGGAGATGAAGGTCAGGGTAGCAAAATGGATTAAAACCCGACCAAGCTCTGCCATCCAATGATATATCGGTGTTGCTCTCTCCCATCTCCTATGATCGATCGTTCTCGAGTATGTACGTTTATCGAATTCATTATCGCACACGAATAACCATGTATTGATCTGAACATTCTAACATGATCGAAGATTATTCCAATGATGATAAAATATATCCGGTTGTGATAAGTTTTGTATTAACTTTCTGTACATCTTGACACGATCGAGTTCCGTGCTTGCCGGTAGATATGAGGTCATGTGTCGTTGGTATGCTACATTGGGGGATTGGAATTCTCGTTAACGGCTAGGTGGATATTATCCTCTCCAGCAAGATCTTGAAATCAAAGATGTACGATTGTCACATACAGTGTTAGGACAGTATATTATCCTGATCTAAGGAGTGCACTATGAAGAAGATTCATCCTTCAGAAATTACACCTGAACATGTTTATCTCTCGCGACGGAGCTTTATGAAAGGTACTGGTGCAATTGCATTGAGTTCGTTGATCGTCGCAGCATGCAGAGGAAATGAAATCCCTTCACCGGCATCCGATTTACCTGATGAGACTGCTATGCCTGCGACGGGTGCAAGTCCTGAAGCCACTCCACAAACAACAACTTTGACGGATGAATTCGGAGATCCCCTGAATGTTTTTGAGGATATCACCCAGTACAATAACTTCTACGAGTTTACAACCAATAAAAACGCCGTTGCGGATTTGGCAAAGGATTTTAAAACCTCACCTTGGGTGGTCCAAGTTGGCGGTCTTGTAAATAAACCTGTGACCTTCGATCTCGATGACATACAAAAGAAGTTCTCCCAAGAAGATCGGATCTACCGTCTCCGGTGTGTCGAAGGGTGGTCAATGGTCATCCCTTGGATGGGCTTCCCCCTAGCATCGATGTTGGGAGAGGTCGAACCGCTGAGCGATGCGAAGTATGTCCGATTTGAGACGCTCTACGATCCCGAACAGATGGTTGGTCAAAATGATCTGCGATACCCCTGGCCTTATGTAGAGGGTTTACGCTTAGATGAGGCGATGAACGGGCTAACGCTCCTTGCGACGGGTATTTATGGCAAACCTCTCCCCCCGCAGAGTGGAGCCCCGGTTCGTCTGGTGGTCCCGTGGAAGTATGGGTTTAAAAGCATCAAATCGATTGTAAAGATTGACTTGGTCGCAGAAGAGCCAACGTCTACATGGATGGCGGTTGCCCCACAGGAATATGGGTTTTATGCAAATGTAAATCCGGATGTACCCCATCCACGTTGGTCTCAGGCTACCGAGCAGCGTATCCGCGAATCGGGTCGACGACCGACTCTACTCTTCAATGGATATGAAGAAGAGGTGAGTTACCTTTATCAAGGATTAGATTTGCAAGAGAATTATTAAATCCGGTTTACAGATGAGTTGGCAACGGTAAACTTCCCGTGAACTTTTAGCTCGCGGGAAGTTTGTAATCTCTATCTTTTGAATATTAGCAATTACCCACAGAACCTGGAGGAGAATTATTTTAGATTAAGCATCAACAGGGGGATGGGTATTCGTTGACCTTTTCTTCTTCTACTTCCATCACGGGTCGAACAAAGACCCAAGTGAGGCTTACCGCTCTTCGATAAGCTCTCCTCGTACCGTTTCACCCTCTATTTCACGAAGATGAGCTAAGGATATTTTATTTCCTAAATCATCCCTGCTGTCTGCGCGCACTCTTATGTAATTGTCAGTCAACCCAGTAAGATCCCATCCATTGCTCTCAGATGGACAGGCTTTCTCCCATAGAACAGGCATGGTAGTACCAAGAAAACCGATCCGGAAAGTGTGTCCGGATTCACCCACAATCTTTCTAACCCTGAGGCTGCGTTCACGTGCAACCTGGGTAGGGATATGGTTCGCCAGATGGACAGCAGCTGTTCCCCTGCGTGGTGAATAGATAAACACGTGAGCTCCAGCAAACCTCATCTTCTCGATGAAGGCCAGGCTCAGTTCAAATTCCTTCACCGTCTCGCCAGGGAAACCCACCATAATATCCGTAGTTACAGCAAGTCCGGGGATGGTTTCACGTGCTTCGGAAACGAGGTCCGCAAATGCATCTGAAGAAATTGGACGTCCCATGCGGCGTAAGGTTTTATCGCAGCCGGATTGAAGTGGGATGTGCAACTGTCTGCAGACTCTCGCATCTCGAAGTAGAGCGAAGAGATCCTTCGGTAATCCCCAAGGCTCCAAAGAGGATAGCCTGATACGTGAAATATTTGTCTGGTCAAGGACAGATCGGATTAAGGTGGTCAAATGATGTTCATCTGGTTGATCAAGTCCATAAGCGCTGAGTTGAGAACCTGTTAACACGACCTCTTTCACGCCACCCTTAACCGCGCTTCTGATCTCAGCGATAACCGCCTCGATCGGAAGGCTGCGGGATGCGCCTCGAGCGATGGTTGGTAGACAGTACGTACAGTGGTTATCACATCCATCTTGGACTTTGATAAAAGCACGTGTTCGTCTCCGTATTCCTGGGACAGAACGTCTTTCCAATACATCCCATTGAGGTTCGAGTTCAGGAAGCCCAAGCACTGACGGGATCAGGGTATCTTTTTCGGAGTTGGTGACCACCTGAATCACGCCTGGTAAAGCGAGTGCTGCATCATGTTCAAGTTCACTCCAGCATCCAGTAAGGACGATTTGAGCCTCTCGATTGCGACGGTACACACCACGGATTGTGCTGCGCGAATCGGAAGCTGCGGCTGTCGTGACGCTGCAAGTGTTAATCACGGCAACATCACACTCTTCTGGTGATGCGACAGGGTCATGACCAGCCTGCATGACTTGGTAGGCCATGATCTCGATTTCACTTTGGTTCAACCGGCATCCTATGGAGTCAAAAAAGAACTTCATAGCTTACCTATACCATGATCTATCATTTTATGGCAGGAGAACTGAAAAATTTTCAAAGAGAATATCTGTGCCAGCTTTGTCGTATGTTCCAGCAATAAGACCGACATCTCCGTGGGCCCAATCTGTGGCTGTGGCTTGGGCAACGAGTGCTCCGTTAATGTAGAGGGATAATTCTTCGCCCACACAATCTGCTCGGATGTGGTTTCTGGCTTCCCCTTGATTGATCGCCTCAGATGGCAACATCGCTTCATTGCTCAGCAGGATTTCCTCCCCATCTTGATATATACCGATCCCGTGGTATCCATCGCTGGATATGAGAAAGAAGTAGAAATTGCGGGCGTCTTGGTAACGACACAGCACTCCAAATACATTGTCGTCAGGACCTTCAAGTTTGGTGGCCAAAACTTGGATAAGGGTATCCCCAAAGTCGAGGTGTGGACGAGACCAGACGTTCGTCTCCGTTGTGAAGATCGCTATTCGGTATCCGCCCTCCTCATAATCCGTCAGGTAGGAATCGTTTGAATATCGATCCCAACCACTCGCGGAACGCGAGAAATCGTCTTGGAACAAGACTGATCCAGATTCAACGGGCGGTTCCAGTAAGTTACATGCATGGCAGAAAGTCAACATCACCGAAGCTAGCAGCATCAGGGAAATATAGATCCGGAAACGAGTTGGCAGGTTTCCTTTAATCATGTCGGCATTCTAGCATAGAACGAGGTCGCTGGTATTCTTCGGGTTGATCTCGAATACTCTCATCAACTGACCGTAGCTAACGGTCCTCATGAAAACACGGAACTATGGTCGCAAGTTTATCAAGATCCGGTCAGCGAGTTGGCCGATGGGTCCACCCGGGTCAAGTAGGATAGCTATCGAAAACGCTGCGCGAGCTTTTTGATCTTCTCCCTGAGCGTAGCGTAACAAACCCATGTGGTATTGGATGTCAGCTCGTTGAGGTTCAAGGTTAATCGCGTGCCATAGTAGGCGTTCGCTCAGGCGGAAGTTCCCTAACAAGAAGTGAGCATATCCTAAGGCATCGAGGCTGGTGGGATCATTCGGATTTAATACGACAGCATTGCGTGCAGCTGGCAGACCGAGGGTAGGAACTTCAATTTCATTCGTTAATGAATATTGTGCAAGCAAAATCCAGAAGCGAGAGTCTTTCGGCGCAAGATCGGTCGCTTGACGATAGGCAGCGATAGCAGATCGAGTATCTCCCAGAGCGGAATAAACTGATCCAAGCTCAGCGTTTACAGCCGGGTTGGTCGGTTCGAGCTGGGATGCGATTTCTAGTTGCTGCAATGCGATCTCAGGCTGCCCAAGCTCTTGCCAATGCATCGCGAGGAAGATCCGAGGCAATGCTGCAGAGTTGGCAGCTTCAACGGCTTTCATTAAGTATTGAAGGCCGTCTCGGCCAGAACGATCGAGTGCTAAGCCGAGGTACGCACGGGCCTCGATGTATTCTGGATTCAGAGTTAGGGCATTTTGAAAAGCCCAAGTCGCAATCTGCCATTCGCCGTGCCTGGCGAAAGTTTGGCCAACCTGTGCTAGAGTGTAAGAGGGATCACCAAGTGCTAATGCGCTTTCTATCGTCTGGATTAGGGCGTTGGAGAGTGGTTTAGCACCGGGGGATAGAGCATCAATCCGAAGCAAATATGACAGGGCCTCTTCAGGATTGCTTGATGACGTGATCAGCGCAAAAGAATAGAGGGCGTCTTCGTGGAGGGGTTCCAAAGAAAGAAGTTCCTCGAAGATAGCTCGAGCGCTTATCGGATCATCTTCCTGCAGATAGGCTTGGGCCAACGTATCAAGAAAAGGAATAGCATTCGGGCAGGTCTCTCCTGTTTTTCTCCAAGTTGTTGCAGCCTGATCTAGGTTGCCAATCGCCAATAAGGCACGGCTTCGCAAGCATCCCTGAACTGAAGCGAGCGGAGACGAAAGGTTCAAGTAGTTCAGGGCTCGAAGAGGATCATCTGCTGTGAGAGCGATCTCCGCTGCTCGGAGGTAGAACCCTTCAAGGGCATGATCGAATGCCATTACGTGATCAATGAGATTTAAGGCTTCATCTAGTCGACCGGCATCTAGCGCGATATTGGCAGAACGCAGTGACCCAACAGCGGGTTCTGGGATTGGTGTTGGGCTTAGAGCGACGAGGATCGCCAAAGCTAAGAGAAGATGAGGCCAGCGGGGTGTAATTTGATCGAACAATCTCGATACCTCTCCCATCAGCAGTTTGGATTATAGCCTCTAGATCACCGTCGCACGAACAGTACGATCCCCTCATTTGGATTGCGTGAAGAATACGGTAAGTACGTTGTAAATGAAATTGAATCACGAAGAGGTTAGACCTTTGTTTCCTCTACATCGTTTGACTTCATTTCGACGGTAGGGGAGGAAATGAAATGTGAGATCATTCTATGAATGACCTAATCCGCTTCACAACCGCGGACTCTATCCGAAGCAAATTGAGTTTCTGGCTGGGACCTTTTAGGATGAGATTCTCGCTCATTATGGATGAGGTTGTGTGCGTAATAATGAGCGACTATAATCACGAAAGTTTATCGGTAGGCGATGCAGATGGATAAATCTCAGTATTGACAATGATAAGGTATGTAAACTTTAATACTTGATTGATACTCTATCATGGGTGAGGGAAGGAGGATAACTTGAACATCGTAGTCTGTGTGAAGCAAACTCCGGACACTGCGGCCACAGTAACCGTCGAAGATGGTGTTGTCTCATGGGGGGACGCACCAGTCATACTAAATCCGTGGGATGAATTTGCAGTAGAGGAAGCGCTTCGAATCAAAGAAGCCCATGGCGGACAAGTAACTGCCATCAGCTTGGGCCCCGAGGACGCTAAGGAAGCACTGAAGCAAGCCTTGGCCATGGGGTGTGACCAGGCAATATTGATAAGCGATCCGGCTCTCGCAGGTGCCGACTCGCTTGTGGTTTCCAAAATCCTCGCGGCAAGCATCAACAAAATCGGGGATGCTGACTTGGTGATATTCGGCCGCGCCTCGGTGGACAGTGATACCGGCGTAACTGGACCGCAGGTAGCCCGACGACTTGGATGGCCAGCGCTCAGCCTCGTGGCTGCTGTCACCGCATTAGACCCTGAAGGGAAGAACATCGCTGTCGAGCGAATGTTGGATGAGTGCAGGCAGCTTGTCCGCAGCCCGCTTCCTGCTGTGGTCAGTGTGGTGAAGGAGATAAACGAACCACGTTATCCATCATTTATGGGTATCCGTAAAGCATCACGTGCCGAGATTCCACTTTGGACAGCAGCCGATTTGGGATTGGATGAGATTTCAGACTCAGCGGTGACATGGCCAGAAATCATCGCACCACCGAAAATCGAAACCGAAGTTGAGATGATTGAAGGCGAGACACCTGAAGAACTAGCTGCTCATTTGGTGGACCGTTTGATGGAAGAGAAGGTAATCTGATGGCAAATAAAATCCTTGTCTACATTGATCACTTCGCCGGTCAGGTTGTGCCAGCATCATGGGAAGCTGTTGGCGTTGGAACGTCGTTAGCTGAGAAGCTTGGAAGCGAGGTAGTAGCCGTTGTTTTGGGACATGAGGTTGAAACGTTTGCTCAAAACGCGATCGAGTTTGGGGCTGGTGGGGTTCTTATGGGGGATGCCCCAGAGTTGAAGGATTATCGACCAGAGCCGTTCGCTCGTGTGCTGTCACAGTTGGCAGCGGAAGCCGAGGTGCTTTTGCTCCCGACCACCAGCAGGACACGTGAGTTAGCAGGAATGGTCGCTGTGGATCTCGAGACGGGTGTGATGCCCGATGTGGTTGCCTTTGAAATCGAGGATGGATCGGTATTAGCTACGCGACCAATCTATGCCGGTAAACTCCTAACAAAAGTGATCTGTCCTGAAAAGCGCCCACAAATTTTCACCCTCCGAAGCCGCGCTTTCGTTAAGCCAGAACCTGATCCTGGACGTAGTGGAGATATCACACGGATCGAATTGGACCTTGGCGAGATTGTGACTGAGGTGACAGGTTACAGCGAATCCATGGTTGGCGTGAGCTTATCAGATGCCGCAATTATCGTCTCTGGAGGACGGGGTGTCTCGAACAATCCACGGCTTAGCCCACCAACGGAGATTACCGACGAGGGCGAGCAGGAGATTTGGAGGGCTCAGCAAGGCTTCGCTTTGGTTAGTGACTTGGCTAAAGTACTTGGTGCAGCCATGGGAGCTAGCCGAGCAGCTGTCGATGCTGGCTACGTCCCCTATGAACATCAGGTGGGTCAGACCGGGAAGGTGGTTTCACCGGACCTCTATATCGCGTGTGGTATTTCGGGTGCAATTCAGCACCTTGCAGGTATGAGGACCTCAAAGACCATCGTGGCAATTAATCGGGATTCTGACGCGCCGATCTTTAAACTAGCTCGGTTTGGAATCGTAGGCGATCTATTCGACATCCTTCCCCCTCTGACGCAGGCCTTCAAAGAGCGATTAGGGTAGTAAGCTTGAGGGGCAAACCAAGCCCTAGGTATGCCAAGCCCATTGGCTCATGAGCGCACTGAAAACAACCCGCGAGGAGAAGGGGGGCATATGTGGGGGTGTGGGCGTAGCCCACACCCCCACATATAACGATTCTCCTCGAGCAGCTGACCTTTTTTCAATGGATTCACAAGCTTTAAAGCATGGCGCACAAAAGTACGCCGTGCTGCGCGATGCAGTCGTCCGATAAAGCTAGGGAGGATAGATTCCCATATGACCAGACATTGAATCTGGAAGGGCAACACTTGGAACTGTTGATAGATAGCGAAAGTGTTCGCAAATTTGTGATACGCTCATGCGAAGTGTAGTGATCTGCCTTTGCGATCCGCGATGTAACGGAGCCTCCTATTGCGTCACGGAAAGATGATCAGAGACCAACAGACTTCGTTTGGCTGTTAAACTGGATCTGGGGATAAGGTGCGACGATCGTAGATGATTCAACCAAAAGATCCGCAATCCCGTGCCATCATGATCTTTATCGGACTTGGGCTGGCATGTTGTTTATTGACAACGATTTGTGTAGCCGTAACCGTGTTTGTTATCGGTTTACAGTGGCCAGAGGTCTTCCGCCTGCTCAGATCCTCAGATGTTTACTTAACCCCACTTCCGATATTCACGCCAGTAAGCGTAGGAACCACCCCATCTCCTTCACCAGATTTAGACGTGACACCAACCCCGACTGGATTAAAAGAAGCGGAAAAACCTCAAGAAATGATCGTTTTTACATGCTTCATCGATGGTTATGATGAAATATGTCGTATGGATCCGCTTGGCAGGGAGAGCCAGCGGCTCACCTTTGACCCCGCGACAGACTTCTATCCTTCACTCAGCCCTGATGGAGCTTCTATTGTTTTCTCATCACGCAGAGATGGTCGATTTGAAATCTATAGTATGGATTTAGATGGGGAGAACCAGATCCGCCTAACGGAAGGCCTGGGAAGTCTCTTCGCTCCTGATGTGTCGCCAGACGGGCAGATGATCGTCTTCACCAACGCCGATGAAGGTTATCAATCCATATGGGTTATGAAACGTGATGGTCGTGACCCTCATCCTTTGACAGAGGGTTCTTGGGATGATATCGATCCCACATGGTCTCCGGATGGCCAACAGATCGCATTCGCTTCGAACCGTGACGGCTCACGACAACTTTACATCACGCAAGCTGATGGCAGCCAACCGAGGCGGGTAACGCAGGGGGTGTCTCAAATTGGAGGGCGAAACGACTGGTCACCGGATGGTCAAATGTTAGCATTCTACGCCGGTCCAAGAGGAGACAGAGATATTTTTGTTGTAGATATTCATGATCAAACTGTCCACCGATTAACGGATGGTGGTGACAATTTGGCTCCCAGCTTTTCGCCTGATGGGCAATGGATCACATTTACCTCCTATCGCGATGGGAACAATGAAATCTACATCATGAGGTTGGATGGCTCAGAAATCATCAGGCTGACCTTTGGGTCCCGCTCTGATTGGCAACCTAGATGGGGTCCTTGAGGTTTTTCGTCCCTTCATCTTCTTTTTTGGGTGGGGTGAATCTCCTTCACGAACCTTGATGCTCTCGACGCTTCTGCTACAATCAGGCATATGTTCTGGAAGGGAGTCGTTAATGTCGAAAGTTGGTGCCTTTACATTTGTTTTACATTCTCACCTCCCATATGCTCGGCAAGCCGGTCGATGGCCACATGGAGAGGAGTGGCTTCACGAAGCGGCTTCAGAGACATATGTCCCGTTATTAGATGCACTATACGGGTTACATGAGGAGGGATTTCCAATCCACTTGACGCTTACATTGACGCCCATCCTGCTGGAACAGCTCGCTGATGAGGATGTCCGCAGAAATTTTGTTACCTTTCTAGACGATAGAATTGCATCCGCCACTGCGGACATCCCTCGATTTGAGTCGATCGGTGATGCGCACTTCGCCTATCTTGCCTCCTTTTATCGCGACTGGTATTTGGGGGTACGTACCAGCTTCATTGAGCGCTACAAAGGGAATCTGGTTCCTGCTTTTCGTCATCTGCAGAACGAAGGCGTGATCGAGATCGTAACCTGTGCTGCGACTCATGGCTACTTGCCCCTCTTAGATCGGGACGAATCGATCAATCTTCAACTAACGACGGCTGTCCAAAGCTACCGTCGTCATTTTGGTCGCGATCCAAGATCGATATGGCTTCCGGAGTGTGCCTATCGACCAGGGTATTATTCGGAGGATGGAAGGGAGAGGCCTGGTCTTGAATATTTTCTCGCCCAGCAGGGTATCACACTGTTCTTCACAGAAACCCACATGATCGAAGGGGGGAAGCCCGTTGGCGTTGCAGCAGGGGAAGCCATAGGTCCGTATGGGAATGTAACTCGGCGTTACCTGGTGCCTTTCTCGGAGGTGCAACTTGACCAACCTGCGAATACATACCAGCCCTACTATGTGACCCAACCCCAAGTGGCCGTGATCGGACGTAATAATCGAACGGGTCTCCAGGTATGGAGTGCAGAATGGGGTTACCCTGGCGAGTTCGATTACCGGGAGTTCCACAAGAAAGACGGAATCTCAGGCATGCAATATTGGCGCGTGACGGGTCCGAAAGTTGACCTGGCGGATAAAGACGCTTATCAACCCGATTGGGCCGCATATAAGGTGGAGCAACACGCAGACCACTATGCTCGCTTGGTGGAAGAACTATTGCGTGAATATCAACAGGAGACTGGTCAAACTGGAATTATCTCTGCCATCTACGACACGGAGTTGTTCGGTCATTGGTGGTTTGAAGGAGTCGATTGGATACGGGAAGTCTTAAGGCGGTTGGCGACCTCTGAAGTTGCTGAGCTCACGACGGCGTCGGATTATGTCCAGATTCATCCACCAACAACGGTTCTCAACCTCCCGGAGGGATCTTGGGGCGCAGGTGGCACGCATTTCGTTTGGGACAATACCGATACACAATGGATGTGGCCCATCATCCATGCAGCAGAGAATCGCATGAAAGAGGCAGTAGAAGCACATCTTGCCGCTAAAGGTGTAACCCGTCATCTCCTTGACCAAGCTGCGCGCGAGTTGCTGCTCCTCCAGTCTTCCGATTGGCCTTTCTTGGTCACCACCGGGCAGGCGCGGGAGTACTCCATCCAGCGTTTTCGCCAACACGTTGACCGTTTCAACATGTTGTTAGATGAACTAGATCAACAACGACCGAGCTCCGAGCTTGCAGCGGATTTATGGGAAAAAGATAAGATCTTCCCCGAAATGGATTTCCGCTGGTTTCAAGCATGAGTGCATTGAAGAAAATAACATCGAGGTGTAGGGATGGGTATATGTGGGGGTGTGGGCGTAGCCCGCACCCCCACATATAACGGTCCTCTTCTCGCGTTGATTTTTTCAGCGGAGTCAAGCATGAGAGTTTTATATCTAGCCTCAGAGGCAACTCCCCTTGTCAAGGTTGGAGGTTTGGCTGATGTCGCTGGGGAGCTTCCCCGGGCAATATTGTCGCTAGGGATTGATATTCGATTGGCTCTGCCTTTTTATCCTTCGATCAAGGAAACCCACTTCGCAGTGGAGCAGATTGGGGAAGCTACTGTCAAGCATTCTCAGGGAGGGCATGGAGCTGAGATTTATGCGACTCAGATTCGAAATGTACCGGTGTTTTTGATAGACGGGGATCCAATTCGTCAATCAGACGATATCTATGATGCCCCTGAGATTGATGTTGACAAATTTACTTTCTTCTCCCTGGCAGCTCTCGCATCATGTGAAGCGATAGGATGGCAACCCGAGATCGTACACGCCAACGACTGGCACGCAGCGCCGTCGGTGGCTTGGCTCAAGGCACATCGAGATAGTGACGGATTCTGGAGTGGGGTGGCGAGTGTATTTACCGTACACAATTTACCATATATGGGCAGCGACGCTGGACAGGTTTTCACAGGTTATGGTGTGAATGTCACTGATCTTGAAGATCTACCATCTTGGTCCCGAACTTTGCCCCTGCCCATAGGACTAGCAACAGCAGATTGGTTGAGTACCGTCAGTCCATCCTACGCAAATGAGATTCAAACTCCCGAGTTCGGCCACGGTATGGAGCAACTTTTACAATCCCGTCGTGAACGGCTCGTCGGAATTCTAAATGGGATCGACCCGGAGGTGTGGAATCCAACCCAAGATACCGAATTAACCGCGACCTTTTCACATGATGACTTCGGATCCCGTACGAAAAACAAGCAGGCGCTTCAAAGTGAGCTTGGGTTTGAAACTGAAACTCGAATCCCTTTATTGGCTATGGTCACTCGTCTTGATCAACAAAAGGGTATTGATTTGGTGCTGGACGCCTTGGTTGACATGATGAATGAGCGTTGGCAATTTGTTATCCTGGGAACAGGCGATCCAGTGTTGGAGGAGAAGGCGAGGCAATTTTCCACAACATATCCCGATCGAATCCGTTTTGTGAGACGCTTTGCCCCAAAACTTGCGCGCAAGATCTATGGTGGTGGTGATTTAATGGTCATCCCGTCCCGTTACGAACCGTGCGGGTTGACTCAGATGATCGCGATGCGATATGGCTGCATACCAGTCGTTCGATCCACCGGTGGATTGAAGGATACCGTGGAAGACTACGAACCAGAGGGTCATGGGACAGGCTTCACCTTCGGACCGGTAGAATCATGGGCGTTAAGAGAAGCCATTCAGCGGGGGCTAAACCTTTATGAAGACCAGGCAGCATGGTGGGCATTACAACGACGCGCAATGATGAAGGATTTCTCGTGGCAAAGATCTGCAGAGGATTACCATGATTTATATAGGGGAGCACTTGAGGAGAAGTTAGCGTAATGGATAAAGGGGAAAAACGATTTCACCGCGAAGGTGGTGTGCTGCTTCATCCTACGGCCTTGCCTGGACCGTACGGCATTGGTGATTTGGGTTCAACAGCATGGGGTTGGATCGATTGGTTATCCGAAGCAGGTTGTCGGATTTGGCAGGTCCTTCCATTAGGCCCAACCGGATATGGGGATTCGCCATACCAAAGTTTCTCCTCCTTCGCTGGCAACCCATTGCTCATTAGCCCTGAGAGTTTGATGGCGGAGGGGTTGCTTAGAGAGGATGATCTCGAGTCAATACCCGAATTTTCTGACGACCGAATCCATTTTGGAACGGTCATAGCGTATAAGGATCGCCTCCTGAATCTCGCGATGGACCACTTTCGTGCAGGAATAACTCCAGCTTTAGAGAAGGAGTTCCAGGTCTATTGTCAACAACAATCGTACTGGTTGGATGATTTTACGCTTTTCATGGCGATTAAAGGGGAACATGAAGGCATTTCTTGGACAGATTGGGAGCCGTCTTTGGCTCTTCGTAAGTCACACGCGATCTCTAGGGCAAGGGAGAGGCTTAAGGACGAAATTGAAGCTCATCGGTTTCGTCAATTCCTCTTCTCTCGTCAGTGGCAGACCGTGAGACAGCTTGCGGCGAAATCAGATCTGAAGATCATTGGGGACCTACCGATTTTTGTTGCCCATGATAGTGCTGACGTTTGGGCTCATCCTGAGTTTTTCTTCTTGGACGATGCCGGTATGCCTACCGTAGTAGCAGGTGTGCCTCCTGATTACTTTTCACCGACTGGTCAGAGATGGGGGAATCCACTATATAGATGGGATGTATTGCGAGACGATGGATATACATGGTGGTTGTCCCGCCTGGAAAGTGTTTTATCGATGGTAGACCTCGTTCGATTGGATCATTTTCGCGGTTTTCAGGCATATTGGGAGATCCCAGCTGAAGATGAAGGAGCAACGACTGGGCGTTGGAGAACTGGTCCTGGAGAGGATTTTCTGGAGGTAGCTCAGAAGGCCCTTGGCGATCTGCCCATCATCGCTGAGGATTTAGGGTTGATCACACCGGAGGTGGTAGCTCTACGGGAGGTTTTCAACCTTCCAGGGATGAAGGTGATGCAGTTTGCGTTTGATGGTGACGCTACTCATGAGTATTTGCCCCATAATTTCGAAAGACATTGTGTGGCTTATACGGGGACGCATGACAACGACACATCAAGGGGATGGTATGCTTCAGCACCGGAAGAGACGCAGGAATTCTGTCGGCGTTACCTGGGATGTAATGCAGAAGATATCGCTTGGGGCATGATCAAGGTGATTTGGTCTTCGGTTGCCGATATGGCAATTGCACCGATGCAAGATCTTCTCGAGTTAGGGAGTGAAGCGCGCATGAATTTCCCGAGTCGAGCAGAGGGGAACTGGCAGTGGCGTGTAAGAGCCGCGCAGCTTTCTCCGCAGTTAGCAGGGCGTATGCAGGAAATGAGCGTCTTGTACGGTCGGTTGGTAGAACCAACGAAGGACAAAACGGAAGATGGGTAATGGGCACTTTGACACCTTGGCACCATGGCAATTAGGCTCTAATCATGAAATCCTAAGCGCCTTGGTGCCCAAGTGCCATAGTGCCCAGTCGCCCACGTGCTTGCGAAGAGAGATACGTTTCCTAAGTTGAAAGGAGTTCCTTATGAAAATCGCTATCATCAGTGACACACATGATAACGTGTGGAAAATTGACCAGGCCATGCCATACTTGCGTTCAACCGATGCGGTGATCCATTGTGGAGACCTCTGTTCGCCGTTCGTCGTGAAGAGATTAGGGGAGGGATTAGGTGACACACCGGTGCATGTTGTATGGGGAAACAACGATGGTGACACATTCACGATCTCCAAAGTTGCCCAGAGTTATCCCCAAGTGGTCTTACATGGTCCCTTTGCCAAGCTTGAAATCGGTGGACTACGAGTGGCTGTGAACCACTATCCGGACGTTGCGCGCGGTCTTGCACTTTCAAGGGAGTTCGACTTGGTTTGCTATGGCCACGATCACACCGCGCATGAGGAGACCGTTGGTGGGTGTCTTCTTCTCAATCCGGGTGAATTGATGGGCTTGAATGGGTATAGTACACTGGCGCTTTTAGATCCGAGCAACCGTGAGGTAACCTGGGTGAATCTCTGAGCGTAATGAAAGACTCCCCTGAAAAAGATCGGCCTTGAGAGAACGGAGAAAATAAGTGGGAGTGTGGAGGAATTCCACACTCCCACTTATACTCTTTTACTCCCCTCTATTCTCGTTTTTTTCGCAGGTTTATAGAAATCAAACGCCCTGGCTTCAGACCAGGGCTTATAGCGCCCCTGCGGCGACTCGAACGCCGGCATTTGCCTCCGGAGGGCAACGCTCTATCCACTGAGCTACAGGGGCATACTGCTTTTTGATTTTACCCCATGCATTTTAGCGTAACAAGTTATGGATTGAAATCGAGGGGTGGAGGGTAAGGGTCTTTGAGCTTCCCGCGAGCTATAAGCTCGCGGGAAGCTTGTCTTTTGCTTCACATCAATGGAGACGTCGCATATTTGCGTATGTTGAGACTTCCGCTCGATGTTCGATCACGGTTCCTTTGTTCTCGCTTGACCTCAAGCCTTTGACTGTGCTATAGTAAAACTACCGACCGGTCGGTAGGCTACGCTTATGCAGCGTTCAGATATCCTTCAAGCAGCGGCACAGGCCTTTCGCCAAAAGGGCTACCACGCGGCCTCGATGCAAGATATCGCCGACGCTGTACAACTCCAGAAAGCAAGTCTTTATCATCATGTTGAAGGCAAGCAAGACATCCTGCTTGCCATTCTTGATCATGCCCTTGATCTTTTAATCACCGATCTAGAGGAAGTGATCGTCACGGATCTCCCTCCAGATCAAAAGCTACGACAAGCCATGCATTCATATGTGGGAAGGTTGACCCAGGACGCGGATCTAGCGGCCGTCCTACTACTCGAATATCGCAGCTTAGAGCCCAAAACGCGCGCTCAACACATCAAGCGTCGTGATCATTATGAACAAATCTGGCGAAATTTAATCAAGGAAGGGGTGGAGGCGAACATCTTTCAACCCGTGGATGAAGCGGTTGCCACCTTTGCGTTGTTAGGGGTTCAGAATTGGATGATCACATGGTTCAAACTTGGTGGACCATTGACGGCTCAGCAATTAGCAGATCGATTCTGTGATTTGTTCCTTCATGGTTTACTGACGACCGAGGGCCGTGCTAAGTAATGACTTCAGGCATTGAATTCTTCCAATCAAACGCCGGTGCACGCATTTACCGCATACCGTTGGAGCTTTTCCCTATCCTATCAGGTTATGCTCACCTGGTGTTCATCGACGATATCGTCGCCTTGATCGACGTTGGCTCTGGTTTTGGGGATTGCAACGCGCAACTCGAGGCGGGTATGGATGAACTGCGTACAAGCTATGGTGAGCGAGCCAATTGGGAGGATATCCATTACGTATTGATCACACATGGTCATGTGGATCACTTCGGTGGACTTCGTTATGTCCGTGAGCGAACCCAAGCAGAAATCGGTATCCATGAACTTGATCTGCCTGTGTTAGCTAATTACGAAGAGCGCTTGAAGATCGTAGAAAACCGTCTACGAGCCTTTTTGGTGGAAGCAGGAGTAGAGAGTCAAAAACGTGAAGGCATTATGATCCTCTACATGCTGAATAAGCAATTGTATTCTTCCTTGCCTCCCGATTTCACCTATGATGCGGAGGGAATGCGAGTAGGACCGTTTCTCATCACACATGTGCCCGGTCATTGCCCTGGGCATGTCGTGATCCAAGTTAATGATGTGCTTTTCTCCGGCGATCACATCTTGAAAAAAACGAGTCCCCATCAGGCTCCAGAAAGCTTAAGTTTATACACCGGATTGGGGCACTACCTGGAATCCCTACGACATGTGCGTCGAATAGCAGGTGGCATTCGTCTCACCCTAGGGGGGCATGAGGGACCGATCGATGATCTGGAAGGGCGCATTCAGGAGATTGAGGCGCTACATCTGGATCGCTTGGAGCAGGTTTTAGAATTGTCGAACGAGCCTATGACCATCGCGCAGATCTCTCAAGCGCTCTTTCCGGGAGTAGAAGGTTATCATGAGTTGTTGGCCATAGAAGAAACGGGCGCGCATGTGGAATACCTGTCACAACGGGGGTACCTCAACATCGACAACATAGACGGATTGGATTTTGAATCACCAGCTCCTATTCGATACATACGTTCGATGGGGGCGGATCGATTGAAAGTTGCCTTTAATAATAAACACCCTGAACCGGCTGCAGCACCTGAGGGTATCTGATTAACGAACGACCCTCACTTCTCACCCCATAAGCAGTGAGGGAGGATCCCTCCAAAGGAGTGTCTCATGTACTCATTCGAACCTACTGAAGAACAACGCATGCTCATTGAGGCCATTGAGCGTTATGCTACAAACGATTTGAGGGTAGCCGCTCATGATGCCGACGAAACTGGAGAATTGCCAGCGGATTTGATCGAAAAGGGTTGGGAAATGGGCGTGCTCCAAGCGAGTATACCTGAAGCGTATGGTGGTTTTGGTGAGCGATCCGCAGTTACAGGAGTATTAGCAGCTGAAACCATGGGATGGGGGGATTTAGCAGGCGCCTTAGCGGTCATGCTTCCGGCTACCTATGCCATGCCGATCCTTCTTGGGGGGACGGAGGGTCAAAAGACCGAATTACTGCCACCTATAATTGAAGCTGAATGGAAGCCCTACACAACGGCTTTCATCGAACCCGTCTTCGATTTCTATCCTGGTGACATGCAAACGACAGCCGAGAAGAAGGGCGATGGCTATGTTCTGAACGGTGAGAAGGCGTATGTGCTCTTCGCTGACAAGGCTCAGTCTATTCTTGTCTACGCTGCGTTGGATGGTCAGACACAGGCATTCATTGTTCCAGGAGGTGCGGAGGGTTTATTGATTGGTGAGCGCGAGAAGCTGATGGGGATTGGCGGGCTTCCTTGCTTTCGTGTGAGATTGAATAACCTACAAATTCCCTTGGAATCGAGACTTGGTGGTGAGGAGGGGTTCGATTTTGGTCCTGTTTTGGCCAGCGCTCAAGTAGCCATCGCCGCTCTCGCACTTGGGGTCAGCAAAGCGGCCTTGGATTATGCACTTCCCTATGCCAAGGAGCGTGAGGTTTGGGGGGTTCCTATCGCTCAGCGACAGTCCATCGCTTTCATGCTGGCAGAGATGGCAGCAGCGATCGAAGCCAATCGATTGCTTGTTTGGGAGGCAGCGTGGATGCTTGACCAGGAGAAGGATGTCTCGAAAGAAGCTTTCCTAGCCTTTACCGGTGCGACAGATATGGTCATGATGGTCACGGATAGGGCGGTTCAAGTCCTTGGTGGTCACGGTTTCATTCGTGAACACCCGGTGGAATTGTGGATGCGCAATGGCCGTGGGTTTTCCACCTTCACCGGTCTGGCGATGGTTTAAACTTAACGCTGAAGAAGGGAGGAAGACGCGATTATGATCAGCTTTGAGATGCCTGAATCAATCCGCAAGACGAGGGTCTTGATGGAAACAGTTGCCGAGAACATGATGCGCCCAGTGGCTCGTTACTTTGATGAGAACGAGCACGAAATCCCCTGGGATTACATTAATTTCATGCACCAAGCCATGGCCCAGATGGGGGGATCAGGTTTAGCAACCCAAGAAGACGAGAAGAAGGAAAGAAAAGGTCCCCGGTTAGGTTTCCAGAACCTGACATTTTTGGTTGAAATGCTCTCCTGGGGAGATACAGGTATCTACCTGTGCACGCCGGGAGGTGGATTGGGTGCAGCCGCGATCCAGGCAGCTGGCTCGCCTGAGCATAAGAAACGTTTCTTGTCTAAGCATCAGAGGGAAAAGCCTACATTTGATGCGATGGCGCTTACCGAATCGCATGCAGGCTCTGCGATGCCGGCCGAAGTTCGAACAACAGCTGTACGCGATGGTGATGAGTGGGTCCTTAATGGCGAGAAGATCTTTGTCACAGCCGGCAACAAGGCGTTGGTTGACTCGGACGGCTTTGTCGTGATATGGGCGACAATCGATCCATCTGCCGGTCGAGCTGGAGTCCGACCATTCGTTGTCGAAGCAGGGACACCTGGGTGTACGGTCACGAAGATGGAGCATAAACTCGGCATTCGAGCGAGCGACACGGTTTCCATCCTGCTGCAGGACTGCCGTATTCCTTTTGAGAATTTAATGGGTGACCCTGAAGTCAAAGTGAAGAAAACCGAGGGTGTCAAAGGGGTTATGCTCACCTTTGATGCAACCCGGCCCATTGTGGCGGCGAGTGCAATTGGGGTCGCCAGAGCAGCATTAGAATCATTAAAACAAATGCTCGAGGAACAGGGGATCGAGATCCGCTACGGATTACCTCGCTCCCGATTGACAAATATCGAGCGTGAGATCATCGACATGGAAGCCAGATTGCGGGCGACCTGGTTGTTGACGATTAAAGCGATGTGGTTGGCTGATGAGCGGAAATACAACACCATCGAAGCTTCGATGTGTAAGTTTCTTGCGGGAGACGTGGTGGTCGAGATCACCCAACGAGCCGTCGAATTAATGGGACCCCTTGGATACACACGTGATTACCTGTTAGAGAAGTGGTTCCGCGACGCGAAAATCAATGACCTTTACGAGGGGACTGGTCAGATCAATCGACTCATCGTTGCCCGACGTATTCTGGATTACTCCAGACACGAATTGAGCTGATTATTCGGATTTTGGTCAAACGGAACCCTTCCGTATCCGTTAATAGATTTAGCGTGAAGAAACGCGTAATCAACTTTTAGGCTAACCTATAGAGAGGAGAAGACCCTATGGGATATCAAATCAAGCGAGCAGCTGTCATTGGTTCTGGGACGATGGGGGGTGGCATCGCGGCACTTCTAGCGGGATTAGGCATCCCCACACTACTATTGGATATTGTCCCTTCAAAGCTGACACCAGATGAGGAAGAGGCCGGTCTTACTTTGGAGGATAAACAAGTCCGCAACCGTATCGTCCAGAGTGGCTGGAAAGCCGTAACCAGGAGCCGCCCACCATCGGTGATGAGTGAAGCTTCTAAACACTTCATCACGTTGGGAAACCTCGAGGACGACTTCGATAAGCTGGCTGAGGTGGACTGGATCGTCGAGGTTATCGTTGAAAACTTAGAAATTAAACAGGGACTCTTCGAACGCATCGATAAGGTGCGGCGGGAGGATTGCATTGTCTCGACCAACACCTCAGGTCTTCCAGTCAACGCCATCGCTGAGGGTCGAAGTGAATCCTTCCAACAGCACTTTCTGGGGACTCACTTCTTCAATCCACCGCGCTGGTTGAAGCTGTTGGAGATCATCCCGCATGAGAAGACCTTGCCCGAGGTGATGGATTTCATGATCCGCTTTGGCGAGGAAACATTAGGGAAAGGTGTGGTGATCTGCAAGGATACACCTAACTTTATCGCCAACCGCTTTTTCAGCCTCACCAACAGCTACAGCATCTCATACGCTTTGGATCATGGTTACACCATCGAAGAGGTGGATGGCATCACCGGAGTATTGCTCGGTCGTCCGAAGACGGGGACTTTTCGCCTTCTTGACCTGGTTGGGATCGACGTCGGAGCTCATGTGAGCAGCAACCTCTATGAGTTGATACCACATGATGAATCGCGTGAAATCCTCAGGCATGAGGGAGCCGCCAAGATATTCACGACCATGGTTGAGCGTAAGTGGTTCGGAAACAAAACGAAAGTTGGCTTCTCCAAGCCTGTAACCAACGAAGAGGGCAAACGAGAGTTCTGGCCATTAAACTTACAAACTCTTGAACATGAACCCCCGAAGAAGCCACGATTTGAAATATTCAGCAAAGGCAGGGACGTTGAGGATCTGGGTGAGCGTTACAAGTGGATTGTCTCGCAAGTAGATCATGAGCAGGCATCCGAGGAAACGAAAAAGTTGGCCAAATATATTTGGGCGACGATGGCGTACGCTTTTGGCTACGCATCTCGACGCATCCCCGAGATCGCGGATGATATTGTGAGCCTCGACCGAGCGGTTAAATGGGGCTTTGTCCACCAGATGGGTCCCTTTGAAATCTGGGACGCACTCGGCGTCGAGAGTACCTTACAGCGATTAGAAAGCGAGGGTATCACGGTCGGGGCTTGGGTGAAGGAGATGCTCGAAGCTGGATGTCCTGCCTTCTATCAATACAAAAATGGCAATGTGGTAGGTTATTACGATCTGGAGAAGAAAGGCTACCAGCTTTTCGAACCTGATCCCCGCATTCTACCCATCGCCACCATCAAAGCAAAAGAGGACGTGATTCTCAAACGAAATGCCTCCGCCAGTTTAATTGATATGGGTGATCGTGTCGGTTTAATCGAGTTCCACAGCAAAGCCAATGCCCTTGATCAAGACATCTTTGACATAATCGCCCACGCGCTCGATGTAACCGAAGAAGGCATGTTCGATGCTCTCGTGATCGGCAACGAGGGAACACATTTCAGCGCCGGCGCTAACATCTTCGTGATGTGGATGGCAGCCCAACAGGGTTTATTCGATCAGATCGATCAAGGGGTACGTGAAATGCAGAACACGCTTTTACGTATGAGATATTTCCCCAAGCCGATCGTAGCAGCACCCTTTGGCATGACGCTCGCCGGGGGAGCCGAGATCACGATGTCTTGTAGCAAGTGCGTGACCGCTGTTGAAACCTTCATTGGCTTGGTCGAAGTAGGCATCGGTGTCATCCCGGGCGGGACCGGCAACAAAGAGATGCTCCGCCGCGTAGTCAACCCGGTGATGCGTATCAATAACGCCGATCCTATCTCTGTGCTAATGAAAGTCTTTGAGACCATCGCCATGGCCAAGGTCGCCACCGGCGCATATGAAGCTTTTGAATATGGCTTCTTCCAGCTAGGCGATCGGATCATTATGAATCAGGATCATCTGCTGGCGGAGGCCAAGCGTAGCGCGTTGGCGATGGTCCAGGAGGGTTACAAACCACCGCAGCAAGAGATGATTTATGCCGCTGGGCGGGATGTCTTGGCCGCGCTGCGAACGGCCGTGTGGGGTTTGCGACAAGCCGGTTGGGCTTCTGAACACGATGCCGTGGTATCCAATAAACTTGCTTGGGTGTTATGCGGTGGGGACATCACCGAACCGACCTGGGTACCAGAGGAATATTTCCTGGATCTAGAACGTGAGGCATTTGTCGATCTCTGCAAGGAAGAGAAGACCCAGGAACGAATGGCCTTTATGCTGGAGCACAATAGACCACTGAGGAATTAGGAAGGAAGGGATCAGGGATTGGGGATTAGGGATCAGGCCAATAAGATCTAAATCCCCTGGATAAACCAATCTATGGATCCTAATCCCAGATCCCTATTCCCTGATCCCTTAACCAAGGAGAAATCGTTATGGCGAGAGAAGCTGTACTTGTTGCTGGAGCCCGAACAGCGGTAGGGCGAGCAGGAAGGGGAACACTAAAGAATTACCGGGCAGAGGATATGGCTGCTGAAGCGGTCAAAGCAGCTTGGGAACGAGCCGGTAACCTGGATAAAGCCATGGTAGAGGATGTTGTCATTGGCTGTTCGGGACCTGAAGGTAGTCAGGGCATGAATGTCGGGCGTGTCGTGGCTTTACACGCTGGTTTCCCGAGTTCTGTTCCAGGGATGACGGTGAACCGTTTCTGCTCTTCGGGTTTACAGACCATCGCTCAGTCCTGCGAGCGGATCATCGCTGGGGGAGCGGATATCATTATTGCCGGTGGTGTAGAGACGATGAGCATGGTTCCCATGGTGGGTTTCCACTTTAGTCCAAACCCCGGTATGGTCCGTGATCTGCCGGAGATATACACCTCGATGGGCCAGACGGCCGAGAATGTTGTCGTTAAGTACAACATCAGCCGCGAGGACATGGATGAGTTCGCTTACCACAGCCATATGAAAGCAGCCAAAGCGCAAGATGCAGGTCTTTTCGATGAGGAAATCGTGCCGCTCGAAGTCAGGACAGTGACCCTTGAGGGTGAGAACACAATAACCTTTGATAAAGATGAGTTGATACGCCGCGATACCACACCAGAAGCATTGGCGAAGCTTCGACCCGCATTCACGCCGGATGGCCAGGTAACAGCAGGCAACTCATCGCCATTGTCAGACGGCGCAGCAGCAGTTGTCATCATGAGCGGCGAAAAGGCGACCGAGTTAGGGCTCACGCCGTGGATGCGCTTCGCGGGTTACGCCGTGGCTGGCGTTCCACCCGAGATCATGGGCATCGGTCCAGTGGAAGCAGTTCCGAAGGTATTGGATCGATATAGTTTTAAATTAGATGACCTCGATCTGATTGAGTTGAATGAAGCCTTCGCCTCACAAAGTCTGGCAGTAATTAGGACCCTTGATCTGAGCACAGAGATACTGAATGTCAATGGGGGAGCCATTGCTCTAGGACACCCATTGGGTTGTACAGGTGCCAAGTTAACAGTCCAAATAATGTACGAGGCGAAACGCCGTAAATCGAAATATGTTATGGTTACCATGTGTATAGGCGGAGGCATGGGTGCGGCAGGGATTTTCGAGAATCTGATAAATTGATGTTTAATCCCTGAGCATGCATCCTTGAGTCAAGCGGTTGAATTAACAACAAGTGAGAGACTTGCTTCAATAACCTGCGACTCCAAATTCTTTGGAGACACGGGGTGCAGGAGGGATTAAAAACCAAGGAGAGGAGAAAAAATGTCACCCTTAACTGTTGAGACATTGATGGAGCGTATGCCAGGAGCCTTTCTTCCAGAGAAGGCCGAGGGCGTTGATGCTCAGATCCAGTTCCATTTAGGTGAGGGCGGGGATTGGGTCGTCACCGTCCGTGAAGGGACATGCACGGCTGAGCAAGGCGTCGCAAATGATCCGAAACTAACCATAACTGCTGAAGCCCAAGCATACATCGACGTCGTCACGGGAAAATTAAATCCCATGACCGCGCTGGCCAACCAGCAGGTCAAGTACAAAGGCGATCTCAACCTGGCGATGAAGCTGATGCAGATGTTCAAGTTGAATTGATGTTGTGAATTGCAAAGTTTCCCGCGAGCTTTAAGTTCGCGGGAAGCTTTGGTGAATATTTAATTCAGACGAGCCCTTCATCAGGGCTCGGATTCTTTATATCACTTCAAATTAATATTCACTGTTATAACCTAGTGAAGCAGCGGAGTCAGCAGCGTCATCTTAGGGCCCCCTCGCTCGCCAGCTCACTCGGAATGACAGAATAATATATGTCAATCTGAGCGCCCACAGGAGCGAAAATCTCCTACATTATTTGGAACTCATATGTTAATCCCAGCGGAAGGAAGATGGAAAATACAGAGTGGACATAGGGGCGACTGGCCAGTCGTCCCTACAACATACATTAGAAGGTGTCATTCTGAGCGTTATTACTGATGTAGGGGCAATTCACCGTTCGTGCCGCGAGACGCCGAGAAAAACACTCAACACTTTCAGCTGGCCAGGGTGCGAGACGCCATGAATTGCCCCTACGGATATGCTCCCTTCGACGGGCTTAAAAAAAAACCTTCGGTAAGCTCTCTTCGGTGAGCTTGGGATAGGCACGACAAGCTCAGGCAGGTGACAGGCGCGAAGAATCCTTTAGCTTCCCGCGAGCTTAATGCTCG